>Ga0315900_10006754_pt1 | contig 15254 bp, 7 predicted proteins | sample LakEriMetagenome_FD_203521 | JGI IMG/M metagenome (GOLD analysis project Ga0315900, IMG submission 203521) | Freshwater fungal communities from buoy surface, Lake Erie, Ohio, United States - Buoy 12 MA114 | ecosystem: Environmental > Aquatic > Freshwater > Lake > Lake biofilm | place: USA: Lake...
ACCGGCCGCTGGAAATGTGCGCGTCGAGCTCAAAGTCGAGCGCCAGGAGTATCACACGCTGAAAATCGCCACCGCTGGCGGCGGCACGACGACGAAGGACCAGGTCGTGCTGCGTGAGGAATTGAAGCAGAGCGTCGATCTCAAGCCCGTGACCGCGAAATCCGCTCCTTCGGCCGCACTCGCCTTCACGCCGACACGTGGCGGCGTTTATTTCCTCACCGCTGAGGCCATCGACGCCAAAGGAACGAAAGTTCTCTCCCGCATGCCCTTCTACGCGGTCGGCGGCGGTGAATTCCCGTGGGCGATGGAGGATGGCAACCGTATGAACCTTCAGCCTGAGAAGACAAAGCTCAAACCCGGCGAGGACGCCGTGATCGTGGTCAAGACGCCAATCGCGGGCACCGCGCTCGTCACCCTAGAGCGCAACAAGATCCACCGCCAGTTCGTCACCGAAATCTCGCCGGACAATCCGATCATTCGCGTTCCGTTGGGCGAGGATGAATTCCCGAACGCCTACGTCTCGGTCATCGTCATCCGCGGCTCCGCCGCTAGCACGAAGCAGCACAAGATGCCGGAGTATCGCGTCGGTTACTGTTCTTTGACCGTCGAATCCGATGCGAAGGATCTGAAGCTCGCCGTGAAGCCGGACCGGGAGGAAGTCCGCCCCGCCGAGGCTGTGAGCATCACCACCACGATCACCGATGCGAAGGGCGCCCCCGTTTCCGGTGCGGATGTGACGCTCTACGCCGTCGATGAGGGCGTGCTCAGCCTCATGAAGCACGAGACGCCAGACCCCTCCGCGTTTTTCCACGCCGAGTTCCCGCTCGCCATCGACAGCTTCACCTCCTTCGACAGCCTGCTCTCCGAAGAGCTCGCCGCGCGTGATCGCGGCAACAAGGGCTTCGTCGTCGGCGGTGGTGATGCTGAGGCTTCGATGGGTGGAAAAATCGATGTGCGAAAAAACTTCATCGCCACGCCGCTGTGGCTGGCGTCGGGGATGACGGACGCGCAGGGCAAACTTACCGCCAGCGTCAACGCGCCGGACAATCTCACGCGCTATCGCATCATGGCCGTGGCCGCGCATGGCGTGGATCGTTTCGGCAAGGGCGAGTCCGCCTTCAAAATCAACAAGCCGCTCATGATCGAGCCCGCCGTGCCGCGCTTTGCCCGTCTGGGCGACGAATTCCTAGTCAAAGCCGTCGTTCACAACACCACGCCGCATTCCGGCTCCGTCGAGGTCACTCTCGATCTCGACAGCACCGCGACCTTCATCGCCGAGAAGCGCGATTTCATCCCCGCATCGCTCAATGCGGCCGATCGAGGCACCGCGAAGCAGCAGAAAGTGATCTTGCAGATCAAAGCGGGTGAAACCGCCGCCACCGCCTTCCCCGTGCAGTTTGTGCAGCTCGGCACCGCGAAGTGGAAATGGACCGCGAAGGCCGTGAACTGGCCGGTGCAGGCCAGCGACGGCACGGAATCGACTTTTGATGTGAATCACCCCGTGCCGGAGCTTCGCCATGTGGCTTACACACGGCTCAAGGCCGAGGAACCGGTCGAAAACCTCATCAAGGACGTGAATCCCGCGCTGCTCGAAGGCGAGGGCGAACTTTCACTCGGCATCAGCAACAGCCGTCTCTATGAAGCCCGCGACGCGCTCGATTATGTGCTCAATTATCCGTATGGCTGCGTGGAGCAGACGACCTCGGCCACGATGCCCTGGCTCGCGCTCGGCAAATACGAAACGCTGTTCCCGGATCAACTCGGCGGCGGCAAGGCCAAGCAGGTCATCCAAGCCGGCGTGAACAAGCTGCTGCAAATGACCACGGATGAAGGCGGACTCGCCTACTGGCCTGGCGGACAAGAATCCAGCCTCTGGGGCAGCGCCTACGGCGGCCTGCTCCTGCTGCGCGCGCGCGATCAAGGCGCGGACGTTCCGGCGGACGCGATCAACAAGCTCGTCGAGTTCCTCTCGAAGAAACTGCGCGGCCTCGATGAGGAGAAGGACTTCTATAACCTCACCGACTCCGCCCTGGCGCTCTACACGCTCGCAAAGGCCGGCAAACCCGAGCCTGCGTATCAAAACCTGCTCTTTGGCCGCCGCGACAAGCTGCCTGAAACCGCACGCCTCTACCTCGCGCTCTCGATGTGCCTCAGCAACACACCCGATCAGCAGATCAAGGACACCCTCGGCTGGAAACCGCCCGCACCTCCCGCCCCGCCGAAACCAGAAGGAAAAGGCAAGGTGGCCAAATCGAAGCCCAAGACCGACGCGAAAGCCAAAACGACCACTCCAGCTTCTGCTCCCGTGATTTGGAGCCACTGGGCCGGCAATGGCGCGAACAAGGCGCTGCGCTTGATCGCCTACACGCACCTCGGTTTGACCGAGGATGCTGAAAAACTCGCCGTTTCCATCCTGCAATCACGCAACGGCCGTGGTGAGTGGGGCAACACCTTCACCAATGCCTGGACGCTCACCGCTTTGTCCGCGTATGAGCGCAGCTTGAAGAAAACGGGCGAACCGCTCACCGCGAACGCGCATTGGGACGCCCAAAACCAGCCGCTGAACCTCGCCGCAGGCTTCTCCAGCGCGAAAGTGAGCTTCGCGCTCAATCAAACGCTCAGCGCCGCGCCGCTCAGTCTTGCCCTTCCTGCCGGACGTGAGGCCTTTGCACGCGTGGAGGCCCGCAGCTTCCCGCCGCAGCGTGACTTCGCCGGAGAGAACAAAGCCTACGCCATCGAGCGCAGCTACGAGGAGCTGAACATGGACGGCTCCACCACCGGCACCGACGACCTCCGCGTTGGCGACATGGTCGTCGTCACGCTGAAGATCGAAATCGGCGGTGGCGACCGCTACCTCGCCATCGACGACTCCCTGCCCGCCGTTTTTGAAGCCATCAATCCCGAGTTCGGCACCCAGAGCGAGCGCGACTCCGACCAACTGCCCGACGGCACGCAGCCCTGGTTCTGCGACCACCGCGAAATCCGCACGGACCGCGCTCTGTTCTTCACCGACTACGCTCCCGCGAAGGGCAAGTTCACCCTGCAATACCTCGCCCGCGTCATCGCCGAAGGCGACACTACTGCCCCGCCCGCCCGCATCGAAGCGATGTATCAACCCGACAAATACGGCCTCAGCCCCACGCAGCGCATTCGCACCCTGCCTTCGGGCAACACGAAGGTTGCGGAAGTGAAGTGAAGCGGGCACTCCTGCCCGCCGTCTTTGCACTCAATGCCCGCATCCGCCATCTCCCGCATCCGCGCCTCATTTCCTGAGCAGGGTTTCTTCCAGGACAAGGAGTGGGTGCTGTCGCCGGAGGCGTTTGCGCTGGATGCGGCGACGGTGGAGTTGATTCGTTCGCTCGGACCGGCGTTGCGGGCGTTTCAGCGGGCGTGCAATCGGTTGTACTTTGATGAAGCGCATCCGTGGGTGGCAAAGCTGCTGGATCAGGGCAAGCCGCAGCGGGTGATCGAGCTCGGGCGAAATCCGCGCTGGCATGAAGACCTGCCGCGTGTGCTGCGGCCGGATTTGGTGCTGACGGAAACCGGTGTGAGCATTTCGGAGCTGGATTCGCTGCCGGGCGGCATCGGTTTGACGGCGTGGTTGAATGAAACGTATGCGGGCCTCGATCAAAACGTGATTGGTGGAGGGACGGGCATGATCGACGGCTTTGCGGCGGCGTTTCCGAGCGAGGACATCCTGATCTCTCGTGAATCAGGCGACTATGTGCCGGAGATGAGCTGGCTGGCGGAGCGATTGGGCCGCCGTGTGCTGCGGCCATGGGAGGTGCAGCCATTTGAGATGAATGGCACGGCGATTTACCGCTTCTTCGAGCTGTTTGACCTCGCGAACGTCGAAAACGCGGATGTGATGCTGCGCATGGCCGAGCGCGGCGAATTGAGCTTCACGCCGCCGATCAAAGCCTTCCTCGAAGAGAAGCTTTGGCTTGCTTTGTTCTGGTCGCCGGCGCTGGAAGACTTCTGGAACTCAGCCCTGAGCCCTGAGCACTTGGCACTTTTGAAAAGGTGCATCCCGATGGGCTGGGTGGTCGATCCGGTGCCGCTGCCGCCGTTCGCGGTCTGGCCAAAGCTCGACATCCAGAGCTGGCACGAGATGAAATCGTTCGGCGGGAAGCAGCGGCAGCTCGTTTTGAAGATCAGCGGCTTCTCGGAGCGCGGCTGGGGCTCTCGCGGCGTGTTCATCGGTCACGATTTGTCACAGGAGCAGTGGGGCGCGGCGATTGACGAGGCGCTGGCAAGTTTTCCGACGAATCCATTCGTCTTGCAGGAGTTTCATCGTGCGAAGGTCGTCACGCATCCGGCCTGGAACGAGGAGCAGCAGGCCACGCGGGCGATGCAGAGCCGTGTGCGGCTTTGCCCGTATTACTTTGCCACATCGGAGCAGGACGATGATCCGGCGCTCGGCGGTGTGCTGGCCACGGTGTGCCCGGCGGACAAAAAAATCCTCCACGGCATGCGGGACGCGATGATGCTGCCTTGCGTTGCGCGGTGATTTCCGCTCCAATGGCGACACCATGAAGCTCTTTCCCGCTCTTCTGTTCGTTTCGACCTCCGTTTTCGCCGCTGAACCGATTGTCGTGAAGCTCTGGCCCGGGGGTGCGCCGGAGAAGCCCGGCGTGAAGATCGAGGCGGAGAAGGAAATACCGAAAAAGAACGCGGATGACGTGATGCGTATCACGAACGTCACCGATCCGATGATCACGGTGTTCAAACCGGAAAAACCAAATGGCACGGCCGTGCTGGTGTGTCCTGGCGGTGGTTACGGCATCCTGGCGTATGAGCATGAAGGCTCGCAGGTGTGTGACTTCCTCACGAAGCACGGCGTGACGGGCATCTTGCTCAAATACCGCGTGCCAAAACGCGATCCGAAGGATCCTGGTCGTGAGGCCTTGCAGGACGCGCAACGCGCGATGGGCATCATCCGTCATCGCGCCGCGGAATGGGGCCTGAAGCCTGACCGCATCGGCATCCTCGGCTTCTCGGCAGGCGGTCATCTCACGGTGATGACGACGCTGCATGCGAATAAGCGCACCTACACGACTGATCCGGCGCTGGACGTGGATGACGCGACGCCGAACTTCGCGATCCCTGTTTATCCGGCTTACCTCGTGAGCAAAGAAGAGCCAGGGAAGCTGCTCCCTGGCTACGAGGTGACGGCCAAGTCGCCGCCGATGTGTCTGATCCACGCGGGTGACGATCCATGGCCAGCGACTGCCAGCGCCTTGCTCTACCTAGAATACAAGAAACTCAACATCCCCTGCGAGCTGCACATTTACGCCAAAGGTGGTCACGGCTTTGGCATGCGCCAGAGCGGAGGCCCGGTGAACGACTGGCCGAACCGCGTGGCGGAGTGGATGAAGTCGATGAGCTATATTCCTTGAAGCCATGAGCGTAAGCACATCCTCTTCTGCCGCGACTTCCATTTCTGCGCAGGACCGCCATCGCATGGTGGTGGGGGATTTGACGGAAACCGTCTGCCGTTTCCGGCTGGACGGCACGTTCACGTTTGTGAACGAGGTGTTCTGCCGATTTTTCGGCAAGACCGAGGATGAGCTTCTGGGCACGCGCTGGCAGCCCATCCCCGTGGCAGAGGATCTGCCGATGATCGAGGAGAAACTCGGCATGATCACTCCTCAGAACCCGGTGGTGATGATCGAGAACCGTGTTTACGACGGCCAAGGGCAGGTGCGCTGGATGCAGTGTGTGAGCCGCGGTATGTTTGATGAAACGGGCCGTCTGGTCGAGATGCAGGCGGTGGCGCGTGACATCACCGAGCGCGTGCAGGCTGAGCAGAAGCTCAAGGAAAGCCAGCAACGCTGGCGGTTCGCACTGGAAAGCTCGGGCTTCGGCATGTGGGACTGGGATCTGGTGACGAACCAGACGTTCTTCTCGCGGCAATGGAAGTCGATGCTCGGCTATGATGAGCACGAGGTGGCCAATAGCTTCGAGTCCTGGAGGAGCTTGCTGCATCCAGACGACATCAAGATCGCCGAGAATGTCATCGAAAACTATCTCAAGGGACGGGAGAAGGACTACACGGTCGAGTTCCGCATGCGTTGCAAGGATGGCAGTTGGAAATGGGTGCGCAGCCGCGGAAAGGTGATCGAGAGAAACGCGACCGGCATGCCTTTGCGCATGACAGGCACTCATGTGGACATCACGAAGCGCAAGGCGGCCGAGGAACGGGAGGCGCACAGCTTGAAGCTGATCGCCGAAGGCGCACCCGCCAGCGCGGTGCTGGAGGCGATCGCACGCAACGTGGAAGCATCCCACCCAGGCATGCGATGCTGTGTGATGCTCGTGGATGCCTCTGGCGAACATCTGCGACTGAAGAGCGCGCCGGGACTGCCGGAATATGTCCGGCAGGCGATCGACGGGATGCGCGTCTCACCGGATTCCGCCTGCTGCGGGTCGGCGGCGTATTCCGGAATACGTGTGATCTGCCCCGACATGCTGGCGGATGCGCGGATGGAGCCTTTTTACAAAGTGGCGCTGAAGGCTGGCCTGCGCGCCTGCTGGTCGGAACCCATCATCAGCAGCGCCGGAAAAGTGCTCGGCACGCTGGCCTGCTACCACTCCCTCAAACACGAACCGCAGCAGCAGGAGGTCCGGCGAGTGGCCAGCGCCGCGAACCTGGCCGCGCTTGCGATTGAGCGTGAGTGGAAGGAGCATGCCCTGCTCATCAGCGAGGAGCGCTACGCACGCGCCCTGCGCGGCACCACGGACGGCCTGTGGGACTGGAACATCGTCACAGGGGACGTTTATCTCTCCCCTCGATGGAAGCAGATGCTCGGGTTTGTCGAGAACGAGCTGCCCAACAGCCGTGAAAGCGCCTTTCTGTCCCGCTTGCATCCCGATGATGTGCCGAGGGTCCGCGCGATGCGGCAGGAGCATTTTGAAAAGCGCGTTCCTTACCAAGTGGAGCTCCGCCTGATGACGAAGAGCGGGGACTACAGGTGGTTTCTCGCCCGAGGCCAGGCGGAATGGGACGAGAACGGCGAGGCGGTGCGCATGACCGGAACCATTTCGGACATTGAAGCGCGCAAACTGGCCGAGCAGGCGCTGGAGGAGAGCGAGCAACGCTTCCGCGCCGTCTTTGAACTGGCGGCCGTGGGCATCGCGGTGATCGAGACGTCCACCGGTCGTTACCTCGAGGTGAACCAGCGTATGTGCGAGATCAATCATCGCACACGCGAGGAAATGCTTCGTCTGACCTTTATGGACGTGACTCACCCGGACGATCTCAAGGATGATCTGGACCAGATGGAGAAGATGAAGGCGGGAAAGATCAGCAGATTCCAAATGGAGAAGCGTAATGTGGCGCCCGATGGTTCGATCACTTGGATCAACCTCAGTGTCGCGCCCATGTGGCGGCCCGGTGAACCGCCGCTGCGGCACATCGCCGTGGTCAAGGACATCACTGAGCGCAAGCAGGCGGAGTTCAATTACCGGCGCGAACTGGCCTACAACCAAGCCCTGGTGAACCACACGTCGGCGTTCATCGTGGTGATGGACACCGAAGGGCGCTTCGTGCATGCGAACGCGGCCTTCTTCAGCACCATGGGCTATGATGTGAACGAGATCATCGGCAAAACCGCGTGGGAGGCCGGCCTCATGGAGAAAGTGGAGATTGAGCGCTCCAAGCAGCGTTTTCAGCGACTTCTCCGGGGCGAGGACAACCCGACCGCCGACATCCGCCTGCGCACCAAGGACGGCCAGTGGCGCAGCGTGGAGATCCGCAGCACCTCCACCCGCAAACCGGATGGCTCACCGGATCGCATCATCATCACCTGCACGGATGTGACGGAGCGCAACCGGCTGCAGCGCGAGGTGCTGCGCGTCATCGAGCAGGAGCAGGCGCGTGTCGGGCATGACCTTCACGATGGCGTAGGGCAGTCAATGACCGGCATCCTCATCATGATGGAGGCGCTTGAGTCGGAGCTTCAGGGCGAGGCCAGGGAGCATGCGCGGCGCATTTACCAGTTGATGACGGAATCCGTCGCCGAGGTGCGGCGCATGTCCCATGGCCTTTCGCCGACAAGCGTGAAGTACCGCGGCCTCGACGGCGCTCTGAATTTGCTGGCCGAGACGGTGCGCACGAACTTTCGCACGCCATGCGTCTTCGAGCTGGAGCCCGGCGTCTGCATCGGCAGCGAGGACAAGGAGGCGCACCTCTTCCGCATCGCTCAAGAGGCGGTGAACAACGCGCTCCGGCACGGCAAGCCGGCGCATGTCCGTATTTCCCTCAGAAAGGCCGGTGATGGTGAATGCGAGCTTTGTGTGGAAGACGACGGCTCCGGCTTGAAGAAGAACAGGAAAGGGAAGGGGGACGGCATCGGCATGCGTGTGATGGCCTACCGGGCCAATCTCATCGGCGGCAGGCTCAAGGTGGAAAACAAAGGGCGGCGAGGCGTGGTGGTGACCTGCCGCTTTGAATGTGAGCGGAAATGCGAAGCCAAAAAGACGCGGGCTGTGAAGAAAGGCGGAACCAAGAAGCGCAAGACGTGATCACTCCCGCGTGATCAACTCGTCCAGGTTCAGGATGATGCGCGCCGTCGCCACCCAGGCGGCATTTTCGACCGCTGGCATGTTTGTGGCCGCATGACTGCCGAAGGCTGCCTTCGCCTCTTCTGTGGGACCGTTTTTGTAGGTGTAGCGAGATTCTTCGAGCAGCTTTTTCATTGCGGCGAGTTCCTGCGGCGATGGTGGACGCGAAACGCAGAGGCGGAACGCCTGGGTGAGCCGTGTGTCGTCATCTTTGAGCGAGTCATCGGTCAATACGCGTTTCGCGAGCGCCTGCGCGGCTTCGGCGAAGGCTTCCGCGTTCAGCGTGGTCAGGGCTTGCAGCGGCGTGTTCGACACGGTGCGCTTCACGTTGGTCGTGTTGGCGTCAGGGCAGTCAAACGTGGTGAGGTCGGGATGCGGGGCAGTGCGTTTGAAGAAGGTGTACATGCCGCGGCGGTAGCGGTCCTCGTCCTTGCTGGTGGTCCACTTGAAATTGCCGGCGTAGCTCAGCGCGTCGATGCCCTCGGGAATCGGCGGGAAGACACTGGGACCGCCGACTTTCGCGGAAAGCAGGCCGCCGGCGGCGAGGTACAGATCGCGCACGATCTCGCCATCGACGCGGAGGCGGTTTTGACGCCACAGCAGCGAGTTCTTGGGATCGAGTTCCATCACCTTGGGCGGGAGATTGGCAGGAATCGCGCTGCTCTGACGATAAGTGGCCGACATCATGATGGTCTTGAGGATTTTCTTCCGGCTCCAGCCCTGCTTCATGAATTCATCGGCCAGCCAGTCGAGAAGCTCGGGATGAGTGGGCGGCTCGCCGCGCACGCCGAAATCGGCGACGGTGCGAACGAGACCCTCGCCGAACAAACGGGCCCAGATGTGATTCACGGTGACGCGGGGTGTGAGCGGATTGTTTTTACTGACGAGCCATTTCGCCAGATCGAGTCGCGAGGTGCCTTTGAGCGGTGGCAAGGTCGAGAGAGCGGCGGGAGTGACCTCGTCCGCAGGCTGGAGGAAGTCGCCACGGTACAGCAAGTTGGTTTTGCGCGGGTTGTTCACGCGCTGACCGATGACACGCACGTCCATGAGCGGCGGTTTGGGCAGTTTTGCCTCCGCCTCACGCAAGGCATGATCCGCTGCGACGACTTCGGGATCGACTTTCTCCATCCAGGCCCAAAGCGGCATGATCACGACCAGATTCCTGCGCTTCGGCTCTTCGCTGAGAATCTTGCGCACTTCAGGCGGAGCGATGCTGTCCTCGGTTTCCTCGCTGGCGGCGAGCAGGCGCAGATGCCCGATGGTATGCCCGAGCTGCTTGTAGTTTTGCTCCAGCTCGACCACGAGCGTCTCTTCGGGTTTCAGGGTGACGGGCTCGGCGAGTTGAAGGGTGAGCGTGTGCTTTTTTCCTGTGCCGCCGGAGATGGCCCAGCCGGTTTGATCATCCGCGTCGAGCACCTTGTCCGCGGTGAAGGTCTTCTGCTCGAAGTCAGCCTTGGCTGAATGCAGGGTGAGTTCACGCCGGGTCTTGTTTTGCTCCAAGGTGGCGGAGAGCTTCGTGAGTACGAAGTTGCCGTTCTTGTTGAAACCCGGGCCTTGGGATGGCAGCGACGGGTCGGGAAGCACTTCGATTTGCAGGGCGCTGATCGGCTTGGCATGGCCGCGGATGCTCAAGGTGTAGCTGTCGGTCTTCGGTGCCTTGTTTTCGGCCAAAAGCGAGCCGTCGGTTTGTTTCTTGAGCTTCGCGGCCTTTGCCTTCATCTCAACGACGGGCAGCGTTTCGAACTTCTGCACCGCTTTGGCCGCGGCGGCCTTGGCGAGGCGTTCTTTGACCGCTTTTTCCCACTCCGGCAGCTTCACGGGCAGCTCCGCTTTCGCGGCGTCGAGGGCTTTGCGCAACGGGATGAGCTTCTTCACCGCATCGCCGTTCTTTTTCTCGTAATCGGCCCATGCCTCGGGTGAGCTCGGCACCTGGCGGTTTACTTCGTCGCCGTTATTGAAGTAGGCGAAGAGCTGGTAGTATTCCTTCTGCGTGATCTGATCGTATTTGTGCGTGTGGCAGCGCGCGCAGCCGACCGTGAGGCCGAGCCAGACGGTGCCGAGTGTTTCCGTGCGGTCCATGCATGCCTCGATGCGGAACTGCTCCTGATCGGTGCCGCCTTCGGTATTGGTGAGCGTTTGACGGTTGAACGCGGTGGCGACGATCTGCTCGGGCGTTGCGTCGGGAATAAGATCGCCCGCGAGCTGCTCGACGGTGAACTGATCAAACGGCATGTCGTCATTGATGGCGCGGATGACCCAGTCGCGAAAACGCCACGCGTCTGGACGCGGGCGGTCTTTTTCATAGCCGTCGCTGTCGGCGTAACGTGCCATGTCGAGCCAGTGACGGCCCCAGCGCTCGCCGAAGCGCTCGGAGGCCAGCAGACGGTTCAGAAGCGCCTCGTATTTTTGATCGGACCAGGCTGACGCATCGGAGAGGTCGGACAAGGTGGGCGGAAGGCCGAGCAGATCATAGGTGGCGCGTTTGATGAGCGTGATGGGATCGGCCTCGGGAGAGGGTGAAATGCTTTTCTCGGCCAGTTTGGCGCGGATGAACTCATCTATGCCGCCGCCCTTGGGACGAACGACCGGCTTGTAGGCCCAATGCGCCTCGAATTTGGCTCCTTCGGCGATCCATTGGCGGAGGACTTCGATGTCGCGTGTTTTGAGCGGATGTTTCGCACGATGCTTCGGTGGCGGCATCTGCTCCTCAGGATCGTCCGAGGCCATGCGGGCGATCATCTCGCTCTGATCCGGTTTTCCGGGCACGATGCCATGCGCGCCGCTTTTCAGCGCCTTGAGGGCAAGTTCGCGGCTGGTGAGCACGAGTCCGCCTTTCGAGTCATCGGGGCCGTGGCATTCGAGGCAGTGCTCGGCAAAGAGAGGCTGCACATCGCGTGCGAAATCAACAGGCGCGGCCTGAAGACTGGCAACGAGCAGAAGAGTGTGTGTGAAACGCAAAACGGGCATGCGGGTTAAACGCCGCATGCCCGTCTCGTGTTGCGCTCGTGCGCTTCAGGAGATCAATGCTTCAAGAGCCACTCGGTGGTGCGCGGATTGAAGTCGGCGAGGCATTCCCAGTGGAAGGCGTGGCCGGCGTTGTCGTAGAGGTGCAGGTCGGCTCCGGGGATGGCGGCGGCGACTTCCTCGCTCATCCATTTTGGGGTGAAGGTGTCGTTTTTGCCGCCGATGACGAGCGTGGGGCACTTCACGTTCTTGAGCTCGTTGAGCGTGTTGTGCGTGATGGCGGCGGCGCTTTGCGCCTCCATGGCATGCACGGGCTGCGGAGCGGGATTGGTGGCGGCGTCCTTGAGGCCCTGCTGCATGTTGTTCCAGCAGTCGTCGTTGTCGAACCACGGCTTGGTGAAGATGAGCATCTGCACGTAGTGCATGAAGTCCTCGGGGCGCATCGTGGCCTTGCACTTCATGAGGTGCTGCCAGGTGTAGAGGCCAAAGCGGTCCTGGCGAGCCCAGGTGCACATGAGGATCATGCTCTTCACCTTGTCCGGATGGCGCAGGGCGAGTTGCTGAGCGATGACGGAGCCGAGCGAGCATCCAACGACGCGTGCCTGCTTGATGCCGAGCTTGTCCATGAGACCGGCGTAGTCGTCGGCCATCATCGCGGTGGTGTAGGGGCCGGCGGGCTTGTCGGTTTCGCCCACGCCGCGGTTGTCACCGAGGATGCAGCGGAAGTGTTTCTCCCAGGCCTGAGCATGCGCGTCCCACACGCCGCCGGGGGCGGTCACGCCCATGATGCAGACGAGCGGATCACCGCTGCCGCGTTCTTGGTAAAACATTTTGATTCCGTTGGTTTCGACGTGGGGCATGGCTGTGGAGGGTTGGAGTGATGAAGAATGGGAGAGGCGGGGATTTGAGCAGGGGGGCATGAACGCAACAAGCAAAAATCACCTGCCACGCGTCAAAGCACGTGCATCATGGATTACGCACTCATGTCTGAAGCCAGTCAAGCCCCCGCATCATCCTCCACGCCGCCCTGGGAGGCAAAACGTCTGCCGAATCGGCGGGGACTAGCCAGAAAGCTGCTCGCCTGGGGCATTGTCGCCGGACTGGCCGGGGCTGTTTTCTATGCATTGCAACCGCGGCCGGTGGAAGTCGAGGTGGGCGTGGTACAGAATGGACCGCTCACCGTTTACGTGTCCGAGGAGGGAAAAACCCGAGTCCGCAACCGCTATGTCGTGGCCGCGCCGGTGGCGGGAAGCATGCAGCGTGTGGTTTTGAAACCAGGCGACAAGGTCGAGAGCGGCAAAACGGTGCTCACGCGCATCGAGCCGGCGATCTCGCCGCTGCTCGACACTCGTGCCCGCATGCAGGCTCAGGCAAACGTCGATGCGGCGACAGCCGCGCGGAGCCGTGCGAATGAAAACATCGAAATGGCGCGCACGGGCTTGAAATACGCGCAGGCAAATTGGGACCGCATCAAGAACAACACTGACAAGGGCACCGTCAGTGACACGGACCGAGACACCTTTGAGCGTGAGGCGGAGATGAAGGCGCGCGAGGTTCGCTCGGCGGAGTTTGCGCTGCAGGTGGCGGATTATGAGCTGGCGCAGGCGAAAGCGGCGCTGCTGCAGATCGAGAAACCGGCCGAAGGGGGCGCGTCGATCGATGTGCGCGCCCCGGTGAATGGCGTTGTTCTGCGCGTGCAGCAGGAAAGCGCCACCATCGTGGCACCAGGCGCACCCATCCTCGAAATCGGCGATCCCACTGACCTGGAGATCGAGGCGGAGATCCTGTCGCGTGACGCGGTGGCGATCCAGCTTGGGGCGGAGGTGACGGTCGAGCAATGGGGCGGAGATGAGCCTGCGAAGGCACGCGTGCGCCGCGTCGAACCGGCCGCGTTTACCAAGGTTTCGGCGCTTGGCGTGGAGGAGCAGAGGGTGCTGGTGCTTAGCGATTTCGTGGCGCAGACTTCGGCGTTGAAATCCCTGGGCGACCGCTACCGAGTGGAGGTGCGCGTGGCGGTGTGGCACAGCGACAAAACTCTTCTGGTTCCGTCCGGCGCTTTGTTCCGTGAAGGCAGCGAGTGGAAGACGTTTCTATTTGATAATGGCAACGCCAAGGTGGTCACGGTGAAAGCCGGACGCACCGACGGCAAGCTCACCCAGGTGCTAGAGGGCCTCAAAGCGGGCGACGAAGTGCTCATGCATCCGCCGGACACGGTGAAGGACGGCAGCGATGTCGTGAAGCGTGACGAGGTAAAATAAAAAAGGCGGCCCCTTGCGAGGCCGCCTTGGGAGAGATGGATGCGGACGAGAGCGTCCGTGCTCCATTTTAGACCTTCCACTCGCCGCGGTAGTCACGGGTGAGCCATTTGGCGTCGCCGCCGCTGGTATACTCGTGCTTCTCGGGGTTCCACTTCTGGGTGCCGCCGTGGTAATAGGCTTGGTTCATGAGGTGGCAGGAGATGACGGTGCTGGCACCGATGGCGACGTCGCAGATCGGACGGTTGCGGCTCTTGATGCAGTCCAGCCAGTCCTGGTGATGATTGGGAGAATTGTAGAGCTTCACTTTCGCGTCGGCGAGGAAGGTGCGCTCCGCCATGATGACCTCGCGGTCGAGGCTGGTGCCCTTGGTGTCCTTGCCGAGGAATTCGTGCACGACCTTGCCGCCCATGACGAGCTTGAACTTGCCGCGGTTGACGTGAACCTCGCCGCTTTCGCCGTAGAAGGACACGCCGAAGCCGTTGTTGACATGGGTGAGCGGGATGCCGCTGGCATAGACGAGTTTCGCGCCCTCCTTGGCCTCATCGTGCTTCTCAGGGGCGATGATCTCGACCGGTCCTTTCTCATCTTCGCCGAGACCCCACTGGGCGATGTCGATGTGATGCGCGCCCCAGTCGGTGACCATGCCGCCGCCGTATTCGCGGGTCATTCGCCAGGCGGGGAAGTGATTGTGGACGCCACGGGGGCTGAGCACGCTGCTGTAAGGGGCGAGCGGGGCCGGGCCGCACCACAGGTTCCAATCGAGGCCGGGCTCCATGGGCTCTTCCTTGTTCGCGTTCGGCTTGGCGGGGGACCCGAACTGGGTTTCGACGCGCTGGATCTTGCCAATGACGCCGTTCCGCACTAGCTCGCAGGCGACACGGAACTCCTTGCTGGAACGCTGCTGGGAGCCGGTCTGGAGGATTTGTTTGCTGCCACGGACGGCATTGATGAGGGTGATGGCCTCGTGGATGTTGTGGGTGAGCGGCTTCTCGCAGTAAACATCCTTGCCAGCGTTGATGGCGGCGATGGAGACGATGGTGTGCCAGTGGTCCGGCGTGGCGATGACGACGGCGTCGATGTCCTTGCGGGCGAGCAGCTCGCGGAAGTCATTGTAGGCCTCGCAACCCTTGAAGGTGGTGTCTTGGTCCTTGCTGTAGCGCTCGGTGACGGTCTTCTTCGCGTTTTCGCGGCGGGTGGTGTCCACATCGCAGACGGCCACGACCTGGACTTCCTTGCGGCCGAGGAAGTTGTTGAGGTGGCCGCTGTTCATCTTGCCATTGCCGATGAAACCGAGCGTCAGGCGTTTGCTGGGAGCGGTGTCGGCGCTCCAGACGCGGGAAGGAAGGATGAACGGCGCGGAGACGCCTGCGGCGGCGGCGCGGATGAAGTGACGGCGGGAGGACGCGGTTTGCATGGTCGTGGTGGTGGGTGGGATTTGAGGGTGAACCATTACTTGCCTCCTGCCAA
>Ga0315900_10006759_pt1 | contig 15245 bp, 14 predicted proteins | sample LakEriMetagenome_FD_203521 | JGI IMG/M metagenome (GOLD analysis project Ga0315900, IMG submission 203521) | Freshwater fungal communities from buoy surface, Lake Erie, Ohio, United States - Buoy 12 MA114 | ecosystem: Environmental > Aquatic > Freshwater > Lake > Lake biofilm | place: USA: Lake...
AGACGCAAATGCTCGCCGAGTATGTGCGTACCAAGCGAGTCTCCGGCCGAGTGCTGTTTCATGACGACTTCGACCGAGCCAGCCTGGGTGATCGCTGGAGTAATCGGCTTCCGGGTGATACGGAACCGGCTGGGGCGGTGCCTGTCCGGATCGATTCCCGAGAACGACCGGGAGCGTTCCTGCGCGATGGGCGATTGGTGATCGCCGAAGGAGGAACACGGGGTGACAGTATACTGAGTACCGCGGCCCCCTTGAACTGGCTTCCCTCTGAGGCTGGTGCCTCGATTGAAGCCACTTTCGATCTGGTTTCCAATCGTGGAGATGATGGAGACGCAGACGCTGAACGGATTGGTTACCTGATTGACCTGCGGGATTTTCGGGATCAACTTCCGGATTCGCCCGGAAACATACTGATCGATGGGCATCCGCAGGCGAAAACCTCGGTGTATCTGGATTATCCCGGTGCAGACTCGCGCGTTGTGGGAACTCTTGGTGGACAGGGGCATGTGCCAGGGAGGAACTTCGGAGTGCGGATCAGTCGAATCACAGACGACAAGGTCCGGCTGCAGTTGTTGGTGGATCATCTGCCCGATGGGCAAGCGTTGGACTTGAACTCAACAGTATTCACAACCGGAGGGGGATTCGGCTTTGTCTTTTGCTGCGGCCGGAGTTTCGTGGTTGACAACGTGCTGATTGAGGTGTTCCCGCCGGAGGAATCCAGTGAATCGCTGCGACAGTTTCATGCCGAAGTCCAACAGCGGCAGAGGAAGTTGGTGACGCTGCGAGAGCTATTGAAAAACCTGGATGCTAATCCTCCCGGAAAGATTTCGTGGGTCACCGATGTTTCCCCCACCCCTCCGGAAGTGCGGTTGTTGAACCGTGGAAACTATTCCAGCCCCGCGCATGTCGTAACTCCGGGGCCGCCATTGTTTCTGTCACAGCAGGAAGAGGATCCGCATTTCGTCGTCCAGTCGACCGGACGGACGACTGGTGCCCGACGGGCCTTCGCGGAGTGGGTACTGCAAAATCCCCGGTCGCGTTCGCTGCTCGCGCGGACACAAGTGAATCGTGTGTGGCAGGCCTGCTTCGGCACGGGGATTGTTGCCACGTCGGACAATCTGGGGCAAAGCGGTTCCGTGCCGAGTCACCCCGAATTGTTGGAGTATCTGGCAACGTCATTTCTGGATCAGGGTTGGCGAATCCGGCCTTTGTTGAAGGAAATCGTACTGTCGAGGGCCTTCCGGCAGTCGAGCCTACCGAATGAACGTGGGTTTGTGGCAGATCCAGAGAACCGCCTGCTGTGGAGGTTTCCCGCGGTACGGCTTGATGCCGACATGATCCGCGACTCGCTCTGGCAGTTTTCGGGTCGTCTCGACCACACCCTGGGGGGCGTCCCTGTGCCGACAACTCGGCTCGAGCAGGGGGAGGTGGTGATCTCGGAAACTACATCAGGAGCAGCCCGGCGTTCGTTGTATGTTTATCAGCGAAGAACTCAGGGGCTCGGAATGCTGCAGTTGTTTGATGCGCCGCAGCTTGTATTCAATTCGACGCGACGGTCCCGCTCGACGATTCCACTCCAGTCGCTGACGATGCTCAACGGCGATTTTGTGATCCGCAGAGCCGATGAGCTGACGCTTCGGTTGGAACAACAGTCCCAAGAAGCGTCCCCGCGTATCGAGTTGCTGTGGCGCATCTGTCTGGGCAGGGCGCCAAGCCATGAGGAATGCGCTCTGGCTTTGGAGTTTCTCAGGGAACAGACTGCCCGGCTCGGCTCCTCGGATCAATCGCTGCGGGACGCCTGGCGAGATTTGTGCCAAAGCGTGATGGGATGCAACGAGTCGCTGTACCTTCCCTAAGCGGAATCACGGCGATTGCTTCGCCAGGAATATGGAAGAATAACAGTCCTCCGGCGCTCACATCGAGGAGTTTCAGAGTATCGACGCCTTTCGTCTGGAAAGGATCCGGACTCGATCGATCGCCACAGTCGAGGTGCAATCGGTGAGCGTCGATTGACTTGGTTGGTCCGGCACTCCACGGGGGGCAGGGGCATGGCCAGAGAATACCTACAGGAAATCCGGCAACCTCCCGAGTCGTGCCTGAGTGCTGGCGTGTTGGGAATCCGCTGCATGAGGACGCCGTGCTCAGACATCGACTTCATCCAGCCCAATTGACGAAGACACAATGGCTGTGGGGCTGCGCTGTTTGCGGGCCCTGGGGTGGCGGGCTGGCGGGGTGGACCTTCAATGGTAGCCAAAAATTGACTGTCACTTTGGCATCTCTCGCTTGATCTTTTCCGTTTATAGAAGAGGTGTTATAAGGCGGCTCATTGGCCAATCAGGACGGCCAACCTCGATTCCGACTGCGTGGGAGGAGACCACCGGATGTTGCCCAGGTCCAGAGTCAGGCTGACTCGTTTGTTGTTGACAGTCATCCTTGGCTGCGTCGGCTGCCGTGGTTTGCCATTTGGATCCGATTCAGACGATGACACAGTCGCGGCCCCAGATTTCGGTCTGAACACCGTTCCCCGACAGTGGGAGCCGGCGTTTGAAGATGGCGATACGACGCACAAGGCGGGGAGTGGCAAAGGGGGGGCGGGGCGTCTCACCGACGACGCTGCGTGGGGCGATTCGGATGGAGAATTCGATAAGTCGGCTCGCGGAGAGAAAGCGGCGTCCACTGAAAAGGATTGAGGTCGACAGCCCGCAGTCGATCAAGGTGTTGTTGGCGAATTCGTGGATCGGTTTTGCGGCCCACTGGGAGTTCGACGGCAGATGGCTGTGCCAGCGCGTCGGGATTCACCGATTTGGGATGAAACTCGCGGTCGGTCAGAGGCACAGGAGGTTTCGGTCTCGGCAATCCGATGGAGGTGGTGGTGGAATCCAAAGGTTCGGAAGGCCTGTTGTCGGTACGAGTTGTGCTGGGCGAGATTGAGCTGTCGCCTATGGAACGCGAGTCAATTGCTCCGGGCTTATGGTTGGGCAAGACATTCGAGGGGCTGGTCAAATTGCGTTTGGGGGGTGAGACGCTCGGCTTTGGTGCTTTGTGCCTGCATCGTGGGCAGCTTGCCGTGCGGGTTGCCAAAATCGCTCACTCCGCATCGGGAAACCCACCGGAAGCGGTTGCATCAGGTCATGAGTCGGAGAAGATGTGAAATGCGGTCGATTCAGTGGACTGTTCTGGTGTCTGTCGCCGTCTGCCACACTGCTGTATGGGCGGAAGAGGGGGCCGTTGAAGCCCGGAAAGTTACGCCTCCTGTGGAATCGGCGATCCCGCTTGATCCATCCTCGGCAGTCACCTCCAGGGGCAGTGGTTCGTGGCTCTCCAGTTGGCTATCGATCGGATTGTGTGTTGCTGGAGGAATCTGGGTTTGGCGCAGTCGCCTTGGGGTCGAGACTGCCGCCGACGGGGAGCTTTGGAATGTGATCAGCCAACGTCCCCTGGACTCGCGACACAGCCTGATGGTGGTTCGGTTTGCGGACAGTCTGTTGCTGCTGAGTGTCTCGCCGAACGAGGTTTCGCTCCTCAAGGAGATCGAAGATCCCGCACAGGTGGCTCAGGTCAATTCTCTGGTGTCTGGGCAGCGGCAAGTTCGTGCCAATTCACTGCGTCAGAGATTGGCGACGCTCGGATTGTTGCGGGGAATGGCATGACACAAGGACCTGCCAAACCTTCGGGAGAGGTCTGTTTCGCCGGGTCGCGACGATTTGTCCCGGCCTTGGTGGGGCTGATCTTGGTGACAGCCACAGTCGCAGGTTCCGAGCCGGGTAACTCCAAAGCCCGCAAGTCGGCCACCGGTCTCCAAAAGGAAGTTGTCCGCGATTCAAGAGGGAGTCGGGGTACCGACCGCAATGAAGCCGGTACCGCTCAACGTGAGCGGGTAGTGCCTCTCGCAGGTGTTGAGGAGCGCGGAGATCGCTCTTCGGAAGTCGACTTCGCGGCACTGGGGGACGAGCCGATCACCGAGGTCACCAACTTGACAGATGCCGACCAAAACAGGGCGGGTGACTGGATGTCCCTGGTGGAATCCTTGCCGGTCGCACCGTCGCTGCTCGCGGTGATGATGCTGTCAGTGGTCCCCTCTCTGTTGTTGATGACCACCTGCTTCGTCCGGTTTTCGATCGTACTGACACTGGTTCGACAAGCGTTGGGAACCCAGCAGCTGCCACCGAATTCGGTACTGATGGCGTTGGCGCTCTTTCTGAGTTGCCTGGTTATGGAGCCGGTATGGCGACGAGCGTACCAGGAAGGGATGCGGCCTTATTTGCAACCTGAATCCGGCGCCCAGAAGCCTGAATTGGACGCGGCGACCCAGGCGACGTTGAAGCCGCTTCGGGAATTCATGTCATCCCAGATCGAACTGGCGGGAAACAGCGAAACGGTGTGGGTCCTGCTGGAGTCACAATCGGCCGATGGTGGCACGCTGCGCGAGTCGCAGCGGGACCTTACCTATGACGAAGTCCCCTTGCCCACACTTGCGGCGGCTTTCGTTCTGAGTGAAATGAAGGTGGGTTTCATCATTGGGTTCCAGATTCTTCTCCCATTTCTGGTGATCGATCTCATTGTGGGACTCACTCTCTCCATGCTGGGATTGACGGCGATTTCACACGGGGCGGTCTCACTCCCCTTCAAATTGCTGCTGTTCGTGCTGGTTGACGGTTGGACGGTCATTGTCGGGCGGTTGTTGGCGAGTGTCGCCGGATAAAGTACGTCATTGACCTGGGCGAATTGGCAGGTCGTGGGACCTCGTGTTTGGGGACAGGATGATGGATGTTGATTCCGCGGCAGAGATGATTCGGCAGTCGCTATTTACGGCTGCCTGGATTTGCCTGCCGATTCTGTTGGTCTCGTTGATCGTCGGATTCATCATCGGAACACTTCAGGCGGCGACATCGATCCAGGAGCCGACTGTGAACGCAGTTCCTCGCGTGTTGGTCACCGCTCTGACAATCGTGCTTGTGATGCCGTGGGGACTGCAGGCGATGGTCGAATTCACGCTGCGATTGTGGCGTGCGAAATGATTGGAAAACGCCAGGAAATGCGATCTTTCGCCGCTGTTGGCGGGACAGGTTGGCATGGAGCCTGAATTCTTCGCAAATCTTCCCCAGGCGGCCTGGTTGCCGGGTTTCTCCCCGTGGATCCTGTTGCTGGCGAGAATGATCGGGTTGGTGCTGTTCCTGACATTGATTCCCAAGACTTTGGGCTGGCGGTTTCGCCTGGCTCTTGCCGTCTTGTTGAGCTGGGTCCTGGCGTCGAGTTCGGGGAATCCCGCAATGGATGGCAACACCCCCTGGGAACCAGAGGATGTCCTTTTGGAGTTTCTACTGGGGGGAGGGCTGGGACTGGGCGTATCTCTGGTGTTGGCTGGGGTCAGGCTCTGCGCGGAAATTCTTGAACTCCCGTGGTCGCCCGGGGAATTGCAGGCTGATACCTGTTGGGGGGGGGCTGGTGCGGGAGCCTTGAGTTCCGCCCTTGGGTGGATGACTGCGGTGATCTTCGTGATCGGAGGTGGGCATCTCCAGGTGATTATTGCCTGCCGTGACATGGTCCGCACTTACCCTCCTGGCAGCTTGCCGATGCTCGGGGGAATGGTCACTTTGCTGTCGGTCTCGTGTCAGGAGGCGACCTGTCTCGCCCTGCGTTTGGCGGCACCAGTCTGGGGGGCGTCAGCTATGGCCATGTTGATGATGGCGGTGCTCGGACGCATGTTCCCGGTCATCTCGGTGGTGTCCGCGGGCATACCGTGGCGGGCGGGAGCCGCCTGGCTGGCACTGTCCCTGTCAATGCAGGGAGTCGCACAGATTCTCGAACAGGAAATGGCGGATCTGGGGAGCCGCGTCCGTGTTGCTGAAAGCGACAGATCCGGACTCTCAGGTTCCTCCGCCGAAGAGGTTGGGGAATGAACGCTGCGGAAGAGCGGGTCTTTCCCGCATCTCGTTCGCGCCGTCAGTCTCTGCGACGGCGGGGAGATGTGGTGGCGGCATCCTGGCTGCAGGTGGCGCTGCCAGTGGCGGTTTGTCTTTGGATGATGGAGTGCTTTGGAACGCAGTGGGTTGAGCAGTTTCGCATGGTGTTGGAAAAAGAGTTGCAAAGCGGCATGCGGGTGACCTGGAATGGTCAGCAGGCCTGGGAGACGTTGGGGAGAATGGCAGTAGCGCTGGCGAGCATCGCCTGGCCCCTGGTCATCGTTCCCTGGTCGATTGGCATTGGAATGAGGATGCTTCAGACACAGTTCCTGTTCACTTGGAAATCTCTGCGCCCTGATCCGGAGCGATTAAGCCTCTTCGCGGGGTTCCGTCGGATCGGAACCGCGGTCGCCGGCCGCAGCATGGGGCGAACGATTCTGCAGTGCCTGGTCGCGGGAGGAATCTGCTGTGCTGTGATCTGGACGATGTCGGGCGATCGCCCATGCCAAATTTCCTGCACAGCAGGGGAGGGGGTCAGCCCGGGGATTCTGGACTTTGGAGTCAGGCCGATTCGTGTCTTATGTTTCAGCGTGCTGCTTGTGGGGTTGGCCGACCTGGTGTGGCAGGGAGTCGCTTATGAAAGGCGAATCCGGATGACAGCGCAGGAGGTTCGCGAGGAGTTACGGAACTCCGAGCGAAATCCGAATGGCTCGAGGGGCGCTGGGCAGATGACTGCTGAGGTCGAATTCACACCATCTCGATGAGCACCGGCCGCTGCCTCAATTCAATCCGCAGAAAGGGTTGTCCTGCTTCTCCTGGCCAATCGTGGTGGTGGGACCATGGCCGGGGAAGACCAGCGTATCGTCGGGCAGTCCGAAGAGATGTCGATGAATTCCCTCGATCAGCAACTGCTGGTCTCCTCCGGGAAAATCGGTGCGTCCGATGCTGCCCTGGAACAGCACGTCGCCCCCAAACACGAGCGGTACCTTGGCATTGGAATAAACGAAGACCACGTGACCTGGACTGTGTCCAGGAATCTCACGGACCTCCAGCGGAATTCCCGCGAGAACGAGTCGGTCGTGGTGGTTGAGCGTCTGTGTCGCGGGCGGCGCGGTGACGGGCATGCCGAAAGGAGCACTCAGGTTCCGTTGCGGGTCCAACAGCATCGGCGCATCGCCCACCCCGATCAGGATTGGAATCTCGGGCCAGGTCTCGCGAAGGCCGGCGACCCCGGCGATGTGGTCGACATGTCCGTGTGTCAGCAGGATTGCGACGGGAGACTTCTGCAGGTCCGCCAACTGTTCCACGATGCGCCGAGAACCGAAACCGGGATCAATGACGAGACACTCCTTCGATCCTGGCAGGGAGACGATCAGGGTGTTCTCCTGGAAGGGAAGAGTCACCACGATTGAAACATCCAAAGGCAAATCAGAACGCATGCTTGGTTTTAACGCCTGGGAGCGGGGCAAGATTCCGGGACGGCGAACGAAAAACAGGTCAGAAGGCTGTGCCGAAAGGGTCTGGATCCATGCTGAACGGACCTACCCGGAGTCACCTGTGAGAAGTACAATCCAGTCTAGGGTGCGGGGAGAACTGAGATCAATCTCCCAACACCTTTCTCTTCCGTGTCTTTTTTCTGGCCAGTGATGTCGCAACAACCCGCCACCCCAGACCAAGCCAAAGTGGCCAAGCTGCAACTGCGCAATCCTCTGTTGGCTGGGATCTTGGCATTTCTTGTTCCCGGTCTGGGTCACTTGTACCAGAGGCGGATGTTCAAGGCGGTTTTGTATGCCGTTTGCATCCTCGCGACATTCTTCACGGGGCTGAAAATTGGACATGGTCAGGTTGTCTACTTTCAGTGGTCGGCCCCCGAAAGCCGGACATTTGCCTATTTGTGCCAGTTCTGGGTCGGACTGCCAGCGTTGCCCGCGCTGGCACAGGCCAAGCTGCGGTCAAACCAGGTGTTTGACGAGGGGTACCTGACCTCTGCGCTGGATGTGGACTGTGTGGGAACGCTGGACGGAGTCGATGGTCTGGTGCAGGGGAGGTTGACAGTCGAGGCCGACTCTGGCGGAGGAGGGCGTTTTGCTGTTGCGAAGTTTCGGGGAACTGCGATCCAGGGGGGGAGCGAGAAGCGAATTGAAGGAACCCTGACGAACTGTACTTTCGACCCACAGGTGGGGCCCAGTCCGCGCCGGGGTGTCTTGGGCTATTTCGAGTCGGGAGGGGGGCCGCAGGGGAGGTTTCAGGGAACGTTTGCCCGACCGATCTGGGATTGGTACGGGGCACCCCTGTTTGATGTGGACTCATCGCGGGCGAATTCGCTGGATCGGGCGCATCGTGAGCTTGGTTCGCGTTTTGAGCTCGGGGTGGTGTATACGATGATTGCCGGTTTGTTGAACCTCTTGGCAATTTTCGACGCGGTCTACGGACCGGCTTATGGCGACGATGAGTCGATCAGCAAGGGGACGGAGGCGGAGGGCACTTCTTAGACCTCGGTCGGACCGGCTGTTGGGGGGAGCGGACCGGGTGAAAGTGAGTCGCGTTTTTCTGTTGGGAAAGAGTGCTTTTCGGATGGTTGGTCCATGGGTGCGATAATGTGGATTGTGGGATTGGACGGTGTGGGAGGCTTGGCTCGTGGTTGGTACGCCATTCCTTTGATTTTGGCGATCAGCCTGGTCTACAGTGCGAGTCGTCACGAGAACACGTCGCTCATCCTGGTTCGGGCGGCTCGCTTGGTATTGACGATCGGCGGGTTCATGTTGGCCGTCTTGGCCGTTTTGCTGATCCTCTCGCGGGGTGGCTGAGTGGCTCTGTGTTGGGCCAGGACCGAACTTCATGAGTGCTGACACACTCTGCGATGCTCGATGGCTTCCCTCCGTGGGGGCTATTCTGCGACATCCTGATGTGCAGGATTGCAGCGCGCTTTGGGGGACTGATCTGGTCTGCTCGGAGATCCGGGCGATTCTCGCTGAACTGCGTTCGCAATTGCTGCAGCGTCAATCCGGCAAAACTCCTGAATCCCTGCGGGAGGAGTTGCTGGCCGAGGTATTGAACCGACTGCGTGTCTCACTTCGGAGTCGTGAGCAGTCGGAATTGGGATCCGTACTGAACGCCACCGGTGTTCTGCTACACACTTCGCTGGGGCGGGCCCCTTTGTCTGTTCGGGCCAGGGAGAGGATTTCAGAGTGTTCCCAAAACTGCAGCCTGGAGATCGATCTTGGAAGCGGCGGCCGATTGACACGGGGACACCAGGTCGAAACCACTCTACGACAGCTGACTGGTGCTGAGGCATCCTTGGTTGTCAACAACAATGCGGCGGCGACCGTTCTGGTTCTGGCCACCTTGGCGACCGGGCGTGAGGTGCTCATTTCGCGCGGAGAATTGGTGGAGATTGGAGGAAGTTTTCGGCTCCCTGACATTTTCAGTGCCAGCGGCACCATCCTTCGCGAAGTGGGTACAACCAATCGCACCCGAATCGGGGATTATGAACGAGCAGTGGGGCCTTCAACCGCCTGCCTGATGCGGGTTCATCCTTCCAACTTTCGCATCCGCGGCTTCGTGGAAAGTGCAACACTGGAAGAGTTGGTGGCCCTTGGACGACGCCACGGAATCCCGGTGATTGATGACATCGGCAGCGGTTCTCTCGTGGAGACAACGCGCTGGGGCCTGGAGCGGGAACCAACCTTTCAGGCGGGTGTTGCGTCCGGAGCCGACCTCATCTTGGGGAGTGGGGACAAACTCCTGGGAGGTCCCCAGTGTGGTCTTATTGTCGGTCGAGCGGATTTGATCTCCCGAATGGCCAACCATCCGCTCGCCCGGGCATTCCGCATCGACAAATTGACTCTCTCCGCCCTGCAGGGGACTCTCGAGTCGTATCGTCTTGGAACGCAATTGCAGGAAATTCCCATCCTCCAGGCCCTGGAGCAGCCGGTCGAGCATTTGGAACAGCGGGCGCGGGCTGTGATGGCCCAATGGGCGCAGTCGTTTGAAGTGCATGAGGTTTCCGGCGACGAACTGATCTCCGGAGATTGGCGGGTGTCGGTCCAGAAGTCCGTGGCGTCTGTGGGAGGAGGGACTCTGGCGGATTCTGAAATCCCATCGTGGTCTTTGAACATCAGGCATCGCCAGCTTTCCTGTGAAGCACTGGCGGGGTTGCTGCGCGCGGGAAGGCCACGCGTGTTTGGACGCGTGCATCGGGACACCATCTGGCTTGACATGCGCAGTCTGTCCCCCGCCGACGATCAACGGCTGCTTTTGGCGTTGCGGCGACTTGGGGGAGTGAATGGGGGATCCGACCCCCGGATCACAGAGTTGTAGCCATGCACGCTCCGTTGAATTCTCTCCCGGAGAAGGACCTTGTCCTGATTGGGGGAGGCTACGCGCACCTCCACGTCCTCAGGGAGTGGCGCACCAACCCTCTCCCCGGCGTGCGACTGACAGTCATCTCCCCTGATCGAGAACTCGTCTACAGTGGAATGCTGCCCGGCGTCATGGCAGGGCTGTATTCCCTCTTCGACGCGACTCTCGATCTACAGCAACTTTGTACGGCAAGTGGCACTCGCCTGATTGCTGCGGCGGCGAATGGACTGAATCCCGCAGGGCGGGTCATCTCACTGGTCGATCGCCCGCCAATTCCATTTGATCTGGTTTCCATCGCGGTCGGGTCCATCCCCCAAGTTGCAGATGGTGAGACGCGATCCGGATTGATCTCACTCAAGCCACTCAGGGACTTCCCCCAAAGGTGGGAGCAGGCTGTTCGCAGGCTGCGCCCCAAACCGTTGGAAAGCATCGACGTCTCTGGATCAGCGCCCCTGAAGGTAGTCATGGTGGGGGGCGGTGCGGCGGGATGTGAGATGACGTTGGCGCTCGATCGCTGGTTGAACCTCCACAAGGTCAATGCGGAGATCCGGCTCGTGGAATCGGGGCCCGAAATCCTCGGTGGCGGAACTCTGCGCACAATCCAAAGGATGCGGCACGAGTTGCACCGTCGCGGTATTCAGGTTGAGACATCTCTGAAAATTCTGGGCGTCCGCACCTCGGGAGGTGAGGACCCGATGGAATTGCAACCGCTGTGGTTGGAGGTCAGCCGCGGAGCCGACTTGCCCGCCGACCTGGTCGTCTGGGCCACCAGTGGTGGTCCCCCGCCACTCCTTTCGCGCCTTGGGCTGCCGCTGGATGAACAGGGGTTTCTGATGGTGGATCCCACTCTTCAGTCGGTTTCGGGCCTACCCGTGTTTGCCGCTGGCGATGCGGCGGCCCTCCGGGGAGTCCCCCTGCCCAAAGCGGGGGTTCATGCGGTCCGGCAGGGGGCTCTGCTGTGGGGCAATGTGCGACGGTACTTTCGGGGCGAGCCACTCCAGCCGTACCGGGCCGGAGGCTTCCTTTCATTGATTTCCCTCGGAGACGGCCGTGCGCTGGGGAATTTTCGCGGCTGGTCTTTCGAAGGAGGGTGGGTCTGGCGTTGGAAGGACCGGATCGATCGACGGTTCCTCGAGATGAATCGCCCAGCGGGGATGAATTTGATCGGGTCGGAACGCCGGGGAACTGGTGTCATCGAGGATCCGCAGGATTCCATGCGGTGTACGGGCTGTGGCAGCAAGGTGCCTGCCGAGGTGTTGTCTGACGCGTTGAAGCGGCTGGCCTGTCCTTCACAGGATGGCACCTTGGGGACCCGCATCACGCCCGATGATGCCGTTGTCATTGATCGGCAACGTCTCCCCGTCGATGTATTTTCCGTCGACTTTTTTCCGGCCTTTCTCGATGACCCCTATCTATTCGGTCGGATTGCCGTGTTGCATGCGCTGAGTGATCTCTGGGCGATGGGAGCACGCCCCGTCGGCGCCCAAGCCCTCGTGACTTTGCCGCCCGGTTCCGTGCGGCAACAGGGCGAAATGTTGTTCCAGCTTCTGGCGGGTGGTTTGCGTGAGTTGCAGGGGGTGGATGCCGAACTGTGGGGGGGGCATACGACGGAAGGGGCAGAACTGCAGGCTGGGTTCAGTGTCGCCGGTTGCCTCGATGGTCAACCACCACTCAGGAAATCAGCACTGCTTCCGGGTGACTTCCTGATTCTGACCAAGCCCTTGGGTGTCGGGGTGGTTCTGGCCGCCTTGCGGATGGGAAGGGGAGCGTCGCGATGTCAGGAAGAGGCGCTGCGATTCATGCTGCAGTCCAATGCTTCCGCAGCCTGGGTGGCACGGGAGGTCGGGTGCACGGCCGCGACAGATGTCACAGGATTTGGGCTGGCCGGGCACCTCCTGGAAATGCTCGAAGCCAGTCGGGTGTCGGCGCGTTTGTCGATCGGGGAGATTCCGAGAATTTCTGGTGCGGAATCCTTGTTGCGAGGCGGGGTAACAACTTCGCTGGGCCCCTCGAATCGACGAAGGGTGGAGTCGCGACTACGTTGCCAAGGCTCGTCAGCCGGTCCCGATTTGGACTTGCTGTTTGATCCGCAGACTTCCGGAGGCCTGCTGCTGGGGGTGTCCGCGTCCCAGGTTGATCGGGCTCTGGAACTGCTTCGGAGTTCTGGAGCGCCTGATTCGTGCGTGGTGGGCAAGGTGGAAGCCTGCGCTGGTCCGGATTCGGACATCGCATTGATCGTGGAATGAATCCTGGGCGCGGAGCCGCGTTTCAAGAACAGGACATCGGAATTTGTCCTGACTGCAACTGCATCCCCGCAGTTAGAGCAGGCTTTCCAGCAACAGCCGAACCTTGCGCAGTTCCACTCCCCTTCCCGAAACATCCATCAGTTCGGGCATGATTTCCACACTGAGTGTCCGTGTGAAATTGACACGTTCGAGTTGGCTGATGAGGCGGGCGTAGTCGATTTCTCCCAGTCCGACAGGGACCTGGAGTTGTTCCCGGGTGGAATCGCGAAGATGGACGTGAAACACGTAGGGAAACACAGGATCCACATTGGTCGAATGATGAGGACCACAGAGAAAACAACTGGGATCCAGCGTGATTCCCAATCCTGGTGCGGCCTGACAAAGTTCCACCGCTGTGCGGGGGTCTTCGGAAAGATGACCAATGCGTGTCTTGAAAGAGACCACGATCCCATCGGCGATGCCAATCCGGGTCAATTCTCGCAGGCGATCAACTTCCGAGTTGAAAGGCGTCCCGAGAGCGGCCGAGGGAACCGTCACGTGGGGCACCCGCAGCTGCTTGGCGGTGCGAGTGATGGTGCGAAAATCGGAGAGGGGAATATCGTCTTCAAAACAGAACGACACCGGCGTCAGCCGGGTCATTTCCCGGTATCTGACTGCAAATCGATCTGGTTCACTTAAAAGTTCAGATGGCTTCAGATGTTCACTGCCTTCACTGAACCACAATTCGACTTTGTCGTATCCCATATCGTCGATATGGAAACAGGCTTGGTGAATGGGCACATCAGAAAAACAGCGAGTCGAGGCGGCGACCAGCATTCCATTGCTCTCCGAAAGTCCGTTGGGTAGGGCTCAACCGATCACCCGATGCTCCCCAGAATGGACTCCCGGCGACTGTTCGCGGCGATCAATTCCGGGATTGGTAGGGTCATCTCAAGTGGTTTTTTGGAATGGACTTGCGTCGATTCCCAAGATGGGCTTCCGAGCCCTGTGACTGATCTTGGCAATTTAATCCGGTTGGGATGAATCTGCAAGGCGAATGAATCGAGTCTATGGAAGAGGTTGTGACCGGCATAGGGATTTTGAACGTAAGGCAGCCTTCACCGCCGATACCTCACCTTGTCTGGAGGTCTTCTACAAGCCCGCACGGATGAGGCTCAGGCTCCAGTACTTTCTGGTCTGCATTCAGGGGAGATCCTGTCCATGCGTTCCAATTGGCTGTTTCTTTCGGCCGCCGCAATGTTGCTGACATGCGGTGTGGGTTGCAGTTCGTCGCAGGTGGTACGCGGTCAGGCCCCTGCTGACGGTGTGGTGGCTGACGATTATTGCGAGGCGGATTGTGACTGCGACGAGTGCAGCCGCAAAGACCTGCGGCGCGCTCGACGACAGGCCCGCCGCGACGCCCGGCAGGCCAACGGCCATCACTGCGTTCCCTACTCCATTCCGCATGATCTTTCGTACCCTGCGCAGGGAGACATGCCTGGGATCGTGCAGTATCCTTATTACACGGTGAAAGGTCCCGATTGCTTCTTCTATGATAGCGACGGGAAACGCTAAAACCTGACGCCCCGGGGTTAGACACTCTGGGTTGTGAGCAGACAGCGGCAGACTTGATTGTCCCGATCCCTGCGATCGGGGAATGAGTCCAGACATCCTGCGGTTGGCACTCGCCTCCGTGGGATGTCTGCCTTTCGTCCGCCGATCATCGCAACCACGAGTGGTAATCACGGTCCATGAGCGCTCCGTCGACCTTGCGGTTCTCATTCCCGAGGTTGCTCGCCTCGATCGCGTTGGCGGCAGTCGTCATTCGAGGCAGTGCCGCCTGGAGTGCCCGTGGACTCTGGGAGAAGGATCGCGATCTGTACCTCTCGATTGCCCGCCAGATTCTTGCAGGGCAAGGCTTCAGTCGTCCGCTGGTTTGGGTGAAATCCGCGGTCGTGCCTAGGGAGGGAGCATTAGAGGTCGTTGAGTGGCGGTTGGTTCCCGAACCCGGAGCCGTCCCCGTTTGCCATGTTTTGGCCCCCGCCGGAGGTTGGAGCCCCGATTCCAGCAATCCAGTCCAGCCTACAGCGTACCGCCCCCCACTGTATCCCTGCCTGGTCGCCCTGATGATGTGGCTCTGTGGCGGTGTCTGGGGGGTGATTCTGTGTCAGGTCGTCATTGGGTTTTTCACCGTGGTCCTGGTTGGGCTGGCCGCAAAACGCCTTGGACTTGGTGAATTCAGTCTTTTGGCGGGGCTCATCGTCGCAGTGGACCCCTTGCTGGTAAGCTATGCGCCCCAGGTAATGACCGAGACCACCGCTGCAGGGTTGGTTGGGTTCCTCCTCTGGTCGACGTCCCTGAGTCGGGAGCCTTGGAGGCCTCTGGCAGGAGGGATCAGCTTGGGGCTCTGTGCCCTCTGTCGGCCCACATTTTTGGCTGCGGGGCTGGTGTGGGGGTTGCTGTGGCGGCTTTTGGTCCCCAGAGTGGACCGCAGTTCGGCCAGCAGGCGGTTGCTGATCATTCCGTGTGCCATGTTTCTGATGGTCGCCCCCTGGGCGATCCGGAATCTGAAGGTCTTGGGAGACTGGATTCCGGCCACAACCCATGGCGGTTATACCCTTCGTCTCGCCCACAATCCCCTCTACGATGCCTGGTTGTCCGGCGATCGTCTGGTCCCCTATGACGGCGACAAATTCGCCCGTTACGCGGCACCTCAACTCGGAATCGACGAATTGGAGCACATCGAGCGTGAGGT
>Ga0315900_10006760_pt1 | contig 15245 bp, 43 predicted proteins | sample LakEriMetagenome_FD_203521 | JGI IMG/M metagenome (GOLD analysis project Ga0315900, IMG submission 203521) | Freshwater fungal communities from buoy surface, Lake Erie, Ohio, United States - Buoy 12 MA114 | ecosystem: Environmental > Aquatic > Freshwater > Lake > Lake biofilm | place: USA: Lake...
GCCATAAAAAAACTGTTTTGACCCACTTGATTATTAATTATTGAAGTCCGCCATAGTGGGGTCGGTTTACTATGGTTTCTTTCACGATTGTTATACAATATACGAAAACTTTTCGATATTGCCAAATTTATTTAGTAAGCATTCGCTTGATGGTATCTATTTCACCATTCATTACAAACTTGTCCCAACGTCCACGAGTTTTACCGGTGGGTACTGTATTAACATAGTTAGTGAAGCTTTCTATATTTGTTTTCACTTTTCTTAAAGTCTTCATTTGCTTATAAGCCTTTGTTATAGCACTTTTGGCGAAAGGTCTACCTGCTTCGATAGCAGTAGGGTCATATTGGTGAGTTAATGTAACTGATAATACATAGTCACGCGAATTAAGAATACTACCATTTGATTCCATTTGAAATGATGTCTTGCTCATTTATATTTCATTTAATTGTTTAAAAAAGTGGGACCGGTTTACCACGCCGGCCCCTTATATGAATCACACACTATTATAGTACATGCTTTTCGAACCAATCACGGGTAGCCTGTACAGCTACGTCAATTGTGTAGTCCGTATCAATATCAATATCAGTCAATACGATTGTGTTGCCATCTTCGATTTCGAATTGAGCACTTTCTTTATCGTACAGGTCCGACTCATCAATACCTACATACATTTCATGTCGGATATGTTCAACTAATTCCTCAACTTGCTCGTCACTAAATGCTGATGTACGTTGGTCCGTTTCGATTGATTTAACTAATGCAATTACGTCACTCTTTGTGAACATACTTGCAGGAGAATTGTTAATGATATCAATCACCTCATTAACTGTCTTCGGGGTAGCACTTTGCTTACTCATATCCTAAATTTAAATGTTTAAAAATTACTTATCGGTATCTTCCGGTCTCTTTGCTTGCGCATCTCTCAATGCTGCCGGCACAATTGTTTCCAAATCAGGAACCAATTCACTTAACTCCTTAGCTGCTTGCATTTCCTTACGTTCACTCTTTGTGGATGCACGTTTAACTGCATTAGTAAATGCTTTATCCAAGCTTGCTTCGGTATCTACTGAAGTCACAAACATTCTCACACTATCCTCGTCCACAAAGTAACGTGGTTTATCAATGTTCTTACCGGTCACTTCATACACTTCGTACTTATGGCGACCTTCACCAAAATTAAATATCTTTGTTTTAAGGGTTGCAACATAACCACGTTTCAATCCCTTCAGGGTTTTCACTTTACTCTTACTCATATTAATGTGTACTATTTAGTTCGTAATTAAATTCTTTAAGCAATTGGGTTTCTAATTTGTGCGCCATTGCTTTACCACGCACAACGTCTACAATAAACAATTCGTAAACAGTCGGGTCATTCTCACGCATATCTACATAGAGCGCCCATTCTTTTTGTTCACGTCGGGCTCTACTCTGATGTTTTAAGAAACGCAGGTGAGCCGAATAGTGTACACGTCTACCGATACATGCAGTAACACCCAAATACGATTTGCCGTTTGATGTGTTTACAATTTCGTATATAACGTGGTTTCTATCTGACCTTTTCTTACGCATATAGTGTTATTTACTTTTTTTAATGTAGGTTTCATAAAATGCCTTAATAAAGGCGTAACTGAAAATTGAACCAATTGAAATAACAATCAATTCAAAAATGGTAATGTGTGTACCCATATTATTTACTATTAATTTCTTTTAACAAATTAGTTACTACTTCGATACTCATTGTAGTATCATTCATACGTTTAACGAAAGCAGTGGCATCTTTTTTAGTAACAAAGTATTTCACAAACTTACGTGGACCAGATACTTTCCAAACTTCATACGTTGCCGGTTCAAAAGACTCTGATTTCATTCTTAACGTCCTGCGGACTTTCTTAATACTATATTTATTTTTCTTACTCATATACAAATTTTAAAAAGGTTATTTAATGAAAAAGGCCGGTATTAATAACCAGCCAATTTGTTGATAAACGAAGCACCACAATTAGGGTAAATTTGTTTAACGTCAGAGCGAAATTCACTCATAAACTTTTTAGGAATACGACCCATCACGATCGGATATTCACCAATGATATTTTTTAAGGTAGCACATTCTTTCTTAAAAATAGAAAGGTAAACTTGCGCCTCACGCATTTGGGTTTTATTACGGACCGGTATTCTGTGAACTTTACCGAACATGTCAGTATATTCGACAACGGTCATTGGTTTAACACTATTCGACAACTTTGAAGCCGAAAAATTCTTAAAAGGGTTTTCAATCAAATTACCCAAACGATTAGAGCCTGTTTTTATGGACTCTTTAAACTCAATACTAAACTTACTCATATTATAAAAATTTACTATATACTGTCCGATATTGGAACTTTACTCCGTAAAGATACGAAATAATTTTATAACGGCCAAACTTTTTTAAAAGAATTTTTATTGACAATCAACCAGTTAGCAGAAAGGCAGATCCTGAACCGGCTAACTCGTTGATACTCAATAAACTTTTTTCTCATTGATAATCAACCAGTTAGCAAAATCTATTTAACATAATATCCATTATACGAAATTTCCACGTTTTTTCGAGCTAACGTGTTGACGCACAACGAGTTCCCTACTTAACATAATATATTATATAGGACATACATAAGCGGTTGATAATCAATAAGTTGTGCAACCGATTGAAAATCAATTAATTGCACCGATTATTTTTTAGATATTTTTTAATTGGGACACGCTTTAAAATAAATAATATTCAGGAAACCCTTGCTCCCGTTGAATTGCATCGAATAGTTGGCAAATTCATTTATTTTTCGTATCTTCTGGAATCATTAGTGTGTCTATATTGCATAGCGCTAGCGCCCTTACAAAAATAAATTCACTTCACGCAACTCACCACGACTCACACTACTAAGCCGCACTCATTCTGCTTACTCTGCTCACACCATTCCGCCGGCAAGCACCCCTTACAGAAAAATTGGGGAGCAATGTAAGCAAGGGTGGGATATTTGGACTCTTTGTGATATACTTTTATTGGGTTTCAACTTTATTGTAGTGTGTTAGTATGTAAAAAATTATTTTGACACATAACATATTTTACCACTCTTTAACACAATTTACCACTTTCACCCACTTTTTAACACCCGTATTTTAATTTTGATATAGTATTCTTTAACATACACAAATAAAAAAGGACCTGATATTCTCAAGTCCTTATGCGTTACACACTTTTTATTTTGGTTTATTCATTATTGGTTTACGCACCCCTTCTACTCTTCTGCGTTGTAAGTCCTGCGCACGTTCCCATTCCTTTCTATTCCATACGATAATTACTTTATTCCCTTTGAACTTTATACTTTCGGGTTTAGGTCTTTTATCCTTTGTGTTTTGTGTAAGGTGATTGTAGTATCCCTTCTCCATTGTTTGTGCATTGATTGTAAGTGTAGCAAATACAATGATTGCGGTTGTTAATATTCCTTTCATATTCTTTTATTTGGATTGTTTATATTGTGGTGCGTAGTGGGTTTCCATTTCCTCTTGCCAATGTCTCATTCCCTCTATTTCAGTTTCCCTTTCACTCATTAAACTATCTATTACTATTGAGTATTCGTATTTAATCAGTATTTCCTCTTTTAATTCCCTATGTAAGTTTTCGTTTTCCATTCCCAGCCATACACATAAAAAAGTTAGTAGCATACAACACACTATTAACAGGCGGTTTGTTCTATTGGTTTTCTTAAAGTGTTCGGGGTGTCTCCACCTTCCGTAGTTATTCCAATTCATTTAGTATCGGTTTATTTCGATTATCATTCTACCTATCTGCTTAAAGGTTTCTATTACCCACCAAGTTATTATTCCTATACCTGCTCCCTGTAGTGCTCTTTTTTTCCATTCCCCTTTCATACCTTATACTCTTATTTGCTGAATTTATTTTATTAAGGTTGTCCAAATTGCTTTACCGGCATTCCATAAAAGTACAAATCCGGTAGTTAATACCATGCATGCCACACCTACTCCGATGCCCACAATTACGGATTCGATTATCAATTCGGTACGGGTGTACGTTTCGTTATTATCTTTTTTCATATTTTATATTTTTATTATTTACGTCCACTATGTTTTGTTATCCACTTATACATATAATCCGTATCAAGTGGGTCGGATTGTAAGTGATGCTTTTCAACTAACTCCATTATTTCACGCGTTAGTGTACCCGCAGTTTGTGTTCCGTCGTTATTCCAACGAATGATTAGTGTTTCTATTTTACTATATAAATCCTTGCTATCCATTTATTTTTAATTCTCTATTATAAATATTCCTTTCCTTTAAGAATTTCACACACTCCATTATTGCATCTGCTCTATGCCAACTTGCTGTATCATTTTCCGATTGAGCAAATAGTTCTCTTGCCCTATCTTTTAATTCATGCAAGTCCGACCTTTCAATTAGTAGAAACTCTTTGTAACCACCGAATACTGCTGCGTTTGGATTTTTACTCATACGTTTATATTTTTATTACTCTTGTCGAAATGATTGATAAGCAAACCGATTAACGCAATACCTATCCACATTCCAATAAATAAAATTACATCCTTCATACTTTTATATATTCAACTATCAAAAAATTTTCCTAAAACGACTCCACCCCAACCCCCGCCCCTTCGGTTCGTGGTTTGTGGTTTCGTTTTACATTAACAATAAATTCATTGCGTTAATAAATTTATCAGGTGTGTCCAAAACATATTTAGGAAACATTAACCTTTCAGGGTATTGATTTCCCTTTACAGGTTTCCAATGCCACATTTCATATTCACCTGCAATACTATTCCTTTCTAAATTCACTTGCAATCTTTCACCATTGGATTTGAATAACTGAAATAAGTATGCACCCGGCATTGTTTCTATTTTACCAATACGCCATCCTGCCACATCTCGTTTCCAAACCTTTGTTATGTTTTGTATTGTAAGCATGTTATATTGTATTAAATTTTTCCTCTGCTCTTTTAACTAACCAATCTAAAAATTCGTTTCGGTTTTTCAGTTTGCGATACGATACTAAAAAATCTTTTGTAAGTGCACCTGTGTAATCACTCACTTCCAATGCAATATTTTTATCATCCCGTTTGCATCGGTTTATTTTAAATAAATAACTTGCACCTTTGTCATATGTTATTTTATATTCATAATAGTAGAAACTTTCTGCTAAATAAATAACTTCAACGTGATGTCCACTCATGCACATATTCAAACTATTGATTGCGCCTGGGTTTTCAATTGTTATTCTTATTTTTGGTTGTAACCTTCTCATTCGTCCTCGTCTAAATTTAACCAATCGTTTTTATACTTTGGTTTCTTTTTAATTGGTTTAGGTTTTTTATCGTGCATATCATTGTACACACCATACCCTAATTTTTTTCCTTTGTTTTCTTTTGGGCGCCCTTCATCGTCCCAATTCTCATTTCTTTGTTTCTTTTGATTTTTCATTTTAAATGATTTTAATCATTCCATTATTATTAATCGGTATTCTCCAATCAAAACAATTTTCATCTAAAATTATCCCTACAACTTTTTTCATTGTGTCCGAATTACCTGTAACAATTTGCAATTCGTTTCCTTTATTATGTTCTGTAAATAACCAATTCGGTAATTGGTCTTTTATTTGTTCGTATGTTTTTCCGTGGCAATCAAAAACTGAAATCTTACTCATCGTCTTTAATTTTACTAATTTGTTTTAAGATATCCACTACTCCATAAAGTGCAACTCCTGCAATTGAAATAACAATTATTCCAAAAATTAAATCACTCATTGTTTTTTATTTTTAATTAACCAAATAGAATGTATTATTAATACGCATGTGTTTACAAAGATAGTCGGCATTATTTGAGTTTGTATTCCGTAAACTATCCATGCGATACTTCCGATTGCGTTCACTACTCTTAACTTTACAATGTTATTTAATGTAAAGGAAAATAAAACTAAAGCAGTTCCAATCCATCCAAAAATATCAGCCATCATTTTTTTTATTTTTTAATCTTTGTATTTTACGTTCAATAGTTGCGTATCTTTTGTGCAACCTTTCTAATCTCACACTCCTTGCCCATTTGCCGAGCCAATTTACTCCCTGATATTTTTCCCAGTAAAGTATTTGTTCTCTGACTTCCTTTAAATCTTTATAGAGTGCCATTTTATCTTGCATTGTTTATATTTTAAAACGGGTTAGGAGTTTGTAAATTTAACATCCTATCAATTAATTGTTCGACTGTTTGTCGAAAATGTGAAAGGGAACGCATAGCCTGTTTATCTATTTTTGCAGTAGTATGGTTTTTATTTTCATCCCACATCATTACACTAAAATGGTCATCACCTTTGAATTTAAATGCAGGTGATAATACCGATAATTCCCACTTCGGTCTTTGTGGTAAATTTAAATTAAGAATAGTTGCGAAATATTTAGTTTCCTCTGCATTGTGCATAGGATTAACTACACACATTCCTTTGTATGTAAATCCCTGTATTTTTTCCCAACCTTTTATTTTCATTTTAATATCCTTTTTGGATTGTAAGATAGTAATTCCATTTTAAGAAACTTACACCTATTCCGAATGCGGGTGTGAATACACCTGTTTCAAAAAAGTAATTTTGTGAATACCATACTTTAATGAATGGTAAAATGTTTACGATGTCTTTGTTTTTTTGTAGTTTATTATTTGCTATAAACCATTTTGCTTTTTTCATAATTCAATTTGTTTTTTAATTTGTTCGGTGTGCTCATCTAATTCTTTTATTTTATCGAGCATTTTATTCCGAACTTGTTTACCTAATTCCTCATTATCTTTTATATTCAATATCCAATCTGCTTCCAGTTTTATAAATCTTTTGTTTTCCTCATTAAATCCTATAATTTGTTTTCCATAGTATTTATCCATTGCCAATTTCATTTAATGGTAAAGGTTTTACATTGTTATCACCCAATATACGAAAAGTTTTTACAATTGCCAAATCTGTTATTGTAATTGTTTCTACTTCGATACCCCACTTTTGCACATATTCTTTCACTTCGTTTGTTATTTGTGAATTTACATCTACTAAATTTTCCCACGTTGTTATTTCAACAATATCCCTAATCATTCCCTGCGTTGTATCAATCAGTACATCATTTGCGTGCATTACACCTAACAGATATTCTTTAACATCATTAACTCTATAACGAATGATTGCCTTCAATACAATACCTTGTTCGTCTAATGTAGTTAGTGTTTGAGCCGGTAAGTTTACCGATTGTGTAATCACAGGGGTTTCAATAATTGAATCCAAAAATGGTAACTTAAAATGTATACCTGGGTTTCTTACTGCAATAAATTTACCAAATCGTAAATGTACTGCTCCATTCCATTGCTCCACAATAACAAATGGTAATAAATCTTTTCCAAATTGTATTAAAAAATCTATTAATTTATCAAACATAACTTATTTTTTTACACGCCCTGCTCCCCTTAATGCTTTTCTGTATCGGGGTTCATTTATTGAACTAATCTTTACACCTTCATATCGGTTTGCTGCATGTACGAATAATGTTTCACCAATGTATGTAGCACAATGCCAACCCGAAGGTGATACACTACTTCTAAAAAATAGGAGGTCACCAATTTGTAAACTATCTAATTTTATCCTTTCAGTTTGTTCCCATTGTTTATAGCACACATTTTGCAATTCTAATTTATATACATCTGCATACAATCTTTTATTGAATTGCGAACAATCAATACCTCGTTCCGTTTTGCCACCCAATCGGTATGGTTTTCCCAACCAATGATAAATGAAATTATTTAATGTAGTATCGGGTGTTAATACAGGAACTGAATCCAATACGAATAATTGTTTTTTAGTTTGTGCAGTACATTGAAAACATAACAACCAAAAAAGAATTGTAAAAACTACATACAATATTTTTGTTTTGTGCTTTCTCATAATTTAAATGCTTTAATTGTGTGTTCAAATGGATTCCCTTCAATTCCTTTTACCAATTCTAACATTTGCTGTGCTAATTCCCTAACTTCTTTTTGTGCATGTTCGGAATTTCTTAATCTTAAAAAATGTACAAAGGACCTGAAATTAAACATTACGTCCATTGTAATTTGTGAATTGAATGTTTTAAAGAAACGAGCACTTTCTTTTGCACGTTTGCGACCCAATATCGGAGTCATATCCTCTAAACATTCGTGATACAAATGATTTGCTCTTTCAGTAAAGTTTTTAAGTGCAACTGCCCAACGATTATCCCAATCATCTGGTATATACATTTTATCCTCTTTTAATTCTTTGTATCTTGCACTTTCACCATTAATACTAACTCCTATTCTATGCTTTAGTAAATGAATATGTGTCGCTTGTTCTACTGTCACCAAAAAATGTAATGAACTTTTTTCAAAAGGTGTTTCGTGTCCTTCACTTGCTAACATATTCAATAACTTCGGAACTCTATTTATTTTTTCCTCTGTCAATTCTCTACTCGTTGATGTCCATGCCGATTGTGCATGTATCAAATCACTTCCGTAATAACCTAATAACTCTACTTTATTCATAACTTACCATTTTACTGAACTTGAAACGGGCATATTAAAGTTTACATTTCCTGATACAGGTTTTAATCTAGTTTTCTTTTTTGATTCTAATTGTATTTCATAAATCAAACTACACATTGATTTGAATACATTGTTTTTTGATATTTCATTTTCAACAGAAAGTATAAAAGTTTGTATTGATTTAATATCATTTACTTTTATCAATCTTTTTACTTTCGAACCAGTTTGCATTTGCGAGTGTTCTATTTCCAAATCAAACATACCCGGCATCTTTTTTAGTTTTAGAAAAAATACAGGGTGTTTATTTATTGATGTGTGTATTTCACATTTATACTCTTTGATATTTTCCTCACAATTTGTAAAGTACATTTCAGCACCACAAACCGTCAGTTTTTCTCCTGATATTTTTTTCCAATTTACTATTTGCATTTTTTCTGCGGTTTGCTCTGCTGCAAGAATACAGCTTAAATGATTGTGACCAACTAGGTAATCCCAATCAACATGATATGTATCTTGCCCACAATATGAACATATTTGTTTCATATCTAAATATACGAAAAAAATTCGTAATTACCAAATCGGGAGAACTAATGTCCTCCCGTTTGGTGTGCATGGCATGCAAGATTTTTATGTGTGTTTATTTTGTAAACCTTTTTTTATGTTTATTTTACGGCTTTTCTTTTGTATTCTTTTACGATTTTTAGCCGCCTTTTCTTTGTTAGTCATTTGTTATAGTTTCAGCTTCAGGAATTAAATTCACAAATAAGTATTCATTTGTTTGTGGATTCCTTAATATTTTTTCTGCACCGAACCATTTTTTTAAATCTTCAGCGTGCCCTCCTGTTATTTCAACATTAAATTTATGTACTGAACATTTATAAACTATTTCATAAAGTTCCTCACCAACTTTTACTAATTGTGGTAATCTCATTTCCAAAATATTTGAACTAAAATTATACTGGTTGCTAACATTAAACACGTAAATGTTTTTAACGATATTGGTTCTCTAAATAATAACCAACTTAATATCACAAAAACAATAATGCCAATTCCAAATCCAATAAGACGTGATGGCCAAAGTTCACCACCTGCCCAATTAACCAAACTTTCTACTGATTTAATATAAAACCAAGCGGCTGGTATTGAACTTAACAATACAATAATTGGATATTTTTGAAACCAATTATATTTTATACTTCCTTGTAATTGTAAGAAAGATGCTACCTGTCCTAATACTCCAAATAGGACTCCTAATAATAACTTATTCATATTAATTAATTAAAAATTCAATTACACTTTCTTTTGGTGAATATATGTAATCTAATAACTTTTTTCTATTTAGCAAACTTATTTCATTCATTTTTGAAAATAGTTTCATTCTTTCTTCAAAGGTTGAGTTGTTTATAAAATCAATAAATTGAATAAACTTTTTTTCAATATCATTACTTTCAAATTCATCATTCAACAATTCAATATTCAATTCCTTTAAAGAATTTAAAATATGTTTATTTACGAATAAAAAAAATGGATTGCAAAAAAGTAATGCAAAAACTGTTTTTTCTGAAATCCAATTTTGGTCTTCTCGTGGGTAATCTACATTTTGTGTTTCAAAAACTAAATTAAACATATATTGGTTGTAATCAAAAAAATTAGCTAAATGATATAACCCAAATTGAATTCTACTTAGCTCTACATTTTTATGTACGGCAGAAAATAATTCAAATTTACTTAAATCCATTTTTGATTTTAATAAATTAATAAAATAACCCCTATCACGCAATGAATGGTGTAATTCATCTACTCTTCTTGAATAAGAAAAAACTTTATCTATTGGTTTTTCAATTTTAAATTTATCCAATTTTACAAAATCTACAAGCGATAATTGATTTTTATAAAAGAAAAATGGTATACACAATTTTCTATCAAAAATAAAATCATTTTCAATGAAACCATTTGGTTTAACTGATGTAATCATTTTTACAGGTCGCTCATATTCAAATTTCGCAGGGTCACCTAAAAATAATACTTGAATTAATATTTCATCTTTGTAAGTAGATAGTAAATCATTATCAATTAAATTTGGTAATGATATTATTTTTTTAAATTCTGATAAAAACGGATACTCCGCAAATATTACTTTGCTTTGATTTAATTTTATCCTTTGATTATTTCTTTTAACTGGTAGATAAAATGTATTATCACCATATATAAACCTATATAGATTAAACTCATTTTTAGTATTTATTAATTCTAGATTATTTTTTCCAAAAATTATAGCCCAATGTGTCAAACTGCCATCATCAGCATAATTTAAAATAACATAATCCATAAATTAATAATCTTCATCATCAAATTCAAATTCATCTAAATCATCTTGGGTGTAGACCTCATCTTCAATTAAAGATAGTTGGTCGTATATTTCATCATGTAATGGATGATAAACTCCCTCATTGTCGATTTGCTTTAGATTGTCTTTTATTTGATTTACTATTCGTAATATCTTTTGACTCATTATCTTTATTTTTTTGAATAAGTATATTCAAATCACGGATTTCAGCACATTTTTCATATTCTTCTACTTCCATAAAAAAATCCATAGCCTTATCCAATGTTTGTTTTAAGTCAGAATTTTTTAAAATAAAAACAATGTTATCTGTATTATTAGATACTAATATAGCTTGTACCGTATCTAATTTATTTTCTATCATTTTTCTTGCATATCTTAATATCTCTGAAAAAATAATGTATTTATTATTTTTCAGCCAACTTGCTATTGGATAATCACCTAACTCTATATGCAATATTACTGGTTCCATTACATTTCAAAAAAATCATTGTCACATTCTATATCAAATTCTCTTATATAATTATCAATTAATAATTCTTTTTGTAAAGATTTACAAATGGAAAATGCTTTTAGTTTTTCAATTTCATTAGGATTAAATACATGCATATCTCTATACATTTCCATAAAAAATTGTTCAGATGTGTATGGACTTCTATGCCATCCAAATGAATTTTTAGGCATTGTACCATTACTCATACCCTGATATGAACAAAATAAATTTGAAATATTTGTATCTGCCCATTTTAACTTAAATGGTGTGTTTCTTTTTTTCATCCACTCATTATCCAAAAAAGCAGAATAAAACCCATCTTCTGCTCCAGAACCAAAACTATCATTTATCTTTGATAATTCAATCATTGTTTCAGTTTTTCTTAAACTAAATCCGCCGTTATATGTTGAGTGTCCGCCACCAAGAAATGGATATTCATAAAAAATATCACTCCACATCTTTTCATTAACAGGAAATCCATCCCATTGGATAATCAAATACCAATCAGTTTTAATTAAATAAGGTAACTTCTTTATTAGAAAATTTGAATACCACATTATAGGATTAATCCCACTATCGGACATTGGCCATAGTGGCTCAAAAGATTCAGTAATTAAATTACTATTTTTATTGTAAGGATTTATAAAAAAGTAATCACCAAACTTTATTTTGGTAGATAGGTATTTAACTATTTTAGACATTGCCGCCAATCTTATATTGTTTTTTGATTGATGGTCATATACAGAATCAATACTAACTAACGTTATATTATTTAATTCTAACATATTAAAATAGATATTCTAATCCTTTTGTATTAGCACGTCTTAATTGAATATCCTGAATTGACTGTGGATTTTTCACTTTGGAATTTTTACGATACCATTCATACAAATCCTCCAATGTACCTTTACCCCTTTGTCTTTCCATAGCCTTATCCCACAAATCTTTTCCAAATTCCTGTTTTAACTCTTGCCTCAATTTCCACAAAACCTTTTCTTCATCCATTGCTGCTTCTAATTCCAACTTTAATGCTTTTACCCTTTTCATTCTACTTGCTTCTAAAGCAGCATCTATACGGTTTCTTTCGTCAGTACCGCCGTAATTGTTATAAGTTTGTTCGTATGCTTTTCCAGCCGCATTTCTCATTTCTGTTGCTTCTGCGAACATATAAGAGTAATTGAAATCACCATTACGGATTTTCAATAAGAGTGGTGCGTTAGCTGGTAGTGGCTTCTTTGCTCTCCCCTTTGTCCACCATCTGTATTTGTTGTAACTCATATTCTTTTTGTTTTTCTTCTAAAAATCTAAAACTTTCACTTGGACCAGTTATAGCATCGTATTTTCTGTATCTTTTTACGAATGTTTCTAATCCCCACATTTCTAATTCTAATTGTAGGTTTTCAACGCTTGATATGTAGCAATGATTAAATCCCATTATTTATTAATCTTATATTATTTTTATGCATTTTAGTATAGTAATGTAAAACACCCGTATCAAAATTTAAACTCCAAGCATATGCTGTACTTAATTCATCTATTGTCCAATAATAAGTATTTTCAAATCCACCCTCACCTTTTTTATGTAATGATTTATAGATTTGATTTAACTCTTTACGGGTTGGTAATCTCCAATCTTTATTTATTTTACAATATTCCATTGCATCATACCAAGTCATTTTACCTAAATCAGTTTCAGCAACACACATTACTTCTTTTTCTTTTTAACCTCTTTGCGAAATTCTTCTACAGCGTTTTTTAATTTCTCATTTGGTTGCATCCATTCTGGCAATTCTTCATCATCTTCTAATCCATCATTAAGTGTAGAATCCCACTCCGAAACATCATCTGTACTATGTCTTAAATTTTCATATCTTTGTTCATCTTGTTCCATTGATGCTATCGCATCATTCCATTTTTCATTTTCCTCTTCCTGATATTCGGCTGCTCTTTCTATTATCCATTGTTTAAATCCATCGGAATGATATCCCATACCATCAATCAATGTTTGGAATGCATCCATAACTTCATCTAAACTTAAATCACTATGGTCAATTTCCACTGTCGTTTTTGTTCCGTAAGTTTGTGCGGTGAATATTGCGGGCTTATTAAAAGCTGTATTAAATTTTGTGTAATCCATATTATTTGTTTTTATCATTTATAAATTTTTCGTAACCTTTTATTTGATTTTCTTTTGCTATCTTTTTTACACTATCGTAGTCGAATTTGTGACCAGATACTGCGCTTGATATTGCTGCAAATCTTTTTGTTTTGTATGCAGATAAAGGCGATGTATGCTTTGAAAGGTGTGCTGCTTTTGCATCTAAATACTCAAACAATTCCTCTTCAGTCATTTGTTCAAGCTCTTTATCGGTTTTATTAAAGTTCATCGAAATTAAAATCTTTGTTTGCTGAATATAATATATCGCCTTCCTCACTAATACTCATATTGATTGCTCCCTTATCTACTAAATCTTCCAATGTATTAGATACACTATCATTCAATACGTCTTGCATTACACCTTCAACCTCTTCCCAACTTAAATGATAGTCATCAAACTCTTCCCAACGTCTTTGCATTAGGTTTTGTAATTTTCTTTTAAGTGGTAATCTTTCGATAAACGGATTGTTTTCAAAAAATCCACTTTCGTCCAAAGCATCAATCATCTCGTTTGTTACTTCGATTATTTCAGGCAGTATGTCCATTTTGTTTTAATGTTTGTTTAAAGTTTTCATCTTCCTCTTCCTTTGTAGGTAGGTAAGATGATTTGTAATATTCATCATCATATTCCCAATTATCAGTAAATATAGAACCATTACTTACACCTTCCCAATACTGCTCATTCATTTTTTCTTGCAGTAAGTATTGTTCGTAAAGGTAATCTTCATCATGTGAAGAACCTGTTGGTTCAAATTGTTGTTGTTGCATATACCACTCTTTTGTTTTACTCATAACTATTTCGTTTTGTCAAATATACAAAAAATATTCCTTATTTCAAAATAATCTTTTCAACTTTCACTACACCATTTGAGCGTGCAACTATGGTCATTGTATCACCCCTCATTCCCCACATTGGTGCTATGACTGTGTTGATTGTACCATCCGCTGAATTGAATGATACCGAATTAATCGTAGGTACTTCTGCTGTTTTAAGATTTGTTACCTTAATACTATCCACAATTTGCCAACCCAATCCTCGCCATGTCCTACGATATATTGTACCAATTGTATCACCAACTTTGAGTGTCCAATAGTGTGAACTTTCCCATTCAACCATTTGACGTGGGTTATCAGGTATTCTACCATTACGGAGGATTGTACCTGATATTGTGTGAATGTTTTGTGTTTGTGTTGAGTATAAATTAAACACCGAATATCCGTTACTATCTTTTGGTAATCGGGTATCAATATTCAATTCAATTTTACCACCAAAATCATCTTTGTTACAGGATGAAAAGAATGTTAAACAAATCAACCCCAACACATACAATATCATTAGAACTGATTTTTCAGATAATTGTATTTTCATAATTAACGATATAAAGTTACAAATTCACCAAAGTGTTTATCGAATACTTTGAGTAGATTTTCATAATCACCGGTCATCATTTCAGCTTGGATTTTCTTTTTATCTAATCCCAATTGTTGAGCCAACCGGCCGGCAGTTCCAATTAATACAAAGGCGTTTCCATCCGGTCCTGTCAAATCTATTTCAACGGGACCTGTTTTCATTTTCTTATACTTTATCATACGGTTTTTGTTTTAACTTCTCTAATATGTTTACACTCTTTTCCGCCTGTATATGTGAAAGATGGACAATCACATTC
>Ga0315900_10006764_pt1 | contig 15237 bp, 9 predicted proteins | sample LakEriMetagenome_FD_203521 | JGI IMG/M metagenome (GOLD analysis project Ga0315900, IMG submission 203521) | Freshwater fungal communities from buoy surface, Lake Erie, Ohio, United States - Buoy 12 MA114 | ecosystem: Environmental > Aquatic > Freshwater > Lake > Lake biofilm | place: USA: Lake...
TTCTGCACCTTGCGGATCAGCTTGCCCTCGTCGATCGTGAGCGTGAGCGGCTTCTCGCAGTAGATGTCCTTGCCGGCGAGCATGGCCTCGACGACCGGCTTGGTGTGCCAGTGGTCGGGCGTGGCGACGTGGATCACGTCGACGTCCTTCCGCTCGAGGATCTTGCGGTAATCGGCGTACACCGCGGCCTTCCCCTCGCTGTACCGCTCGTTCGCCCCGGCCGCACGGTTGGCGTCGGCGTCGGCGATCGCGACCACGTCGATCCACTCCTTGGCCACGCCGATGTTCGCCTTCGTGATGTCGCCCGCCCCGATCAGGCCGAGGGCGATGCGGTCGTTCTTGGCCCGCGTCTCGTCGGCCAGGGTCCGCGGCGTCGAGAAGAAGTAGGGCGTGACGGCCGTGGCGGCGGCGGCGGTGCCGCACGAGGCGAGAAACGTACGGCGGTTGCCGTTCATGGTGAATCTCCACGCAGAAGGGTTGGCTGGGCTGCCCGGGGGCACCCCGGTCGTAAGCTCCAAGAATAGCCCGGCCCAGGGACCGGCGACAAGTTTCGCCGCGAGTGATCCGGCCGTCGGGCGGCGGGCCGGCGGCGGCGCTGCGGAAGCGCGGGCCGGGCCGCCTGGCCCGCGATCCCGACCGGCCCAGCCGCTCGCCGGCCAGTCTCTCGTCGCGAAGCCGTCCCGACGCGGCCTTGCGCTTCTTCAGGCCCGCCGGCATGTGGCCGATGAGCTTTTCGTGCATCGCCAGTTCCTTGGAACGGCGATCGACGCTCCGCGCCAGAAGGAACGTCTCTTGCCCATTCGGGCTAGAGCGCATCTGACTGTGGTGTCGCACTGGCTTCGGGGGCGGCCAAAGTCGCCGCTGCGCGGTCGTGCAGATTCTCGCTGTGGCCGCGGCGGCCACACGCTCGTCGAGCGTTCGCCGACCCCCTCGCCTTCCTCTCCGAACGTGTCCGGACAACGCTCCACGTCGGCCAGAACCGCTCGAGGCACGAGCTTCACATCGAAGCCTTCCTGGGCCGCCCGGATGCACGCCGTCGGCCGACCACTCGACACCGAAAGCCGCCGGGCACGACTCCCGCGGCCGTGGTCGCCAGCTCCGCCGGCTGCCGGGGGCGTCAGCTCAGCACGGCGTCGAGCGGTCCGGTCGAGTCGCCGAACGAGGCCTGCGGCGCACCCATCAGATCGAGCATCGTGAGGTAGAGGTTCGTCATCGGTTGCTCGCCCGGCAGCTTCACGTGGCGGCCGGCGGCCAGCCGGCCCCCGGCCGAGCCCGCGAGGATCACCGGCAGGTCGTCGTGGTTGTGGCGATTGCCGTCCGCCAGGCCGCTCGCGTAGACCACCATCGAGTGATCGAGGAGGCTGCGGCCGTCGGCCTCCTCGACCGCCCGCATCCGGCCGAGGAAGTAGGCGAACTGCTCGGCGTGGAAGCGGTCGATGCGGGCGATCTTCTCCAGCGCCTCCTCCTTGCCCTCGTGATGGGAGAGGTTGTGGTGGCCGTCGCCCACGCCGATCTCGGGAAACGAGCGATTGCTGCCGTCGTGGGCGAACATGAACGTCCCGATCCGCGTCGAGTCGGTCTGGAACGCGAGCACGAGCATGTCGGCCAGCAGCCGCAGATGCTCGGAGTAGGCGGCCGGCGGCCTGGCGGGCAGGTCGCGATCGGGCACCTGCGGCGGCGGGCCGTCGAAGCCCGCGATCCGGTGCTCGAGCTCCCGCAGCCCCGTGAGGTATTCGTCGAGCTTGCGGCGGTCGGCCGCGGACAGGCCGCGGTGCAGGTCCCGCGCCTCGGCCGCGACGAAGTCGAGGATCGACCGCTGCCGCTCCCGCCGGGCGGCCAGGCTGGCCGGCCGCTCGGCGGCCGAGCCCGCGCCGAACAGCCGCTCGAACACGAGCCGCGGATTCGACTCCGGGGAGACCGGCTGCCGCGGGCTCCGCCAGGCGATGTTGAACTGATAGGCGCAGGCGTAGCCCGAGTCGCAGCTGCCGCTCCTGCGGGCCGCATCGCAGGACAGTTCGAGCGACGGAAACCGGGTGCGGCGACCGAGGGCATCCGCGGCGAGTTGATCGACGGAAATCCCCGCACGGATGTCGGCTCCGGCGGTCTTCCGCGGCCGCACGCCGGTGAGGAAGGTCGCCGACGCGCGGGCATGGTCCCCCCCGCCGTCGCGGCCGGCGATGCCGGCCCGGTGGGCCAGTCCGCTGATCGATTGCACTGCGTCCTTGAACGGCGCGAGCGGCTCGAGCGAGGGGCCGAAGGAGAACTCACGGCCTTCCCCCCGGGGCCGCCAGCGGGCTAGGTGGACGCCGTTGGGGATGTAGATGAAGGCCATCCGCGTGGGCACGGCGACCTCCGCGGCCCGGGCGATGCCCGCCCCGCGCAGCGACTCCAGGAACGGCACGGCGACGGCCACGCCCAGGCCCCGGAGCAGGGCGCGGCGGGGGACGGCGCCGGAGTCGTCTCGACGGTCTGAGCGGCTCATGGTCGGCCCTCGGCGGCGGGGGGCGGGACGGGCGCGGTGGCGGGCAGGCTGCGACGCATCTGGAACGGCACGCTCATGACGACGCCCCATACCAGCCGGTCGAGCCGGCCGTCCGGGCCTACCTGCTCCAAAATCATATCGACCGCCGGCTCGTCGAAATACTCCACTCCCCGGCCGAGGGCGTAGGTGAGCAGCTTTTCCACCAGGCAACGATGAAAGTCCCGCCGCCGCGGCCCCGCGATCACCTGCGCCAGTTCCTGCACGTCGGCAAACCGCTCTCCGGTGATCAAGCGGCCCGCGGTGTCGATCGCCCCGGTGGCCGCCTCGGGTCGCCACCGGCCGATGGCGTCGTAGGCCTCGAGCGCCAGGCCGAGCGGGTCCATCCGCGCATGGCACGATGCGCAGAGCGGCTCGCGGCGATGCCGCTCCATCAGGTCCCGCATGGTGGAGGCCTGGGGGAGCGCGGCGGCCTCTTCGAGCGGCGGCACCCCCGGGGGCGCGGGCGGCGCCGGGGTGCCGAGCAGGTTTTCGAGGATGAACAGACCTCGCTTCACCGGCGAGGTGCGGGTCGGGTTGCTCGTGACCATGAGCACGCTGCCGTGCGTGAGCAGGCCGCCCCGCGGCACGTGATCGGGAAGCGTCACGAGCCGCATCTCGTCGCCGACGACGCCCGCGACGCCGTAGAAGCCGGCCAGCGGCTCGTTGAGGAACGTGCTGCGGCCGACGAGCAGTTCGGAGGCCGGCAGCCCCGTCCGCAGGACGTGGGCGAAGAGCATCTCCGTTTCCGCCCGCATCGCCTGTCGCACCGCGGTGCTGAAGATTTTCTCCCCTTCCAGTCGATCGCGGACGCCCAGCACCCGCCGCAGGTCGAAGGGCAACGCCGTCACATCACGGGTCTGCAGCCACTGTCCCACGAAGTTTTCCACGAAGGCGTCGCTCCGCGGGTCGCGGAGCATCCGCTCCACGTGGGAGCCGAGATCCGCCCGGAGCGTGCCCGCGGCGGCGGCTGCGAGCAGTTCGTCGTCGGGGATCGTGCTCCAGAGGAAGAAGGAGAGCCGCGTGGCGAGCGCGTACTCGTCGATCGGCACGGCCCCTTCGGCGGCTGCGGCCGCCGCGTCGTCCTCGACCCGGAACAGGAACCGGGGCGACGCGAGCACCGCCGTCACCGCGGCCGCGATCCCGGCCTCGAACGAGCCGCCTGGTGCGGCAATCGCCCCCTCGCTCACCGCCATCAGTCGCCCGACGGTCTCGTCGTCGACCGGCCGGCGAAAGGCCCGCTCGGCGAGCCGCCGGACTGTGCGCCGCAGGTGTTCGGGCCGGGCCGCGGGGTCAGTGGGCTGGGGCCCGAACGCGAACAGGCGGCGGAGGCGGGCCGGATAGCCGTCGGCCGTGGCGGCCGTCGCCGCGGCGGCGACGCGGTCGCCGACCCGGGCCGCCAGGTCCACGTACTTCTCCAGCAGCAGCGGCGAGACCGACAGCACCTCGCCGATCGTGTCGAAGCCGTAGCCAGTGTCGTCGGCCGGCAGGTCGTCCCGTAGGTCTTCCTCGCTGCCGGTCAGGTCGCGGACGGCGTTGGCGTATTCCACGCGATTGAGCCGCCGCAGCACCACGTGGCCCGGGTCCGGCCGCCGGGCATCGACGCCCATCACGTCCCGGGACACGAACTCGAGCATCCGCCGCCGCTCGGCGAACGACGGCTGCGGTTCGTCGGCCGGGGGCATCGTCTCGGCCCGCAGGTTCTTCCACAGATTCACCCAGCCGGCGTGCTCCGCCGAGCCGGGATCGACCTGCCGGCCCACGTCGGTGGCCGCGAGCATGCGGTCGATGGCCACGCCGCCTTCCTCGGCGCCCGCGAAGTGACAGGCCCCGCAGAAGCGGGCAAAGACCGTCCGCGGCGAGTCGTCGGCGGCAGATGCGACCGACACGAGGACCGGGATTGCGGCCACCGCTGCTGCCCAGGCACGCCACGTCCCACCGAACCGCGTCGCCATGAGAGCCTCTCCGTCCGTCCGACCGCCTCGAGACCAGGTTAGCAGACTGTGGAACACGTCTGCCCGAGCAGGATGCGAGGCATGCCGACCGTGGAAACCCGCGGCGTTTCCACCGGTCGGCCAAGTGGGCAAAGGCCATGGAGGGCTTTGCCCACGGATGGTCAGCAGACTGTGGAACACGTCTGCCCGAGCAGGATGCGAGGCATGCCGACCGCGGGTCCAGCCTTGAGGCCGGGTTCGCTACGCCAGTCTGACTCCGGAAAAGTCAAGCGTTTGGCACGCGGATCGCATTCGTTAATCGCGAACGGGGACACAGAAACCGCCGCTGGCTTACGTTTTCGCGAGGTTTTTCGCGAACTAGGGTTGAGGTGCGCGCCGCGGGGTGGAGCGATTCGCCCCAGCGCGCGGGGTGATTCGACCAGCCCCCTGGAGCGAATCGCTCCACCCGGACAGGCAACCCTGAGGCCACTGCCCCGGAGCCGACCGGCTGGGTCTTGCGCATTCCGTCACCCTCGGGTCGCCCTCTGTTGACGCCAGAAACGGCGCAAGTCTCTGGCAGAATTGGACTTAAGTCCATGTCTCAAGCCGTACGCGAAGCGAGCGCCAGGGACGAATCTGGCAAATCCAAGGACGAATCGGCGGTTTTGGCACAGTCGTTGCGGGAGGGGACGTCGGGTGAGTGCCCGTCAGGAAAAGCCTCGAAGGTTCATCGATGCCCAAGTTTTTCGCCGCGCGGTTGTTCGTCTGCCTCGTCGTCGCCTTCGTGCCGTGCTCGTGGTCGGCAGCGGACTACATCCAAATCGGCAATCCCAGCGGTTCGGGCAACATCGTCGTCAGCAACGCTTCACCGCTCTCCTACAACATCGCGGTCACGACGGCTGGCGGAGGCCAATCGTTGATGCTCGACAGCGTGCTGCTGTCGATCAACCGGGTCAGTGCGCAGCAGACCGTCGCGCCGATCATCATCGACTTTTACAACGCCCTCGGCGCCCAGTCTGGCACAGGGTCCATCATCGCCAGCACGACGATTCCAGCATCGCGTGTCACGGCAGGGGCATCCTTCGTCCTCGTCAGTTCGACCTTCTCGTCGGCTGTCGCCCTTCCGGCCTCTGGCTACTCAGTACGCGTTTCGAGTACGTCTAGTGGGTCGGCGTCTGACAAGTATCAAATCAAGCAGGGTGTCGCATCACTCTATACGTCTGGTAGTACGCTCATCTCGTCGTACTTCTGGGTTGAAGACAGCAACGGAACCGGTTCAGCCGGCACGTCGCTCGTTGCATCGGGCACGGTGCTCGCGCAGTACACGCTCGGCACCAACGCCCTTCGCCTTGGCAACTACCGCGTCGGCACCTCGCTTTCCGGCACGACCGCACTCGTCAACTCGGCGCTCGTGACCTCCAACACGGTGACCCAGGCCCTCGCAGTGACCGGCGCGACGAACGGGGGTTTGACCTCATTGACCGGCCTACCCAGCCCCTATCTCTCTGTCGGGGGCACGTCGCAGCTCGTCGCTGGCTTGAATGGGGCAACCACCGGCCCCAATAGCGGCACCGCAACGCTCACCTTCAACTCGGTGCCGGGCACCAGCCTGACGACGGGCACGACGGCGATCGAAGGTGGCACGCTCACCGTCACAGGCACCGGCTACGACTGGGCGAACGCGAAGGTCTCGGCCGCCACGCTCGCTTTCGGCAACGTCCGCACCGGATCGGCCGCCGCGAACCAGACGGTCGCCATCGGCAACCAGACGCTCGTCAGCGGCTCCTTTCAGGACCTCCTCAACGTTTCCGGTTCCACGAACAACGCAAACGTCACGCTGACCGGGTTCTCAAACCTCGCGGCCAGCGCGAGCGGCGCCACCACGAGCAACGTGTCGCTCGCCGCCAACACGGCGACGGCCGGCAGCCTCGCCAGCACCGTGTCTCTCACCTACACGAGCAACGCCAATGGCGTGGCCGGCCTGACGAACGGCTCCGCCACGATTGTCGGCGGCACCGCCCCCGGGATCACCACCACCGGCGGCGTCTACGACTGGGCCAATGCCGTCTACACGGGCACGACGTTCACTTTCGGCTACATCCACCGGGGCGGGGCAGCGGCCAGCGGCACGGCCGCCATTGGCAACCAGACGGTGACCAGCGGCTCGTTCCAGGACACGCTCAACGTGTCGGCCTCGACGGGCAATCCGCTCGTGACGGCCACGGGATTCAACGGGCTCGCCGCGTCGACCGGCGGATCGACGACCAACAACCTCGTGGTCTCGATCGGCACGGGCACCGCCGGCTCGCTCGCCAGCACGCTCGCCCTCGCGCTCGTGAGCAACGCCAACGGGGTCGCCGGCCTGTCCAACGGGACGGCCACGGTCGTCGGCTCGCCGGGGTCGATCACGACGACCGGCACCGTGTTCACCGGCCAGTCGACCTGGAACGTCAACGGCAGCGGCCAGTGGGGCACGCTGGCGAGCAACTTCGGCACCAACTGGAACTGGGGTACGTTCGACGGCTCGCCGGGCGTGGACCCCGGCTTCACGAACACCGACACCGCCACGTTCGGCAGCGCCCTGACGAGCGGCTCGGCCACGGTGACCGTCACCGCCGCCACGCCGAGCGTGAAGTCGGTCACGTTCAACAATGCCGCCGCGGCCTACTCCGTGGCCGGCGCGTCGGGGGGCTCGTTGGCCTTGCTCAATGCGGGCACGAGCGCCGCCACGGTGGCCGTCATCACCGGCTCGCACGCGATGTCGCTGCCGGTCGCGCTCGGCTCCAACACCGATTTCGACGTCGCCTCGGGCTCGATCCTCTCGATGTCGGGCATTCTCAGCGGGGCCAAGGCCGTCGCGAACATCGGATCGGGCACGACGGTCTTCTCCGGCAACAACACCTACTCGGGTGCCACGGCCGTGTCGGCAGGCATGCTGCTGATTCACGGCAACCAGTCGACGGCGACGGGTGCGATCACGGTCGCCGGCGGTGCCACGCTCGGCGGCCGTGGCACGGCGGGTGGAGCCGTGACCGTGCTGGCCAACGGCATTCTCGCGCCCGGGGCCAGCGTGGAGTCGCTCGCCGTCGGTGCGACCACATTCTCCTCCGGGTCTTCGATCTATGCCTATGAGGTCGACTCGTCGGTCGTGTTGGGCTCCGGCTCGGCCGCCGACCTGCTCGTCTCGAACGGCAATCTCTCGATCGGCAGCGGCTCGATCCTCGAGTTCACCGATCTGGCCGCCACGCCCGCCGCGTTCCCGCAGGGGACGAAGTTCTCCCTGATCAGCTACGGGAGCAACTCGTGGAGCGGCCTGTTCACCTACCAGGGCAACGAACTCGTGAACGGCGAGACCTTCTCGACCGGCCTGAACTTCTGGGAGATCCGCTACGACGATCCGGTCGGGGGCTCGAATTACACCGCCGACCAGCTCTCGGGCAACTCGGTGACGATCACCGCGGTACCGGAGCCCGCGACGCTGGTGATGCTGGCCGCCGGGGCCGCGGCCTTGGCCGCGTTCGGCTGCCGGCCGACCCGCCGCCGAAGCAGCCCCGCGACGTGATCGTTACCGCTGGCACGTGGGCTGCTCCATGATTCGGCAACGGCAGGTGCTGGATGCCTTCGCCTGTGCGGCACTCGCGGCCGGCAGCGCTCTGGCTCCAGGGCATGCACGGGTGTACGCCGCCCTTGTGGGCCGCCGCGACACGGTCCCCCGCGCCGCCGTTTTCGACCGTCGTCAACGGGTAGGAATCGGTCCGACACGTGGATCATCGCGGCCACGCTCTCGAAACGCCCGCATCAGAGGGCTGCCTTGGGCGACCGGCCGTGGGCTCAACGGGCCGCGCGGGAGGAGGCCGTCTCGGCTTCGGTGAACGGTCCGCTGAGGATCGCCCCGGGCTGGTCGCGGCGGCCGTCGGCGTCGATCACCACCTTCGCCTGCCTGATGAACTCGGCGGGCACCCGCCAGCGGGCATGATCGTAGCCCGGAGCCGTGAGGTTGATCGTCAGCCGCGGGGGAATCTCGCGGGCGGTCTCGCCGATCGGGACGGTCGCCGGATCGGTGCCCCGAAGCAGGTCGCCCGCCAGCCGGCCGGCCAGTAGTCCGACCTCGCGGAAGTCGAACCCGACGTCGAACAGCGTGCCGCGGTCGGGGCTGCCGGGCACCACGGTGAAGACCGGCACGCCCGCCTTCGCCGCGGCCGCGATGACCGAGTCGATGACGCTCGACACGGTCGTGTCCCCCGGCACGAAGACCGCCTCGGCGCCACGCGACAGCGTCGACTGGATCGCCTCGACCACGCCCGAGGAGTTCTCGACGGCGGCTTCCAGCAGCTCGATGCCGCGGGCCCGGCAGCTGGCCCGGGCCAGCTCCATGAACCGCCGTGAATTGCTCTCGGCCGGATTGTGGGCGACGCCCACCCGCGCCAGCCGTGGGTTGAGCGCCCGCGCGATGCGGAACGTGGCATCGACCGGCGCGAGGCTGCCGTAGCCGACGAGATGCCGCGGATGCACGAGCGGATCGGCGCGATCGAATCCCACACCCGCAGAGAAGGGGTCGGCGACGGCGGAGAAGACGTGGAGGATCCGGCCGCGGTCGTTGGCGGTGGCGAGCGCCTGGAGCGACGGCGTGCTCGACGTGAGCGCCAGATCAAACGGACCGCCGGCGATTTCCCGCGCGATGGCGTTGGCCTGGGCGAGATCGCCTTCGGCGTTGTAGCGGCGGATCGTGACCGTGGAGCCCTCGACATACCCGCGTTCCGCGAGCCCCGCGATCATGCCCGTCACGGCGTCGTCGAGCAGCGACGTGCTCACCTGCTGGAGCACGGCCACGGCGGGAACCGCCCTGCTCGCGCCGGCCCGATCGGTCGCGAGCAGCAGCGTCGAGGCGCCGCCGAGAAGGAGAATCGTGGGGAGCGATCGCCGGAGAAGGACGACGACCGGCGACGATGCCGTGGCGACTGCGGTCATACATACGTCTCCGCCAGAGTGCGGGCCGCGGCATCGTCGAGCTGGTCGCCGCGCCGCAGCGCGTCGAACCGACCGGCGAGGTCGTCGGCCGTGAGCCGTCGCTTGGCCGCCCCCTGGACGTCCAGGGCGATCCGCCCGCGGTGGACCAGGATCAGCCGGTCGCCGAGCGCGGCGGCCTGGGCGAGCGAGTGCGTGACCATCAGCGCGGTGAGCCGCTGCTCGCGGATGATCCGGGCGGTGGCCTGGATCACGCGGTCGGCGGCCGCGGGATCGAGGGCGGCGGTATGCTCGTCGAGGAGGAGCAGGTCTGGCCGCTGCCAGGTTGCCATCACGAGCGTGACGATCTGCCGCTGGCCGCCGGAGAGCGAACCGATCGGCTGATCGAGCCGCGCCTCGAGCCCCGGCACGATGGCCGCCAGCCGCCGGGCCGCCTCGTCCCGCAGCTGCGGGCCCGTCGCCCAGCGCAGGCCGGCGCGGCGGCCACGGCAAGCGGCCACCGCGATGTTCTCCAGCACCGTCAGGCTCGATGCCGTGCCCGCCCGCGGATCCTGAAAGACGCGGCCCACGAGCCGTGCCCGCTCGTGCTCGCGCCAGCGCGTGACGTCGTGCCCAGCGACGCGGATCGCGCCGGCGTCGAGCCGCACGGTGCCGGCGATCGCTCCGAGGAGCGTGCTCTTGCCCGAGCCGTTCGTGCCGATCACGACGACGAACGCGCCCGACGGCAGCGTGAGCGAGACGCCGTCGATGGCCCGGACGACGGGGCCGCCGGGCGAGGCGAACGAAACGACCGCGTCAGTGAGCTCGAGCATGGCTGCCTCGGGAGAGGAACCGCGGGGCGACGAGGGCGGCGAGCACGACGGCGGCGGTGGCCGCCTTGAGCCAGTCGGGATCGAGGCCGGCGCGGAGTGCCGCCGCGACGAGCAGCCGAAAGGTGACGCTGCCCGCGGCCGTGGACACGAGCGCGCCGCCGAGCCGCACGGGGCCCACCAGCGCGGCGCCGAGAAACACGCTCGCCATGCCCCAGACCACCATGCCGATTCCCATCTGCACGTCGGCGAAGCCCTGATACTGGGCGACCAGTCCGCCGGAGAACGCCGTCAGCGAGTTGGCGATCGCCAGGCCCGCGAGCGTCATGCCACCGGTGTCACGGCCGAGGGCGCGGGCCATGGTGGGCGTGTCGCCCCCGGCCCGCATCGCCGTGCCGAGCTGCGTGCGGAAGAAGATCCAGAGGGTGGCGATCGCGAGCGCGACGATGAGGAGCATGAGGACGAGCCGGGCCGTCTCGCCGGCGACGGCCGTCGCGAGGCCCGCCCGCTCGAGCGGCGGGCCGAGCACCGCCTCGGCCCGGTCGAGCAGCGTGCGCACGCCGGTGAGCGGCACATTGCTGCGGCCGAGGAGGACGAGGTTCACGCTCGCCAGCGCCGTCGTCACGAGGATGCCGGCCAGCAGCCGCTCGATGCCGAACTGGGTGTGCAGGACCGCCGTCGCGCAGCCCGCGAGGCCGCCGGCGGCCATGCCGCCGAGCGTGGCGAGCAGCGGATCGACGCCGGCCGTGAGCAGCACCGCCGTGGCGACGGCGCCGAGCGTGAACGAGCCGTCGGTCGTGATGTCGGGAAAGGAGAACAGCCGGTAGCTGACGAACACGCCCAACGCGACGAGGGCCAGGGCGAGACCGAACGTCCACGTGGAGAGCAGCGTGATCATGCGCCGGCTCCGGCGAGGGCCAGCGGTGCGAACCAGCACCGGCCGCGGACGAACTGCGAGCGGCCGCTGCCGAGCACCGGCTCCGGGTCGGCGAGGAGGTGCACGAGGGCGAGCGGCTCGGATGCGGTGATGTCGGTCACGGTGGTGGCCAGGTCGCCACCACCGCGCCGCAACGGCCGCAACGGAAACACGGTCGCATGGAGGTGCCCGCAGGCCGCGTTGGAGCCCAGCGGCCGCACGAACTCCGCGAGCGGGCCGGTCGGCGGGCCGCGGGTGGCCACGCCCACGACGACCGCCGTGCGTCGGGCATGCACCGGCTCGCGGGAAAAGCTCAGCCAGCGGGCGGCGGTCTCGCGGCACGGGGAGCCCGGCCTGTCGGTCGCCGTGGCGGCGGCGAGCGGGCGGATGAGCTCTGCGGCCACGAGCCCGTGCACCTCACCTGCGACGACGATGGCGACGGTGTCGCTCGCGGCATGTGCGAAGACCGCCGCCACCAGGTCGTCGATCGCGACCGCGTCGGCATCGTCCGCCGCCTCGAAGCCCGCGCGGCCGGTCGGAACGCCCTCCCAGAGAAGCCCGGCGGCGACGTCGATCTCCGGCACGAGATCGGCGGCGGCCGCCAGGTAGTCGACGGCGGAAAAGGGCTGCGGCCGGCGGTGGAAGGCCGTGCCGCAGGCCGCCAGCATCTCGCCGGCCCGGGCGGCGGGCGGGCCGGCATCGGCAACCGCGCCGAGGCCGAGGGCGAAGGCGTGCCGCGGCAGCGGCACCCGCTCGGTGGCGGACAGGTCACCCGTGAACGCGGCCGCGGCCGAGCCGATGAGCCGGCCGGAAAGCGGCGCGGCGGCCGGCCGCTCGAGGCCGATGAGCCGCACCGTGCCGCACAGCAGATCGACCGCGGTGGCGGCGGGCTGCGGCGCCGCGCGGCCCGCGGCCGACCCCGCCGACTCCATCAGGATCGGCGCAAGCCGCGTGAGATCGAGCACCCGGCGGATCGGCGGGCTGGCGGCACGGATCAGGCAGTGGCCGCCCACACCCTGCGCCGCACGATGGATCTCGAACAGCACGCGGATGCCGGCCGAGCTGAGAAAGCCGCAATCGGCGAGATCGAGGGCGATCGCGTGATGGCCGCGACGGAGTTCCTCGTCGACGGCCCGGGCAAGTTCGCCGGCATGCTCGGCATCCAGCCGGCCCGACACGACGAGCACGAGAGCGTCGGGCGACTCGCGGCGGCTGATCGAGATGTCCACGGCTCGTAGTCTGCCCGAACGGCGGTGCGCGGCACAAGCGTCGCGCCGCTAGCGAGGGGGAAGACCGGCCGAGCCCTCGACAGGAACATCCCGGCTTCCGCCGGGGGCTTTTTGTGGGAGCGGCGTGCGTCCCAAGAAGCCCCGGGTGGAAACCCGGGGACTCCGGGTGTGACAACCAGCCCGTTGGCCATGCCGCACGGCGGCAGGTGCTTCTTCGGCTGGAGCTTGCATCGCATGGCACATAGGAAGGTGCGTTACCCGGAGTCCCCCGGCTTCCGCCGGGGGCTTTTTGTGGGAGCGGCGTGCGTCCCAAGAAGCCCCGGGTGGAAACTGGCCAAGTGCCGGTTTTTCTCGCTCGCCGCACTGCCTTTGGTCGGGTATATCTCGTTCAGGGGCCATGACGCGTGGAGGCAGTGATGCGGCATTTTCTGAACAAGCCTCGTTCCGTGCGGATGTCGAGCGGATCGATCGGCCGCGGCAACGCGATCGTCCATCTCGAGCGGCTCGAGTCGCGGGCGGTGCTGAGCGCGGAAAGCGCCGTCATGCTGCCGACCCCGATCGCCTTGAGCGGTGTGGTCGATGCTGCCGATGCCAGCCCCTTCACCGTCGCCTCCACCACGGTCATTCAGCCCGTCGCCGTCGCGAGACTGCGGCTCACCATGCCGGCACAGGTGCGGGCGGGTGCGCCGACGCTGATGACGGCGGTAGCGCTGGACGCCGCAGGGCGGACGGTGCCCTCGTTCAACGGGTCGGCGACCGTGACCAGCAGCGACGGTGCGGCGAGCCTTCCGCTCATCGAAGTGTCTTTCAAGAACGGCCGCGCATTGTTCGCTGTGACGTTTGCCACGGCGGGTCCGCAGACCGTGACCGTGACGTCGCTGGCCGATTCGGCCATGACCGCGACGGCATCGACGGCGGTCACGGCGCCGCCGACGCTCGGGTCGTTCCTCGTGCTCATGCCACGGCGGGTCGATGCCGGCAAGCCTGTGAACGTGACGATCGTGGCGGCCGACGCGGCCCAGCGGCCGATCCCGAGGTTTTCCGGGACCGCGATGCTCACGAGTTCCGATTCCGCGGCGACCCTGCCGGCCTCCGTGAATCTCGTGAACGGCCGGGCGACGGCACGCGTCACGTTCTTCACATCGGGCAGCCAGAGCCTCGCCGTGCGGGGCGGCGCCGCCGGCGCCATCGTCGCCACGGCGGCCACGGAGGTCGTCGCGACGCCGGTGGCGACCGCGTTCGCCTTCAGGCTGCCGAAGGCCGTGGCCGTCGGCGTGCCGGTGAACGTGACGATCGTGGCGGTCGACGCCCAGGGCCGGACGGTGCCGAGTTTTTCGGGCACCGCGACGCTCGCCTCGTCGGACACGGCGGCCACGCTGCCGCCGGTGAGGTTTGTTGCCGGCCGGGCGGTCGTGCGGGTGACCTTCGGGACGCTCGGCGAGCAGCGTCTCACGGTGACCAGCGACCCGTCGTCAGGTGGCGGCGTCTCGGGGACCGCCAAGACGCAGGTCGGCGAAGTCGTGACGCAGCGGATCCGCTCCCTGCCGGCCGCAAGGTCCTGACCGTCACTCGGTCGCCGACGGCCCGGCCGCGACGAACACCTGTCGTCTCGACACACGTCGCGGCGGACCGGGGGCGTAGAATCGGGCATGAGCGGTGCGAAGTGCCTGATCCTCTGCAAGTCGGTGCATCATGGAAACACCGCCCGGGTGGCCCGGGCGATGGCTGATGCGTTCGGGGAAGCCGCCGTCACGGCCGCCCCCGAGGAGGTCTCGCCAACGAGCCTCGGCGACTACGGCCTGCTGGGCCTCGGCTCCGGTGTCTACTACGGCCGAATGCATCCGGCGATTGCCGAGTGGGTGCGCGGGCTGCCCGACGGTACCGAGCGGACCGTGCCGGCGTTCGTATTCTCCACCTCGGGGCTGCCGTTTCTGGCCAGGCTCTGGCACTGGCCGCTGAAGCGAGTCCTGGCCCGCAAGGGTGTCGCGGTCGTGGGGGAGTTCGCCTGCCGCGGATTCGATACGTGGGGGCCGCTGTTGTTCGCCGGCGGCCTGAACCGCAAGCATCCCGATGCCCGTGACCTGGCGCGGGCCCGGGAGTTTGCCGGCAGGCTCGGCCGGGTCGTCCACTCGTGCGCGGCCTCGAGCCGCGGTCCAAATCGGCGCCGTGGCCGGTTTTGAGCGCCGACTGACAGGCCGACCCCCTCGCCCACCTGTCCCAAAGTGTCCGGGCAACGCTCCACGGCAGCCGGAACCTCCCGGCTCACGTTCGAGTGGCTTCCGCCGTCCGCGCCGGATCTCAATCCGACCGAGCACGTCTGGGGTCATACGAAGTACAGCCGCTTGGCCAACTTCATTCCCGACGATCTTCGTCATCTTGGCAGGACCGTCTCCGACGCTCTCAGAAAGAACCGTCATGAGCAGCGCCTGCTCCGCTCCTGCTTCCGCCAGGCTGAGCTCGACCTGTAGATCCTTGAAAGAACTACTCAAATCCCAATAAGCGGGATAAAGATCGGCTCATCGGGAGCGGCCTCGACGAACTCCGCTTCAAGGAACACAAGGTATGGCGCAGAAAAGAACGGGGCCGAAATCGAAGGTGGAACCGCGACAGGTCTTCATTCATGGCGAACCCGCCGCGCTCGTCGGCAGGGCGATGAAGATCGGTTCGCAGGCGGCCGATTCCAAGCTCGGAACCTTCGAGGAGGGGCTCGTCGGGATGTTCACCAAGCAGGACGTGCTCGACATCGGCAAGCCGTGCCTGCTGTCGCCGGATCAGTCGGCCGGCACCGGCACGGCCAGCGGCGGAGCGCCCGACGCCGTCACGCTGACCGCCCCGTTCAGGACCCGCTGTTTGTCGGTGATCAGCA
>Ga0315900_10006765_pt1 | contig 15237 bp, 16 predicted proteins | sample LakEriMetagenome_FD_203521 | JGI IMG/M metagenome (GOLD analysis project Ga0315900, IMG submission 203521) | Freshwater fungal communities from buoy surface, Lake Erie, Ohio, United States - Buoy 12 MA114 | ecosystem: Environmental > Aquatic > Freshwater > Lake > Lake biofilm | place: USA: Lake...
TCTCAAACGGGACACTTCAGTGAAAAAGTGCTCCATTCGAGGCAAGCGGCTCCAGGCCGGATGGTGTAACGACGTCTTGGAAGGCATTCTCACTGGAAAACAGGGCGATTAAGATGCGATTGCCCTGTTGGGTGACCGAACAGGCTAAATCGTTTCTGCTTCGTCGCGGAATACGTGTGCAGCGAGACAATATCAACAACAATGTGGAACTGCGACTTGGGAGAATGCTGAGTGCCGAGCGGATCGATCTCGTGATCGATGTGGGCGCCAACTCCGGTCAGTACGGGCGAGCGTTGCGTGCATCAGGGTACGACGGTCGAATCCTGTCATTTGAGCCGCTGTCATCAGCGAGATCAGAACTCGAGACCGTGTCGCAGCGCGACAACAGATGGTCGGTTGCTCAGCGTATCGCGGCCGGGGATCACGACGGAGTCGTAACAATCAACATCGCAGGAAACTCAGCGAGTAGTTCGATCTTGGACATGCTCGACAGTCATCGACACGCCGCCCCGTATGCGTCGTATGTCGGCTCAGAAGAGGTGCCGGTTCGCAGGCTAGACAGTGTACAACACCCCTTCTTGGATGAATCGACTCGCCCATTCCTGAAGATTGATACGCAGGGTTACGAGTCGCGCGTACTGAAAGGAGCGACAGGGTTGCTCAAGCGAGTCAAGGGGGTCCAGGTGGAGTTGTCTCTATGCCCGCTCTACGACGGCCAAGTGCTGTGGCGAGACATCATCGACTTGCTCGAAGCATCCGGCTTCGAGCTCTGGAGCCTCGTTCCAGAATTTCTTGATCCGGATACCGGACGCATGCTTCAGTGCGACGGGATTTTCTTCCGGCCGTGAGCCGCTTCGAGATCGCACCGGCCGGCATCGCGCGAGTGCTCACGCTGGCCTCGTCGCAGGAGCAGCCGGGCCTGGCTTAGCTCGGCAATACGATGTGCGGCATCATCGGTATGCTCGACCGCGGCCCCGGAACCCCGGTTCTCTGTGCGACTGACGTGGCTAGGCTTGCGCACCGCGGGCCGGACGCGAGCGGATTATTCGCGGCCGAGCACGTCGCACTCGGTCACACGAGGCTGTCGATCATCGATCTGTCAGCCGCCGGCCGACAGCCGATGACTCGAGGATCACACACCATCGTCTTCAACGGCGAGATTTACAACTACATCGAAATACGTCAAGAGCTGACAGCGTCCGGGAAGACCTTTCGAACAGCCACTGATACGGAGGTGATTCTGGCGGCGCATGAGCAGTGGGGGGCGGCATGCGTGGATCGATTCCGCGGGATGTTTGCTTTTGCGATCTGGGATGCGGCTGCCAGAACGCTTTTCCTTGCCCGCGACCGATGCGGGGAGAAGCCGTTGCTGTATTGGACGGACGGCGACCGCTTCTGTTTTGCCTCCGAAATGAAGGGAATCCTTCCCATCCTTCCCGCTCGCTTGCCGCTGGATCCGCAGAGTGTGGATATGTATCTCCACTACCAGTTTGTGCCGGAGCCGCTGACGCCGCTGGCCGGCCTGCGGAAGCTTCCTGCGGGACACCATCTCACTCTCCGAATCGACGCTGATTTCCGCCAGTCGCCCGTGTCGTACTGGTGCATCGAGGACTGCGGCCGGCAAGTCGCTGTCCCTGCTTCTCTCCCGGCGGCGATCGATCAGCTGCGAGACTCCTTCGTGGAAGCGGTGCGGTTGATGCTCCGCTCGGATGTGCCGGTGGGCGTGGCCCTCTCAGGCGGGATCGACTCCGGGGCGATCGCCGCCGTCGCGCAGCGTCATTACCCAAGTGGAATGCACGCCTTTTCAATCGGCTATCCCGGTAGACCGCCGTACGACGAGCGGAACGACGCCCGTCGGCTTGCCGAATCGCTTGGCATGCGGTTTCACGACGTCGAACTGACCGTCGATGACTTCGCCGGGGAGTTTCCAGAGTTCGTGTCTGTCCTTGATGAGCCCATCGCCGATCCCGCTGCCTTCGGTCACTTTGCCGTCCCGCGGGCGGCGCGCGAGGCAGGTATCAAGGTTTTGCTGAGCGGGATCGGAGGTGACGAGTTATTCTGGGGTTATCAATGGATCCGCGACGCCGTGGCGGCCGGTGAAAGGTTGGCGGACGGTCATGCACGACGGTGGCAACTGGCTCTCGCCCGATCCCCTCTCATCTCCCGGGCGATCCACAGCCGCTTGTCGGCGTGGATGCCGGCGAATGTTCGCCGGGAGTACGCAATCCTCGAAGCGGCGACCTCGCCGTGTCCTGCCGATCAGCCGCGATGTTACGGCACGTTTGCCGACTTCAGGGCCATGGCACGCCGCCGAACCGGAATCGCAGGCCCGGCGATTCGTGAACTGCGCCGCGACGCGTTGCACTCGACCACTGGCATCGGCCATCGTGACGCCGCGGAGTTGCCGGAAGCGGTCATCCGCATCCTCTGCGAGACCTGGCTGACGTCCAACTGCCTTACCCTTGGCGACCGGGTGAGCATGGCTTCGGGAGTGGAGACCCGCCTACCACTACTCGATTCCCGTTTCATCGAGCTTGCAAGCGCGATTCGCCGCAGATGGCCTGATCACCACCTCGGCCATAAGGCCCGGTTCAGGGAAGCGCTGCAGGGCATCCTCCCGGCGGAGGTGCTTGAACGCAAGAAACGGGGTTTCACGCCTCCGATTGCCTCCTGGTTTCGGGCCGTGGTCTCTCGGTTTGGAGAGTCGCTGGTGGACGGCCCACTTGTCGCAGCGGAACTCGTCGACCGTGACGGTATACGTCGCACGCTCCAGCGCGCCGCGGGACGGAGCGGAAACGATCTGTTTCTTGCCTACAAGCTGGTGCTACTTCAAGCATGGTTCCAAAAGGTGGCCTTGTGCCCGCTCCCTTAGCCGTGCCCCGCCTGCCACGGCTGTTTACTTCTCGTGACTGGATGGAGGACGCGGAGCCGGCCCACCTGCTCTGGCCGTTTTGGGGAGCCTCGCACTGGGTGCCCCGATACAGCGATCTGTATGGTGATTTTATGGCTAACGGACGTCAGTTGTTCGAACTGACCGAGATCGCAGAGGACGCCGACTTCTATCTGCCCCCGTGCGGATGGCAGCAGGGAGGCTCTCGGCAGGCACTGCGAATGGCCGATCTGGCAACACGCCACGGTCGTCCGCTGTTGCTTTTTTTCAATAGCGACTCCGACGAGCCGATTCCTGTCGCGAATGCGATCATCTACCGAACGAGTTTCACACGCTCGTCGCGGAGGTCATGCGAACACTCGTGGCCGGCGTGGACATGCGACATCCTGAAGACATATGGAGGCGGTCGCATCACCGGCCGGGCTACAACTCCTCGGCCGACCATCGGCTACTGTGGCTACGTTGACTACCGTAATGTGTTCGAACATCTGCAGCGAGCCCTCCGTGGACAAATCGGCGTTTGGGGAAGGATTCGCGGCACCGCTGTTCGGACGCTCGCGGCGGCCCGAGGGGTGGATTGTCGCTTCGTCCTCCGCCGGCGGTTTGCGGGGCGTGCCGGTGCGGCCGAGCGTGAAGAGTATGCCCGGATCATGCTGGGCTGTGACTACGCGCTCGTCGCAAGAGGAAAAGGAAATTTCTCATTCCGTCTGTACGAGGCCATGTCGGCGGGTGCGATCCCGGTGTTCATCGACAGCGACTGCTGCCTGCCCTTCGATGATGTGATCCCCTACCGGGAACTTTTTGTCTGGGTGCCCGAAGACGATATTGGCTGCGTGGCTGAATACCTTCTGCGCTTTCATGCCCAACATGACGGCGACTCTCTCGTGGCCCACCTTCGCAGGATTCGGCAGGTCTACGACAGGTATTTATCGCCGCTGGCGTTTCACCGTGAAGTGTCGGCCCGGCTCGCATCTGCTACGACGGCTACGGGTGTCGCGTATGGGTGATACCGTGTCCATTGTGGTGCCCGCAAAGGATTCGTTGGAGAGATTGCAGGGGCTCGTCTCCGACTTTCGGAAGGTGTGGCGCGAGGGACTTGAGCTGATCGTCATCGATGGCGCATCGCGTGATGGCACGGCGGAATGGCTGGAGGCCGCCGTACCGGGAGGGGACACTGGACGATTCCAGTGGGAGTCATCACCCGATACTGGGATTCCGGATGCCTGGAACCGCGGGGTGAAACGCGCTTCTGGTGATTGGGTGCTGTTTGTCGGGGCCGACGACCGCCTTGCCAGTGCTACGGTCTGGGCCGAAGTCGTGGGCGTCCTCCGCTCCTTGCCGGATGGGTGCGGCGTTGCAGCATTTCCGGTGAGCATCGTGTCCCCAACGGCCGCGTCGCTCACCGTGGAGTCGCCGCGGATGGGCGACCGGGGACCGGATCTGCTCGCCGTGAATGGGATTCCGCATCAGGGTGCATTTCACCGGAGGAGACTTTGGGAGGAGTATGGTCCTTTTGACACCACGTTTGCCGTTGCCGCGGACTATGAGTTTCTCCTGCGGCTATGGCGCGCTGGTGTCGAGATCAGGTCCCTCGCCGGGCCGATCCCGGTGGCGATGACCTTCGGGGGTCGAAGCAAGCAGGATCCACTCGGCAATCTGTTGGAGTTTCGTCGTGCGCAGCGAAAGCATGGATTTTGCTGGCCGCGACCGAGGTGGTGCCGCGACTGGTGGTTTGCGGCGTGTCGGCACCTCGCGGGACGGTTGTTTGGCGAAAAGACGGCTCATCGCTGGGCCGATCGCGCGAGGCGGTTCCGCGGCCTGCCGCCGGTGTGGGGGGGATCGTGACGAGGCGAGATATCCTGCCCGTCACCGTTGTCGTGCCATGCTACAACTCGCGGGCAACGATCACGCGGGCGATGGAGTCGGTGGCGGCGCAAACGAGGGGCCCGGCTGAGGTGATCGTCGTGGACGATGCCTCAACCGATGGTACTGCGGATGTACTCCACGGCCTCGCTCGCCAACGCTGGCCATTCGACATGCGGCTGGCTCGACTGACGGAAAATCTCGGTCCTGGAGGTGCGCGAAAGGCGGCGTGGGCTATGGCACGGCCGGACACCCGGTATGTGGCCTTTCTCGACGCCGATGATACCTGGTGGCCCGCCAAACTGGATCTGCAGGTGAGTTGGATGGAAGCTCGGCCCGAGATCGCGTGGACGGCTCATCGCTGCACCATTGTTTCGAGTCAGGCGCGGCCCACGGCCACAGCCCTGGGTGTTCGAGCGCTTCCGATCACGCGGCGACAGATCCTCCTCAGGAACGGCATCGCTACGCCCACGGTCGTCGCCAGACGCTCACTCCGCAGTGGTTTCCGCGAGGGCTGGCGGCACTGTGAAGACCTCATGCTCTGGATTGACTGGCTTGATGAGGGGAATGCGGCCGCCATGCTGGACGTGCCTTTGGCGACTCTTGGCCGGCCTCCCTGCTCGCCTGGCGGAAGCACCGGCGACTTGGCTGCAATGTCGCGTGGGGAGAGGCGAGTCCTTCGGACGCTGGTTGACGAAGGACGCTTGTCAGCCGCGGAGGCGTGGCTTTGGAGAGCCGTCGCCTGGCTTCGGTACTCCCGCAGGAAGATCGTGGCATGAGCGGCGACAACTGCCGCCTCCTTTTGGTCGTGCCCAGCGGGACGAGTTTCCTCACTTTTTTTCGTGAGGTGGCTGTTGGGTGGCGCGCCCGTGGTGAAGACGTCACGGTGGCCACCGGTCCGGAGTTGCCCGGCCACTCTCGGCCGTGGCCCCCGGGGATCAATCGTTTGCCGCTGCCAGCCTTCCGCACCGGGGCACCATGGAATCTGGCCATCGCGGGGTGGCAGCTCGCCCGCTTTGTTTCGAGGTGGAACCCGACGATCGTTCACGCCCATTTTGCCGCTGCCGTGCTGGTTGCCGCAGTGGCAAAGAGCGTCAGTCCTCCGAGGCCGCGGCTGTGGATCGGCACCTACCACGGCATGCATCTCGCGGCGTCTGGAGAGCACCGGTCACCGCTTGTGGCCCGGGTTGAAGCGTGGGCCGCTCAACGCATGGATCGCGTGTGTGTGCTCAACGACGAGGACCAACTGGCTATTCGTTCTTACGTCTCCGATGAACGGATTCGCGTAGTGCCGACGTGCGGTTTGGGCTGTGACATCGCCGTGTTCGACGCCAGTCGATATCCGCGGAGTGTGCGGGATGCCACACGGGCACGCCTGGGCATCGCTCAGAGCGCCTTCGTGGTCGCCTACGTCGGCAGGCGAACTGCATTCAAGGGCTTCGACATCGCCGTTCGCGGATTTCTCGAGGCCGGCATCGACCACTCCGCCATGCTCATCGTTGGGGCACCGGATCGCACGCATGCCCACGGGCTCAGTTCGGCCGAGTGCGATGCCCTCACGTCCGACCGGCGGTTCGTTGACGTGGGATGGCAGAACGACGTCGCACCGGTACTGGCCGTTGCCGACGTTTGCCTGCTCCCCAGTACCCGGGAGGGGATGCCGGTTACGGCCATGGAAGCTCTTAGTCTCGGGGTGCCGGTGGTCACGGTCGATGCCCGTGGATGTCGCGACGTGGTTCGGGATGGCGTGGACGGTGTCGTCATGCCTGAGGCGAAGGCCGATTCGGTCGCGGCTGTCCTTCGAGCACTGGCTGCCGACCGCCCCCGGCTCGACACCATGGCAGCGGCGGCGATCAGCGGCCGAGGCCGGTTCGACAGGTCGCACTACGTTGCCGACGAAATCGCCTTCTATGCCCGAGAGGTCGCCAGGCTTCGCGACAGAGCCGACCATGGTGCGAGGGCGACACTATGAGCGCGCAACACGAGTTAGTACGAGGCGGTTGTGACATAAGTCATGAGGTTGTGCGTGGGCTGCCTGTATCGAAACGCACGTTCGCAGCAACAGTCGACCAACTTGTGGAGTGGGCGTGCTCTCGCGACCACATGCGGTACTTCGCCTGCGTGAACGCCCACTCTGCAGAGACCGCTCACCGGGACCGAGAGTTTATGGGGTCGCTCCGTCATGCGAATCTGTTGGTCCCTGACGGCTTCGCTGTCGTGATTGCGTCACGAATCCTTGGAGGCGATATCAGGGAACGCGCCACCGGCCCCGACCTGTTTCTGGCGGTTTCACACGCGCTCAACGACCTCGGAGGAAAGTCGGTGTATTACCTCGGCGGGTCAGAGGCGACACTCCGCAAAATCGCCGATCGGCATCGCACACGGTTTCCGCGATTGGGAATCGCCGGCACATACTCGCCACCCTTCCGGGCAAAATTCTCCGAAGCAGAACTACGATCGATGGCGGAGCGAGTGAGCGACGCCCATGCCGATGTACTCTGGATCGGGCTCGGCGCGCCAAAGCAGGAAAAATGGATCTGGGAAAACCGGGAACGCGTGAAGGTGTCGCTCTGTGGACCGGTTGGTGCCGTGTTCGACTATTTCTCAGGCAACGTTCCCATGCCGCCGAAGTGGGTTGAGCGATGCGGGTTGCATTGGGCCCATCGCCTGGTGCGAAACCCTCGGCGACTCTGGCGGAGAAACCTCGACAGTCCACTGTTTTTAGCTCGCGTGGTTGCCGATCGGTTGCGAGGGGTCGGTCAGGCCGTCGCTTCTGATTCCGCCCACATGCGTGGTTCATGAGTCGTCCGTTGGTTTGCCTCGTGGAGCCGTGCGACAACGGCCACCACCCGATGTATGCGGCCTTGTACTCGCAGGCCTTTGTGCGACTTGGTTGCGACGTATGGCTACTGGGGCCGCTCGGATTGTTTGACGCCATGCCGGTACCGGAAGATGGCTCAGAGTTGGATCAGGTTCGCAGAGTGCCGTGGGACTCCACGGCCCTCCTCCACGCGCCGGGGATGGCTGGGCACGACCGTGTTGCTGCGCTTTGGGCGAGTTTCGGTCAGTGCCTCGACGTTGCATCCCGTTCGCACGGCCGATATCCAGACGTCGTGGTTCATTTGTATCTGGATTCCTTCATCTCCGAGATGTTGCCCCGACAGGTGGCTGAGGCGAGCATCCACTGTCCGTTTGTGGGTCTGTGGTTTAAGCCGTCTCGGCCGTTGACATGGAGCATGCGAGATGTGGCCAAGCGGGTGATTCGCGCCGGGCGGCGATATCGACTCCTGCGATCCGAGCGACTCGTTGCTCTCTTGCTTCTGGATGCGGTTGGCCAGGATCATCTCGCGGCGTCAGGTCGGCCGCAGCTCATCGCGGTTCCCGAGTTCACGACGACAGCACTCCCCTCCGTCGAGTCGCCGCTCGTTGCTCGGATACGCGATCGTGCTGCAGGCCGCCTGGTTTATTCGTTGGTGGGATCACTCGAGGGCCGAAAGGGCATCAGGGCATTCCTTCGTGCAGCCGCGGAAGCGCCACCCGACGAATGGCTCTTCGTCATGGTGGGCAAAGCGGTCCCCCACACATTTGACCGGGAAACCAAGGACCTTCTGAGGAATCTGTCCGAGGGGCCCGCGGCCCGCGTGCTTCTCGAGGATCGATGGCTCGACGAGGCCGAACTCAATGCCGTCGTTGCCGCCAGCGGTTTACTACACGTGTGCTATGAGGAGTGGCCGTACAGCAGCAACATGCTCTGCAAGTCTACCGCTTACTGCGTTCCCGCGGTTGGGTGTGAGGCAGGCTACATCGGCCGCGCCATCTCCACGTACGGCTTGGGGGTTACGGTTACTTCGGGAGAGGAACTGCCCGGCTTGTTTGTTCCCGGCTTTGCGGATCAGATAGCATCTTTGAGGGGCTCATCGCCATTTCGTGAAGGCTGTCGCGGGTATGCTGAGGCAAATAACCCGACGAAGCTTGTAGAAGCGATGAAACCCCTCATGGATTGCGTCAGAAGTTCATGTCATACGTCAAGCAGGCAGGAGGGTCACGCCGATGACTAGCGCGATCCAGTGGCTCAAGAAGATGGCCAAAACAGCTTTGGGACGTGAACCCTTTGTGTGGCGCGATGTTCGCGTGGCCACTCAGCGACTCGGGTCGACGTATGGCGGATGGCATGTCGTCCCGGACGGTATCACTCCGGAATCCGTGGTGTACTCATTCGGTATCGGGGAGGATATTTCCTTCGATACGGCGCTCATCGCCACGTACGGAACGGCTGTGCACGCGTTCGACCCCACGCCAAAATCTCTCGCGTGGCTACTGAGTCAAGCCCTACCGACGCGACTGGTCGTTCACGAGTACGGAATCGCGGCCTTTGACGGTGAGATCGCATTTTATCCACCGGAAAACGATGCGCACGTGTCGCACACGGTCCTGGACAGGCCCGCGACGAAGGATAGGGCCATCCACGTTCCCGTAAAACGACTCAACACCATTATGCGCGATCTTGGTCATACCTCTCTTGACATTCTCAAAATGGATATCGAGGGTGCTGAGTACGACGTCATCGAAGATATGCTTTCATCAGGTATACGGCCTCGGCAAGTATTGATAGAGTTTCACCACCGCTTTCCGAATGTTGGCGTGGCCAAGACAACAGCGGCTATCCAGAAACTGCGGTTGGCCGGATACGCGCTTTGCTCCGTATCGAGCAGCAATGAGGAGTATGGGTTCCTGCGCAGTTGCTAGCAGCTTTCTCGGAAGTCCGAGCCTGCTTTCAGCGAACGCAGGCAGGCGAGTTTCACCATCATTGCGTCGGTTCCCGTAGCAAAAGACAATGAAAGCAAACACTGTTTATCTGCTCAGTCGTGATCCACTCGTATTCACGGGCGGCTTCGGCACGTTCTTGCACGTTCACGCCATTGGACGACCGTTCACGTTTCTCTATCACAACATGGGCTGGATCCGGCCTCGAAATCTGTGGCGTTACGTGAAGAATGCCATTCCGTACCGCGGCAATAAACGTCTCATAGTGATGACGAATGAACCGTCCGAGGCCCGATGGTTGCGGTTGGTCGGACTCGAGGCGTACGCGTCCAGCCATAATTTGCACGTTTGTGAATCGTGGTTTCGCCCCAACGTATCGGTCGGCAAGCGATACGATGCCGTATACGTCGCGCAGTTGGAGCCGTTTAAGCGCCTGCATCTCGCCGAGGGGGTGCGCAGTATCTACGTTGTGACGTACAAAAATGGTCACGACACCTTCGATCTCCATGCGTACGAGCCGCGGCTTCAGCATGCGGAGTTTAACCGCGTGTTTATTGCGCCAGAGCAGGTTCGTGAGATCTACAATGCCGCCAGGGTTGGCCTTGCGCTGTCTCCCCGAGAAGGTGCTATGTTTGCATCAATGGAATATCTCATGTGTGGACTGCCGGTAGTGACGACACCAAATCGAGGAGGAAGAAACCGTTACTTCACGCCGCGGAACAGCCGACTCGTAGATCCTCGTCCCGACGCAGTCGCCGCGGCCGTCGCAGAATACGTCGCGGCTCCGCCTGATCCATTCGTAATTCGGGACGAGGTGCTGGAACTTGTTCGTCGCGATCGACTCGCGTACGTTCAGATTCTCGTGGAGAGGTGCGGCGTGGCTGTATCGTCGCTTGAAGGGGAAGTCGAGCGTCTGTGGGGTGGAGATCGCGGCATTGCCTCGCATGCGATGCCGCTGCAGGACTTCCTGACGCGGTTCAGTGACGGATGACACGTCGCGGGAATCGTCCGACCTCCACGTAGCACGCGCAGAGAAGTTCTGATGCAACGCATACTATGGCTCACGTCGACGCTAGTTCCTGCCATGGCTCGGCGGCTGAATGCCCCCAGCGCGATGGCCGGTCCGTGGATTGCGTGTCTCTTGGACGAAGTGCGGCAAAATGTGGCGTGCGACTTGTGCGTCGTGGCACCGTTTCCGGGAGCCTGCCGCGACGAGTTCGTGGAAGACGGTGTTCGTTATGTCATCCTGCCGCGCCGACGCCGCTGGCAGTACTGGAACTATTCGTGGGAAGGGCTCGACGACGCTACAGCCGTTATCGATAGTTACAAGCCCGCATTGATTCACGTGCACGGCACCGAGCATTGTCTGGGGCTCGCGCTTCGTCGTGCGAAGCATCGCTGCGGAAGCGTGGTCTCGTTGCAGGGAATCCTAGACGCCTACAAGTGGCATACCTTTGGAGAGCTTGATCTCTGGGATGTCTTCCGCAATGAACGGCTTATCGATCTAATCCGTATGTCGGGGGTCATCGGAACGCGCAGGACATGGCGGCTCGGAGCCAAGGTTGAAGCCGACATATTTCAGGCCCATTCTCATTTTCTCGGTCGAACGTCGTGGGATCGGTGTCAGTTGCACGCCCGTAACCCCACCGCGGTTTATCATTATGTCGGTGAGCTGCTTCGGAACGAGTTCTACGCTGTGAGATGGAGTCTTTCGTCGATCGCAAGGCACACGCTGTTTTTTGGAAATCTTGCCGGGGCGCATAAGGGATGCCATACGATCCTGCGTGCATTGCCGATCATCGCCCGCGATTTCCCAGGTGTAAGGGTTCGGATCGCAGGACGAGCCAACTCAAAGAGCGGCTATGGGCGAATGTTTATCAACGAAGCCAGGCAGTTGGGCGTCGGCGATCGGGTTGACTTTCTCGGGTTTCTTGATGCAGAAGCGATGGCACGGGAGTTGGCAGCGGCGCACGTCTTTGTGAGTGCGTCGCATATCGACAATAGTCCCAACAGCGTTGGTGAGGCGCAGGTTGTGGGAGTCCCGGTTGTCGGCAGTTACGTGGGCGGGGTTCCCGAGATGCTTCAGGACGGCCGAGCCGGCCTGCTCTTTCCTGCGGGCGATGCAGAGACGCTTGCCGACCGCGTGTGCCAGGTGTTCCGAGACGACTCGCTTGCGCGATCACTATCGGAGGTCGGGAGGGTAGAGGCCGTCGCTCGCCATGACCGCACTGCGATCCTTCGGCAACTGTTGGACGCGTATGCGGCCGGCGGTTGTGATGTAAGGGGCCAGGTATTGTCATGAGTAAGGACCCGGCCCATATCGCGGTGTTCGCCTTTAACCGGCCACAGCATCTTGCCCACAGCCTTGCGGCCTTGGCCGGGAACGCGCTCGCTCAGCAGTCGAGTGTTACGGTGTTTTGCGATGCGCCGCGGTCGGAGCGGGATCGGGCTGCATGCGATGCGGTGAGAGGCGTGGCGGCCGAGGCAAGTGGGTTCTCCTCTGTTCGCGTTGTCCCGCGGGAGGAAAACCTTGGGTGTGCAAGATCCGTGATCACGGGGCTCGCGGAGATCTTCGCGGAGCACGAACGTGTGGTCGTTATTGAAGACGACATTGTCACGTCGCCTATCACGCTGAAGTATCTCAATCATGCACTCGACGAGTATGAGTCGCAGTACACGGTGTTCAGTGTTGGCACCTGGGTTCCGCCGTATCAGGTGGTGCCGGCCGAATATCCGTACAACTCGTTCTTCTTTCCCCGATTTCACTGCTGGGGATGGGCTTCGTGGCGGGATCGATGGGCCTGGAATGACTGGTCGGTGCCACATTACGCAGAGTACCGACGTAGTCGACTGCTTCGTCGGCACCACGCTCTTGGCGGCGGGGACTTGCCAGCGATGCTCGATGCGCAAATGAATGGGAAGATTGACAGTTGGGCAATCCGCGCGGAGTACACTCGTTTTCTGAGGGGTTGCGTCACCGTGTACCCCCGACGGTCGCTCTCGATGAACATTGGCATGGATGGCACGGGGCGGCACTCCGCCGCATCGTCGAAGTATGACGTTGCGCTCGATAAGGCGTACGATCCGGACACGTTGCCGTTTCCGCGCCACGTTTTCTTGAACGCCTACACCATGGCCCAGTACCGAAAAATCTATGACCCGGCGAATATGGCACTACGAGTAGTCGGTCGGGTTAAGCGAATGCTCCTCGGAAAAAGTATTCCCCTCCCGCGGTCGGCGTCTGGAAAGCCTGCGAGTCATGGTTAAGCGAAACACGAACTTCGACTTGGTCCGAGCCGCCGCAATCTTATCGCAGCAGATTAGGCCTCATAGTACGTCCGAAGCGATCGACCTACTTGAGCCAAGCTATTCGCAAATGACCGGGTTGGATTTGCTGTACCAGGTGATATGAGGGTTCAGGAACAGGGTTGACCAAGGCAACCAGCGTGTGCGGCTGGAGCCGAGGCCTTGGCCGAGGCGGAAGCCGCACACGCGGCGGCGAACCCGGCCGGGGTCAGATAACCCAACGAGCTGTGAGGCCACTGGGTGTCGTATTCATCTTTCCAAGAAGTTGTGAGCGACCAGGCATCCCGGACACCCTCGAAGATCTCCATTGCCAGGAACTCATCGCGGAACCGTCCGTGGAGGCTTTCGGCGTAGCCGTTCTCCCAAGGGCTTCCCGGCTCGATGTACAGCGTGCCAACGCCCACCTGTTTGAGGCAGCGACGTAGGGTCAGAGCCATCAAATCGGGCACGTTGCCGCTGCGGATGTGCCCGGGCACACCACGTATCGCGAACAGCTCGGAGAGCGTATCGATCACGTCTTCACTCGTGATACCCCGATCGACCTTCAGGGCAAGGCGCTCGCGGGCGTGCTCATCCATGACCGACAGCCACTTCAACTGGCTGCCACTTGCAGTCCTGTCGAACACGAAGTCCCAGCACCAGACGTCATTCGGTGCCGCGGCCCGCTTCGACAACTCTCCGGTCAGCACTCGGCGGCGAACCTCGGTCCACTTCTCCATGTTTGCATACACTCCTCGTGCCTCACTCTCGGTAGGGGGATATCGCGGCTTCGCCGCGATTCTCCTGACCGACACCGCTGCACAGTTGTGCGCTGCATCTTTTCAACCGGCCGGGCTACCCCGCCCCGCGCTGCATTTTTTGATGGGCGTTCACACGCTTCACCAGCGGCGCCTCTTCCGTGCGGGGATTGGCTTCGAATCGCTGACTGCTACGCAGCTGATCCGCCACCGTGCATACCCTTCGCTCGGAGACGCCGAACTTCGTGCCAAGCTCGACGACCGCCGCTCGCTTCCGGGAAGGGCTTACCAGTTTCCCTCCGAGAGGTGCTTGAGCGTCTGGATGTCAAGAGCCTGGTCGGCAACCAGCTGCTTGAGCCACCGGTTCTCGTCCTCCAAGTGCTTCAGCCGCTTGGCTTCCTCGCACTTCATGCCGCCGTACTGGGCCCGCCAGCCCTCGAGTGTAGACTCGCTCACCTCCAAGGCCTGCAGCACCGCCGCCAGATCCTTGCCCGCGTTGAGCATCGCATCAGCATCACGCAGCTTGGTAACAACCTCTTCTGGACGGTGCTTCTTCCGTCGTCTCGTCATCGAAAGTCTCCTCGCCCGTAGGGCAGTAGACCTTCAGGATTTCCAAGGCGGGCCACTGTGGTGCCGGCCCACGGCCAGACGCCTCTCACCGCTCAACAGGTGGATGGATCCATCGCCCGTCCAGTGGTTGAGTCCGGGCCGGATTGCCTATGGCAAGATGAGCAGCAGGCACATCCCGGGTAACGAGCGCTCCGGCGGCCACGACCGCCCCATCCCCCAAGGTAACTCCTTTCAGAATGATCGCCCTTGCGCCAATAAAGCACCCGCGGCCAATCACAATAGGTTTTGAAGCGGCAAACGCATCATTTGACCACTTCGATCCCGGGAGCGGAAGATGAAAATCGGTATCCGTGATCAACGCGTCAGCGCCGATGATCGTATCCTCGCCGATGATTAGAGATTGTGCGGCGCAGAGACAGACACCACTCATCCCGACCCCTTTGCCGACATCAAGCACGGCACCGGGCGAAATCGCACACAGGGCCGAGCGTGAGCGACCGATGATCGGATTCGATGCCGGACTCGAATTGATCCGGACACCCTCGCGAAGCACCACGGAAGCGCCTCTAACGCAGCGAAAGATCGGACGCCCGCGCATCACGACGGTTGGATGCACGGTAGCTCGGCGCAACCTGGCATACATCCGCCAGAAAGGCAGTTGAATGGAGACAAGAGTGCCGATGAGCTTGCCGAGCATCTTGTAGTTTGCGGAGCCTTTATTCTTTCAGGCGGATAGGCCTTCAGAAAATTAAAAAGATTTTCGGGGCATCGGTTTGAGGTCGATTAAAACCGGTTATCGCCGCTTCGTCGGGCTCAAACGAAGTGACATGATCGCCAATGGAGGAGTGATGGATCAAGACTTTCGGCGCAAGGGCAGAGTGCACCCAGCAGCGGAGTATGCTGCAACGGGCAGCCTGGTCAATGGCGCTTCCGCAACGGTTTCCGACTCGTGAGCCTCGGAAAGAGCAGCCTGGGCCGCCCGGAGGCGGTTTCCCGAAACGCCACTCTTGCACCCGTCTATGGCGATTTTCTCGTTTTGGTGCGGAGTCTTTCCGAGTCCGGCCGCCTGGCGGATCGTTGCCGCCGTGCGGCCGGCTAAAGTCAGAG
>Ga0315900_10006771_pt1 | contig 15232 bp, 10 predicted proteins | sample LakEriMetagenome_FD_203521 | JGI IMG/M metagenome (GOLD analysis project Ga0315900, IMG submission 203521) | Freshwater fungal communities from buoy surface, Lake Erie, Ohio, United States - Buoy 12 MA114 | ecosystem: Environmental > Aquatic > Freshwater > Lake > Lake biofilm | place: USA: Lake...
ATCCGGCGGATCGCACGAAGGAGGCAACCCCGATGGCAACGGCCCCGTCCCTGAAGGATCTGTGCAGCGGACCCGCCACCTTCATGGGCGTGCCCTCCGGCACCGCGCTCGAGGGCGCGGCCGCGGCGATCCTGGGCATACCCTTCGACATGGGGGCGCATGCCTTCCGCGTGGGCGCGCGCCAGGGCCCGGCCTCGATCCGTGAGCAGTCTCGCCTCATCCGGCACTGGAACCCGGAGTTCGCCGACTTTCCGGTGGCTGCGAAGCTCGGGCTGGTCGATGCGGGCGACGTGCGGGTCGTGCCCGGTCGGCATCCGGAGGCGTTCGCCGCGATCGAGTCGGCGGTGGGCGCGATCGTCGATGCGGGCGCGGTGCCGATCACCCTCGGCGCCGACGGCAGCATCTCGCTGCCGGTCATCCGGGCGGTGGCCCGCCGCCATCGCGGCCTGGCGGTGATCCACATCGATTCCCATACCGATAGCGCAGTGCCGCCGGCGCCCGGCGAGCACAACACCGGTACCCAGTTCCACTACGCGGCCGTCGAGGAGCTGGTCGACACGACGGCGAGCTGGCACATCGGGGTGCGGGGAACGACCTATCGGCCCGGGGGCTACGCGCATACCGAGGAACTCGGCTACCGGATCGTCACCATGAACCGCCTGATGGTGCGTGGCATCCCGACGGTCATGCGCGAGGTCCGCGAGAGCCTCGGCGACGATCGGCCGGTCTACCTGTGCTTCGACATGGATGCCTTCGATCCCTCGTGCGCGCCGGGCGTGTGCGCGCCCAGCTGGGGCGGGCTGTCGGCTCGCGAGGGCATCGACCTGTTGCGTCGCCTGCACGGGATGAACATCGTCGCCGTGGACGTCAACACCGTGAGCCCTCCCCACGACGTGAACGGCATGGCGGCATTCCTGGCGGCCAACGTGGTGTTCGAGTCGATGATGGTCGTCGCGGCCCGGCGGTTCCCGGACGAGGTACGCCGGTTCGAACTCGTGCCGGGCTGAGGCGAGCCGACCCTCGCGCCGGCCCGCTCGCTCAGCGCACCGCGGGCGGTGCGCCGGATTCGCCCGGAGCCGCGGGCGCCGCAGGCCGGGAGTCGGTGGAGGCCAGGCCCTCCCAGTCCCCGCCCAGCGCCCGCACCAGGAACACCGAGGCCAGCATGCGCTGGCCCAGGACCTGCGCCGCCAGCCGCTCGCTGTTGAGCCGTGCCTGCTGCGCGACGATCACCTCGAGCGAGTTGGCAAGGCCGCCCTCGTAGCGCGCATTGGCCAGTTCGAGCACGCGGGAGGTGCTGGCCACGGCCTTCAGGGCCTGCGCGTGGGCGCGCTCGAGCGCGGCCAGTCCGAGGATGCCATCCTCGACCTCTTGCATCGCGGCGAGCACGACGCGCCGATAGTTGGCCACCGACAGCTCGTAGCCCGCCTTCGCCCCGGCCGACAGCCCGCGCAGACGTCCGCCGTCGAACAGGGTCAGTGCCGCCGATGCACCGAGAGACCAGACCAGCGCAGGCGTGCTGAACAGCGTGGCGAGGTCCCGGCTCTGGCTGCCGTAGGTGCCGCCCAGCGAAATGCTCGGGTAGAACGCCGCCTCGCTCACGCCGACCTGGGCATTGGCGGCCGCCATCGCGCGCTCGGCGGCCGCCACGTCGGGCCTGCGCTCGAGCAGGTCGGACGGAACGCCGATCGGGACCTCGGGCGGCACCAGCGGATGCGGCTGCGGGGGCAACTGGAACAGCGGGGCCGGCGTGCCGGTCAGCGTGGCGATCGCATTCTCGAACTGGGAGCGCTGCCGGCGCAGCAGATCGACCTGGGTGAGGGTGGAGTCGAGCAGGGCCTGCTGTTGCGCGAGGTCGACGCCGGAGGCGGCGCCCAGCGCGTGGCGCGACTGGACGTAGGCGAGCGATCGGCGCTGCAGCGCGATCGCGCGTGCGACGATGTCCAGTTCGACGTCGATCGCGCGCAGGTTGAAGTACGCGCTTGCGAGGTCGGCGGTGAGCAGCAGCCTCACGTTCTCGAACTCGGCCGCCGATTGCGCAGCGCTGGCGCGGGCGCCCTCGACCAGCGCGCTCACGCGCCCGGCGACATCGATCTCGTAGCTCGCGCCGAGCAGGCCGAGGTAGTCGGACTGGGCGGTCGAGTACTGCGGCGTGTTGTACCGGGACAGTGGGCGCTCGGAGGAGATGCGCAGCCGCTGGTCGCGCAGCGAGGCGCTCAGTTGCGGATAGCGGGCGGCGATCGCCACGTCGAGCTGTGCGCCAGCCGCCGCCAGGCGCGCGGCTGCGGCGGCCAGGGTGGGACTGCCCGCGAGAGCCTTCTCCTGCAGTGCATCGAGCTGCGGGTCGGCGAAACGCGACCACCAGGGCCCGCGCGAGCGGCGGTCATCGGGCCGGGCCACTCGCCACGGCGCCTCGACGCGCCACGCGGGCGGCATGTCGATCGCGGGCCGCTCGTATTGCGGGCCCGATCGGCATGCCGGCAGCAGCAGGGGCAGGCAGAGTGCGCCCAGGAGGCGCCGGCGCTCGGTCACGACTTGCCCTTCTCCGTGGCGGCCTTGCCCGGTGCGCTCGGGTCGCCGGAGCGCGAGCCGGCCTTGCCCGCGTCCCCGGCGTCCTTCTTCGCGTCCTTGCCGGACGCGCCGCGGGGTGGCGTGGTGACGATGTTCACCCGGTCGCCATCGCCGAGCGAATCGGGCGGGTTGAGCACGACACGCTCCTCGCGCGACAGGCCGTCGAGGACCTGGACCACGGGACCCAGGTTGCGACCGATGCGTACCGGGCGCAGCGTGACCACCCCTTCGGCATCGACGCTGGCCACGCGGATACCCTCGCTGCGGAAGATCAGGGCGTTGGTCTCGATCAGCAGCAGCTCGCTGGCCTTGAGCGGCAGGGCCACGCTCACGAATGCGCCCGGCAGCAGCACGCCGTCGCGATTGGCCAGGTTGACCTCGACCACCATCGTCCGGGTGGCCGGATCGATGGCCCCGGCCGTTCGGACGACCTTCCCGCTGAACGTGCGCCCGGGCAGCTCGGCCTGGCTCACCTCGACGCCCTGCCCCGCCCGCACGACGTTGGAGTACGACTGCGGCACGTTCACGTAGACCCGTATCGGGTCGGTCTGCGACAGGACGAACAACGCGCGACTGGCGCCCCCGCCGGCATCGATCAGGTCGCCGACGTCGACGTTGCGGCGAGTGATCACGCCGGGGAAGGGCGCGACGATGCGCTTGAAGCCCTCGAGCTGCCGCAGCCGCGCGACGTTGGCGTCGGCCGCGGCGAGGTTGGCGCGGGCCTGCGCCTCGTTGCTGCGTCGCTCGTCGAGATCCTGCTGCGAGACCGCGTCCTTCCGGCGCAGGGCCTCCCAGCGCGCGAGGGTGCTGGAGGCCAGCGCGAGGCTGGAGGCGGCCTGTTCCCGGGCGGCGATGGCCTGCGCGAGCTGCTGGTCGATCTCGGGTGTCTCGATCTCGGCGAGCAGCTCGCCGGCCTGGACGCGGCTGCCGATGTCCCGGTGCCAGCGTTTGAGGTACCCGCTCGTGCGCGCGGCGATCGGCGCCTGCGTATAGCCCTGCAGGGTGCCGGGCAGCTGCACGGTCTGCCCCTTGTCGGCGAGCCGTGGCTGGGTGACGCGCACGTGTACGCGACCGAGCTCCGGCGTGCCGGCGGCGAGCGCCGCAGCCGCCTGGCTGCGCTTCGCCCAGCTCGCGATGCCGCCGAGGGCCAGCAGCACGAGCACGCCCAGCGTGAGCCACTTCGCTCGCGCGAGCGTGGCCCGTCGGCCCGGCAGCGTGGCGGGATCGACGTCCTCGATCGGGTGGATCGCCAGTGGGCGGTGGCGCTCTTCGGACATCGGGTCAGGCCTCCGGAGTGGCGCCCGTGGGCGATGCCGGCGCCGGGCGATCGTTGGAGCCACCGGGCTCGCGCGAGACGGCGCGGCGTGCGGCGAACTGGTAGACGGCGCCGAACAGCACCGGCACGAGGAACAGCGTGGACACGGTGGCGAACAGCAGGCCGCCGATCACCGCACGACCCAGCGGCGCGTTCTGCTCGCCCCCCTCGCCGACCCCCAGCGCCATGGGAATCATGCCGATGATCATCGCCAGCGCCGTCATCAGCACCGGGCGGATCCGGGTGGTGCCCGCCTCGAGGGCGGCCGAGAGCGGCGGCACGCCCTGCGCGAGCCGGTCGCGGGCGAAGGCCACCACCAGGATGCTGTTGGCGGTGGCCACCCCCATCGTCATGATGGCGCCGGTGAGCGCAGGCACGCTCAGCGGGGTGCCGGTGAGGTAGAGCATCCAGGCGATGCCGGCCAGTGCGGCGGGCAGTGCCATCACGATGATGAAGGCGTCGGTCCACGACTGGAAGTTGACCACGACCAGCAGGTAGACGAGCACGATCGCCATCGCGAGGCCCACGCCCAGCCCGGTGAACGACTCCTGCATGGTCTGCACCTGTCCGCGGATCTGCACGTCGCTGCCGCGGGGCAGCTTGGCGCGCAGGGCCTCCACCTGCCGGCTCACCTCGGCCGCGACCGATGCGAGGTCGGTGCCGTTCACGCTGACGTACACGTTGATCACCGGCGAGAGGTTGTAGCGCGACACGCCCGCCATGCTGCGTCCGGCCTGCACCTCGACCAGGTTGCCCAGCAACTGCGGTCCGCCGGCGGCCAGCCCCGCCGCCCCCGGCGCGCCGACGGGCAGGTTGAGCAGCGACTCCATCGAGTCGATGGTGTAGGCCGGAGCCGACATCTGGACGCTGTAGACCACGCCGTTGCTCGGGTTGAGCCAGAACGCGGGCGAGGTCTGGGCGCTGCCCGCCAGGGAGATCAGCACGTTCTGGCCCACGTTGAACGCGGTGAGGCCCACCTGCTGCAGGCGGCTGCGATCCATGACGAGGTCGATCGCCGGGTTGTCGAGCCGCTGGTGCACGTGCACGTCGACCGCGCCGGGCACCTGCCGCAGGCCACGGACGAGTTCGGCCGCAAGCTGCATGTTCTCCGCCATCCGGGGGCCGGTGAACTGGACGTCGATCGCCGCCGGAAGGCCGAAGTTGAGGATCTGGGTGACGATGTCGGCCGGCTGGAAGAAGAACTCCACTCCCGGGAACAGCGGCGGGAGTTCGCGCCGGAGCTGGTCCTCGATCTTGGCGCTGGGCCGGTGTCCGTCCTTCAGCGAGATCAGGATTTCCGCATCGAAGGTGCCGATCGTGCCGGAGTTGCTGTAGGAGAGGTTGATGCCGCTGTTGGGTACGCCGATGTTGTCGAGCAGGGTCTCCAGTTCGGAGGGCGGGATGCGCTCGCGGATCGCCGCCTGGACCTGGTCGGCGATCCGTGCGGTCTGCTCGATGCGGGTGCCGGTGGGCGCGCGCATGTGCAGGCGGATCTGCCCGGTGTCCACGGCGGGGAAGAAGTCACGCCCGAGCAGCGGGTAGAGCAGGCAGGACAGCGCGCAGAAGACGAGGAACAGAGCGGCGAAGGTGGCGCGGCTCGCGAGTGCGGCCGAGAGCGTGACCGCATAGGCGCGCCGCACGCGCTCGAAGCGCTGGTCGAAGCCGCGGTACACGCGCTGGAGCAGGCTCGGGCGTTCGTCCCCGGCGGCGACGCCGTGCACGCCGCGCATCAGCATCATGACCAGCGTCGGCACCAGCGTGCGCGACAGGATGTAGGAGGCCACCATCGCCAGCACCACGGCGGTGGCCAGCGGCACGAACAGGTAGCGGGCGACGCCGGTGAGGAAGAACATCGGCACGAACACGATGCAGATGCAGGCGGTGGCCACGAAGGCCGGCACGCCGATCTCGCCCGCGCCCACCAGGATCGCCTCCTCGAGGTCGCGGCCCAGGTGCAGGTGGCGCTCGATGTTCTCGATGGTGACGATCGCCTGGTCGACCAGGATGCCTACCGACAGCGCGAGCCCGCCCAGCGTCATGATGTTGAGCGTCTCGCCCATCGCGTGCAGCACCAGGACCGAGGCCAGGATGGACAGCGGGATGGTCAGCGCGATGATGAGCGTGCTGCGCCAGTTGCCCAGGAACAGCAGCACCATCAGGGCGGTGAGGCCCGCGGCGATGATCGCCTCGAGCACCACGGCGTTGATGGCGGCCTTCACGAACACCGACTGGTCGAACAGCGCGGTGACGGTGATGTCCTGGGGCAGGATCTGCGTGGCCTTGGGCAGCAGCGCGCGCAGGTTGTCCACGATGTCGACCGTCGAGGCGCCGCCGTTCTTCAGGATGGACAGCAGCACGCCGCGAACGCCGTCCTGGCGGACGATGTTGGTCTGCGGCGAGAAGCCGTCGCGCACCGCCGCCACGTCACGGACGTAGACGGTGGCCCCGCCGCTGGTGCGCACCGGCAGGTCGCCCAGCCCCGCGATGGCCTGCGGCGAGCTGTTGAGGCGGACGCTGAACTCGGTGTCGCCGAACTTCGCGGTGCCCGAGGGCAGGATCAGGTTCTGTGCGTTGACCGCATTGACCACGTCGGCGGGCGTGAGTCCGCGCGACTGCAGGGCGGGCAGGTCGAGGTCGACGGACACCACCCGCAGCCGGCCTCCGTAGGGAAACGGAATCGCCACGCCGGGGATGGTGACCAGCTGCGGGCGCAGCTGGTTCACCGTCGCATCGAACACCGCCTGCTCGGGCAGCGTCGGGCTGGAGAGCGCGAGCTGGATGACCGGTACGCTGGAGGCGGAGTAGCGGATCACCAGCGGTGGCGTGATGCCGGGCGGCAACTGGCGCACCTGCGGCTGAACCGCCGCGGCGACCTGCGCGATGGCGGTCTGGATGTTGGCGGTGGGCTGGAAGAAGATCTTGATCACCGTCACGCCGGGCAGCGACACCGACTCGATGCGCTCGATGTCGCTCACCGTCGTGGTCAGGCCACGCTCGGTCTGGTTGGCCACGCGCTGGCCCATCTCCTGCGCCGACAGCCCGTTGTAGGTCCAGATGATGCTGACCACCGGGATGTCGATCTCGGGGAAGATGTCGGTCGCCATGTTGCGCAGGGCGAACGGCGTGGCGAGCAGGATCAGCAGCGCCATCACGATGAACGTGTACGGACGCCGAAGCGCGAGGCTGACCAGGTAGGGATGCCCGGAGGGTGCGCTGTCGGGGTTCGGAGTGCTCACCGTTGCATTCTAGCCGCGAGCAGAGAGCCCGCGACAGGACTTTTGCTTGCGGGTGGGATCGCGTCGTCGCACGGGGCGGATTTCGGCCTCCACGCCTGACCCCGGTGAAAGAACGGGTTCCGCGCGCCGGTTCGCCGCGGGTGCCGCGCGGGTGGCGCAGCGCGGCACCGGGCCGCCACGGGTCGTGGCGCTCAAGGTCGCGTGGCCGCCCGTGGCGCACGCGCCGGCCGGCACGGGGCAGGGCGCGCGGTCCGTCGGGCCCGGTGCCATCGGGTAGGCCGGGGCCGGCGCTTCGCGAGTCGCGAACGAGCGAAGGGCCGGAGTCGGGGTCCGGGCCACGCGTGCACGCGCGTGGTGGCGAGCCCGCGCGCTACTTGCGCCAGAACACCGGCGTGAACACGATCAGCAGGGTGAAGAGTTCCAGCCGGCCCAGCAGCATCGCGAACACGCAGATCCACGTCTGCACGTCGTCGAGGACCGCGTAGGTGCCGGCCGGACCGACCGCGCCGAGCCCGGGGCCGGTGTTGTTCACGCAGGCGACGGCGGCGGTGAACGCGGTCAGCAGGTCCAGCTCCGTGGCCACCAGCGCGAGCGTGATCAGCGCGATGGTCGACACGTACACGCACAGGAAGGCGAGCACCGCGAACACCACGCGGTTGGGCACGGCGGCGCCGGCGAGCTTGACCTGGGTGAATGCGTACGGGTGCAGGGTGCGCACGAACTCCCGGCGCACCTGCTGGAAGAGGATCAGCGCGCGCACCATCTTGATTCCGCCGCCGGTGGACCCGGCGCTGGTGGAGAACGTGGACAGGAACAGGATCCACAGGCCGCCGATCAGCGGCCACTGCGCGTAGTCGGTGCTGGCGAAGCCGGTGGTGGTGGCCACCGACACCGTGTTGAACACCGCGTAGCGGAACGCGGTGGCGAGGTCCGCGTAATGTCCGGTCAGCCACAGGTGCAGCGCGATGCCCAGTGCGCTCGACAGGACGACGGTCACGAACAGTCGAGCCTCGGGATCGAGTCGGTAGGGCACGAGGCTGCGGCGCCGGAAGGCCGCGAAGTGGGTGATGAAGTTCACCCCCGCGGCCAGCATGAACAGCGCGGCCACCGTCTCGATGGCCGGCGAGTCGAAGTGCCCCAGGCTGGCATCGTAGGCGGCGAAGCCGCCCAGGCCGAGGGTGGAGAACATGTGCATCATCGCATCCAGCGGGCCCATGCCGGCCAGCCAGTAGGCGAGGGCGCAGGCCGCCGACAGCAGCGCATAGACCAGCCAGAGACCCTTGGCGGTCTCGGCCAGCCGCGGGGTCAGCCGGGAATCCTTCATCGGGCCGGGGATCTCGGCCTTGAACAGCTGTCGCCCGCCGACGCCCAGCAGCGGGAGCACGGCGACCGCCAGCACGATCAGGCCCATCCCGCCCATCCAGTGCATCTGGGTGCGCCATACGTTGATCGACACCGGCAGGTGCTCGAGCCCGGACAGGACCGTGGCCCCGGTGGCGGTGATGCCGGAGGTGGCTTCGAAATAGGCGTCGGTGAAGGACAGTCCGTCGATCGTCCGCAGCAGCGGCAGGGCCGCGAACAGCGGAAGCACCATCCACACGAGTACGACCAGCAGGAAGGCGTCGCGGACCTCGAGCTCGCGCCGGAAGCGGCGGGTGGCGAGCCAGCCCAGGCTTCCGGCCGCGCAGGTAACCAGCAGCGCGATCGCGTGTGCGTGCAGGGCGCCGTCATCCACCCACCAGGACACCGCGAGCGGCAGCAGCATCGAGGCTCCGAACACGACGGTGAGCAGGCCGAGCGTGTGGACCACGCACAGGTTGCGCGCGAACTCGCGCGCGTAGGCTCGGGCGCCGCCTGCGGGCATCGCTACAGGAAGCCGACGCCGACGGCGAACAGCTTCTCCACCGCGGGCACCAGCGATTTCGACACGACGAACACGATCACGTGGTCGTTGCGCTCGATCACGGTGTCGTGGTGGGCGATGATCACCGGATCGTCCGGGCCGACCGGTGCGGCGATCAGGTCCTCGTCGATGCGGTCGCGCCGGCGCACGAGCGCGGCGATCGTGGCCCCGTGCGGGAGGTCGATCTCCTCGACCCGGCGCCCGACCACCCGCGAGGAGCGGCGATCGCCGTGGGCGACGATTTCCATCGCCTCGGCCGCACCCCGGCGCAGCGAGTGCACGGCCGCGCAGTCGCCGCGGCGCACATGGGTGAGCAGCGTGCCGATCGTGGTGTTCGCAGGGGAGATCGCGATGTCGATCTGGCCGCCCTGGAGAAGATCGACGTAGGCGCTGCGGTTGATCAGGGTCATCACCCGCCGGGCGCCCATGCGACGCGCGAGCAGCGAGGACATGATGTTGTTCTCGTCGTCGTTGGTCAGCGCGCAGAAGACATCCATCTCGCCGGCGTGCTCGCTTGCGAGCAGGTCCTCGTCGGTGGAGTCGCCGACCAGGATCAGCGTGCGATCGAGCTCGCGCGACAGCCGCTCGGCCGAGCGCCGCGAGAGTTCGATGAGCTTGACCTGGTAGCTGGACTCCAGCTGACGCGCGAGCCGCGAGCCGATGTTGCCTCCGCCGGCGATCATCACCCGTCGCACCGGACGATCCATGCGGCGCAGTTCGGCGAGCACGGTGCGGATGTGTTCGCGCGCGGCGAGGAAGAACACCTCGTCGCCGTGGCGGATCACGGTGTCGCCGGTCGGGATGAGCGGGGCATCGTCGCGGAAGATCGCGGCGATGCGGCTGTCGACGTTCGGGATGTGTTCGCGGATCTCGGCCAGGGGGCGTCCGACCAAGGGCCCGCCGGAGACGGCGCGCACGGCCACCAGTTGCACGCGGCCACCCGCGAATTCCACGACCTGCAGCGCCTCGGGCAGCTCGATCAGGCGCGCGATGTAGTCGGTGACGATCTGCTCCGGGCAGATGGTCACGTCGATCGAGAAGTTCTCCCCGGAGAACACCTCGGGATGCGACAGGTAGTCCGAGGACCGGATCCGCGCGACGCGGGTGGGCACGTGGAAGAGGGTGGCGGCGAGCTTGCAGGCGACCATGTTGGTCTCGTCGCTCTGCGTGACGGCGAGGATCAGGTCCGCATCGTCGATGCCGGCCTCGCGCAGCACCGAGGGGTGTGCGGCGTTGCCCTGCACGGTACGCAGGTCGAGCTGCTCGGCCAGGCGGGCGAGGCGTGCGCCGTCCAGATCCACGACGGTGATGTCGTTGTCCTCCGACACCAGGCTCGCGGCCACCGTGGAACCCACCTGCCCAGCCCCGAGTATGACGATGCGCATCCGTGCCCCAGCGATCAGGAGGGATCAGGCCGCGTCGCCGCGCAGCCAGGCATGCCAGTGATCGACCAGCGACGGATCGAGCGCGGCGACCATCGAACGGCGCCAGTCGCTGCCCTGCCAGAAGTCACCGCCCTCCAGCGCCGTGCAGCAGCCCCCCGCCTCGGTCAGCACCAGCCAGCCGGCGGCGTAGTCCCACAGGTTCTGGCCGCCGTGCAGGAACAGGTCGAAGCGGCCCGCGGCGGCGTAGGCCCATTCGAGCGCGCTCGAACCCAGGCTGCGCGTGCTGCGGAAGGGGGCGGTGGACGCCATGCGCGCGGCCAGCGCGCGATCGAGCCGCTTCGTCTCGACGGCGGCCAGGCAATGTCGCATCGGCACCGATCGCCGCGACTCGGGCAGCCGGCTGTCGTTCAGCCAGGCCCCCGCGCCGGCCTCGGCATGGAAGGCCTCGTCGCGTACCGGGTCGTAGACCACGCCCAGTGCAGGGCGGCCCTGGCGCAGCAGCGCCACGGAGATCGAGAAGAACGGCAATCCGGCGGCGAAGTTGGTGGTGCCATCGAGCGGATCCACGCACCACAGGCCGTCCTGTCCGGTGGCCCAGGCATGCCGTTGCTCGTCGGGCGACATTTCCTCGCCCATGAGCGGGCAGTCGGCGAGCGCGCACAGGCTCGGCAGCAGGGCCTGCTGGGCCGAGACGTCGGCCTCGGTGAGCAGGCTGCCATCACCCTTGCGCGAGGCGGCGCTGCGCAGGAATCGCGGCATCACCTCGGTTCGCGCGACCTCGCGCACCAGTGCGACCGTGGCATCGAGCAGCGCCGACCGGGTGGGGACCCCGGCCGGACCGGTAGCGTGCGGAGTATGCAAGAGGGCGGATCCGGCGCCTGGACGCGTGTGTAAAATCAAGGAACTGTATCACTGTGCCCCTGGGGCCGGGCCTGCGCGCAGGGATGCCCGCCGCGGCGCGACCTGCGCCACCCGGGCTCTCGCCGAGCCCTTCCACGGCCCTCCCATGAGCGTTCCCCGTTTCCACTGTCCCCAGGCGGTGCCCGGCCTCGCCGCGGGGACCCTGCTCGAACTTCCCGCATCCGCCGCCCACCATGCGCAGCGCGTGCTGCGACTGGCCGACGGAGCACCGATCGTGCTGTTCGATGGTCGCGGCGGGGAGTACGCCGCGCGGCTGGCCTGCACGCCGGGTGCGCCGGCGTCGGCGCGGATGGAGGCCTGGCACGATCGCGATCGCGCGCCTCGCATCGCCGTCCACCTGCTCCAGTCGCTCGCCGCCAGCGAGAAGATCGACTGGGTGGTCGAGAAGGCGGTCGAGCTCGGTTGCGCGAGCCTGACGCCCGTGGGTGCGTCGCGCAGCGTGGTGCGCCTGCACGGCGAACGCGCGGCGCGACGGGTGGCCCACTGGCAGGCGCTGGCGGTCGCGGCGAGCGAGCAGTGCGGCCTCAATCGACTGCTGCAGGTGCACCCGGTCACGGGGCTGCGGGAGGCGATCGACCGATCCCCGCCCGGGCTGCGCCTTCGGCTCGACCCGGTCGCGGGTGCGCCGCTCCCGGCCTGCCTCGGGCCGGATCCGCTCGCCGCGGTGGTGCTCGCGATCGGACCCGAGGGCGGATTCGACCCGCAGGAGGAGCGCGCGCTCGGCGAGGCGGGATTCCTCGGCTGCACGCTCGGGCCGCGCGTGCTGCGAACCGAGACGGCTGCGCTCGCGGCGGTTGCAGCGATCCGCGCGATCGCGGACGATTTCGGCCACTGAACCACGACCGCGGGCGAGTCCCGCGTCGCCGCAGCCCTGCCCGGAGTCCCCGATGGCCTCGTCGCCCCCGTCCTTCGTCACCTGGTTTCGCTCCGCAGCGCCCTACATCCACGCGTTCCGAGGCAAGACCTTCGTCATCGGATTCGGCGGCGAGGTGGTCGAGGCGGGACAGTTGCCCACGCTCGCGCACGACTTCGCGCTGCTGGCGAGCCTCGGCGTGCGGCTGGTGCTGGTACATGGCATCCGGCCGCAGCTCGAGGCGCTGCTGGCCGGCCAGGGCCTCGAGGCGGAGTGGAGCGAGGGCATGCGCGTGACCGACGCGAAGACCCTCGCCTGCGTGAAGCAGGCCAACGGCGCGGTGCGCATCGAGATCGAGGCCGCGCTGTCCACCGGGCTGCCCAACACGCCGATGGCCAATGCCGCGGTCAACGTTGCCAGCGGCAACTTCATCGTCGCCTGTCCGCGCGGGGTTCATGACGGCGTGGACCTCCAGTACACCGGGGCGGTGCGCAAGATCGACGTCCCCGCGCTCCGGGGTCGGCTCGACGCGGGCGAGATCGTGCTCGTATCGCCGATCGGCTATTCGCCGACCGGCGAGGTCTTCAACCTCGCCGTGCAGGATGTCGCCACCTCGATCGCCACTGCGCTGTCGGCCGAGAAGCTGATCTTCATGATCGATGGGCCGGGGGTGCAGCGCGGTCCCGGCCGGCTGCTGCGCGAACTCACGCTGGGAAGCGCCGAGGCCTGGCTGCAGCGCATGGGCGCGGGGGGGCGGCAGCGGCCTTCACTCACGCCGGACATCGCGCGCTTCCTGCCTGCGGCGATCGACGCCTGCCGGCGGGGAGTGCAACGCTCGCACCTGATCAGCCGCGAGGTGGACGGCTCGCTGCTGCTCGAGTTGTTCACCCATCATGGCGTGGGCACGATGATCTCGCGCGACAACCTCGAACGCCTGCGCGCGGCGCGGGTGGACGACGTCGGCGGCGTGCTGCAGCTGATCGCCCCCCTGGAGGCCGACGGCACCCTGGTCAAGCGCGGGCGGGAGCGCCTCGAGCGCGAGATCGGATACTTCACCGTGATCGACCATGACCGTCGCCTGATCGGTTGCGCGGCGCTCTATCCGTTCCCGGCCGCGCGCGCGGCCGAACTCGCCTGCCTGGTGGTGCACCCGGATCATCGCGAGGCCGGCCACGGCGAGGCGCTGCTGCAGAACATCGAGTCGCGCGCGCGCGCGCAGAAGCTCGAGCGGTTGTTCGCGCTCACCACCCACACCGCGCACTGGTTCCTGCAGAACGGGTTTCGCGAGGTGGCGGTGGGCGAGTTGCCGGCCGAGCGCCGCCAGCTCTACAACTGGCAGCGACGCTCCAAGGTGTTCATGAAGACGCTGTGAGCGGCGACCCGCGCGGCGGAACCCTCCCGCGCGGCGCGGTGTGCCGCGCAAGGCGTCCGCGCGTCGGCGCGGCGCGAGCGCTCATGGCCGGGCCTGCGCGCGTGCGACCTTTGCGATCGCCAGGCGGGGGATGGCGGGGCCTGGTCCGCGCCGGCTGACCGGTCGCTGCGACCCGGGGGCATGTAGTGCCGGGCCGGCGGGCTCAGAAGTCCTGGGTCGCGATGCCCGCATCGCGGATGACCTTCGTCCAGGCGGCCACCTCGCTCGCGAGGAAGCGCTGCGCTTCGGTCGCCGGGGTGAGGGCGACCGACGAGCCGATCTCCGCGAACCGCTGCTGGACATCGGCGCGCTTCAGGACGCGGTGGATCACCGATTCGATGCGCGAGACCAGCGGTGGAGCCATGCCCCCGGGTGCGGCGATGGCCTGCCAGCCGCTGGCGGAAAAGCCGGGCGCCACGGTCTCGGCGAAGGTGGGCACCGCGGGCATGCGGTCCCAGCGCTGCGGGGACGTGACGCCGATCACCCGCAGGCGTCCGCTGTCCAGGTGCGGCCGTACCTCGGCGAAGGTGCCGAACATCATCGGAACCTCCCCCTGCGCGACCGCCATCGGGGTGCTGGTGCCTCCCTTGTAGGCGACGTGGGTGAGCTGGATGCCGGTCTGGGACTGCAGGCGGACCGCGACCAGGTACATGCCGGTACCCACGCCGGCGGAGGCGAACAGCAGCTTGCCGGGCTGGGCGCGCGCGGTCTTCACCAGGTCCTCCATCGAGGACACCGGCGAACTCGGCCCGACGGCCACCAGGTAGGGGGCTCCGCTCACCACCGACAGCATGGTGAAGTCGCGTACCGCATCGTAGGGCAGCTTGCGATACATGCCGGGGGCGGTGGCGTGGCCTGCGGCCATCCAGAACAGCGTCTGGCCGTCGGGGGCGGACTTCGCGACGATGGCCGCGGCGATGGTTCCCCCGGCGCCAGGGCGCATGTCGATCACCACCGGCTGGCCGGTTTCCTCGGAGATGCCCGAGCCCATGATGCGGGCCTGGATGTCCACGTTGCCGCCAGCCGTGAACCCGTGGATCAGCCGCACCGGTCGCTCGGGCCACTTGACGGGCGACGCTGCGGAGGTGGCGGTGCAGACACCGGCCAGCGCCAGCGCGGCCAGCGCCGCGCGCGCGAGGCCGAGGGGGCGGGGCAGCCATGGGCGACGCGGGTTCATCGGGCGGCTCCCCGGGCCTCGCGCGCGTCCAGCCCCGCGCGCGCGAACAGGGCTTCGCGGGTGCGGGCCAGTCGCCCGCTCATCGTCGCGAACGTCCCGCAGTCCACGGTGAGCCGGCCGTCGCGCTTGAGCCACTGGCCGCCCACCATGACCGCCTCGATGTCGGCGGGTTCGGCGTACATCGCCACGGCGTGGCAGGGGTCTCCGCCGGGCAGGCCGGGGAACAGATTCATCGAGCGCGTGTCGATCATGATCAGGTCGGCCTCCTTGCCGGGGGTGAGCGTGCCGATGCGGTGATCCAGGCGCAACGCCTTCGCGCCGCCGAGCGTAGCCCAGGTCACCGCGTCGCGCGTGCGTGTTGCATGCGCCGTCGCGGGCCAGGCGCCGCGCTCGTCGAGCGCCCGGTTGTCCGCCTCTCGCTGCATCAGGAAGGCGCGACGCAACTCCGCGAGCATCGAACTGT
>Ga0315900_10006772_pt1 | contig 15229 bp, 20 predicted proteins | sample LakEriMetagenome_FD_203521 | JGI IMG/M metagenome (GOLD analysis project Ga0315900, IMG submission 203521) | Freshwater fungal communities from buoy surface, Lake Erie, Ohio, United States - Buoy 12 MA114 | ecosystem: Environmental > Aquatic > Freshwater > Lake > Lake biofilm | place: USA: Lake...
GAACGGCGAGTTTTGCATCCGGTACCCCACCCACGGATCATTCGTAACCACTTTATTGAACAGTGCTTACAGCTCACCGGGTGGTCGAAGCGTTACCGACATTGGGTGGCCCCGGCATTTCGCCCTCCATGGTCGAGGAATTGTCGGACCATAGCGAGTCATTACGACCGTGATTTATATTTATGCTGAAAACTGCTGCGGTCAAAGCGCCAGCAGTTCTTGGGAAGTACTGGGCTGTTTGCTGACGTCGGAATCGAATCTGCCTCCCGTAACGCAATACTGCGCGGCCGGGCTGCGGAACATCCCTCAGGAGCAATCGACACCACCACCATGAACCCTTCATTCACTGATCGTATTGGCCACTGCATTCCTTTGGCCATTTTCACCATATTCGGATCGAAACGGATGCTACACAAGTCCGAATATAACCATGTTCGGCATTCAACAAGTGACGCCCTGATCTGAAGGCCGAAACATACACAACTCCTACTCAGAGACCGAGGAGACCCTAATGCCTTTTCCCGAACCAACCCACACGAACCACACGTTCCTAGGATATCGGGGCGTTAGTAGAAAGCATTTCTTCATAGCGAACACTAAAGCAATCAGATACACGCCGCCACCGAAAGCAATCGCGGGCGCAAGCCAGCTAGGCGATGGCGTTTACGTCGTCTCCCATGTTCAGGAAGCCATCGACTACGCTCTCGATTCCGCCTGGAACTACTACTGCAACGTTTTTAAAAGTAAAGACGTCAACGATTCCACAGCCAGAGCGACGTTCGAACAAGAACGCTGGAAGCAGTGGGGGCGTGTCCATGCCGTATTTGTTCCCGATGCAAAGTTCAATAGTAACAAATTTCCCCTTGCCGATTTCAGTCACGTGAACATTGATCGAACGGGTGATTTCGTCGCAAAGAACATGATGACTTTTATTGCACGCCGTCCCAAGCAGACATGGGCACTTAAGACTCAACTATTCGACAAAATACAGACTATCATCTACCCACCGCACACGGCCGCACTCTTTGTTAAGGACATTACCGAAGAAGCCTGGGAGTGGTACAAGGCGAATTAGGCAAATACAGAAAAGAATAAAGCCCCTAACACAACTCGAGCGACAGGGTTCTGAAGCAGAACAGGGGGCCCTTGACCGGGGCCAGCCATTGTCCAAAACCGGGTTGGCACGCGGCCAACCATGAATCATCAAATTCACCATAACCCGTATCTGGAAATAGACTTGCACCGATAACCGCGTAAGCATTCGCCCAACACGTCGCGCGCAGCAGTCAATGTCACGTCACCGACAAGTTCGCCGGTAGGCGTGTGCGGGTCGTCGATCCGCCTGCTGGCTTTGATCACGCTGAGCCGCGGGTCAGGAACTTTCGACCGCGTCGACCACTTTCTCGGGAGGGGAGGCCGCTGAGATGTTCCACGGTAAAAATGCCGCGATGTCAGCGGGGGCTTGCCCCTGATTTTCTGCACACGCTCCGAGGTAGCCAAGCAGCCATTTCTCGGGATTCACGTTCCAGAGTTCCAACGTGGCGAAAATCGAGAACAGGCTGGCTGCCAGTTGGCCGCTCCACAGGGCCCCCGAGCCATAGTAATTCTTGCGTCCCACCGCAGGACCGCGTTGCACCCGCTCCGCGGCGTTGTTGTCGAGCGGGATCCGCGGATCGTCCACGAACCGGACCAGTCCTTCCCAGGGGTTTTTTAGACTGTCCAATACCTTCCGATACGGCTGACGGAGTTGGGCGTCGGATAGTTCCCGGGCCGCCTGCTCCCGCATCTCGCCGACGATTCGGCGGACCACCAGGTCGCCGGATCGCGGACGAGGTCTTCCAAGGATGTTCCTGGCGTTGCCGGTGAGCCCGATACAGGTCATGGATTCGCCGCAGCCAGACGATGGCCCACGGCCGCAGTTCGGCCCAACCCTTGGCCACTTCGATGAAGTCGCGCCGCACGTGGGCCCAACAGAAGTCCAGTCGAATTCGCCCCTCCTTCACCGGGGCCATCGCCTTGTAGGCGGAATAGCGATCCACCATCACGACCAGTGAATCCGAGTCGCGGAACTGTTGCTCGGGGACCGCATGGCTGCGGGGGGGATCGAGGCGAAACACCACCGCGTCCTGCGTGAGAAACGCCCAGAGCCACCAGCGATGGCCCACCTTGTCCTCGTGATCCACGAACATCAGCCAGCGGGTTTCATCCGCCTGCGCCAGGGACGCCAGCGAACCGCGCTTCAACAACGCTTCGTAAACCGGGCCAAACAACGGTTCCAGACGCTGAAAACCGCCGCCGATCGTCCCGGGGGACAAATTCAGGCCCTGCAGACGCCACTGCTTCAGTTGCCGACTGATCGGCTGATGGCCCAGGAACTTGCCGGTCAACAACCGCGCCCAAATCGAAATGCCGAGGCTGCCTTTGGGAATCAGTTTCGGCGCGACCGGTGCCGTCAGCGTGCGCGGGACGCATCCACAACAGCAGGTCCGCTGATACCTGCTCCGCCGGATCCGCCGCCGGTATGCCCGAACCTCAACCTCCAGCACCTCGGAATCCGCCGAGCCACTGGGGGTTGCCGCGATTCCGCACTGCGGACAGGCCAACTGCTCGGCGGACAACTCCCGCGACTCCTCCACCACGGGCAGGTGGCCATGATCCCGCCGCCGTGGTCCCGGACGCCCCCGGGTCTGACCGCGCCCGCGAACAGGCTGCGCGGGCTGATCGTCATCCACTCCCTCCAACTGCGACGAGCGGTTGGTGCCGGTCTGCTCGGTCCGGGAGCCGAACAGCCGCGCCTGCAGCAGGCGATTCTCCCCCTGGAGTCGGTCGACATCGAGCTCCAGCTTCGCGGCCCGATCCGCCGCCCGGCGATGCATTTCCTTCCAGTATCCGACCTGCTGGCGCAGTTCGAGGTTCTCGGCACGCAGCTCCGCCACTTCCTGGCGGAGTTCGGCGGCCTCCCGACGCAGCTCACGCACCTCGCGCAGCAACTCCTCCACGAGGCTCGCGTCCGACCTCGCCCCAAGCACTGAACTCCGTTCCAGCACAACACCTTCCATACTCGGTGTCTTTATCCACCTCCCCTACGAATAACAAGGTCCGGTCCAATACCAACAACCGGTTGGGCGAATGCTTACCTTCCTGGGAATATGGACATATTTCTTGTGTGTACACTAGATATCATTAAATATCGGGTGTACACAGTATTCACTAGAACCCGCCTGGTTCTCTCGCCTCACGCTGTGGTCCCCAGTTTCCTTCTACTCGCCCGGGTGCTCCATGTCGCGATTGCCTCGCAAGTTCGTGTTTGAGCCTCATGAGGTCGGGGTTGATCACTGCATCAACCGCTGTGTCCGTCGGTCGATGCTGTGTGGCTGGGATCCGTACACCCGCCGCTCCTACGAACATCGCCAGGTGTGGCTGCAGCACCGGCTGACAGGCCGATGTTTCTCGCCTCGGTCATGGCGATCGATATCGAGGGATTCTGCACGATGGCCAATCATCTGCACCTCAACGTCCTTAATCGGCCCGATGTGGCCGCGGAGTGGTCTGCCGAGCAGATCGCCCGGAAGTGGTTGCAGTTGTGTCCAACCTATCAGCCGTGGACCCGCGAGGTGGCCGAGACTCCCTCCCAATCCGATCTGGATGCGATCCTCCACAAACCCGGCCGGGTGGAACAGTTGCGGCTGCGGCTGTCGAACCCCTCGTGGCTGATGCGGTTTCTGATGGAGTCCCTCGCCCGGGTCGCCAATCGGGAAGACCAGACCACCGGCCGGTTTGGGGAGGGGCGGTTCAAGATGCCGCGGCTGCTCGATGAATGGGTGGTGGCGGCGTGCCTCGTGTCGGTCGATTTCAACCCGATCCGGGCCGGTCCCACAACCAATGCCAACCCGGGCGGGCATGACCCCAGAGGAGCCCGCCACAGCCTCACCGGCGGGTGCCAAGGCGACTGTCCACCCGGACAAGAGGGATCCCGGGTCCCTTTCCAAGATCCCTCCGCAGCTGGTGACCGAAACCGCCCGGCACGCGGCGTTGGCGGGGCGAGGATCGTGGTTGGCTCCCCTGGAGATCACCGACGAGGCACTGCAGCGACCGGTTCCCGGCACCCGCACCTCGAATCTCGGGGGCCTGAACATGACCTTCATGCAGTACCTGGAACTGTTGGAGTGGCCGGTGTCGAGGTGCCCGCTCACAGGGCCGGCAAGTCGCGACAGGCAAACTGGGCCGGATCCCGGCCCAGCAACCCTCGATCCTGCAGCAACTGGGGGTCGAGGAGGAGGGCTGGCTGAAGCTGGTGGCGAGCTTCACCGACAAGCGGGGCCGGCTGCGGCGGGCGATCGGCCGACCGGCCGCCCTGGAGGCCGAGGCGGCCAAACGGGGGCAAAAGTGGATTCAGGGGATCGCGCTGAGCCGGGAAATCTTCGAAGTCCCCACTGCCGATCCCCCAGCGGCTCCCCGGTGACGGGTTGAGCCCACCACGAAATTGGTATCCAGGTCGACTGGACGGTTCCTCATCAGGAACGCTCCGCGGTGACTGAAGGCAACAGCGCGCCAGCGACCCTCTATGGCGTTCTCGGCTCAATCAGATCGGAGATCGGGGACAAGCGCACTGGATAGACATCCACAGCGACGGTCACGATCAGCGAGCCACAAACGTGCGTATTTTGACCCCTCTGTTGTGAATAGGCAGAACAAACACAGGGTGGCCCTGGCTCTTCCGGTGCGATTGCATTCCGCGATCGGATCCATCATCCCCGCCGTTAAGCTGCAAGGCCTGGGAACACGTCATCTTTCAGGAACGCGATCGCAAGCTGGAGGAGGCCCGGCAGCGACGTCAGTTCGCCCTTCAACAGGCAGGACCACACACTGAAATTGCGGGATGACACTCTGCTCATGAAAATCGGACTCAACTTGGGCGGAGGATTCGACTCGGCAGAGGTGCACCCGCAGCGCCGTCCCAGGGCCCAAGACCGAAGCCCGGGCGGTCTCCTGACCGCCCAGATTCCTCGGCTTCGGGATTGGCAACAACGCGTCACACCTTTGCGGCACGATGCCGCGACTTCTCGACAGGATGTTTCAACTGCCCTCTCATCAACGTCGCCCCAACGAATTTCCATCTCCCGTTGAGCCATTACACTCACCTGCGGATTTAGGAATTCCGTTGACCGACGGCATAAACCATCATGTCTTGACGTGTCGCGATTGACATATCGTCTCGAGAGTATTTGTCTTTCAAATCCGATTCCCGCACACCCGGCCGACAGTAGAACTTGGCTCCTTCGATTCGCTCGACTGCCCAGAGGCATCCCCAGATTGTGCAACCCTGATAGCCACGATTGCCAAGGGCGACTGCCAATTCGCCTGCAAAACCATGGGCGACTCCCGAGAAACAGCTCCACACAATGATCTTGTTGAGAAACTTCTTCGGAAGCCCGCACGATACCAGCAGACGCGCAAGCGTCCGCGGGGATCGGCTGTAACCGCAGTCCAGTCCAATAGGGCTGCCCTGCAGTCCACTTCCATGACCACGAATGATCAGATCGCCCTCAAGGCGACTGAGGTCGACATTGTCGTGCAGCATCGGGATTTCGGGGTGCCATTCGACGCCATCTTTGAACTGGAGATTATTATGGGAGGCCTCAGTGACATCCTCTATCCACGTGCCCAATGTTGCGGGCCTCGTCAGATTTCTGATCGTCCCATTCTTGACGAATTCGTTGTACCGCATTGGTAATCCGAGCGATTTCCAGGGATAAAAAATCCAGTCGCATGTGGAATTGAGTTCACTCTTGTCCTCGATGAAGGTGGCCATGGACAAAATCCCCAAAAATGGTGAAACAAATGCCCCACAGCACACCGTGGTGGCAGCAGTCAGAATGGTTCAATCCGCTGGAAGTTCAACGGGTGTTTGAAAGCGATGCAGCCGGTAGGGTGCCAGTCGTGCAATCAGTCGATCAATGAGTGACCTTGATTGACGGGTGGATTTGATCTTCAGAGATGGAAGAGGCACCGCCCAAACCCGGATCAGACGCTTCTGCTTGTTCATCACTCCAGGCGCAAGAATGCAGCCTTTCTCCCAGACGAGGGTCGACCCCAGATCCAGTTGTTCCCAACCAACCCCATGTCCGACCCCTATGCAATTATTTTTGTTCCCGACAGCATTCCCACCTCCCAATGACAACATTATGTGAATGCAGTTTGAGGAATCCCGGAAGTCCAGAATCGCGCCTTGTGGAATCTCGCGCAGCTTTTCCATCGAACGGATCCGCTGGGCATTGATGAGTCCCTTTGGACTAAGGATTTGCATCAACACATTGAGTCGGTCGTCCTCATGAATCCATTGAGTCTCGACCAACAGATCCAGAACCGCATCCCAACACATCCGACCACTCAATCTGTGGTAAGCGGGATGGTTGGTATCGACGGCAACCCGCGCGGCTCGAACGATTTCTTCCGATGTCGGCACGATCATGCCTCTTTGCAAGCGGCACATGAGATTTTCTGTCGGCCAATCGCGACGTACCTTTTCGGCGCGAAACGATTGCATCTGGAGACACATAACTTCTTGCGCAGAAATGACCATTCCGTGACATGGTGAGTGCCATCCCCCACCACTCTTGACTGCCCCGCATACGCTGATCGGTTTCGGGGCTTGGCCCCTGGTTCGGGTTCAGCAGTGTGGTGATGGCGAGGCGGCTGTGTGCGGAGTGGCAGGCGAAGTGGCGTAAGCGGCTGGCGAGGTTTCGCGATCGGACGGGCACTTCGGCGGAATTCTGTCAGCCCGAGCGGTTCTCCCGATCGTTGTTGTCCCTGTGGTCCCGTCGGGTGCGTGTTCCAAACCGGTCCTGGTCCCAGAAGGAACGGGACTCGCTTTGGTCAGGGACAAGCCAACAGTGGATTGGTCGCATTTTGCCGCTGTCCGAGTCCGTCCACCGCAGGCTGCGGCCGGGGAAACCCGCCTTCCGTGTCGTCCTGCCCAACGGCAGCCGGCTGGAGGTCTTGGGGCGGGATCCTGAGATGCTGCGGCTGGTGGTGGAGGCGGTGCTGAGGCAGACAGGCCCTGCTGGGGAGGAGCGGTGATGCTGGCTCGCGCCCCGCACCCGACCATCGACGTGCACCTGCCGGCGACCGATCTGCGCAATAACTTCGATGGGCCCAATGACAGCCAGGTCCGGTCGGCGTTCCAGGCCGATCCCCGGGATGGCAGCGGATTCCTGTTCTTCAACCACCGCCGGGACCGGGTGAAGATCCTGGCATGGGAACCGGACGGCTTCTCGATCTGGTAAAGGCGGCTGGAGGCCGGGAGTTCGAAACCCTGCGGGCGGTGGCGGACGGTCAGACCCGGGAGATCGACTCCACCGAGCTCACTCTGCTGCAGTCGGGTGTGTCGATCCACACCGCGCCGCATCGCCGGAGACAGCCGCACGTGACGTGACCGGGCACCGTTTGAAGATCTGAGCCTCGCAGTATGTCGAAAGCACCGATCCATGTCATCTGCGCTATTGTTCTATGGACTGCGGCCCGTGAGATGGAAAGTCCGCCCCAACAGACAAAGACAGCCAAAAAGATGTAAGCAAGAAAGAGAAGTCCCAGGCCTATCGGATTGCGGGTGCATCGCGAGGATCCGCTGGTACCGATCGACAACAATGATGGCGAGCAGCTGATGAACCAAGCGGTGTTCGACGCGCTGTTGGCCGCCTCGACCGACAACTCCTCCCTGGCCCACGATGTCTCGGCTCAACAGCACCCGGAAGCGAAGCGCGCTTATTGTCAGGACGAGCGACAACAGCGTGAGTCCGCACGAACGGTTCGTCGCGAAAAACCGCCCGGTGAACCACCACCCGCTAGCGAGTGACCGCACTCCGGGATACCGACCACCTGTTCGACCTGGACCGGTCTCTTGACCCGTTCGCGGTTACACAACATGGGCCGCGGAATGACGCTTACTACGCAGCAAGCTGAAGCCGCAACACTGAGATTCTGCGTCATTTCTGCTTTTGCAACGCTTGACAACTCTCAATTCGCCGACTTTCGACTTCATCAAGGGTCATGACGCGGAAATTCTCAACCGCTGCATAAACCGGTCCTGGGGCCTTGAAGCTGACTTGCCCAACCTGCTGGACCTGCTGGACCTGCTGGACCTGCTGGACCTGCTGGACCTGCTGGACCTGCGAGTACGGCGCACTGCGACCACTCTTGGGTGATGCATCTTTCGGGATGACAGCCATTTTGCTTTTAATATAGTCGGCTCGCGGCATAGAGGAGATCTCTGAGTACACTTCCTTCGTGGCCTGTGTGACCTGTTCGTTTTCCTCGTCGGTGATTTGTGATTGGGAGTTAAACAATCGATTCTTTTGGGTGACGTAGATCGATTCGGCCAGAAACTGATCGAACTGCCGAAATAGGTCGTGGTTTTGCGACGCAGCGTCGAGCAGGTCTTTTGATGTTTGCAATTGCGTGTGTAGTGCCGTCCCTTTCTCTTGTGCGATGAAGTTCCTGAGATTTGACAGGAATTCCAGTCTGCGTTTGGTCTCCCGTCGTGACAGGCAGCCTGTGAGATCCATCGTTGACGTGTGCTGGAGTAACCATTGATGCAATACATCGGGATGTGAAAACGATGAATTGTCTCCATCCCCAGGGCGGTCGAGCAGATAGCCCCAAAGGCGTTGAGTAACCAGCGGGGGTAGGCCCAGGAAGATGTATAGCTCAAATGGCGAGTGCTTCCATGGGTGAACAATGGGCACAGTGAAATTGTTTGTGATTTTTGCCATGATCACGTGCCACTGAAGTCGATGAGTAAACTCGCCATGCTTGACACCTGCTCCGTAATCTTTGAGAACGTAACCTCGTTGTATATAGAAGTAGAAGTCAGTTGATGTCAGAATTCCCATGGGCAAGAGTATCTCGGTGGGAAACCAGCAGAGCCTTTCGTAGACCGACAAACGATGATTGAGCGATAGCCATTTGGTATCTGGCTGGCAGAGATTCTTCGGAGTTCCACCCTGATTGAGCTTTGAAAGACAGGAAGTGAAACTTTGACGATCGAGCATCAACGCATAGATGCGCGCGTAGTCGGCAGCGAGAAAAACATCAAGAGGAGCAAGAGCATCTGAAAGAATGGGATCATTCCAGACACTACAAAAAATCGTGACAGCATCGCGATAGTGTTCAGATGAGTCTCCGAAATCGTCGATCCATTTCAGCACATCCTTGATCAAGTAAGGTTTCCCTTTGAGGTGTTTCGGTTCACTCAAATGTTGCACCAGGATTGGCAACCACTTTTGCGAATGTTGCTCGCGTCCGGGAACATCGGCAACCAGTGCGGTCAATAGGTCGATTGCTTTCTCTCTCATTGGCGTGTCTTCAAGGTTCCTGATTCGTTAGACGACCATCGATTCGGTCACCGATATGACTCGCGTTGTCAGTCGACATGGAGTTCGAGGACATCGACATGAGCATCCCAACTCTTTCGGATTGAGACGACCACGCGGCTTATTCCGCAGATCCCCGGAACGGCTGGCCGGCCTTCAACACACGCTGGAGGGGTGGTTTCCAACCTATCCGTTTCATGCCGAGTATCAAGAGACACAGTCTCCTTCTCACATCGCGTGACTGCTCTTTGGAATCAATCGGCTCTGAGAACTGCAGATCCACCTGCGCTGACAATTGCCGCGAAGTCACACTGCCATCGCGGTTGTGTTAGTGCGAGGGGCGGCGCAGTGTTGTCAAAAACGACCCCGTCGACCGTATCGCTGATCCGACGCATCGACAGCCAGCGGTCACCGGGACTGTGGAAATGAAGGTTTTGCGAAGACCGTACACAGGTGGCGATCCAAGCTCTCGACGAAACACCGGATTCTGATTGTCGGCAATCCAGCAAGTCAATTCGACCACTGGTGGCGCTCATGAGAGCCGATTTCCGTCAGGGTCAAAGCGGGTCTCCAGTCTCGCTTCGCGAGACATTGGTGCTCCCCCGATCGATTCGACTTTGCGGAGTCTGGATTAAATCACGCTGGCGTTCTTGTGGGTTCCGCACAAGTTCAGGGTGGTCAGCCAGATGCTGCTGGATTCGGGCATGGTCCCTGGCAGTCTGTTGGATGTGAGACGCGCTACCCCGAAATGGGTATCTTGGCCGCCGAGATGGAGCGTTCACGGCCGCGCACGCAAGCCCCACCACCAGGCAGAGTCCCAGCCGGAGGATCATCCACCCAACACGAGGATTGAAATCGTCGCCCGCGGTGCGAGCCGTGCAGTCCGGCGATGACATCCACGCCGACCTTGCGAAGTGGTCGCCATCTATCGCCACGCCGGTTGCGGCGCTCGGCGTTGCATCATCTGCAGCTTCACGAGATAAGGCACGGGAGGAGATCCGGGTGCGAAGCACCTCACTCGGAATTGTTCGGGCATGATTGCCTTGGAACGCCTCGTTGTGGCCGGAGATGACCTTGCTGTTGTTGGTGGCAGCCATGGCTTAAGCTCAGAGTGGTTGTGGGAAATGAAATGACATGTTCCATGACTCTGTCAGCGTTGAGCGGGCGGAAACGTTACGGCAATGCGGAGTCTTCGGCGACAATTGTTCCTCCCCGGGAGCGACAATTCGAATTCCCGTTGGTTTGTCCCATTCCGGTGGGGAGGGCGAAACAGAATTGGCCATGGACAAATTTCCCAAAAATGGTGAAACGACTGTCCTACAGCACACCGCGGTGGCTGCAGTCAAAATGGGTCAATCCGCTGGTAGTTGAACGGAGGGCGAGAGGCCGAGGCCACCCTTTGTAGCATGTCCCATTGATGCGGCGATAACACACTGCCTGGTAATGACTTACGCTCTTCCCGTGAAACCCGGACAGATGCCTCGTGTGTACACTAGATATTCGCAAATATCGGGCGTGCACAGTATTCACCGGAACCCGTCTGGTTCTCTCGCCTCACGCTGTGCCCGCCAGTTTCCTTGGCCTCCACCCGGGTGTCCCCTGTCGCGGCTGCCTCGCAAGTTTGTGTTTGAGCCGCAGGAAGTCGGGGTTGATCACAGCATAAACCGCTGTTTTTCCGCTCGATGCTGTTTGGCTGGGATCAGTACACCCGCCGCTCCTACCAGCATCGCCAAGTGTGGCTTCAGCACCGGCTGATGTTCCTCGCCTCGGTCATGGCGATCGATATTGAGGGGTTCTGCACGCTGGCCAATCACCTGCGCCTCATCCTCCACAATCGGCCCGATGTGGCCGCGGAGTGGTCTGCCGAGGAGGTCGCCCAGAAATGGTTGCAGTTGTGCCCCCCCCTCCATCCCCGGGACCCGCGAGGTAGCCGAGACTACTTCGCAGAGGAAACACGGGGCCAGCCAGTGTTTGGCGTGCATGCCAAATCGGTTTTCATTGAGGGTTGGTCTTTCAACTGCGTCTCGGGAATTGGACCGGCCCGAAGGCCCGAAACGGCTCCAGGGCTTACGACCCTGGCTGGGGGAACGGCTGGCCGGTTGGGCCCGACGGTGGATCGTTTGGCGCAAGCCATCTCGAACGATACAGGCCCCCAGCCGTGCGGCCCGGCTGTGTGCCCGTCCGTCCGAGCCAACGGGCGGTTCACCACCTGGCGACAACGTTTGGTCAACCCCACGGGCCGGCGGTCACCCCGCCCACGAAACCGGCCAGGCCCAACGGGCCGATCATTCCCCCAGCCCGGCCCTGCGGGCCGGTTATCTTCCACCCAACCACGTCGTCCGGCCCAACGGGCCAACCCTTCCTCCCGCCGCCCCGGAAAATCGGCGATGTCGCCATCTGGGCGGACGCAGGACATGACGGTGCCAAAGCGGTTGTCTGCGCACAACGAACGATCGGTACGCCAAGCCCGAAAATGAACGGTTGGCGCCTTGGGCCGGAGGTGGTGTGGGGTGTGCCCGTGACCAGGGCCTGCGACGCTGGCTGGGGGAACACGTGGCCCTTTGGGCCGCTCATCGCGGCCAAGCCGCGATGGAACGCAGGGGGCGATCGCTGGCCAACGACCATCCCCGCATCAACGCCCGAACCAACCACCAAAACACTCGCCACTCGCCACCCAGCCAAATGACCAGGGCCTGCGACGTTGGTTGGGGGAACACATGGCCCTTTGGGCCGCTCATCACCGCCGGGCCGTGATGGAAGGCGATTGTCCGAAGAGAACACGGGGGGGCAATTGGGGTTTGGCGTGCCTCGGCCTCGGGCCGTCACGGCAGGCCCCGTGGCCGATGCGCTCTGGGCTGGGCCTTGGCCCCAGGACCCCAGGAAGGGATTCGGGCGTCATGTCGCGTCGGAACACAACTTTGGTTACATTCCCTTTGGTTCTGCGCTGATGGAAGTGACGATCAAGGAATTCTCCGACCGAAAAGAAAGGAAGACGCATGTCGACCACACCCCGGCCCTCTTGGCTGCAGCTCATCTTCGCCTTCTTGCTGGACCTCGTCTTGCGCAGCCTGAAATGGGCGTTGGGATTTGGACTGTTCGTCCTTCCCTTCGCCGCTTTGCTGGGCTCTTCCATGAAGGACCACTCTCTGGAAGCGACGTTTGCCTTCTCGGTGATGGGAGCCATACTGGGGGCCTTGATGGGTGCGGGACAAACCTTTGTGCACTGGTTCAGTGATCCGGAATACAGCGACCCCAACTCGGAATTGCGGTTGCACAGCATGCCGATGCGCTGGGGCCTGAGGGCCACTTTGGGACCCCTTGGAGGGGCTCTGGGGATGGTGTATCTGTTGGCCAACGAGGATCATTCGTGTGCCAGGCCGGGGCGCGGACGCCGGGCGCTGGTGGGGGCGATCGTGGGGGCGCTGCTGGGGCTGGGTTTTATCCTGCTGTGTAAAGCCACCTCGACCAACGTGTACCAACGGCTCGATTGGCAGGCGATGCTGGGGGTTGCGACGGTCGGTTCCGTCGCCTGTGGTTTGGCCGGATTGTGTTCCGACGCCCTCTGAACGCCGTGATGGAATCACTGCTGCGGCAAGCCGCGTCGTGGGCAGCGTTGGGATGGGGCAGCGTTGGAATGGCCCTGGGCGGAAGACGGCAATCCGCGACTTCTTGTTGATTTCTCGATTGTACCGGTGGAGCATCACCATGTTGGAGAAGTGTACCGCGTGCGGCAGCCGCATACTGGCGGGAGCCACCTCGTTTCGGCAATGGCACTTTTGCAGTGACACGTGCGAACAGAGCTTCAAGGTGCAGTTGGCGGATCAGATGCTTCCTCCCGAATTGGTGGCCGAGCATGTCGACGCGCTGTTCCGGGGTCCCTGTCCTCAATGCCAGAAGACCACGGGCAACGATCTGTTTTCGTCGACCAAGGTGACGGGACTGCTGTTGCTCTACCATATGGAATCTGGGTCCACACTCTGCTGCGCGTCGTGCGGCCGAAAAAACCGCCTGTGGGCCGCGCTGCACTGTCTCTTCCTCGGCTGGTGGAGCCCCCGGTCGGCGTTCATCAATCTGTTCGTGCTACCCACCAACATCATCGCCGGGCTGTGTGCGCGCCAGCCGCAGGCTCCGTCGCCCGAGATCACCCAGATGGTCAAATGCAGCCTGATCGAAATGATGTGGCCCGAAATCGCCAAGGCCATCGAGGCGGCCGAACGAGAGGCCCTGTCGGCGTCACATGATGCCGAGACGGTGTGAGTCGTGGGGCGCCGGCGAGAGCACCTGGTGGTGGGGCTCGTCGATCCCGGTCGTGATCTGTCAACTGGTGATGGGCGAATTGTTCCTGAGGGCGCACCAATCGACTGAGATTTCCAATCCCCACCGTCGACGCTTTCGCGGACCTGTTGGGCGGAGTGTTCGCCGGGATCAGGTCGGGCGAAGATCCGACAATGAGACCGCTCTGGTGGAGAGCTGAGGCATCCAGCGGCAATCGGCCCGACGGTCGGCGAACGCTTCCGTCATTTGGGTTGAATACATTGCGAACTCTTCCCGTCTGGAGAGGCCCGTGGCATGAGTGGAATCCCCAGCACCTGCTCGGCCTCGCGCAGTGTGAGCCACAACACGAAGTTGTTGTCAGCAACGTGATCGATCGCATCCCGCGCATCACTTGGGAAGAGATCGGTCCGAATGTGTTGAGTGACTTGCTGGGCAGCCTTCAGAGCCTGTGTCCGATCCCCGAGCGACTGCCAACACAGGGCTCGCAAGGTTTGAATCCGGAGGCGACATGAGCATTCAGCGGTCATGAGCCGGATCCGTTCTCCGTTCTCGGCGCGACGCAGCGCGGCCAGAGCGTCGCGAAATCGTCCACTGCGGTACAGGATCTGCGCCTGATCGATCGACACCACGGCCTGTACAAAGTCGATCTCCAGGTGGCGAAGTGCGCTGTCGACCGCTTCCGAGGCCGCCGCCAGCCGGGCTGGGCTGACCTGGGGATCGAGACAGACCACCGCGGCCGCGAGCCCGGTTTCCCGCCCATTCCGGGATTCCCGACACAGCTCGAGCAGGGCGTCGCTGGCCAGTTCGAAATCGGCTTGGCGCCGGAACCACAGATCACGCAGGGCGACTTGCCGCCAATACGGGATCAGGCGGAACGCGAAATCTTCGCCCGCCCGGTTGAGCCGCTCGTAAGCACCGGCCTGCGTCACGATCTGCCGCAGTTCCGCCACCGCCTGGGTCAAAGCGGGCTGCGCAACGAGTTGGTCACCCCCCGCTCCTTCCAAAGCCAAAGCCACGGCCAACTGTTGCCAGGGATCGGTGAGTTGCAGTGCGCACATCCGCAACGCGTGTCGGGCACAGGCATCGGGGTGGTCACTGACCCAGACGCGGAACTGTCCCTGGAAACCCGGCATTGGCTGCCAGGGGACGGTCAGCTGGAACTGACACCGCAGCCGCCAGGCCCCCTGGGGAGAAATCGCGGCCCGTGGGCCGGGCTGGAGGACAATGTCGGTGGAATCCTCGGGTCTCGCCCGAATGGGCCACGGACTGAATTCCGGCCGCCGCGGCTCGGAGCGCAGCAGGTCCGATGCCGCGCAGTTGTCGAACATCGCGTCAATTCCTCCCTCCTCTGGAGTCTCGGCCTGCTCTTCGGTGAGGCGGAAGGCGGGCATGATGAACGTGCCGGTGCGGAACCGTTCCGGCTGTCCCGCCGTGTCAGCGGGTACCTCAAAACCGGCCACTCGGGGGCGCCCCAAAACCAGCCAGCAGATTGGTTTGAAAAGGGGTGGGTTTGGACTGGTTGATGGTTGATTGAGGCACTCGTTTTCCCGGGGGGCGCCTGTGGCTGGTTTTCAGTTCGTCCA
>Ga0315900_10006773_pt1 | contig 15229 bp, 24 predicted proteins | sample LakEriMetagenome_FD_203521 | JGI IMG/M metagenome (GOLD analysis project Ga0315900, IMG submission 203521) | Freshwater fungal communities from buoy surface, Lake Erie, Ohio, United States - Buoy 12 MA114 | ecosystem: Environmental > Aquatic > Freshwater > Lake > Lake biofilm | place: USA: Lake...
GATCTGAATTTGCCCGACGCCATAATCGCGAAGCTGCGCTACAACCTCACGCGACCGTACCTGCACGGGAAGAAGTTCTAATGGCTGAGTTCCAATCAGCCTACGACAAGACCAACAAGCGCGAAGGAATGGTGTTATCGAACGTCCCCACCGATCGGGGCGGCATGACGTTCGGCGGCATCAGCCGCGTACATAACCCGTGGTGGAACGGCTGGCCCCTGATTGACGCCGGCGACCGTGGCTCAGCCCAGTTGCTCAGGCTACACCATGAGTTCTATCTCAAACAGTTCTGGACACCGATCCGGGGCGACGAAATAAACGACCAGGAAATGGCCGAGAAGATTTACGACGCAGCGGTCAACTGCGGCGTGCATCGCGCAGTGCAGTGGGCGCAGCACGCCACAAACCTGGTCCTCACGGGTATGAACCAGCTGGTTGACGGACGCGTGGGACCGACCACCCTGCGCAGGCTCAACACCGGGGTCACACAAAAACGCCGTTGGCTCTGGTTCCAGGTATTCGAAACCCAACAGGAGCATCACTATGTTTCCCTTGCGCTGCGCGACCCGACGCAGAAAGCCAACCTCCTTGGCTGGTACTCCCACAGAATCTTCCACAGAAAGGACAGCTAAATGCTTGAAATCACAGACCGTGGCCCGCTCTCCCTCGAAGAAGCGTCGCACGTCGTCGCGGTAACAGCCATCCTCGACGCGATTGTCGACGACTGGGCACAACACCTGTACTTGAGCCCCGAAGGCCAGATCGGTATCTTGATACCGAACCACTTCTCGCCCTTCCGGTTCAGCCACCACGTCCGTGGCACGTATACCGACGCGGGCGACTACCTGATAGCTGACCAAGAGGTCATCACCAGCGCGCTCGTCACCGGCGCGGTGGCTTATCGCCTGCTCCAGAACCATGCCGCGACCGAGACTGCAAAGAAATCGATCATTACCACCGAACCTGTATCGCAAGGTCGTCAAGGGAAAGACGTACTATCAGTACAAGAACCCGGAGACGGGCAGCTACAGTTCGCTGGGCTCGGATCTGGCAAAGGCGAGCCGAGCGGCACGAGTTCTGAATGCACGGTTCTCGCATTCGACCGACGTTGAAGATCTGGTAGCGCGAGTGCTGGTCCCAAAAGACCGGCTCTCGGACTACATCGACACCTACGCCGCTGCGCTCAAACAGCGGACCAACCGCAAAGGCAAGAAGCTGTCTGGCAAGACGCTCGCCGAGTATGAAGCGCAGCTCGGCAAGGTCACCGAAGCACTGGGTTCGAAGTCCGTAGCACAAGTCACGAGGCGCGACGTCGCGTCGTTCCTCGAGCAGTTCCCCGCCACTTACCGCAACCGCTTCCGCAGCCTGCTCAACGGGCTGTTCGCTCACGCTGTCGCCGAAGGCCTGCGTGACGACAACCCGGTGACCGGTACGCTAAAGGCGACTGAGGTAGTGACCAGGCCACGACTGAGCATGGCGGAGTTCATCGCGACCTACCGCCGGGCGCCGACCTGGCTGCGTCGTGCTATGAGCTTCGCGCTACGCACGCTGCAGCGACGGGCAGACATCGTGTCCTGGACCGCCGAGCAGAACGTCAAGGACGGCTGCCTGCTCGTGACCCAGTCCAAGACCGGGGCACGGCTGCGGCTCAAGATGGACCGCCGGCTGGCCAAGCTCGTAGCACGTAGCACGGGGCACTTGGTGCAGAAAGACGACGCGCCGGTGTCACCGGACATGCTGACCCGGGCGTTCCAAGAGTGCCGCCCTGCCAACTGCAGGGCGACTTTCCACGAGATCCGAGCACTGGGTGCGCGACTGCTCCGCGACAAGGGCATCGACCCGCAACCCCTGCTCGGCCACGCAGACCCGCAGATGACCCGCTGGTATCTCGATCGACACGAGATCAAGTGGGCGGAAATCGAACTCAACTAATCATTGGGAAGAGCGGGGAGTCCTTCGGGGGCGCAGTCGCGGCGACGTCCTCGAGCCGTTCTCATCGGCTAATAGACCAAGACAACCTCGGGCCCCGCTCGCGGCACGCCTTTGTCGCTGTCATACCCGTCAAGGTTGTCGATCGCCGCGCTTATTTCGGAAACGATTCGGAAAGATTTTGGAAACTCCCCGAAACCCTCGCTAAGTTATTGATTCTGGTGCCGACGCGCGGAATCGAACCGCGGACCTACTGATTACGAATCAGAAAGGAAAAGCCCCAAGCGTTTGATCTTGGGGCTGTTCTCATCAAAATCAGTTGTCATTGCTGATCAATGATTTCAATTAGTTACGCAGGAGTTTCGGAAACCTCGATGCTGAGCGCCGCTCGGCAATTCGCACATTCCACGCTCCCGTCAGTCCAGGTGCTGAACAGAGCACAACCGCAGTCGCACATGTACAACGCGCGTTGAGCTTCGTGCTTGGTAACCTCGAGCTTCGCGCGACGTGCTCCGCGCTCCGCTTCGAAGTCAACAGGCTTGTCGCTCATTTACCCTTACCCAGGCACTTGCCCGCAGCCGCGCACTTGGCCGGCATCGGGCACCCTGCACAGGGCTTCATCTTCTTCCCCGCCGGCTTGGCCGCCGACTTCTGCTTCATCTTCATCACATCCCCCTCCTAGCCTCTCGGCCGCTAAAGAATCTACTTCTCTAATCGCCACCGCGCAGCACAACTCTAAAAACCGCGCCTGAGAAAATGACTGCTTCATCATGTTCACGTCTTTATGTACAAGCTGGACATTACCTTCGACGTAGCCTTCGCGGCTGTCGATTCTGTCGATTGACGCAGTGTGGTTTTGACCGACCGATGCCCACCCAATAGGTAAACCAGACAGCGCGCAAACTCGTTTTTGCCGCAAAAAGATTTCCCAAAGCAAATCCAACGACAACGCCCACTCGATGCCGCGCGTTTCAGCCCCAACTTTGCATTTGTAAAACCACGAAGTTCTGATTTCGCGGTGCATACCTCGGTGACAGTTTTCGGTCTTTTTGTTGCTGCACGCTTTGCACTGCTTGGCCAACGCCAACGATAGAGCCGCGTAGTTCTTCCTAAGATAAGTTTGCTCGACGCCGCAAACCGGACATGCCTTTGCCCAGCGACCATCCCGCTTTCTGTGAAGACCTTCGTGATCTTTAGAGGTACTCACCATTTTACGCGGTCAGACCAATACGCCGCCGACATCTTGCCCTTGGCGATGTTCTTCGAATGCCTTGCCTTGAACGACTCCCGCCGGTTCTTGTACGACTCGGACTCCCCGGCCTTCTTGGGGCTACCCTTCACCCCCTGCTGCCCGAAGCGAATGACCTTCTCCTGCCCGCCAGAACACGCCTTGACGACGTGGCTCTTGGTCGGATGCCCAGGCGTAGACCTGGGCTTGTTGCACTGCATCTTGCTTTTGTCGACGCGCTGGCTCATCGAGACTTCCCTTTTGCTTTCTTAGACGACGCTCTGAATAAACGACGGTTAGATTCAAAAACCTCGCTACCAGAACTTGCGCTGAAAGGCCGATATAGCGGATCGCCGATCACAGAAGCAAAGAGCTTACTGCCCCCACCCGCATGGTGATTGGCTTCCATAAACGAACACCCTGACATCAAGTTCCGCAGCACGTATTGAATGAGTGGCACGCCCGACGTAAAAGGCTCAGTCACGTTGGACATGCAAGCCACACCGCCGTTCATCAGCAAGTCGACGCCCGGGTTTTGAGGGAATGATGTATTTTCCAGCATCCAAGCACCCTGCTGGATCTGAAAGCGGGAAGGCCAAGTCAAGCCCGGGCCGTCGTTCGCAAACGCAAGGCCGACAAACGCCCAAGCGGCGCCTCCGTTGGCAGTACCGTTTGTGATGAGTGAGTTGTAGGTGTACGCGGGGTTCGTGTAAATCCCATGGACCGGGCTATCCGTTGGGATTGTGCGCGTCCAATACACCGTATCGAACCCTTCTTCAGATAGCATCTCGTACAAGTAAGCAGGAAGAACCGGGGACCACGCGAACTGATCGTAGCGATTGTGGAGACCTACGTGGAATCTACGGCCGGCCGCCTTCGTCTGCTCCCATGTACGCCCCTCCGCTGCAACCGCAGCATCAATGATTTGTTGAACAAGCGAGAGAGACTCTCGCCCAGGCGATAACAAACCGAGCCCCAACCGACCTGCAGGAACGGCACCGAGCGAATACTCAAACTGCGACTCGCCTCGGAATCCGCGCTTTAGTGGGAACATTCTGCCCGCCAGCACGACGCCGTTGCTAACGCCATTCACTATAGAAAAACCATCGGAAAGCGCGAACGTGTCACCAGGCAGCTTCGGGCGAATGTGTGGTTTCATCCCGTTTCTGTAGTAGCCCTTCACCTCAACCCGCGCGTTAACCGTCGGTGAGAACGAGAGCTGCCCAGCACCAGACTCCACGAACCCAGTACTCGAGAACCAACGTGCATTCGCAAGTACCTGCGGGAACGACACAAGGTATTGTTGCGCCGACGCGGTATTGGTCAGCGGTAGATAACAGCGTTCAGGCACGTCGGCCGAAAGCACGATGCCCTCAATGTCGTTCGCGTCAATGTACGCGGCAACCGGGTCAACATACTTAGACTTGAGTACGGTCGCAGACGCGCCCAAGCCACTCGTGAACGAGCCGCCGTTGGACTTGTCCGCAGACATGTTGATGCTGATGCGATGCGATCCAAGCCCGCGCGCCGCCTGATAGTAATCAGCCGCCTGCACGCTCAGCGTGCTGCTCGAATCCACAATGAGTAGAACCTTCTGCGGGTCTATCAAAGGCGGGCGGTCCAAGTAGTCGCCCGTCCCGCTAGCGACGGTGAAGAGACTCATCGAATCACCGAGGGATCCACCACCTTGTTACCGGCGATCCAACTTTCGACCATCCACATACCCGTCGATCGCCAGTTTGCGTATGGCTGAATTACTCCCGCCACTGTCGGCGCCGCGCCCGCAAACAAACCGTAATACTTGCCGTTGATCGCGTATGTGTAGTTCGCCGACACTGAGTTAAAGAGATTCATGTCGCCGGAGGTCAGCGCAACAGCATTTTCAAGAGTCGTCCACCCGTTCGCCGGGTCATACCAAAGCGCGGAACGAGTGTTCGCGTTGGTATCGACCGACAGGACAAGCCCGTACGGGTCGCCTAACGTAAATGACGTTCGCGTATACGACGCCGTCTGGAGCACCGTCCCAGTTGTCTGAATTGCCAAGCCCTTAGCAGATCCCGTCCATATCAAGTTGATCTGTTGAGCCGGCGACGGCGACGTGTTCGTGACGCGTATCAAAGGACTGTGGGCAGCGCTGTCAAGAACCCCCGCCATCACGATGACAAACTGATAGTTTGTCATCGAGGAGATCCCAGTCTTGTTAAAGATCGGGTACGATGGCTGCGCTGAATCTTGAAGAACAGCGAACGAATACAATCCGTCCGCCACCTTCGAAACCTTCGGAAACCCCGGGTTAAGCACGCCGGGAGGGAACGGCATACGTGCCTGAGTGACCGCATTAAACGGGTACGTGTCATCCTGAATGGACGTGTACTCGCTGTCGTGGCAGCGCAGGTAAAGCCCAGTCTTGTTGACTCTTATGTCAGACAGGTCGATCAGTTCCCGAGGCGGGTTTGCCGCCAGCATCTGATGGGTAGGAATCTGTAGCATTAGCCCGGCTCCTGTGCAGCTGCATTGATGACGACGTAGAACGACTCGTTGCCATAAACACGTTTGACATAAACGCTCGTAAGATTCCCAGCGAACGAGAACTCCCGCTCTTCATTTGCAGGTATGAAGAATACCTGGTTGTCAGTCGCTGACTGACTGTCAACAGTTGCGTCCGCAAACCATTCCGTCGCCACGGCAAGCGAAGGCGCATCAAACACTACGCCGAGTAAGCCACGCCCAACGGTCGTCGCCGTACCCCCGCTCGGAAACGCCCCGATAGTTACCCTCCGCACCGCGTCTTCCGGAGCAAACGCCACGCTCTTGATAGTGCCCCCAACCTCAGTAAGCACTTTGCCGTAGTGGTATCCACCGCCAGCGCCAGTCACCACCTCGCCGAGGTCGTTCACCTGAGCATTTTCGGCTAGCCCCGCAGACGATACTCCGCGCATAAGCACCGGGCGCAGGTCACCGAATACTCCGAGGGTCGCATTCAAATTTGAGATCACGTCGTTTGACATCAAACTCTCCTCTGCGGCACAGCCGCGCCTAAGCCTTTACTCGTCGCCAACTGCGCCACCGCTCGGGGATTAGCCAGCTGCGAAACCGCAGACCTGGCTGCAGCCGCCGGCGCTTTAAGCACGCCGCTGACGCCGCCCGGCAGCTTGATGCTCGGGCCTACCGCCGACGCTGCAGCACCAAGCAGCGCGCCCTTAACGCCACCCCGCGCACCACCAAGTGCCGCGCCCAGGCCGATCTGAGCAGCGGTGCCGATACCGGGGATGAACCCCACGGCGATCGGAGCCACGGTCCCGAGGATCTTGCCCAACGTACTGTCCATGAAACCGTTGGTCTTCTTGATCTTTCGAGCTACGTCCCTCGCTCTCCAGTCCGCAGCCCAGGTCAACGACTTGCCGCCGGCCAGTCCTTTGCGGACCTCCGCCTGCACATTCGCCGGCTGGCTGTCGAACCACTGCTGCACTCGCGCGTCCACGTCCGAAGCACTAGGGTCGATGCCGATAGACCAGAGGCCGCCGCCGTACTGTGTGTGATCAAACCGATTGGGACCGCCGGCGCCCATCCCTAATCGAGCGCCGCCAGGACCGACCGCCCCGCGCGCGCCCGCTACGGCAGGAGCTGCTGAAGGCGAGGAGTTCAGCGGATACTTCTGCGAAGTCTGTTGAGCGTTCTGCAATAGAGTCGCAAAACTCGGGTTGATCTGGGCTAGCTGGGCGGGCGTAAGCGCCATCGTCTTCTCCTATACCCGCCGCATGCCGCGACGCACGAACCTGAGAATCTTCCGTACGCCGCCGACGACCGGCGCGACGTACGGGATGTAGATCGAGCTGAGCACGCCCGAGATGGTCGACGTCCCGGCCACCGCTTTCTTGGTCGAAGCACGTAGCACGATGCTCGCAGCAGCGGTGATCGACGCCGTCAACCGACGCCGCGTTCTGCGGATAAGTGCGCCGGCCGCAGTCACGGAGCCGGTCAGTAGCCGCCTCGTCCGCTTACTCACCACGCCCGCAGCCGTAATGGCGCCGGTCACCCGCCTGCCGGTCTTCTTCCTCAGACTCCCGGTCGCCGCGATAGATCCGCTAACCAACTGGCTCAGGGCTGAGAGCCTCGTGCTCAGTGCTCCGGCCGAGGTAATCGCACCAGTCAGTCGGCGTCGGATCGACTTACGCAACGCACCGGTCGTCGTCACCGAGCCTGTCACCCGCCGCGAAGTCTTCCTGCGAATAACGCCGACCGCAGTAATCGAGCCGGAGAGCAGCATCGACTTGAACGTGCGGGTGCTCAGCGCACCGGCTGCGGTCAACGTGCCTTGAACTACGCGCCTCGTGCGACGTGCTATGCCGCCAGCCGCAGTCACTGCCCCTGACAGCGCTTTCGTGTAGGTCGTACCGCCAGCGCCGGCGATCGCAATGCCGGTGTATATCCACCCGAGCAGCGGTCGCGCCTCCGCTCCATTACTACTCGGCGCCGGCAGAATGGCCGACGACGGACGCAGCAGCGCGACCTGGCTGCGAAGGCGATTGTTCGCCCCCGCAGCCTGCTGCTTCAGTAGTAGGAGAAGCGACACTCGTTAGATCGCGCGCAGCGAATCCAAAGTCGCCTGCGAATCGGCCAGCTCTGCGTCGATTGCGATGATCTGCTGGACGTCACCAAGGCGCTCCGCCGCAGTGCGCAGCGCGCCCAGATAGGCAATCCGCGCCAGCACCATCTCGATGAGTTGCTCTATCGTCATGGTCAGATCACCATCGTGCGCAGCAACACCGTGCTGGTATTCAACAACATGTAGATGTAATCGATTTCAGTGGCGCCATCTTCGTAAGACACGTCGAACGCAGTATCACCCAACACCGCTGCGCCCTGCGTGTAAGTCATCGTGCCCCACGGCTGCATGGCGTTCTCGGCGAAGTCAAAAGCAAACCAACGGCCGGTCGCTTCTTTCTGTATGTAAAGACGGTCTTTGCAGTAGGCGTACTTAGAACCCGTGGTGAATGTCTCGGTTGCCGGGGCGTAGTTGAGCGTGCTTTCCCAGGTGTTCGCCGCGATGTCATACCGATCCAGAATTACGAGGCCCGCCCCTCGGAAGCTATAAATGTAGCGCCCATTTCTAATGGCGTTTTCGTTGTTCCAATCAGAAGCCGAGACACTGTGGATCCAGTGACCCGACATGCCGGCGCCCGGAGCAGCTGCTCGCGCAGCAGTTGGCGTCAGAGTAGTCCAGGTGTTGCCGCTGACCGAATACCGATACAGCGTGACCGCGTTGTTGCCGAGGAAGTAGATGAAGTCATCGTTGCCCTCGATGCTGTACTGGCTCGTCGCGTCCGGATTTGTCGCCCAGTTGGACGACACGGTGATCGCTGTCGCAGTGTTGCTGGAGACAGTTCGGATCTGGCCTGCGCCAGTACCGGCTGTGATGCGGATCTGGTAATTGGCCCACTGGTTCGTCGTCCAGTTCTTCGCGCTGTTGCTCAGCGTGTTGGCGGTGCCCGCCGTAGCCGTGCCGGTCGCGAAAGACTTGAACCCGCCGTCGACCCACGCGGGCGTCGCGACCAGTCGACCGTCCGTGCCCACACTTGCAGGCAAGCCCGTGTTCGACAGCGTCACCCAGGTGTTAGTCGCGAAGTCGTAGCGCTTGAACGAGCCCGCCGCCAGCGTACCGGCGCCCAGCACAAAGAACGTCGGCGCCTTGATGCGGTACTGCGAGGTGTTGTCGAATGCGACGGCCTCAGCGTCCGTGAACGTAATAACCGAGTTCGCACCGACGGTGTTCGACGCAATGGTCTTCAGCTTGCCGGCGTTGGTGCCACCGACGAAGTAGACCGAATAGCCGCGCAGGTCGCGCTGCAGGTTCTGGTTGGTGGTGATGCTGGTCGTAGTGCCGGAAGTCGCTGTCAGAGAACTTGCAGCAGCGGTCGCGCCGGTGCTAAACGAACCAGCGGTTCCACACGCGCCCGCGCCGAACGTGCCGGCCAGCGCTGGTGACGGCACCTGAATCCAGCCGTCCTCCCGTGGGTTGTAGAGGAAAGCCGAGGTGTTGCTCTGCACCAGGAGCTGCTGCTGCCGATAGTGGCGGCTGGACACGATGAATTGCGCCGCAGCGGTAGCCGACGGCGCGGGTGTGCAAAACTCCCAGCGCTTGAGATCGAGAAGCTTGCGATTACCGTTCGTCGTAGGCATGTCAGGTCACCGATATATTGCGGCGCAGGCTGTCAGCGGCCATGCGCATGAGTGAGGGAATCTGCTCCGTCGCGGCTAAGCCGCCGACGTTGGTTTGGTTCGTCAGGGTCGAGCATGTCGTCACAGTCGTGACGGTCGTGACCGTGGTGATTGTGGCCAGCGTCAGAGATGCGCTGATGGCGTCAATCGCGACACGCAGGCGGCCCGCCACGTCCGGCATGGCCTGCCCCACCGTGCGCGTCAGCGCTTGCAGGGCCATCCGCTGCGCCTCCAGCGCCTCGATCAGTTCGCCATACGCGGCGACGGGCAGCGGGTTTGCTTCAGAGACGTAATCCGCCACGCCATCGGGGCCGAACGCGGGCTTCATTGCCTGGAAGTGACGGCCGCCGACCTCGTCGGTAGCAACAGCTACGCCTGAACCCGGGGTTATGTTGATGTCGTCTGCCATTACGGTCCCGCTCCAAATTCTTCACGCGTGAATAGCGAGCCGGTGTCTGTCACCGTCGCTTTGTGGTCGACAGTCGTACCGGCATCGTTGAACACCCGGACTTCTGTCGACGAACTTTCGATCTTGTTTCGCGCCAGCTTGTACAGCCAAGCAAGAGCGCCCTCTGCCGTCGGCGTGTTAGACGGCGCTGCCTGCCCCGGAAGTGTCAGCGCGGCGGCCCACACCGCACCGGGGTCTACGCGATAGTCGCCCTGCTCTTCAGGGTAAAAGGCAATAACCAGCGGCAGCGCGCCGGTATTGGTCAACGTCAACTTGTACACGACTGCGTCGCCGTTCATTTCAGACGCAGTCAGGTCGACATAACCCACTCCGCTTGTACCGATCTCCGTTGCCTCGTTTGTGCAGTCAGCAAACGTGCCGCCGTCAATGCTCACTTCCGAATCTGCGCCCGTCCACCCGGTCACCAACGTGCCGTCATTTTTACGCATAGCGAAGTACGCGCGGAACGCAGTATTTTTTCTAGGAACGGGGCGCGCATCGACAGCGGGCATTTTAAAATGCTCCCATGGGTGAGAAAGATTGCGGCACCACGATGGCACCTCCGCCCGACCCGCCCGCGCCGTCGTCAAGCTGGTCGATCAACAGCCAGATGTGCGGGATGCGCGTGGTGTTCTGGGACCAGCTGGCCTCATTGACTAAGGACGCATAGGCCAGACTTGTCTCGGTCCAGACGAAAGTGGACCCGCCGGCCATAGCAGCGGCGCAGCTTGAAGAGCCGATGGTGAGGTGCGTCAGATTGCAGGCGGTCGCCGCGCTGTTCTCCAGCGCCAGGCGATACGACGATCCCGCGTTCAGAACATGCGCAGTGGGGAACATCACTTCTACCAAAGTTGTTCCAGACTGCGCGGCAGTGGTGTCCTTGTCGATCGAGCATGCCGACGCAATCAGGTCGTTAGTCGGCGAATCAAAAAGCCTAGCGATTACATCGACGTCGAGATCGCCGCGCAGACCCACACCGACAGCCCGCGCCTTGAACGGCATGGTAAAAACCGCGCCCACTTGACGCGGCCCGCCGCTCGAAAAGTTGTTGTTGCCAAAAGCTGTCGCAGGGAGGATAAACGGGTTCAGGAACGTTGCGTTCGATTCACCCTGATAAAACAAGGCGCACTGCATTATATCTGTGTCTGTTCCGTATCCTGTTCCGGTGTTTCGGACACTAGCAGGCAGTGCCGCAAATACACCGCCTCCGTACCGTGTTGCTCCTATCGTAATGTTTGGCGTTGCGCCAACAGGTTCAAGAACAAAGCAAACGTAATCTCCCCGCGTCACGGTCCTGCGCGAACCAGTGCCATCTCCATTTGAGTCAAAAAAAGACGGGGTGAGCCACCCAGATGAGTAACCGGTAAGCGTACGCCAATGAGTGTAAGTTCCATTTGGATAGCCGGTAGCCAAGTCAAGGTTCTGCCAGCCAGCCCTCATATCGGCAAGCGTGGTGCCACCGGACACATTGAACTCCATGCGATCAAGCGTGCCGGTTTTCGGCGCTTGGAAAATCAGAGCGTACCTATCTGCTGTCGAATCTAATGTAAAGCTACGAACAGAGAGGCCGAAGCTCGTGGCGTCGTTCCGCCAGAAAGCTTGCGCTGGCCACCCGAACAGCGGTACATCAACCATACTCATTGGATATCAACCGTAAAACCCGCGTCCAGCTTCGCTGCCGCCTGCGCAGGCGTCAGGCCCCGTATAGCTGCGCGGCAAATGATCTTGAACGCGATCTGGATTTCGTCCTCAGTGACAGCTGATCGCAGCAGCGAGGTGTCGACCGCAAGGGTGCGAGTCTTGACGCCATCGCTGACCGTGACGTGCATGTGGTTGCCACCTTCGCAAACCCAAGAGCGAAGGATTGTGAACTGCGGCATCAGTTCCCGGCCGGGAAGGTCAGGTCGTAGGTGAACTCAATCGAGTCACCGTTGATGACGTTGATCGCCGCAAACTGAGAGCGGTCGAGCAATACACCAACAGTCGAAGCGCTAAAGATGCCGTGCTCGGTAATCGCGCGCGTCGCGGTAAAAGACACCGTACCAACCGTGCGGTAGATGTTGGCGCTGGCACCCTCGGTGGTGCTGCCTGTCGCGCGGGTCTCGACCTCGGTGCCGAGCACCGTGTCGCCAACTGCTTCCGCTGCCGTGCCTGTACCAGCTGCGTGGAACCTGAAGTTCTCCACCTCAGTCAGGTTCTGGAACGCGTCGACGATGAAGTTCACGCCGGCCGTGGTTACCACCTTGGTGCTGACAAGGCCCAGGTCCACGCGCTCCCCATCTCGAATAAGCGTGGCAAACAGGCGGCCGGTCGGGAACACCTCGCCGGCAAACCCGTTGTTCTCAGGGGCCGGCTCGCGGCGGACCGGCTGGGTAAACAGGAACCGGATTGCAGCGCGGAGCGACCGGGCCCGCAGCTTGAACTCCTCCCAGCGCCCGCGCCGGGGCGGCGGGGGCTCTACCGGAAAGACTCTGCCGCGCGCGACCTTGCCTTTTGCGATAGCCTTGCCCAGCCTCCACGAGGTGTACGCCTCGCGCAGCGTCGGGTGGTTCTTGTACTTCATGCTCCTCTCCTCACTTGTAGTAACTGACGCGGAGCACGCCGCCCGCTGCCGTTTGGATAAATCGAAACGCGGCAAGGTTGCCGCTGTACCAGAAGCCGGGGTCTCCGGCGATCAACAGCATCCCCTCGGTCGCAGCCGGCGCCACGCCGTCGTCGCGCCAGCGAATGTTCTGAGTCTCTGCCTGCAGCAGCATGTAGGTCGCATCGGCTGGCAGGGTCACCCCCGTCGCCGGCGACGCGCTCAGCAGCGTGCTGGTCGAGGGCGACGCGTATCGCGCGTAGCCCAGCGGGGTCATCAAGCCGTCCTTGAAGCGGGACGCGCCAGTGGCGTCGATGGCCTGGGTCTGGACCACGCCTGACTCATCAACCCCGCGATTGATGATCTGCTTGAGCTGACCAAAGATGTGGGTCAGCGCATTGACGTCATTGATCGGGTTCTGGGGCACCTAAACTTTCTCCGACTGCTCGCTTATCGCTATTGCAGCGCGCTAGCGCTTCCAGCACGTACAGGTTGTAGATCTTCAGCTCGCCCACCGTAGACGGTAACGGTGCCGAGATCTCCGTCGGGGCCAGCCACTCGCGTGGGGGCGTCGGGCAAACGGACGGCTGCGGCTTCGGCGAGGCGCAGCTGCTCAACATACCGCTCATCAAGAGCGCGAGGATCGCACTCAACATCGACCGCTTCACTGGCCCGCTCCCTGTACTCGACGAACCGCTTGTAGATAACGCGCTCTCGCGCATCCTTGTGACCGGACGCCTTCGCCAATCTCTGCGCGTTGCCCAGAACTTGGCGGTACGCCGCGTCAAGATTCTCCAAGTCTCGCTCCATGCGTGTGTTCTCTCGCACGGTGGCGGTGACCCACAGCACGAAGCACGCAGCCAGTACCGCGAGCACGATGCGCAACGCTGTAGTAAATCCGGTCATACGAAGAAGTTATCCGTGCTGAAGGGATCCCGCGCTGCCTCCACCACCTTGGGTGCGCGCGCCTTGAAGAAAGCGATGATCAGGGCCGCGACCCACGGAGTCATCAAACCGGACAGCAGCGCGTGCGTCACGGCTATGTCGAACTCGCAGTTGAAGAACTTGTACGCCACGATGAACGTGATGTGCGCAGCCAGCAGGAACGCGAGCGAGCGCAGTTCGAACGTGCTGAGTGCGCGCCCGCCGGTCTGCTTGCGATGCTTCTTCACCGCCTGGACGATGGTCATCGTTCCGAACGCGCCCGCCAGCCACGAGACCGTGGTCACGATCACAGCCGGGAACGCGTCCGCCAGCGACTTCGCCACGCCGATTGCGCCGGTCAGAAACCCGAGCACTTCGCTCAACGGAAATCCCCCAGCGGGTCGTGCTTGCCGCGCTCGCCCTTCAGCAGCGTGGTGATTGTCGTGAATCCGAGATCGAGCTTCGCGAGTACAGCTTCGTTCTTGGCACGTTGCTCGGAGGCCATGGCTTTCAGTTCAGCGATCTCCAGCCTGTGCGCTTCAATCGAAGCGGACTTCTCGCGGTCTGCATGTTCGAGAGCGTCGACCCTTGAGCGCAGATCTGCGAGCTGCGTGCTCAGAGCTGCGTGCTCCGCCCGCTTGACCTTCTGGAAAGGCCAGCGAGAGTTGGTCCCAGGCTGAGTTTCTTCGGCGTCATTCATTGCGGCCAGTTGATCGCTTCTACTTCTTCGAGCGTCGTGGCCGCAATCACTGCGTCCTTGAGCGCCGTGTTTTGCGACCAAATGTTCAGTTGCTGCGCCTGCAACAGCGCAAGCCCCATCGCCGCCAGCTCCTGAATGGTCAGCATGCGAGTCTGATTGTCGGCCGTGCGCCACGGGATTTGCGGAGGAACAACAACGCCTAACTCCTGAGCCTCGCGGAGCTGGGTAAGGATGCTCGAGATGCGGTTGCTCGTCTCTTCGTTGGCGTCCCACTCATCGCCGTCCCACGTGGCGGTGAGCGCTGCGAGCGCGGCGTTGCGCGCGAATGTCAGCTGCGATAGCTTCTCCTCTTTGAGGATTTCGACATCCGCGATTGCTTGGTCTACCTCCGTCAGATTTGGGGGCGTACCCGCCGCGCTCCATCGGATGTACCACCATCCGTCGACCGGGTCGTAACCGAGGAGGTAATCTACGGAAGGGCGCAACTCGGGGAACAGGCGCTGTAGTTTTGATGCGACGTAAAGACCCACGATTAGAATTCCCCCAGGAAGAACCCGGCCAATAGGTTCGATGAGCCCGCACTCGCGCTCATCGCGACGCCTGCGTTGTGATGTATCGTCAGCCCGATGGTCTGTCCAGCCGACAGGTATAAAAGAAGCGTTCCTGATTGGCTGTGAGTTTGGGAGAAGCCGTTCTGCATGAGGGATGCGCCGAAATAATAATAACCTGTGTCTACGCGGACAAAGAACGTCAGTGTGGAGACAACCGATGGCGTACCAGTCACGTAGCCCGTCGCGTTAATCAAATAAAGCCCGGTCCTAGGAACGGTGTATTGGTTCGACGCAAAGTTGTTCCCAGCGTCAAACGATTCAGCTGCAAGCAGGATGTTCGTGTTCGTGTTGTTCGGTATAGACGTCGCTGCGGCGCTAACCGCGCGAAAGGCAGACTGCATCGTCGCTTGCATCAAGCCTTTGCGGAGATTCACTGCGGTAATGCGGCGCGCAGCGGTTGCACTCGCGTCGTAGAACGGGAAGGTGTCGGCATCGACCAGTGCGGTCTCTGCGGTCAGGTTCTCGGTCCTGAACTGATCGACGTATGACTTGTTGGCTACGTCGTTCGCGCCGGTCGGCGCCGGGAAGGACCACGCGCCAGTTATGCTCTCGTTCGCGTCCTTCTGCGCCATGCGGGTTGCGCCGGCTG
>Ga0315900_10006774_pt1 | contig 15228 bp, 13 predicted proteins | sample LakEriMetagenome_FD_203521 | JGI IMG/M metagenome (GOLD analysis project Ga0315900, IMG submission 203521) | Freshwater fungal communities from buoy surface, Lake Erie, Ohio, United States - Buoy 12 MA114 | ecosystem: Environmental > Aquatic > Freshwater > Lake > Lake biofilm | place: USA: Lake...
ATGCATCCTTCTAGACCCCTGACACATGATTTAATGAAAAATTTCATGACTGCATTTAACCTTCAATTACAAGAAGTCTATATCTGTGATTTACAAGAAGGTATTTTTTATTCTAAATTGGTTTGTTTCAATGCAAACGATACGATTGAAATTGATAGCAGAACAAGCGATGCATTGGCTTTAGCTGTTCGTTTTGGATGTCCTGTTTATGTCTACGACCATATCCTTGATCAAGCAGGATTGGCCACTGATAAAACAGATAAAGTGACTATGCCAGAAACCATCACAAAAACATCTGAGCGAAGTGACTTAGCTAAACTTTCATTAGCAGAATTGAACCAATTACTAACTGAAGTATTAGAACAAGAAGATTATATACGCGCAATTGATATCAGAGATGAAATCAATAAACGCAATGAACCAAAGCAGCCTTAGGATGATTCAATTTCCCAACTGCAAAATTAACCTTGGTCTTTCTATCCTTGCAAAAAGAGCAGATGGCTACCATGAACTTGAAACAGTCTTCTATCCTATCGGTATTTCAGATGCTTTAGAAATTTTACCTTCCGACAATTTATCATTAACGCAAACAGGCATTGCTGTTCCCGGAGATCCAGCTCAAAATCTTTGTTTGAAAGCTTATCATTTGCTTAAAAAAGATTTCCCTAATCTACCTGCTATTCAGATGCATTTGCATAAAAATATTCCAATGGGTGCAGGCTTGGGTGGAGGCTCAAGCGATGGCACGTCGACCTTGCTTATTTTTAACCAACAGTTTTCATTGGGCTTGAATGATCAACAATTAATTGATTACGCAAGTCAACTTGGAAGCGATTGCCCATTTTTCGTTTACAATAAAGCATGTCATGCCACAGGACGCGGTGAAGTTTTAACTCCTATTGAATTAGACCTTTCAAACTATCAATTTTTATTAGTGCACCCTGGTAAACATATTTCTACTGCATGGGCGTTTCAACAATTGAATCCTCATACAAAATCAAAAAGTATACAATCGATTATTCAAAAGCCTATTTCAGAATGGAAGGCTTTATTGATCAATGATTTTGAAGCCCCTGTATTTAAAGCCGAGCCTACCCTAATTGCTATTAAAGAACAGCTTTATCAATTAGGTGCCATTTATGCGAGCATGAGTGGTTCAGGAAGTTCTTTATTTGGCATCTTCCCTAAGGGTCATTTTGACCAAGCCCCATCCATTGAACATGCCTTACGCATTGACTTAATCTAGATTTTTACATCAACCGAGGCTTTTTTATTATATTAGAGGAATCAGTGTTACACATGAAGAAAATCATACGCCCTTTTCAAATTTTATATTGTATTTACGCTTTATGCATCTTTGCATGCTTGACAATTGTATCCCTATTTGCAATGTTATTTATTCTGCCATTGGGTGATAAATATTTAACCATTGGCATCTATAAAATAGGTCGCTATTTTTCTAAAACACTCTACCTGTTCATAGGCATGCGCCATCAAGAAATTTATGAGGGGACACATCATTTTGATAAAGCACATGTATTTGTTGGAAATCATAATTCATACATGGACATTCCTCCAATTGTCCAATTAAAACATCAACCCATCAAACCATTGGGGAAATTCGAATCTTCTAAAATTCCACTTTTCGGATTATTCTATAGGCATATTGTAATTATGGTGGATAGGTCAAATCCTGAAAAAAGAGCACAAAGCCTTCAAAATTTAAAAGAGGCATTGAAACAAAAAATTTCGATTTTTATTTTTCCAGAAGGTACTTTTAGTATGACTGAAGAAAAGCCATTAAAGGATTTTTACAATGGCGCTTTTAAATTAGCAATTGAAATGCAGGTACCGATTCAACCTGTATTAATGGTTGATTCAGTGGACAGAATGCACTTTAGCGGTATTTTTACCCTCAGCCCAGGCATCTGTCGCGTTGTCTATTTACCAACTGTGTATGTGGATAATTATAAGATCGAAGACCTTGAAATTTTAAAGCAACAGGTACACCAAATGATGGATGACGGATTAAGAAGATATCGCAAGTATCCAGCTTCTTAATGTATTTTTGTAGCCCATATGTACGCCGAAATCATCATACCATTAGCCCTACCTAAAAACTATACCTGGGCCATTCCTACTGAATTAGCCGAGGGTGTAATGGTTGGCATGCGTGTAGAAGTGATGTTGGGTTCTAATAAGCGTTATGCCGGTATTATTAAAAAAATCCTCACCGAAAAACCATCCGAATTCAATCCTAAACCTATATTAGAGGTTTTGGACGAAGCCCCAATTGTATATCCAGCCCAATTGCAATTATGGGAATGGATGGCAAGTTATTATATGTGTACGGAAGGCGAAGTCATGCAGGCTGCCGTGCCAAGTCATTTAAAAATATCGAGTGAAAGTATTTTTATTTTAAATGAAGGAGCAGATGTGGATGGTCAACTGTTAAGTGATGCTGAATATATCATTTCAGAGGCATTGCAAATTAAAAAACAGCTGAGCTTAGTTGAAATACAAAAACTTTTAGATAAAAAATCGGTTTACCCTGTCATTAATAAACTCATCCAAAAAGGCATTTGTTCGGTTGAGGAAACGATGCATGACAAGTATACTATTAAAGTTGAAAATCTTTTGCACTTACATCCCGATTATCATTCGGAAGCCGCATTAGAGCTATTGTTAAATGATTGGACAAGGGCACCAAAACAATTAGCACTCCTACTTTCCTTCTTACATCTTCAAAAAACCGAAGGGCATGTGCAACAAAAAGCATTGATAGAAAAATCAGGTGCTGCGCATGCTCAATTAAAAGCATTAATTGACAAAGGTATACTCGTTGTTGAGAAAAGAAAAATAGACCGATTGGCAGTGGATGAAAGTTTGGGGAATACCAACCTGCACCAATTGTCTTCTGCACAACAACTTGCATACCAATCCATTGTTGAACAAATGAAGACGCATTCGGTCAATGTCCTACATGGCATCACCGGAAGTGGAAAAACACAGGTTTATGCTGCTTTAATTGAACATACCATTCAGTCTAATGAACAAGCATTGTATATGCTACCAGAAATCGCATTGACTGCACAAATGATTCGACGTCTTAAACAATATTTTGGAGGAAAAATTGCTATTTACCATTCTAAATTCAATCCTAACGAAAGAGTTGAAATTTGGAATAAAGTAAAGTCTGGTGAAATTAAGATTGTATTAGGTGCTAGGTCTGCATTATTCCTACCATATAATAATTTATCCTTAATCATCATCGACGAAGAACATGATGCTTCTTATAAACAACAAGATCCTGCTCCAAGATACCAAGCTAGAGATACCGCCATTTATTACGCTAATTTATTGGGCGCAAAAGTGGTGTTGGGTTCTGCTACTCCTTCTGTTGAAACTTATTATAATGCCATGCAAAATAAGTTTGGCTATTACCACTTAAAAGAAAGATTCAGTGAAGGTGCGCTTCCAAAAATGCAAATAGTTGATACAAAAAAACAAACCGATCAGTCTGCTATATTAACCCCCAATTTATTAGAAGCGATTAAAGCCACTGTGGCAAAAAATAAACAAGTTATTTTATTTCAAAATAGAAGAGGCTATGCACCTTACTTGATTTGTGAAACCTGCGGCTGGATTCCTCATTGTAAACAATGTGATGTCAGTTTAACTTTGCATAAAGGAAAAAATTTATTGTCATGTCATTATTGTGGTGCAGCCTATCCGGTAGTACATACATGTGAAGCATGTGGCAAGCAAAGTTTCAAACAAAAGAGTTTTGGCACCGAACAAATTGAAGAAAAACTGGCTTTGGCTTTGCCACAACTCAGAATTGCAAGAATGGACTTGGATAATATTAAGGGCAAGAATGAACATGATCATTTAATCCAACAATTTGAAAGAAGAGAAATTGATGTTTTAGTAGGTACTCAAATGGTTGTAAAAGGGTTAGACTTTGAACATGTGGACCTTGTAGGGATTGTTGACGCTGATAGTTTACTAAATTTTAATCAATATAGGGTCAATGAAAGGGCATTTCAAATGATGGAACAAGTGAGCGGAAGAGCAGGTCGAAAAAATGATCAAGGCAATGTAATTGTGCAACTTAGTCAGACAAACCATCCCGTCGTAGCATTTGTAAAAGACCACGACTATTTTGCTTTTTATGAATTCGAAATCAATAATAGAAAACACTTTGCCTATCCTCCATTTAGTAGGTTAATGAGTATCCTTTTCAAACATAAAGAAAATCATATCGCCGAAGAAGCCGCAAACCACTTTCTAAAATCATTAGACCCAATGATACAAAAAACAGTCATGGGGCCCGCTCAACCAATTATCAATAGAATAAGAAATAAATATATTTGGGAGCTTTGTGTAAAAATAACCAAACAGCCACAGCAGTTACAAATTGCCAAAAAACAGTTATTGCATTTTATTCGTTTAATTGAAGTACATCCAAGGTATAAATCGGTTCAAATTATCATAGATATCGATCCCAACTAAATGAAGCTTCAAAAAAATATATCTTTAAAACCCTACCATAGTTTTGCTTGTGAAGAGATTGCGAGTTTGTTTACTTCAGTTGATACAAAAGATACTTTAATTGAAGCCATTGATTGGGCTAACAATAACAACCAACCTTATTTAATACTAGGATCAGGAACGAATATATTATTTACCAAGCAATTCAATGGATTGGTGATTAAGATGGAAATCACTGGCATTCAAAAGCTTCAAGAAACATCCTCAGAAATCCTACTACAAGTTGGGGCAGGCGAAAACTGGACCCATTTTGTAAGTTATTGTGTGCAAAAATCTTGGGGAGGCTTAGAGAACCTTAGCTTAATTCCTGGTTCTGTTGGCGCCGCCCCAATAAAAAATATTAGTGCATATGGCGTTGAAGTTGGTGAGCATATTGTAAGTGTAGATGCATTTGACACAATCAAAAAACAATGGGTAACGATAACACAACAAGATTGTGCATTTGGTTACAGAACAAGCATTTTTAAAAAAGAAGTCAATAGATACATTGTTTGTGCTGTTCAATTTAAATTATCAAAACAACCTTTATTGAGAACAGATTTTGGGGCTATTAAATCGGTATTACATGACAGAGGGATTATCAATCCAAGTGTGGAATCGATAGCGAGTGCAGTGATCAATATTAGGTCTAATCAATGGCCTGATTCAAAAAAAATAGCCAATGCTGGAAGCTTTTTTAATAACCCTTCAATTACAACAACTCAATTCGATCATCTAATCCTTCAATTCCCTTCATTAAAAGCTTATCCAATCGATGACCATACATACAAAATTGATGCAGGTTGGCTTATTGAAGCATCTGGTTGGAAAGGCGTTACAAAAAATCATGTTGGATTTTATCAAGACCAAGCAATGGTTATTGTAAATTATAGTGCAACAAAAGGACAAACCATCTTAAATTTCTCAGAAGAAATCATGCAGTCTGTACTTATTAAATTTGGAGTGAATTTAGAAAGTGCAATTAGTATTGTATAGTCAAATCAACTCTTCTATTTTGAGCTCTTCCCTTATTTGTTTCATTACTTGCAATAGGTTGGGTATCTGCCAATCCAATGATGGATGTTCTATTTAAAGCAAGGCCTTTTTTAACTAAATAAGTTTGTACTTTCTTTGCTCTTGATAAAGATAATGGATCGTTGATCTTTCTTGATCCTGTATTATCTGTATGGCCTGTAATCAATAATCTTGTAGTGGGATATTGTGTCATGATTTGTACTAACGAATCCAAACCTTGTAATGAATTAGTCATAATATTTACTTTCCCACTTTCAAATTTCAAAGCAGCAGCAATATCATTAAGCTTAGGTTGAAGATCTATACAGCCATTATTCCCAGTAATTCCGGCAATATTAGGGCATTGATCTAGTTCGTCATTCACACCGTCTTTATCTGTGTCGGGAATAGCACATCCATTATAACGCGGTAAACCTGCTACTGTAGGACATGTATCTTGATCATCTGGAATGCCATCCTTATCTGTATCAGGCACAGGACATCCTCTATATTGAACTATCCCTTCTGCATTTGGACATTTATCATTTTCATCATTGATGCCATCACCATCTTCGTCTGGTACTGGACAACCTTTATATTTTAATAAACCACTTCTTTCAGGGCAGTCATCCTCTTCACTTGAAACACCATCATCATCTGCATCAGCTTGAATTGGTGCAGTGGGCAATGCAATGGCTTTTTTCTCTTTTAACTTCAGAGGAAAAGAATAACTCACACCATAATTCATATGCATTTTCGTCAACTTAGCAGCCTCTGCATTATGAGTACCGAATACATTTAAGAAAGAACCCTGTTTGGCTTTAAATTGAACACCAAGACCCATTGGAGCATAGGCTGTAAAATTAGCCACGTCTTTTGCCAATCCAATACCTAGAATTGCATAAGGGAGCATTGCTTTATCATCAGAAGCTAACTTTAAATGAACACGTGTATCTACAGCAGCATACACTGAATTACTATTTGCTCTTGGTTGTTTTAGAGAGACGTAATATGGATATTTTAATGAACTTATATCCAGATTTACAACTGCATCTAATTTGGGTGCGATGCCTTTAAAGAATTGTAACCCCAAGGCAGGTGTAGAAACAGTTAACCCCTCTGTTTGAGGGGTTTTCTTAAAATTTAGTATTGAGCCTTTTAAAGCAATCGAAGCAGGTTTGTTTTTATTTACTTTTTGATCTTGCGCATTGGTGAACAAAGAAGCAAATAAAATAATGCTTACTCCTATTACTTTTTTTGACATATATATATATTATTTCAAAGGGAAGCTATAGCTAATTCCATAATTGTAAGTAGGAATATGCGACTTTGACATTTTAGTACTATAGTTAAACAATAGGTTTAAATTAGAGCCTTTGTAAGATTTGATCTGAAGACCTAGACCAACTGGAGCATAAGCGCTGAAGTTTCTTAATGCATAACTTCTGATACCCAAACCTACAGAAACAAATGGAACTAATGGATAATCACCCTTCAACATCTTAACGTTTAAACCTGTCTCAACAGAGGAATAGAAGTATTCTGATGAACTTGTGAAAGCGCTTGTTGTATAGTTAGGCTTTCTAGTGATAGATATATCAACGTTAGTATACATGTCAACTTGATTATCGTATTGTTTTGTATAGTTAACACCAAAAGTATTTGTAGCATCAGCCAATTGACCCCATTTTTTATCATTTAAAACAGATCCAATTGAACCATTTTGAACTTTTTTCGCAGTTCCAAAATCTAAAGCATTGTATCTGATAGCAAATGATGTCTTTTTCTTACCGCCATTGCTCATTTGAGCATGAGCGTTAAAAATAAAACCCAAAGCGATCAGAGAAAATAATAATTTCTTCATATGAATTGTTTGTTAAATGTATCACAAATTTAAGCCTTAAAAGCGAATTATTGAATTATTTAAGACTCTATTTTAATAGTCTAATTTAGGGTTCTTTTTGGAATACCCAATAGCATCAACCATTACTTTTACTAGCCCTTTTGAGCTGAAAACCAATTGTTTAGCAGCAGATTGACTTAAATCAATGACCCTTCCCTTTTTTAACATATTCGGGTGCATTCTGTCGTTGATCCTAACCAATACCGTCTTCCCATTTCTTAAATTAGTGACCCTTACAATTGTATTTAACTTAAATAAATTACAAGCTGCAGTGAACTTATTATTGTAAAAACGCTCTCCTGTGGAAGTCTCTGTACCATCTAAGTTTTTACTATAAAAACTTGAAATCCCTTGAATATGATTGATTTCGATTTTAATTCTTTTGGTATCAATCTTGTTTTTATATTTTTTGATATTGACACTATCTAAATAATTCTTTGTTGTTAATGTGTTAGAATGAATCTTTTGTGCTTGAATAGACCCACAAAATAATATTAAATAAACACAAACAATTGATTGAATAATGTATTTTTTCATAGATCTGCGTTTAAAAAATACTATTCGTTTAAATTGATATGACCTCAACCACACTGTCTAAATTCAAAGGCCCATAAATATGCGGGAATAATTCATTCAAGTCTTCTGCTAATTCAAACAAGATTGGCCTTTGCACTTTAGCCTTTTCTATCTTCAACTTCACCAAACCGGTTTGTCCTTTATAAAACCTTTCAAGCACGCCTTCTATTTGTCTTTCAATGGAACAATGAATGAATCCGTCTTTCGCAAAATCCTTAGGCAAATAACTTTGTTTTACTTGTGCATCATCCCATTCTTTGGAAGATGTCACATGATATATAAATTCGCTTTCCATTTTTCTAATTTAAATTATTTAATAATTCTTGGTATACGTTGATCAATCAGCATCAAGTCTGCTAAGACAACCGCCGTTACCGCTTCAAGTACTACAGGCACTCTTAATGCGATACATAAATCATGCCTTCCTTTTACCGAAAAATCTTCCTGTTCATTGGTTTCCCAATTCAAAGTATGTTGTAATTTTGGTGTAGAAGAAGTAGGTTTTACTGCAATTCTAAATACTAGATCATTCCCATTGGTATAGCCACCCAGCACACCACCTGCATGGTTCGTTTTTGTTTTGCCAGTAGCATCTAAAATTGCATCATTGTGCTCCACACCAAACATTTTGGCTGCAGCAAAACCTGTTCCAAATTCAATCCCTCTTATAGCAGGTATTGCAAATACCGCATGGCTAATTAAAGATTCCACAGAATTAAAGAAATGTTCCCCTAATCCAATAGGCAAACCTTTCACCACGCATTCAACAATACCACCCACACTATCTTTTTGGTCAATTGCATTTTGCAAGCCTTTTTCTAAATCTGTTTCACCACCAATACTTAAAATAGATGCTTTTACCTCAATCCCTTTTAATATTTTTTTAGCGATCACACCTGCACCCACCAAGCCAGCTGTTAACCTGCCACTAAAATGTCCACCACCTCTATAGTCTTCAAAGCCACCAAATTTTTGATGCGCCGTAAAATCTGCATGACCAGGTCTAGGCACCGCTCTTTGTTTTTCATAATCACTACTTCTTGTATTGTTATTTTCAAACAATAACATGAGTGGTGCGCCCGTCGTAGTATCATTAAATACACCAGTTTTAAAGAAAGGAATATCGTCTTCTTGTCTTGGTGTAGTACCTTTTTGTTTTCCGCCTTTTCTTCGCTCCATGTCTTCTAAAAAATCTGCTTGTTGAAGCGCCAACCCTGCTGGGCATCCGTCTATTAAAACGCCAACACAGTCACCATGTGATTCGCCAAAAATTTGAACTTTAAATAAGGTACCAAAACTATTCATGTATGTATTTTAAAGTGTATACAAGTTAAGCAATTTTATCTAAATGCACTTTTGCACCTAGATGCTGCAGATGGATAAAGAAATCGGTGTAGGATTTATTGATGGCTTCTGCATCAGTGATTGTAATTGGACCATCTGCACACAATGCAGCCACCGCACAAGCCATCGCAATGCGGTGATCATGTTGAGAAAATACTTCTGCTCCATAGATGCCTGTGCCTCCATAAATCAACATTGTATCCTGATTTAAATCTATTCTGATTCCTAATTTCGCAAATTCTGTTTGCAATGTCATACCTCTGTCGCTTTCTTTATGTGCTAAACGGCTCACCCCATGAAGGATTGTGACACCATTGCATACAGCTGCAAGGGCTACTAAAGGAGGAAATAAGTCTGGGCAATCTGTTGCATCAAATTCAAATGCTTTTAGTTGAGTTACTGTTACATCACTGTTTATTGCAGGACCAATTAAAATTGAATGTTCCTGAATATCAATGGATGCTCCAGTGGCTTTCAATGCTTGCATCACTGCTTTATCTGCTTGTGTTGAGTTCAATTGTAATCCTTTCACAAGGATAGGACCTGCAATGGCACCAGCAACTAATAAAAAAGCAGCACCACTCCAGTCACCTTCAACAGTATAGTCGATATGTGCCGCTAAAGGTGGATGCGCTAAAAATTCAAAACGTTTATAATCTTGATGTTGCACATTCCATCCAAATGCATTTAATACAGATAAAGTCAAATCTATATAAGGTTTACTTTTTAAATCTTGCACATGAATCACTGCATTGGTTGTATCAGAAGCAGCAAAAGCCATTAACAATCCAGTTAAAAACTGAGAACTTAATGATCCATCTATTTCAATATTCGCAGGTTTTAAAGGACCTTTAATTTGGATAGGCAAATAACCAGCTTGCGATTGTATTTCGATATCAAGTTTTGGAAAAATAATATCAAAAAAATGCATTGGTCTTTTTAATAAACTGCCTATTCCTTCGACGGTGATAGATTGGTCACTTAATGCAGCGATAGGTGTAAACATTCTTATACCTAATCCACTTTCTCCACAATTCATAGTATCTCCAATTGGTTGTACACCATTAGAATGAACGAAAATACTAGTGCTATTTATTTTTTCATTAGGTGACTGTTCTTTTGAAACAACAGCTCCTAATTTTTGTATCACATCTAAAGCTGCAAGATCATCATTGGAATGACCAGGATTAAAAATTCGCGTTGTACCTTGATGCAGTAATGCTGCAGCACATGCTCTTTGCATACTACTTTTACTAGCCGGTGCAACCTGCTCGCCTCTCAGTGTATTTGGATAAACTGTCGCGCGCATATTAAGAATAAAGTTTAATCAGTTTTTGTAAAGTTTTCATTGAAATGGTTTCATAAACACCCTTACCAATTTTACTTAAAAGCACATATTGCATACCTGTATTGGCTTTCTTTTTATCTTTTTGCATAAGTTCCATCGCTGCATCTATATCAAAATGCATAGCAGTTGGCAAACCATATTTTTTTAGTGTTTCTACTAATAAACCAGTGCCAGTAAAGCCTAGTAATACTTGTGAAATTTTAGCAGCATAAACCATCCCAATACTAATTGCATGACCATGTAATAATGCATGTTCATTTTCAATCGCATGTCCTAAAGTATGTCCAAAGTTTAACAACTTACGATCACCTTGTTCGAACTCATCTTTCTGAACCACTTTTACTTTTATTTCAACATTTTTTTGAATCAATGCCGCCAAAGCTTTTTTATTCTTTTGATAAAAGGCTAAATCATTTTGATTTAATTCCTGCATCATTTTAGCATCTTTAATAGCAGCATGTTTAATGATTTCCGCAAAACCATTTTCCCATTGGTAGCTTGGCAAAGTGGTTAAGAAGCTGTGGTCGTAAACAATAAAAGCGGGTTGACGAATCAAGCCCACCATATTCTTATATACACCCACATCGATACCATTTTTCCCGCCAATAGCAGCATCAACCATGGCTAGTAAAGTTGTTGGCACAAATCCAAATTGAACCCCACGCATAAATATACCAGCCACATAGCCAACCATATCAGTGACAACACCTCCACCAACACCAATCAAAATCGATTGTCTATTGGCGCCAAAATTTAATAATGCCTCAATTATAAAATCGACTGTTGCTTGTTGCTTGTACGCTTCCCCAGCTGGCATCACAATCGTAGGCTTCCCTTTAAATTGAAGTTGATGTAAGGCATACACATTCTCGTCTGTAATATAAATGGCATTTGCTTTGTCAACCATTTTTCCGATCGTTGCAAATTTGCCATCTAATACAAATTCAACTGTGTTATTTGTAAATTTTACTTTCCAATTTTTCATAACAATTCATTTACAATAATAAAAATGCTGGCATACCAGTCAATTTTAGCTATTCATGATTTTATTTTGTTGTTGGATACTTTCCATATGCACTGCATCCATGTATTTAGTGATAAAGTCATCGCTCAATCCCAAAACATTCCCTTTAGCAACCGCTCTTTCTAAAATTTCGTTCCAACGGTTGGTTTGAAGGATGGTGATGTCGTTATTTTTTTTATACTCACCTATTTTTTGTGCCACTTTCATACGTGTAGATAATACTTGTAACAACTCATCATCTAATTGATTGATTTGTTGACGTAATTTCTCTAATGCATTATGAATTTCTTCGGAAGCAATATTTTCTTTTCTCCAACGAATTGCTTCCAATAGCTCCTTCAATACTTCGGGTGTAATTTGTTGTTTCGCATCACTCCAAGCATTGTCAGGATCGATATGTGATTCAATGATCAATCCATCAAAATCTAAGTCAATTGCTTGTTGTGCTACTGCTTGTAAAATATCACGACGACCACAAATATGTGAGGGGTCATTGATCATTGGAATACCTGGATAACGACGCTTCATCTCAATAGCTAGATGCCACATAGGTGCATTGCGATATTCAGTATTGCCATATGAACTAAAACCTCTGTGAATTAATCCAAGTTCTTCGATACCTGCTTTGGCTATACGTTCCATGCCACCCACCCATAATTCTAAATCAGGGTTCAATGGGTTTTTAATCAATACAGGCACTTTAACACCTCTTAAAGCATCCGCAATTTCTTGCACACTAAAAGGATTCACAGTCGTTCTAGCACCAATCCAAAGCACATCCACTCCAAAATGCAATGCATCTTCCACTTGTTTGCCCGTAGCAACTTCAATGGCAACTGGTAAGCCTGTTTCCTTTTTTGCTTGTTGCAACCAAGGCAAACCTTTTGTGCCAATGCCTTCAAAGCTGCCAGGTCTTGTTCTTGGCTTCCAGATACCTGCGCGCATAATGTCGACTCTGCCTGTAGCAGCTAATCGAATAGCTGTTTGCATCACCTGTTCTTCTGTTTCTGCACTGCAAGGACCTGAAATAATCAATGGTGCTTTTTGTAATAAAATCCCCATGTGAGCCAATTTTAATTTTTACGATGTTGTTATACCTATCCTTCGTTACTGCCTCTTTGGCCTCCACTATCTGCATCATTCATACGAATACGACGACCCTTGTAGTTTTTACCATCTAAGGCTGAAATCATTTTTTTAGCAGCGCTTGATTCAATTTCGATCCAGCTATTCATGTCTCTCATATCTATTTTACCCAAGACTTCTTTTTTCAAATCACTCATGTCTAAAATAAATTGTAAAAAACTCGCTTTATAAAAACCATCTTTTGTTCCTAGATTAACGAATAAACGAGTTGCACCCGCAGCACCTCTTGATTGGCTACGACCGCCTCTATCTCCACGATCAGCACCACGATCTCTGCTGTCATTGTTCATTCTATCTCCTCCACTTCTGCGATCTGAGTATTCGTTACGTCCTCTTTCTCTATTACGATCCTGCATGCCTCCAACATCACGACGGCCTTTTTCAACTGCACGAATATTTAAATCAGCAGCATTTTCGTAATACGCCAAGAAACGATTGAACTCCAAAGCAGCAACGCGCTTCAAAATTTCTTCCTTAGTCATGTCTGCAAATTTTTCTGCTAACATTGGTACATAAGTTTCATAATCACCATGACTTACATCTGTAGACATTAATTTATCCATTACATGGAAAAATTGTTTTCTACAAACATCTTTACCACTAGGGATATCTAATTTATGGAAAGTGCTTTTGTTGATGTTCTCAATTTGACGCAATCTGTATGATTCTCTTGCATGCACAATAGAGATACAAATACCTTGGCTACCAGCACGGCCAGTACGACCACTACGGTGTGTGTATACTTCTACATCATCTGGTAGTTCATAGTTAATTACATGCGTGATTCCTTTTACATCAATACCACGAGCAGCCACATCTGTTGCAATTAACAATTGCAATGTTTTGTCTCTGAACTGGCCCATCACTCTATCACGTTGTTGTTGTGTCAAGTCACCATGAATGGCATCAATATCATACCCTTCTCTTGTTAAACGTGCCGATACATCTTGCGCATCTGCCTTAGTTCTTGTAAAGATGATACCATAAATACCTGGGTTGAAATCGATGATTCTTTTTAAAGTCTCATAACGATACTGCGCCGAGGTAACATAATATTGGTGATCGATACTTTTATTAGTCGCATTCACTTTACCAATAGTTACTTCCACTGGCTCTTTCATGTAACGCTTACTTACTTTCCTAATTTCAGTTGGCATGGTTGCACTAAATAACCAAATACTTTCACGGTTAGGTGTGTTCTTTAAGATAAACTCAATGTCTTCTTGGAATCCCATGTTTAACATTTCGTCTGCCTCATCTAAAACTACGTATTCGATTTGCTCAAGGTTGATTGCCTTACGCTCAATCAAGTCAATTAAACGACCTGGTGTTGCTACAATAATTTGCACACCTCTTTTCAAGTCTCTTATTTGCATTCCAATGGATGTACCACCGTATACTGCTAAAACTTGAACACCAGGAACGTGCTTTTTAAATAAGTTAATTTCATTCACAATTTGCATACACAATTCACGTGTAGGACAAACCACCAATGCTTGTGGATGCTTATCGGCTGTTTTGATTAATTGAATCAAAGGCAAACCAAATGCTGCTGTTTTACCAGTACCTGTTTGTGCCAAACCAATAAAATCTTTTGTTCCGCTAATTAAAACGGGAATAGAACGCTCCTGAATTTCTGTGGCATGGGTGTAGCCTAATTCGGTCACTGATTTCACCAATTGCTCATTTACACCTAATTCAGCAAATGTCTTTTTAGACTTTACTGCTTCAATTAATTCATTTGTTGTATTCATCTCTTCTGTCTTCTTCATTTTTAATTTTTAAATTTCTTTTAAATTGAATTTTATTTTAAAATTCTTTTGATACCATTTGCATTTTCAATCAAGTCGGATAAGTAGTCAAAATTTTCTTTCTCAAGACATGACTTAAACTTTTTCAATTGACTGATATGCTCATTTAGCACATCCAACACATTTTCCTTATTCTGCATAAAGATGGGAACCCACATTGCGGCATTGGACTTTGCCAATCGCACTGTGCTTTCAAAACCACCACTCGCTAATTCAAAAATAGCATCGGACTCTTTTTCCTTCTCTAACACGGTATTTGCCAATGCAAAAGAAGTAATATGCGATATATGGCTTATGTAAGCCACATGGATGTCGTGCTTCATTGCATCCATGTATACTATATGCATCCCTAATTGCTCATACACTTGCTCTACCAAAGTCAAAGCATCTTGGTCAATTTGTGCTTTATTACAAATCACAGTTGCTTTTTCCTTAAACGCATCTTGTTGAGCCGCTTCTGGACCACTAAATTCAGTTCCCCACATTGGGTGGGTCGGAACGAATCTTCCCTTCTTAGAATGTACGTTCG
>Ga0315900_10006775_pt1 | contig 15225 bp, 10 predicted proteins | sample LakEriMetagenome_FD_203521 | JGI IMG/M metagenome (GOLD analysis project Ga0315900, IMG submission 203521) | Freshwater fungal communities from buoy surface, Lake Erie, Ohio, United States - Buoy 12 MA114 | ecosystem: Environmental > Aquatic > Freshwater > Lake > Lake biofilm | place: USA: Lake...
TCGTCGCCCCTCGCGACGTCGCCTATCCGGGGACCCTCAGGCTGCAGGTGGACGCCACGGACCTGGAGCGCCGGATCTTCCGGGTTCGCCAGAGCATTCCCCTGGCCGGACCTGGACCGGTCACCCTTCTCTATCCACAGTGGTTGCCGGGGCGACACCGGCCGTTCGCCCAGGTGGAGCATCTCACCGGCCTGACCATCACCTCGGAAGGCCGCAGGGTTCCCTGGCGGCGGGACACTGTGGAGATCGCGGCCTTCCACGTCGACCCGCCCCCGGGCGCCCGCTCGCTGGAGCTGGAGTTCCAGTTCGTCTCGGCCCTCGCCAGCGGTCAGGGACGCACGGTCATCACGCCGGCCATGATGAACGTCCAGTGGAACAGCGTCGCCCTCTATCCCGCAGGCTGGTTCACGCGGCGGATACCCATCGAGGCCAGCATCCGTTTGCCCGCAGGCTGGGGCTATGGAGTCGCGCTGGACACCGCTTCGAACCGGGACAACCTCGTCACATTCAAGCCCGTGAGTTTTGAGACCCTGGTCGACTCTCCAATGTTTGCGGGGCGCTGGTTCAAGCGGGTGGACCTGGATCCCGGCGGCCGGTCGCCGGTTGTCCTCAACATGGTCGCGGACGAACCCGCCAGCCTGGAAATGACTCCTGAGCAGTTGCAGGCCCACCGGAACCTGGTGGTCCAATCCGACAGGCTCTTCGGCGCCCGTCATTTCGACCGCTACGACTTCCTCCTCGCCCTGACCAGCGAACTGGGAGGCATCGGGCTGGAGCACCATCGCTCAAGCGAGAATTCCGTTTCCCCCGGCTACTTCACCGCATGGGAGCGGACCGCCCCCGAGCGCGACCTGCTGCCCCATGAGTATGTCCACTCCTGGAACGGCAAGTACCGCCGTCCCGCCGAGCTCTGGACTCCGACCTTCAATACGCCCATGCGCGGCAGCCTGCTCTGGGTCTACGAGGGGCAGACCCAGTACTGGGGCTATGTGCTCGCCGCCCGTTCCGGGCTGATCAGCCGGCAGGACGCCCTCGACGCCCTGGCCATGACCGCTGCAGCCTACCAGAACCGGATCGGGCGGACCTGGCGGCCCCTGGCGGACACCACCCTGGATCCGGTCATCGCCAATCGGCGGCCGCTGCCGTGGGTCAGCTGGCAACGCAGCGAGGACTACTACTCCGAGGGACAACTGATCTGGCTCGAGGTGGACACCCTCCTGCGCGAGAAGAGCGGGGGAAAGACGTCGCTGGATGACTTCGCCCGGGCCTTCTACGGGATGAACGATGGCGACTGGGGGGTCCTGACCTATCGTTACGCCGATGTCGTCGAGACCCTGAACCAGCTCCTGCCCATGGACTGGGCCGGGTATCTTGGGGCCCGCGTTGACGAGGTCGCTGTGCGCCCGCCCCTCGACGGTCTGGAGCGCGGCGGATGGCGGTTGGTCTACTCTGAGACGCCGACCCCCTTCTTCAGCGCCGATGAAGCCGGGCGAAGGATCACCGACCTGACCTACTCGCTCGGCCTGGTCGTGAACCGGGACGGCGATGTCACAAGCGTCCTGTGGGACGGTCCTGCCTTCCGGGCGGGGCTGGCCACAGGCCACAGGCTGGTTGCAATCAATGGACGGGCCTGGTCGGCCGATCTCCTGCGCACGGCCGTGACGGAGGCCAAGACCACCGGGAAGGTCGACCTCCTGTTGCGCTCCGGCGATCGCTTCCGGACCGTTTCGATCCCCTGGACCGGCGGCCTGCGCTATCCGCGCCTTGAACGGATTGCGGGAACGTCGGATCGTCTTGGGGATATCTTCGCGCCCCGTCCATGACTGGCGCAGACAAGGATCTCCTGGTGGACGCCCGGGGGCACCATTGCCCGGTGCCGACCCTCCGGCTGCGCCGGGCCCTTGAGGGCGCAGGAGGACGGGTGGTCCGACTGGTTGCAGACGATCCGATGGCGCGGATCGATGTGCCGCACTTCGTTCGGGAGGCTGGCGCCGAGTTGGTCGAGTCTACCGAGTCAAGCGGGGTCCTGACCTTCCGGGTGCGACGCCCCTAGGTCTGAGGCGCCCAAGGTCTCGTGCAAGGGACCTCCAGGCGGCTGCCCGTCTCAGTCGCGACTGCGCCGCAGAGGCACACCACCGCCGCGCAAGAGGACGCCGGGTCAGACCTTGGGCGGGGTCCCCGGAGCCCGTTCCCTTCCAGCGGAACATCCGACGGGAACAGGCTTCCAGTTCAATCAGTTAGATCAATATTCTATCCTAAATCTGGTTCCCACTCACGGGAACACGATCTAGCCGTTCAGGGCGCCGTTGGCCTTCAGGGCCGAGACGTCCGCCTCGGAGAAGCCCCAGTCCCTCAGCGCCTCCTGGTCGTGGGCCCCGATGGCCGGCGGGGGCCCCTGGATCGCCCCGGGTGTCTTTGAAAACCGCGGCGCTGGCGCCGGCTGCGTGACCCCTGCGACCTCCACGAAGGTTTGGCGGGAGACGTTGTGGGCGTGCTTCGGCGCCTCGTCCAGGTCGAGGACTGGCGCGAAGCAGACGTCCGTGGCCTCCATCAGAGCGCACCACTCCGACTGGGTCTTGGTGGCGATCACGGCGGCGAGCTTGGCCTTGAGGTCCGGCCAGGCGCCACGGTCCATCTGGGCTTTGAAGGCAGGGTCCGAAATCCCCGTCTTTTCAAGGAGAAGTGCATAGAACTGCGGCTCGATGGAGCCGATGGAAACCCACTTTCCGTCCGAGCACTGGTAGGTGTCGTAGAAATGCGCGCCGCCATCGAGCAGGTTCGAGCGGCGGCTTTCCGTCCAGGCGCCCGAGGCCTTGAAGCCATAGAACATGGCCATCAACGAAGCCGCACCGTCGCTCATGGCGCAGTCGATGACCTGTCCCTCGCCCGTCTCGCGGGCCTTGATCACGCCGGCCAGGATCCCGAAGGCCAGGTAGAGGGCGCCGCCCCCGAAATCTCCCACCAGGTTGAGCGGTGGGATCGGCTTGTCCTCGGTCCCGATCGCGTGGAGGGCTCCGGTGATGGCGATGTAGTTCATGTCATGGCCCGCGGCCTGCGCGTAGGGACCGAGCTGGCCCCAACCGGTCATGCGGCCGTAGACCAGCTTGGGATTGCGCTTCAGGGCCACGTCCGGGCCGAGGCCCAGCCGCTCCATCACGCCGGGCCGGAAGCCCTCGAAGACCACGTCGGCCGTCTCGAACAGCCTGAGGCAGGTCTCGATGGAGGCGGGGTTCTTCAGGTCCAGGCCCACGGAGCGACGACCGCGCGCGGTGATGTCTGCGGGGCTGCCCCGCCCCTGCCCCTTGCGGTCGATCCGGACGACGTCCGCGCCCAGGTCCGACAGCAGCATGCCGCAGAAGGGGCCAGGCCCGATTCCGGCGAACTCGATGATCTTGAGGCCCGTCAGAGGTCCCTGGCGCATGACTGTCTCCCTGATGTCTTCTGCCGGTCTATCTGTATTGAGTTTGGCGCGCTGACGCCGGGTCAGGCAAGGTCAGCCGCCGCCGGGGAGCGTCTGGCCGTCGTCGATGGTGATGATGCTGCCGGCAATGGCCCGGGCGGCGGGACCGCAGAGCATCAGGAAGGCGGCGTCGAGGTCCGTCGCCTCCATCAGGCGCCGGCGAGGGAAGAGCTTGAGCTGCTTCTGGCCGCCCTCTGTGCCCCACCAGAAGCTGTTGATGTCGGTCTCGATGTAGCCCGGGCAAAGGGCGTTCACTGCGATGCCCCGGCGGGACCACTCCCTCGCCAGGCTCCGAGTCAGCATGGCGGTGGCGGCCTTGGAGGCATTGTAGGCTGAGAGGCCGGGAAGGACCGTGTGGCTGGCGATCGACGCGATGTTCACAATCCTCGCCTCCGAACGATCGGCGGCGCCATTGGCCATCATCAGCCGGGCGGCGGCCTGGGCCGAGAAAAAGACTCCGCGGGTGTTGACGGCGAAGGTCCGGTCCCATTCCTCGACGGAGAGGTCGATCGCCAGACCCTCGCCTCCCACGCCTGCGTTGTTGATCAGGATGGAAACCGGGCCCAGGGCCGCCTCGATCTCCCCGAACACGGGCGCGATCGTTTCGGCCTGTGCGACATCCAGACGCAGCGCCATGGCCCTGCCGCCCGCGGCGGCGATCTCGCCGGCCAGCGTCTCGACCATGTCCAGCCTGCGGGCCGCGAGGGCCACGGCCGCACCCTCGGAGGCCAGCAACCTCGCGAAGTGCGCGCCCAGCCCCCCGGATGCTCCAGTGATGATGGCGGTCTGTCCCGCAAGCACTCCCGTCATCGCCGCCTCCCCAAAACAGGCTGTCCAGAGCCTACGATTCGCCCCTATCTATCGTCACGCGCGTGGCCGTGTCGCCTCCCATTTTGGATCCGGTTCCCATGGTTCTGCAGCCTCGTCTTCTGATAGTGGCCCAGAAGGATGACATGGCCGGGCCCCTGTCTGAGGGGCTTGATCAACTGAGCTGGCGAACCGTGACCGCACGGGGCCCCTACGCGGCTGAGGCCGCGCTTTCCGACCTGGGCGTCGAGGCGGTGATCGTCGATCTTGCGGACGGACTGGAGGAGGCGGTGGGGCTGGCCCGTCGCCTCCGCCGGCTTGCGGAACCCCGCAGGGTCCCGATCGTCGCCGTGGGCGGCGATGCGGCCGTTTCCGTCTCCCCCGAGTTCGACCTCAGGCTTGCGGATCCCGTCTATCCGGCCCAGGCCGCGATGCGACTCGACAGCCTCGTGCGCACGGCGGTCGCCGAGGAGGAATACCAACTGCGGCAGGAGACCTTTGCGCAGATGGGTGTGGAGCTCGGGACCCCTGAGGGTGGTGATGAGCCCCTCCGTCTGCTGGCGGTTGGCGAGCCCACCCCACAGTTCCTGGGTCTTTCCAACAGCCTGGAAGCCCTGGGCGCACAGGTCGTGGGGGCCTTCACCAGCTATTCGGCTTTCGACTTCCTGCACGAGGCTGAGTTTGACACCGTCATCCTTTGGGGCGGGGACGCCGCTGACAGCGCCATGGCGATCGCCGGCGGCATGCGCAGGAACAGCCGGCTCTATCACATCCCAACCCTCCTCTACCTGAAGTCGTTGGGGGGTATGTCTGCGTCCGAGGCCTATGGGCGCGGGATTTCCGACGTCGCCTCTCCTCAGACCCCAGAGCCGGAAACCGCCTGGCGGGCGCTGGAGCTGGCCCGGAGCTACCGTCGTCAGGCCGGGATCAGGTCCGCTCTGGAGTCCGCCCGGTCCCTGAAGCTCATGGATGCAGAGACCGGGCTCTTCTCGCCGGATCTCTTTTCCCACCACCTCGGTCGGCTCGCCGGCTCGGCCCCCCTCCGCAATCGACCGCTGACGGTCTGCGTCCTCCGGGTCCGGGAAACCGAAGACGCCGCCGAAGCCCGCCAGACCGGCTGGCTTGAGAGGGCCTTTCCGCAGCTCGGCTCCATGGTCGCCCGGCTTATCCGCGTCGAGGACTCTGCAGCGCGCATGGGACCAGACCATTTCGCCGTCGCGCTGCCGGCGACGCCGGAGGAGGTCGCGCGGACGGTCGCAGAACGGATCGCCGCCGTCATCAGCAGGACCGCCTTTGACGGGGGGGAGGGACGGCCCCCCTTCGGCCTGGAGTTCGACATCGGGGTCGTCGAGGTCCAGGACTCTTCCCAGGTCCACAGGGCCCTGGAGCTTGCTGCGGAGATCTCGCGCAGCGACGGCTGACGCCCCCGCGCCTCAGGCCGCGAGGTCGGACAGCGCCTTCAGGATCATGTCGGCGGCGTTCAGCCTTTGGGCCGGCGTCTCCCATTCCCCCTTGATGACCACCTTGTTGTCCGGCCGGATGCGCCAGGAGACGGAGTTCTTCTGCACATGCTGGACGAGGCCGCCGGGGTTTCCGAAGGAGTCGTTGCGGAAGCTCACGACTGCCCCCTTCGGGCCCACATCTATCTTCGAGACGTTGGCCTGCCGGCACATCCCCTTGATGCCCACGACCTTCAGGAGTTGCGCCGCCTCGGGCGGCAGGGGTCCGAAACGGTCGATCAGCTCGGCCGCCAGAGCCTCACGGTCGGACGCCTGCTCGGCGTCCGACAACCTGCGATAGAGGGCGAGCCTGACATTGAGGTCCGGCACGTAGACCTCGGGAATGAGGACCGCGGCGCCGGTGTTGATCTGGGGGCTCCACCCGCGGTCAGGGGCGGGTCCGGAGTCCCCGCGCGCCTTAAGCTCAGCAACTGCATCCTCCAGCATCTGCTGGTAAAGCTCGACTCCCACCTCCCGGATATGGCCCGACTGCTCCTCGCCCAGGAGATTGCCCCCTCCCCTCTGGTCCAGGTCGTGGCTCGCGAGCTGGAAGCCCGCGCCCAGGCTGTCGAGGGACTGGAGCACCTTGAGACGCCGTTCCGCGGCCAGGGTGATCTGTTTCTCGGAGGGTGTGGTGAGGTAGGCGTAGGCGCGGGCCTTGGCCCGTCCGACCCGCCCGCGCAGTTGGTAAAGCTGCGCAAGTCCGAACATGTCGGCCCGGTGAATGACCAGGGTGTTGGCCGTCGGGATGTCGAGGCCGCTCTCCACGATCGTTGTCGAGAGCAGCACGTCGTACTCGCCGTCGTAGAAGGCGCTCATCACCGCCTCGATCTGGGTAGGCGCCATCTGGCCATGACCGACCACGAAACGCACCTCCGGGACCTGCTCGCGCAGGAACCGCTCGATATCCGGCAGGTCCGAGATCCTTGGAACCACGTAATAGGCCTGCCCACCCCGGAACTTCTCCCGCAGGAGGGCCTCCCGGAGGGCGACCGGGTCGAAGGGTGTGACATAGGTCCTGACGGCAAGCCGGTCGACAGGCGGCGTGGCGATGATCGACATCTCCCGGATGCCGGAAAGCGCCATCTGAAGGGTTCGCGGAATGGGCGTAGCCGTCAGGGTCAGCATGTGGACGTCGGCGCGGAGCTCCTTGAGCTTCTCCTTGTGCTTGACGCCGAAGTGCTGCTCCTCGTCGACGATGACGAGGCCGAGATGAGAGAACTCCACCTGCTTGGACAGCACGGCGTGGGTGCCGATGACAACCTCGATCTCACCCTTTTTCAGGCCCTCCCGGGCCTCGGCTGCTTCACGGGTCGGCGTAAGCCGGGAAAGGCGGGAGACCCGGACGGGCCAGCCCTGGAACCGTTCGCTGAAGGTCTTGAAGTGCTGCCTGGCCAGAAGGGTCGTCGGTGCGATCACCGCCACCTGAAGGCCGCTCATGGCCGCCACGAAGGCGGCGCGCAGGGCGACCTCGGTCTTGCCGAAGCCCACGTCCCCGCAGATCAGGCGGTCCATGGGATGACCGGAGGCGAAGTCCTCCAGGACGTCCTCGATCGCCGCCAGCTGGTCTTCTGTCTCTTCGAACGGGAAACGGGCGCAGAACTCCTCGAACACCCCCTGCGGAGGCGTGAGGGCGTCCGTCGTGCGCATGGAGCGTTCCGCCGCGATCTGGATCAGACCCTCGGCCATGTCGCGCAGGCGCGCCTTGGCCCGCGCCTTTCTGGACTGCCAGGCGGCGCCGCCCAGCCGGTCCAGCTGAACGCCTTCGCCCTCTGAGCCGTAGCGGGTCAGGAGGTCGATGTTTTCCACCGGAAGGTAGAGCTTGGCCTCGCCGCCGTACTGAAGCTCGAGACAGTCGTGCGGCGCGCCCTGGACGTCGAGGGTGCGAAGCCCCTCATACCTCCCGATACCGTGGTCGATGTGGACCACGAGGTCGCCGGGCGTCAGGGCCGAAGCCTCCGCGAGGAAGTTTGACGCCCTTCGCCTGCGTCCCGGCCGGGCCAGACGGTCACCCAGAATGTCGGTCTCGGCGATGACCGCCAGGTCGGGCGTCTCGAACCCCGCCTCCAGCGGAAGCACCACCCTCTGGGGCCGCTTCGGATCCGCCGCTCGGGCGGCGTCCCAGTAGGGCGCCAGCGGGGCTGCGGCGAGGCCGTGGTCGGCGAGCATCAGGCCAAGCCGCTCGGACGAACCCTCGCTCCAGGAGGCGAAGAGCACCCGCTTGCCCGATGCCGACAAGGCCTTGGCGTGTCCGACCGCCGACTCAAAGAGGTTCACCGAGTCCTGTCGACGCTCGGCGGCGAAGGACCGGCCGATCCGGGCGCCCATGTCCACCGCCAGGGCGCCGGGCGCGCCGGACAGGCTGCTGAAGCAGCGGACGCTCCGCCCGGCGAGTTTCCTCTCCAGGCTCTCTGGGGACAGGTAGAGGGTCTCTGGCGGCAGAGGCCGGTACTGGCTGCGGCGATCGGCCTGGTCCCGCGCCTCGAAAGCGTCGGCGACCTGGCCAAACCTGTCGGCAAGCGCCGGCTCGGCGAGGGCGTCCAGGCCGACCAGCATGTCATCGGGCAGGTAGTCCAGGAGGGTCTCGAGGTCGCCATAGAACAGGGGCAGCCAGTGCTCCATGCCCGCCCGTCGTCCGCCCCCGCTCACCGTTTCGTAGAGGGGGTCGCCCCCCGGGGCGCCGAAGGCCTCGGCGTAACCGCGCCTGAACCGGGATATGGCCGCCTCGTCGAGGAGGACTTCACTGGCGGGTGGAAGCGAGACCTCAGTGAGTTGCCGCGTGGACCTCTGTGTCTCCGGATCGAAGGCCCGGATCGACTCAAGGGTATCGCCAAACAGGTCGAGGCGCACAGGCTCGGCGGAAGCGGTCGGGAAGACATCGATGACGCCCCCGCGTATGGCGAACTCGCCCTTCTCCGACACCGTCGAGGCCCGGTGGTAACCGTTGACGGCGAAGTAACGCTCCAGGTCCGCCACGTCGACCACCCGCCCCACCCTGGCTGCATAGCCGGCGCCTGCGACGGCGCTCCTCGGCGGCAGCTTCTGGCTTGCGGCGGCCATGGTCGTGGCGACGAGGAGGGGCCGGTCCCAGGCGGTCTCGGCGGCGAGCCGGGCCAGGGCGGCCATGCGTCGGGCCGACACGCCCGACGAGGGGCCGGAGCGGTCGTAGGGCAGGCAGTCCCAGGACGGGAGCTCCAGCACCTCGATCCCTTGGCCGAAGAAGCGGAAGGACTCCACGAAGGCGGACAGGCGTGAGCCATCCCGGGCGATGAAAAGGGCGGGTCCCTTTCGGCGACGCATGAGGTCCGCCAGGACCAGGGCGTCAAAACCCTCCGGCGCCCCAGTGATCTCCAGCCGACCGGGATCCTCCGCCAGTCGTCGCAGGTCGGCCGGGCCGGGCGAAGCCCCGCCGTCAGCCGCCACGCACGGCTCCGGGAAGCTTGTGGACCGTGTCCCGGAACTGGCGCAGCGCCGTCAGGATCGCGAGATCGACTCCCGGCGGAGGCGCCTCACGCTCGACGATCCAGCCGTAAAGGTCCTGGTCCGGATGGGCGAGCAGGTCCTCAAGGGCGTCCAGTTCCTGCGGGCTCAGGTTGCGCGCATGCTCGTCGACAAAGGGCCCCAGGATGAGGTCCGCCTCGCGGAAGCCGCGCCGCCAGGCGCGGAATGAAAGCCTCTTCAGGCGTGTTTCATCGTGGATAGACATGTGCCCGCGCGGGTATAGTGCGCCACGGCCGACTTGGCCAGCGGCGGTCGGAAAAGGACCCATGCGGCCTGAGATTCTCTTCCCTCTTTTCGCGCCTATCACCAGCCTGAAGGGCGTGGGGCCCCGAATTGCGCCCGCCCTTGAGCGGATCGCCGGGCCCTTGGTCAGGGATCTCCTGTTCCTGGCGCCCCATAGCCTCGTGCACCGCCCACGCCGCACCCTGGCTGAAGCCCAGCCGGAGGAGACCGCCACGGTCCTCGTCACGGTCACCGATCACCTCAGGCCTCGCTCTCCACAGCAACCCATGCGTATCCGCGCTGGGGACGGAACGGGCCAACTGGACCTGGTCTACTTCGGCAACTCGGCCCGCGGAATAGACGCCCGCCTCCCGCTCGGCGCCCGCAGGTGGGTGTCGGGACAGCTCGAGCGCTTCGGCCTCGACCTGCAGATGGTGCACCCGGACTACGTGGTCGAAGAGGCCCGGGCGGGGGACGTTCCCGAGGTCGAGAGCGTCTATCCGGCAGGGGGCGGGCTGGCTTCCAGGCTGGTGCGCCGCTTTGTCGCGGCGGCCCTGGAGCGTGCGCCGGACCTGCCGGAGTGGCAGGACCCCGCCTGGCGGCAGAGGCGCGGGTTTCCCACCTGGCGCGAGGCGATCGGGAGGTTGCACGCGCCAACCGATGAGGCGGATCTCTCGCCGGCGTCACCAGCGCGAAGCCGACTCGCCTACGATGAGCTTCTCGCCCACCAGCTGGCCATGGCCCAGCGGCGCGCTCATCGCAGGGCCGGCGCCGCCAGGTCCCTGCCCGCGTCGGACCTCGCCGGGAGGATCGAGACCGCCCTGCCCTTCCGGCTGACCGTGGACCAGAACACGTCGTTGAACGAGATCAGGACCGACCTGGCCTCCGGTCAACGCATGAGCCGCCTGCTCCAGGGAGATGTGGGATCGGGCAAGACTGTGGTCGCCATGCTGGCCCTGGCCGACGCCGCAGCCGCCCGCGCCCAGGGCGCCCTGATGGCGCCCACAGAAATCCTCGCCCGGCAGCATTTCGACACGCTCTCGGGTCCGCTGGAGGCCCAGGGCCTCGGCGTCGTTCTGCTGACCGGGCGGGACCGGGGAGCGTCCCGCCGGGAGAAGCTGGGGCGTCTTGCCGACGGCTCAGCCGCGATTGCGGTCGGCACCCATGCCCTGTTCCAGGACGAGGTGCGGTTCGCCAACCTGGCCCTGGCGGTCATTGATGAGCAGCATCGCTTTGGGGTCGGGGAGCGCCAGCGACTGCTGGACAAGGGAGAGGGCGTTCACCTCCTCGCCATGTCGGCCACGCCCATACCCCGCACTCTCGAACTGGCCGCCTATGGCGACCTGGACGTCAGCCGGATCATCGGCAAGCCGCCGGGCCGGACGCCGGTCGCAACCCGCGCGGCCCCCATGACCCGGGGTGCGGAGGTTGAGGACCGGCTTGTTGCGGCCGTCCTGGGCGGCGCCCAGGCCTTCTGGATCTGTCCCCTGGTCAGCGAGTCCGAGCTGCTGGACCTCAAGGCCGCAGAGAAGCGGGCTCAGGACCTCCAGGCGCGCCTGGGCAGCCAGGTCGGGCTTGTCCACGGGAAGCTGACGCCGGCGGAGAAGGACGCCGTCATGGCGGACTTCGCATCCGGGAAGGTGCACGTCCTGGTGGCGACGACGGTCGTGGAGGTCGGGGTCAATGTGCCCAACGCCACCATCATGGTCATCGAGCAGGCGGAGCGGTTCGGCCTCGCCCAGCTCCACCAGCTCCGGGGCCGGGTCGGGCGCGGACGGGCGGAGAGCGCCTGCGTCCTCCTCTACGATCCGCCCCTGTCGGACACAGCCCAGAGGCGCCTGGACATCCTCCGGCGATCCGATGACGGTTTCGCCATCGCCGAGACCGACCTGGAGCTGAGGGGCGGCGGCGACGCCCTGGGTCTCCGGCAGTCCGGATTTCCTGACTATGTCTTCGTGGACCCCTTCGTCCACCGCGACCTCATCCTGGCCGCCGGCGATGACGCCCGGCTGATCCTAGCCCGGGACCCAGGCTTCACGACCCCGCGTGGAGAGGCGCTCAAGGTGCTTCAGGCCCTGTTCGACTGGCGGGCTGAGACGGGCTTGAAAGGCGCCTGAGGGCGTTGAAGGCGGCGAGGCGGGTCCGGGCGTCGGCCTCGATATCGGCGTAGAAGAGATTGAAGCCCGGGGTCCTGAGGCGATCCTCCCAGGAGCCGAAGGGGCGCAGCATCCGCGCCTCCGGCCGGGATACCCTCAGCACGCCCTTGATGCATTGTGCGCTGAACTGCCGCGTGACAAAGGGCGGCCGGGCGCCCCATTCCAACCCGGTGGCGTTGGTCGCCCCCCTGGCGAGACGCGCAGGCGCCGCCTTATCCGTGGTGGCCTGCAGGAGCGGATTGTAGCAGAGCGGCAGGCGCTCCCCGAGGTTGACCAGGTCAGGTCCTGACCAGACCAGAGAGCGATCCTGGAGGTCGCGGGCGTGGGTTTCGTCCTCGACATAGGCCCAGGCCCAGGCTGCCAGGCACCCTGTCTGCTCGGGAGACATGCAGGGTGTCAGGGGCGGGCTGTCCGCCGGCGTTACGGTGTCGATCAACCAGGCTCCGGCTAGCCGGTGACTCACCGCAGGACGCGACCCGATCTCGGCGAGAAGGCGGGCGGCCAGAACCCCGCCCTGTTCAACGCCGACAATGAGGATCGGACGATCCGGCCCCGATCTGGCCAGGAAACTCAGGAAGGAGGCCTCGGCGTCGGCATAGGCGAAGCGTCGGGCCTCGCGGGCGTCTTCACGAAGGGTCGTGAAGGAGTAGAGCCCGGCCTGCCTGTACCTCGGCGCAAAGATCCTGCCGGTCCCGGCGAAGGGCCCGACCAGGTTGGGCGCCATCACCCTCCGGAAGACCTCGTCCGAGTCCGGGTCATCAATCGGGCTGTTCCAGTGATCCGCGCCGGAGTAGGTCGTCGGTCCCAGGAAGAAGACATCCGCCTCCCCTGGCTTGCCCGGTCCTACCGGGAGCAACCGCCAGGCCTCGGCCCGGTCATAGTCCGGCGCCGGAGGCGGGGTGTAGATCTGGAAGGGTTTGCCCGGGTCCATCGCCGCAAGCCGGATGTCGTCCCGCCGGATGAAGGCGAAAACCGCCAGAAGGGTCAGGACCCCAAGCCCCATCCAGAGCCCCAGGCGTGGACGCCGGCGGGGCGATAGGGCGGCGGCTTCGAACCCGGGTTCGCCGGTCATGGCCTTCGCCTAGCGATAGGGGTCTTGGGTGTCCAGAAACCCCCGGACATAGTCGTCAATCCCCGCCTCAAGGCTCGTGAAAGCACCCGTGTAGCCCAACTCGGCCAGGCGCTGCATGCGAGCCTCGGTGAAGTATTGGTATCGATCTCTCAGCCCCGTCGGCATTGGGATGTAGTCAATCTGTGGCGTCCGACCCGCTGCGTTGAACACCGCGCGCGCGAGGTCCTCAAAGGTCCGCGCCGTTCCGGAGCCGAGGTTGAAGACCCCGTTCACCTGCGGTGAGGCGAGGAGCCAGGCGACCACATCGGCGACGTCACGCACATAGACAAAGTCCCGCTTCTGGCCGCCATCCGGCACGCCCTCGCGGTAGGACCGGAAGAGCTGGACAGCCTGCCCGTCGCGCACAGCGGGCCAGATCTGTGCGGCGACCGACTTCATGGAACCCTTATGGCCTTCATTGGGACCATAGACATTGAAGAACTTCAGGCCAGCCCACTGGGGCGGCGCGTACTCGCGGGCCGCCTGACGCGCGGCGAAGATGTCGAACACGGCCTTTGACCAGCCATAGGCATTGAGGGGTCGGAGCGCCGCAAGGCTCTCGAAGTCGTCCCGGTCGTCGAAGCCCAGGGTTCCGTCGCCATAAGTGGCCGCAGAGGAGGCGTAGATGAAACGCCTCTGGCGGTCGGCGCACCAGCGATAGAGGTCTCGGCTCAGTCCGAAATTGGTCTGGACGATCAGGTCCGCGTCCGTTTCCGTGGTCGAAGAGATGGCCCCCATGTGGATGACCGCCTCCACGTCCCGCCAGCGCTTCTCCAGCCAGTCGAACATGTCTGCGGGGGCGACAAAGTCACCGATGGCGTGCTGGGACAGATTCCGCCACTTGCCCAGGTCTGCGTCACGCAGGCGATCACAGACCACAACGTCCAGGCTGCGGTCCTCCGCGAGTCGGGCGACGATGTTCGAGCCGATGAATCCGGCGCCCCCGGTGACGAAAATGATTCTGCGGGTCACGGCTTCCCCTCCCCGCCCATCCTGCGGATCGCGGCGGTTGTTGAGTATCCCTCGATAAGGGGCGCGAGGCGGACCTCCCCTCCCCAGCTCCGGACCAGGTCGCCGCCTACCACCTCGGACTCCGCATAGTCAGCGCCCTTCACAAGAACGTCGGGGCGGGCGGCGCGGATCAATTCGAGGGGCGTCTCCTCGTCGAAGGGCGCCACGAGGTCGACGCTGGCCAAGCCTGCCAGGACCAGGGCGCGGCTCTCAAGGTCGTTCACGGGGCGACCCTCGCCCTTGAGGGCCCGGACGGAACGGTCGGAGTTCACGCCGACGATCAAACGGTCGCACCAGCTGCGGGCCTGAGCCAGGTAGGCGACATGGCCCCGGTGAAGGATGTCGAAGCAACCGTTGGTGAAGCCGACGCGCAGCCCGCGCGAGCGCCATCTGGCGACCTCCTCGACCATCCGGGCGCCGGTGGCGACCTTGGCCTCGGCGGCGGCCATGTGCGCTGCAAGCGCCGCCTCGACGAGTTCGTCCGGCGAGACGGTGGCCGTGCCCACCTTGCCGACGGCCACGCCCGACGCAAGAAGAGCAAACCCAATGGCCTCATCCAGGGATCGGCCGGCGGCGAGGCCTGTCCCGAGGGCGGCGATGGCCGTGTCGCCGGCGCCGGAAACGTCGAAGACCTCCCTCGGCGATCCCGGGAAGTGGCGAACAGGCTCTCCCCGGACGGCAAGGGACATCCCCTGGGCCGCCCGTGTGACCAGGATGGCCCGGGCCTCGCAGAGCTCCAGGGCCCGGGCCAGGGCGATCTCCACTTCAGCGTCGGTGCCGGTGGGCAGGCCGGAGGCGTGCGCCAGTTCCGTCGCGTTCGGCTTGATGAGGTCGACGCGGCCGTAGCGCTGGAAGGATCGCGCCTTTGAATCTACGAGGACTGGCAATCCTGAGTTCCGGCAGGCGGCGATGACCTCGTCGGTGACGACGCCCTTGCCGTAGTCGGACAGAATGATCACCCCCGCGCCCGGGGCGACGTCACGCACGGTGCGGGCCAGGCGGGCGGAAGTCTCCGTCGAGACCGCCTCGGTATCCTCGACATCCACCCGAAGGAGCTGGTGTCCACCCGAGATGAAGCGCGTCTTCAGGGTGGTCGGACGGGCCGTGTCCATGACGAGGGCGCCCTCGATCCTGCCGTCGTCGCCCACCAGTCGGAGGGCTTCGCGGCCCTCAATGTCTGAGCCAATGACGCCGACCAGGGCGACCTGGCCGCCCAGGGCTGAGACGTTGCGGGCCACATTCCCGGCGGCGCCGAGCATCACCAGTTCGCGGCGCCGGGCCAGGATAGGGATCGGCGCTTCGGCGGACATCCTCGTCACCTCGCCATAGACGAAGCGGTCCACCATGACGTCGCCGACGCAGACGACGCGCACGCCAGGTATGCCGCGGATCAGGTCCTGGAGCGCAGTGAACTCCATGCGCGTCAGCCTCGTGGCCGCTTTGCAAGGGCGTCGAAGG
>Ga0315900_10006777_pt1 | contig 15224 bp, 5 predicted proteins | sample LakEriMetagenome_FD_203521 | JGI IMG/M metagenome (GOLD analysis project Ga0315900, IMG submission 203521) | Freshwater fungal communities from buoy surface, Lake Erie, Ohio, United States - Buoy 12 MA114 | ecosystem: Environmental > Aquatic > Freshwater > Lake > Lake biofilm | place: USA: Lake...
CCTGGCGAAGTCACCTCGTCCAGCGAGCCATGCGATCGAGTCACACACCCTACGGGACTCTTGTAGGGTGTGTGTAGCGGTCGGTGCAGGCAAGTCATCCTGGGGTAACTGACCGGAGGTCTAGATGAGACGTGTTGGCCTTGAAGAACTGACCGCAAAGACACCAGAACCAGCCCATGATTTCAACTTGGTCTTCAGGCCCGGAGGGCCGGCATCGAAATGCCGGTGGCGCGAGCCACCGGTTGGGCTAGGAGGGAGTTTCTTTCTTGCGAGTCCCGGGGCCTTGCGGCCCCGGCAGGAGTAATGCCGCCCCTCCGGGGCTGGTGATGTGGGTGAACAGAGAGGCGTTTACGAGACGCATCTCGTGGCACCGGCGTTCCGTCCGTGTGGAACCGGGTTGGATGTCGACTTTGCCCGACCGGTGGCTCAAGGACCACCCAAGTCACCCATAGTCGATCGGTTCGCTGCGTCAGCAGGAGTAAGCGACCTGAGCCTCTTGTTCGTCGTCTCGACGGCACATCGCAGCAACCCGAACCCCTTCGGCAATCATCCCGCTAGAGTGTCGCCGGGCGTGCGCATACCCCTGGTCCTAACCCTATGCGTTAGGTCTCAATCATTCATCGTCATCGTCGCTCAGGTCGTCCTCTTCACCCTCAGCTGAGATCGATTCCAGGTAGGCGATCCGCACTTTACGGAGATCGATTTTTTCCTGGGGGTCTACAAGGAAAAACCACCAGCCATTGCGAACGCCACCCACAATCGCGCCAGCCGCATCGGACGGCGAGGCGTAGATCTTGCCACCGACATCGAGACTGCCGTCGCTCAGCAAAGTTGCCGTGGTGTCGCCATACTTCTTTTGCCGTGGATACAGAACTGTTCCCGGTTGCAGCCATCCAGCACTGATCAAATCCGATAGATCGACTCGATGTTTGTAGTGCGTCTGCTGGGCTCCTTGCGGCGAACGATGGCCGTCGGGAACCGTCCAAATTTCGACGATGATTTTCGCCAATTCGTCTGTACGTTGTCGGATATGTTCGTCCGACCATGCTTCACAGGACTTGTCGGAAAATTTTCGATTGAGGAACAGCACATCATGAGCCTCCAGGGCCCTGCGCTTGCCAGAATCTCCCGCCCAAGGTCCGTTGGATACTTTCGAATTCAGCGACGAACTCAATAAGGTCAAATTACCCAGGGTATGAATCAACGCATCGCGTTCGACTTCCCCCTTGGGACCATCTGGATGCTTCCAATGCGTTTGCCATTTCCGAGGGATGATATGCTCGATAGCAAATTTCGCTTTGGTGACTTGCTCTGCGTACTTGCCTTCTTTGCCAGGTTTCCAGCCTCGTAGGTGATCCTCAATCCCTTCGAGCACCATTCGTAAGCGACCACGCTGTAATCTACGATAGGCCGGAAGGTATCTCAGCGTATCTCGGATCTCTTGATCATCTGGCCAGTAACGACTTTCGCTGGTTTGGTTGGCAAGAAATGCTTCGATGGAATCACCAGCGATCTTTCGTTTCTCTTCGTCTTGCAAGTGGCGTATCACCTCGGCCACCATCTGGTTGTATGCCTTCGTGGTCGCACGAACTAGCATGCGACGAACCATCCAGCTTTCAAAGACAGCCAAGCCCTTCTCAATTTGCTTTGCCGCTATCTCCTGCCGATCTGGATCGTAAAGAAACAAGATAAGCGGTTTCACCACTTCGCTCTCGAGCACTCCAGTTCGATATGCAAACAATTGCAAGCGATTCATCTGGCTGTTGGCGGAAGAACCACTTTCGATGAAATTTCTATAGACCGCTGCGGAGCGATCAACCTTTCCGAGGAGTGATTCCATTCCCGAGTGTTTTTCGGTTGCGTGATTTTTAAATTTCGAAAAAACCTCCCTTGCGACAACCTCTTCGCCGGTTTGAGCGACCAGCCAGTGATTCAGAAAAACGGAAGATCTTGGGTATCGGGTGCGGCCAAACGCGACTTCTGTCTCCCAAAATGCTGTTTCGAAATCCTTCCAGTGCTTTTCATAGAGCTGTTCTACATCACTTCCTTCATCGAGCAACTGCTGAAAAATGAAGTTTTTGATGAGATCGGCAGCAGTCAGTTGCGAGCCACGGGCGTTGAGCGTTTCAAAGATCTCCTGGGCATTCTCTTCGGCGTTGAGGTCAATCACCACCATCTGAAACAACTCCCGCGCCGCTGTCTCGATCGCAATGGCCCGAGCCTGTACGAAATCAGGGCCTTTGCTCGTCAGCCATTCCGCAGCCCGATCGGAAAAGTAATGGTGAGCCTGCACCATGCGCTCGTGTTTGTATTGCAGAAGCGAGTAATCGGTAGGAATAACGGCCGCCATCACTTCGTTGAATGCTGGACGATCCCGATTGGTAGGCCAAACTTTGAAGCGATCTTCAGGTTTACGACAAAAGGGCGAGCCATTTACTACCAGCGTCTCCATCCGCTGGGATGCGGCTTCCGCTTCGACCGCCACCAATTGGGAATGCAATGCATCGAAAAGAAGCTGCAAGGTTGTCAATCGTTGCTGGCCGTCAATGATGATCCGCTCTTGCATCGTGCCGCTGGCGTTTTGCACCTGCTGCAACACCACGGCCCCCAGAAAATGCGGATAGTGTTTCACCCCTGGTTTGTCCACCAGTTTGTCGGCCATGCGAGCCATGTCTTTCCAGAGCGGCTCCCATTGGTTCTCCTCGTTCCAAACGTAAGGTCGCTGGAAAAGAGGGACAATCAAACGCTGCGGCTGCATAAAAACCGCCTGCGGGGTGCGAACTTGTGTTTCCATCAGGGGGGCGATCGCTTTTTTTTTCGTTGATACCGCAACAATGAAAAATCGGTAGGTTTGACTACTCTACCCCCAACGCCTTAAACGCAGCATCGCGAGGATCTGCGTAGAAGCTGGTTTGGAACTTGGCGAATAGTTCGCCAGGGATCGTCGGTATGTCGCGGACGCTGGCCATCGGCAAAAGGATTCGCTTTGCGCCGGAGTCGGCTGCGACTTGGAGTGATTCGGCTAGGTTCTCCACCGGCACAATGTTGCCACCAAGACTCATGCTACCGAGCACCACCATCTGCTGCTGGATAGGTTTGCCAAGTACCGCTGAACACAACGCGACAAAGGCCGCAAGTGTCATCGATGTGTTGGCTCCCGTGTTGTGGAGCTCCACAACATGCAGGTGGTAGTCGTGATCTAGTGCCTTGATCGATGCACTGACGTGCCCGGAGTTCGCTTTGAAGTAGTCGAAACCAACCTTGGCTGCTTCTTTGGCTTGGGAATTCGAACCAAAGCCAGACATTTTCAAGGCGCCGTTGCCTGGCGTAACCTGGGTTTCGATACGGTAGAGTCCAAGGTGGCCGCCTGTCCCGGTTGCTACGGTGTGCAGGACGCCTGGATTCAACGGTCCGTCTGGAATCAAGCCACCTCCACCTTGCTCCGGTACGGTGATGAACTTCTCTTCGGACTTTTCGAGGTCGATGTAGCTGAAATGGACATCGAAGAACTCCATTCCGCCAATCTTCTTGAGCTGCTCTTTGACTCGCCGTCGAGCTTCCAAAGCGTACTCCAAGCATCGACGCACGGCTTCTTTGTCGTACTGTTCGTTCGGGTAGAGGAGTTTCAACAGCCCAGAAACCGTGTGTTTGACGGCGATAGTGTCGCGCTGGTTGAGGTCTCGTCCAAGCCTAAAATACTTGTTGATGGCATCGCTGAAATTTCGCTTCCGCATCTCTCGCACCCATTCGGCGAAGTAGTCCACGATGAGCCCGTATTGGCCAGTGAAGAACTCCGGACGCATTTTGGGGATTTCCCAGCCTGGGATGTACGCATGGAAGCGATCGAAGAACGCGGAATCGATCATTGCTTCTGGGAATGGAGCGAGCAGGTGACTTGTTTTCACTAGCGTATCGACCGACTGGTTGATATTGCCGATAAATACCATGGATGCCGAAGCGCTGATGGCATCGCGACCACGCGCAAACGAACCGCTGGCCATGTAGTCCTTCATGATTTGCAGTGCGTCTTTGTCCTTGCCTCGAAAGACAATGCCGGCAACCTCGTCGAAGGCGACGCAATCCCAGAGACCTACCAAGCCCACCGATCGCGACGAGAGGTTGTAGAACAAGTTTGCCACGGTGGTCGTTCCACCGGAAATCAGAATGCTGTTGGGGCTAATCTCTTTGTAGATGTGGCTTTTGCCTGTTCCGCGTGGGCCGAGCTCGCACACGTTGAAGTTGTTCTCCACCAACGGAATCATGCGGCAGAGAATATGCCATTTGACTCGCTCCTCGAACTGGGTCGGCTCGTAACCGCAGGATCGCAGCAGAACATCGATCCACTGTTCTTCGTTGAAGTTGGTCCGACCTGCAAAAAGCTCGTCCATATCCATTCCTGGCATCTGGATCGGCTTGACGTCTTCCACGATGAATGGCGAGCCTCGCTGGCCTTCTTCGTAGAAGTACTGCATGGTGATGATCGACCAGATTCCACCCGCCAGGAGTTTCTCGTACTTCTTAATGAAGCTGGTGGGAATCTCGGCTCCGCTCACGCCGAGGTTGAGCAGATCGGCTTCGTAGACATCTCGGCGTTCGTTTAGTGCAACGGTGACCTTGTCGATGATCTTGTAGCTGCCGCGCTCGCGGATGATCGACTTGACCTTCTCCGATTCGTCTGGGCGAACATAGTTCTCAGAGAGAATCTTCTTGACCGTTTGCAGACCATCTTGGATGACTTGCTCATCGGTCGATGCGCAGTAGCTGCCCAGCAAATATTCCAGCACGTAGACAGGGACGTTCGCGCCTTCTTTTACCAGTTTGGTCAGGTCCTTTCGGACCACCTTGCCGGGAAAGTAACGGTTCAGCAGATCGTCGATGGCGTTGCCATTGGTTTGGGAATCAGAAGTCATCGAAAGCCCTATCAATAATTACTTCAACACTTTGCTGTTCTATGCCCGTTTCGGCGTCCTGCAAAACCAAGCGGTACGGGGTCTTTTTGTTGTACTGGCGATCCTTAAGGACCAAGCTGACCCATTTCTTGCGGTCGTCAAGACTACTCGATGTGCTGTCGAATTTGATGTTCTGGACGTTGGTCACCGGTTCGCTTCCTTGATAAACCGCCACTTTCAGTGTGATCGGCTTTACGCGATCGCTGACCGCATCCATTTGGATCAATTGGAATCGATGTTGGGCCGTCGTAATCCGGTGATTCGCTCCCAATACCTGGACTGAGACATACTTGGTTTTGGTATCGGCAGCCGACTTGCCCTTGATTTGCTTGACCGTGATCACGGGAACGATGATCTCCTGAGGCATCGCGCCCCCGTGGACGAATTTAGCTCCACCAACAAAGTGGAACAGATTTGTTCCCTTGGGGATCCAAAACTCCATGTCGCCATCAACGTTCGACGTTTGGCTAAGTTTCCCATGCCAGGCAGTTGGGTTGCTACCGAGTTTCGGACCGATCAGATAACGTTTCTTGGCAACGATTGCTTTGTCTGGCTTGTAGTCGATCTTGCTCTTGTCCGTTTCGACTGGGGCCGATTCCGTAAAGAGAAACCCATGATCGGCGGTGACCACGATGTGATTGCCGTTGAGGCTATTCACCACGAAATTGATCAGTGATACCAATTCATCGATGGCTCGTCTCACGGCTTCGAAGGTCTTGTCTTCGGTTTTGGCATCGTCCCCCGTCGAATCCACAGCGTCGTGGTATATGTAGATCACTCGTTTGTCCTTGATGAACTCACGTCCTTCTTCTTTCCGCATGGACATGATTTCGTCGAACTTGCAGGCGGCTCCACTCACTGATTGAAGGATTGTGTCGCGTTCGCTGGCGATACTGGACTTTCCATCGACTAGGACATCCGTACCTTTGTAGCTGAGATTCTTGTGTGGAAGCAGGCTTGCCATACCGAGAGCGGTATAGGATGGCAGAACTCCAAGCTGAGCGGATAGCGTCGCTTCCAGTCGGTATTTGCCGTTGAGTTCAGTTGCGAGCTCTTGGGCGGCTTCAAAACGGAATGCATCGCTGATGATCACGAAGGCTCGACGATCATCCCCTTTTTCCAACCATGGCTGTACGTTCTGTGAGTAGAACCGGTACTGGTTTGGAATCCCGGAGATCTTCCAGTTTTCCAAGAGACCGCCCGCGGGCTCGATGAACTTGCCCCACGCGAGAGCTAGCTCCGTCAGATACCAATTCAAATAATGGGCTTCCAGTTCACCTCGTAGTGGCTTGAGAATGCTCCAGCCGGCCGCTTCAGCCAAATCCGACGACTCGCAGAAGTGTCGATAAAGTTGGTCGAATCGATATAGCTCTTTCTGGTACGCGTTAACCAGCGATTCTGCGTCAGCGAACTCGAAACCGATCTTGTGATCATTTCGCAGCGAATAAAACTCAGCGGCCGCAATGAGTGCTTCGTAGACCGCATGGAAAGCTGAACGCGGGCCATCCGCAGTATCGGCGATCGACAGCGTTGCCCAGAGTCCGGTCTGGCGTCGTGTAGCGATGGTACGGATCTCATCGGCATTGATGGTGTCGACGGTATTCTTGACCAAGTCGCGAAGGGAGCTGGCGATTCGCTTCTCGGCGTCCAGGAAAGTCATCACATCGACCAGTTGCGGAAGGTCGAGAATTGATAGTACATCATCGATCTTGAGAAGCGATGCGGCCACCGCCGAAAGTCGGTCGTAACTGCTACCTTTGCTACTGCTGTCCCGCCACTGGGCCAAGCAGACAACCGCATTTGACCAGCCGCTTTTGGGGAGCACCAGGTTTTGTAGCGATTGCGGAACATCGGTTTTGACGTGAAACGCAAAGTCGGTGGCAAACAATCGCAACAAGAGATTCTTCAGATTCGAACTTTCTTCATCGTAGCCAAACGATGACTTGACCATTTGCCAGAAAGGAGCATCCAAGTCAAATTTCTCGACTTGTGCCCAAACCGCTGGTGGTTCATCCAAATCGATGTCTTGGGTTTCCGTCCACGCGTGAAATAGCGTGCGGAGCAAGTTGAAGAGTTCGGCTTGTTCGGCTTTGGTGATGACCGCGATCATCTTCCGATCGAGATCAGGAGCAACATCGTTGGGCTCGACCAGTGTCTTCAAACGCTGTAGCCTGTCCTTGGAATCGAAAAACTTTCGGCGATCAGCCAAGTGAGTTCGCAGATGAAGATTCGCCAGGCCCAATTCCTGAAGGAGAATGCTGGCACGATCTGATCGGAAACTTCGACTGAAAAGTCGGATGTCCAGCAGCCAGTCGCTTTCGTACTCAGGTTCCTCGGTCGGCGAGTACAACAAGAACTTACTTTCAGTCTCCCGACGATCAATGCGGATTTTCGTGTCTAGCGCACCGGCTTGATGCAGTAGCACCTTAGTCACGCCATCGAGCGAGAGCGATTCAACTGAATCTTCGAACTCACGATCGGGATCGTTCCAGAAGACGATTCGGTTCGCTTCGTCATAAAAAAGCCGGTGAAGAGCAGATTGGATTTGCTTCAGGTCGCTCATTCGTCACTCATTTCGTTGGGAGCGGAGGAACCGCTTCGGTTGTTGCGTCACGCCACCAGCGAATCACACTTCCCACGATGACAAGAACATTCAAGAGTTTCGGCGTGACAGCCTGCACCGAAAGCTCAACGTCTTGCCTCATCATCTCTGGCATCTTGTTCCACCGATCCGCCTTGTCTATGTCCGTATGGAATCTCCCGCTGTACAGCCAAAGTTTCAGCAATTTGCGATTTGTAAACTGCTCACCGCCGAACACGAACCCAATGACTGGGTCTGCATCGAGGAGCGATTCCCACCGTGTTTTGGCGTAGGAGGTCCAGTCCTTCAGTTCGTCTCGATTGCACTTGTCCGAAATGATCTGGCACACTTTATAGAAGTAGACGGCCTGTTCCTTCTCCATCATGAACTGTCGAAACGTCGCGAAAAATGCCAAGAATGTTTCCTCCTTGTACCCGTCGAAAATTACTTCCGTCTTCGGACTGCCATCAAATACCGTCTCCGACATGGAGAAAATTTGTTTTGGAGGATTTCTCACGATGGAACTAGCCAAAAGCTCATTCAGCCTTTGCATGAATAGTTCTAGTATGGATTCTTCGTTCGATGTTAAACTAATTGTCGTCATTTCTTACTCATCATTCTTTCCGCCAGTGATCGCCTTGGACTCGGCCAGCAAGTCGCCAAACTTTGCGTAGTTCACTTTAACGCCGTCATCGAGATCGAGGCTGATTCGCATGTCGGCGTAGTGCTTGAGTTTCTCTTCAAATGTCGCGAGTTCGGCTTGCTGCTTATTGAGCTTGTCTTGCTCTTTTTGGATCTTATTGCGATGACTCGTACTTGTTGCTTTTGCTTTGTCACCTTCCAGTTGGTCAATTCGTGCAGCGATCTGGCCTTGTAGCGGGATCACATACTCAGTTCGCATGCGTGCCAACGTCCCTTCGTTGTAGCGATGCAGATATACGAGACACTGGAAAGCTCGTTGTTTGCCGCTGGAGAATAGCCAGTAGATGGGCCGCTTCTTGTAAGTCTGAAGATGATCTTTGTAGAAGTCTCCGATAAAGTAGTCGCGGAGTCCTTTGGATTTGCCATCTTTTCCAAGACACTGCTCGATGAACCTTATGTTCGGGTTCAAAGTGGCATCGTCGAACGTAGTACGCAAAAACTCTTGGGAGCGGGCGACGATGTCGTCCTGGAACCACTCGCCATCGAGCACTGGGACTATGCCATCCTCGTCGGGGGCGAAGGTGAGTTCGGTAAGTGGCTTACCGACTTTCTCTTCATACTCATGCAGGGTGTCGCCAGCGTTGGCGAGGATGAGGCCGGGGTGGTCGAGCCCATAGCGGCCCATCATGCAGCCGACGGCGTAAGAGAGGAAGGCGGCCATGTCGCGGCGGGCCTCGGCGCGGGCGAGGGTGATTTGCTCCTCGGGCACTTCGGGCTGCAACTCGCCGTTGAGGCCGTAGGCGGCGATGAAGAGCCGGTTGTTTTCCGTCTCCAGCTCCTGCATCCGGCGGATGGCGGCGGTGCTCTGCGCCTCCCAATTCCGCCAGCTCGCCTCCAGCGTCGCGCCCTTCAGCCCCGGCCGCAGCAACGGCTGGTCGCGAAAGTCCCACGACGTCTCGAAGTTGTCCCAGTCGGCGCGGGCGATGCAAACAGCCTCCTTGGTAATATATTCGCGATCTCCAAGGTCAATAATCGGCAGTCTCCCCAAATCACCGCTCGTGAAACTCATACTTGGATTCAAAAGCCCAAGAAAAAAAACCGAGACGGAGCTGCACAAGAAAGCGAAAAGACGGTCAAAGTCCTGCTCCGAATTCGGATATCCGCACCTACTCGTGTCGTCGTAAATCCAGCCGTTTTCCTGAAGACGGACAGCAAAATTGGAGGTACTCAGCTTGTTCCAAGTAAAGCCCCTGCGAAAATAGAACTGAGTGTTCTGCGGGCGAGACTTCAGCTTTCCAGTCTCGTTCGTGAAGTTACGAATCCGCTCACCATTGCGTTGCCAGTCGACGATCTCTGAACTTTTGCGATACCACTTTCGAAACTCGCCACCGGAGCTACAAGGATACCAACGCTCAGCGCGTTTCACTGATTCCTCCAGCGAAGAGCAACCGTAGAAAATACAGTTTGCTGAAACCTCATGCCAAAGACGTTGGAATTGAACATTGTCGCCAGTTGTAAGTCCGGCTTTCAGTGCGGATAGACTGCCAAGGGATGGTGAGGTTTCGAAAACTTCCACCATCGTTTCTGAGTTCTTATAGAAAGCTGGCGCTCCTGGAATTCTTAAAAACAAGCGTGTATTCAGCGCGGCTTGAATTGGTGGCGGAGGATCAGCCGCAATCGAACTCAAGAATAGCTGTTCTTTTCTAGCTTCCCCTCGCGGAATCGTAAGGTCAAGGAACAAGCACGAAGTTGATGATACCCCCGTGTTCAGTGTAAACGCTACCGTTTTGACGACCTCCCCCCCAATCGTGTCAAATGCAGCAGCGCCCAAGTGTAGGCACTGACTCATTCGACCTTCAGCAAATATCCGTTTCCTCAGCTCCACAAAAGACGGCTGAAAGAGCCATCCCTGCATCGTTATCAGGCCAGAGACTCCGCCTGTCCTTGTGAGGGTTTCCGCCCTCTCAATGAAGCAAGAGAATAGATCGGCAAACCCTTGAGGGAAGTTCTTCTCACAAAACAAAAGAAGCGTCGCAGCCATTTGCTTCGCTCCCATATACGGCGGATTAGCTACGACGACGTGATACCGCTGGCTGAGCGATTCGGCTTGGTCGAGCACTCGCATGACTTTGAGGTGCGTCTCGCGCAGGAAGAGCTGATCGCCGAGATGTTTTTCCTCGATGGTGCTGCGGAGGTCGGCGATGGTTTGTTCGTCGAGGCATGGCATTATAAGCGAGCCGGGGTTCTTCGCGTTCTCGAACTGGTGAAGTAGCTTGAGCACGTCCTGAGTGAAGAGGTCACCTAGCCCGAGGGTGTGGATGTAGTCGCGAAGCTCGTCTTCCTCGAATCGCACATCGCGCAGTTCAATGACGTGGGGCTGGACGAGGTGTTCCGGCTGGAAGAAACGACGGGACTTTTCCCTCGCCTTAAAAACGAGGGCAAGCTCAGCGAGCTGGGCGGCGCGGGGGCAGATCTCCAGACCGTACAAATTATGCCGCAGAATGAGAGCGGGAATCTCTGTCGGAGTGTAGCCTTCTTCCTCGTAGATCAAGGTGAGTAGGTCGAAGGCATACGTGAGCATGTGCCCACTGCCGACGGCGGGATCACACAGGCGGATTTCTTCGGGTTTCGTAATTTTGAGGTAATCGCTCTCGGGTTCGCTCTCGATGTAATAAGGCATGTGCTCCCGCAGCCGGGAACTCGGTCGATTCAGTAGCCAGAGTCGTCCAAGGGAATTTTCGACGAGGTAGCGAACGATCCAGTGGGGGGTGAAGAGTTGGGTTACAGCGGGGATGTCCTCGGTGGGCACAGCGCTCTTGCGGGCCATAACCTGGTCCTTCCGCTCGGAGATGTAGAACTGGTAGAGCCAACCCAAGACTTCGACGCTCTCACAGTCTTCCGCAGTAAGATTCTCAACCAATGAGCGGATTAGCGAATCTGTCTTCAGAAGATTATTCGGGAGCAACAGATCGGTTTCATCATCGATCCAGCCAAAGAGGAACGGAATCGTGCGGCTAAGTGCGTTGCATTGCGCCGTGAGTAGCAATCGGTAAAGCTCACTTTCCTTGTTCCCAGCCAGTTTCCATTCGATAACCAAATCCTTCTTCAGTCCCGGCAATTCCACGTACTCAGCATACTGTAAGAGCTCTGGAATCGGCTTATTATCTGGATGGCTGAGTACTCGATATCCGTGGTCGAGGTAACCTTTCAGCTCCATATATCTTATGGCGACTAGCCGATTAAACCACGTGTAGGCAATTGCCTCCATCGCTGTTTGGAATCCATCACGACGAATTCGTTCCTCAAGCTTCTTGCGTTTCTTCGCTATAGAAATCGAGTGTTCGCGTCCGGCAATTACCGCGACGTCACCCCGCTCTGTCATCGGCTCAATCCGATCAGCAGTTATTCCATAATAGGACGCTTGATCAATCATCGCTTGGATGAATTCGCGGCGAGCCGTCGGAGCGTAGTTCTTTAGCTTGGTGCGGTCCATGGGCTACTCATCATCCTTTCCGCCGGTGATCGCTTTGGACTCGGCCAGCAAGTCACCGAACTTGGCATAGTTCACCTTCACGCCGTCATCGAGATCAAGATTGATTTTCTGATCGGCGGCGTGCTTCAGCTTTTCCTCGAAGGTGAGCAGTTCGGTCTGCTGCTTCTTGAGGTCGTCCTGCTCCTTCTGAAGCTTCTTGCGGTGGCTGGTGCTGGTTGCCTTGGACTTGTCCCCTTCGAGTTGTTCGATACGAGCGGCGATCTGGCCTTGGAGCGGGATGACATACTCGGTGCGCATACGGGCCAACGTTCCTTCGTTGTAGCGATGCAGGTAGACAAGACACTGGAATGCTCGAAGCTTGCCGCTCGAGAACAACCAGTAGATGGGTCGCTTCTTGTACATCGACAGGTGGTTCTTGTAGAAACTTGTGGCGAGGTAGCGGCGAATAGTTTCCCGTGGCTGTTCTCCGTTGTTTGGGCCGAGGCTGTCAGCGACGAATTTCAGATTCTCTTCCAGGTGTTCCTTCGGCCACGCCACGCCGATGAACTCCACCAGTCGATTGGTGGCGTCGTCCCGGATACCCCAATCTCTTTCGAGCAGCGGGATGATACCGTCGTCGTCAGCTCGGAAGGTCTGGTACTGGCCGGGATCGAAGCCTTGGTTGCCACTGTGGGCGTAGATCAGCCCTGGCTTGTCGAGGCTGTACCGGCCCATCATGCAGCCGATGGCGTAGGAAAGAAGCCGTTTGATGTCTTCTTCCCGGCTTGGACGGTAAAGGGTGATCTGTTCGTCAGAAACTTCGGGGGAAAGCTCATCTTGCAATCCGTAGGCTTTGATCCAGATTTGGTTGTTTTCCTCTTCAAGACTCTTTAGCTCAACAAAATCGGCGGCGTGTCTGTGATTCCACTCGTCCCAAGCTCGTGATGTTAGATCAGCAGTAAGTTTGCAATCCAATAAGAAAAAAGCGGCAAAGCCGACTGAATTCTCAGAGCAATCCCAATCACGCCTTGCAATTGCTATTGCTAAACGAGCAAGCCGTGTAGCCGCTGAATTCTGAATAAATGGAAGATTCGATATGTCCTGGATTTGAAAGTTCAGAGTGGGATTTAGTGTTTGAAGGAAACGGCTCGCCACTAAAGAGCAAAAGAACGCAAGTACTTCTTCAATCTTCAGTTCTTTTTCGAGAGCGCACGATCCCGCCACATCAAAAAAAATGCCAGGCTCTTTATATCGACACCCAAAACTAGATGAGCCAACGAACGTCCATGAGGCAGCCCTTGAGAAATAATTACTCATCTCTCTCACACGGGATCTCAGTGAGCCATCAACATAGCAGTTCTTGATGTCTCGGCCATCACTTTCCCACAACACCACATGCTCGACATTTCCATACCATTTTCTAAATTCGCCACCCTTTGAGTATAGGAACCATCTTTTGGAATTTATCGGGTAATGCGCTTCAGGTGGATTGATTTCAGAAAACTCCACTTCATGCCAGAGTCGGACGAAACGGGAGTTATCACCGGTCTGCATCCCCGTTCTTACATCAAAGCAATCTGACACTTTTTGGGAATTGCAAAACGCATCAATTGTAGCATTACCAACCCAATATGCGATTGGGTTGCCGGGTAAATTCTTAAAATGTGAAGGCATTACCTCGTAAAATAAATGGCTGCTCTTAGTACGAATTGCCTCCTTGCAAGCACTTGCTTTGTCGGCCTCTGTATTTCCGTCCAGAAGGCGATGAAACACCGCTTTGGAGCCTTGAAGTTGGCAGTTGAGGCTTACGTAGGCTGTAGTTTGGACCACCGAGCCGCCGATGGAATTAAATCCTCTGGAACCTAAATGAGCCATGCAGATGAGAGATTGCTTTTCCATGAGCTTCGATCGAAGCGACTCATAGCTGGAGAGAAACATCCAACTTTGCATCGTGATCATCCCTACAAAGCCAGTGGGCGATGTCAAATGCAAACTTGCCTCCATGAATAATGCGAAGGCGTCCGATTTGGAGTCTGGATAATATTCCTTTGCAAAGTTCTTAAATGAGGGATTCATGGCCTTCCCTCCCATGTAAGGCGGGTTCGCAACCACGGCGTCATAATGCCGAGCCAACAGCCGAGCCTGCTGAAGCAAAGGTTTTAGAACGTGAGCCGATGCGTGTGTCAGATCACCATTCGTCAAAACTTCATCTAGCCGCTTCTCGATCTCCGGTAGCTTGGTCGCCAGCTTCGGTGGAACCTGAATCAGCGAGCCAAACGTCTTGGCGTTCTCGAACAACTCCAGGAGTGCAGCTATATCGCCTCGTGAGACATAACTCTTCTCAGCCAGCGCCTTTTTGCTGAAGAGTCCATCTTTCTCTTCCTGAATCTCCTCGAACAGATATTCGTTCGGAACGTCGTCTTTGTTGATCGGAGCATTGAGGGCAAAGGCGATCTCGTTGGCATTCATCCCCTGGCTGTCTTCAAACGCCAGGATGTTCGGCTTGGCCTCGCTGTCAAAGATGCGGCGGTCGTCGGCACGAGCTTTCATCATCAAGGCGAAGGCCGCAAGCTGCGCCGCCCGGTCGTCGATCTCCATGCCGAACAGGTTCTTTTGCAGGATCAGGGCCGGGATGTCCTTGGCCCGGTAGCCCCGTTCTTGATAGATCGCTTTGAATAAGTCATAGGCTTCGACCAGGATGTGAGCTGAGCCGCAAGCCGGATCAAGGAGCGTCAGTTCTTCCGGGTTCAAGCTCGTCGGCGTGATCGCCTTCAGTTGCTCCTGGACTTCGGGCGTCTGCTCGGCAGGCTCGATGTAATACTCCATCTGCTGCCGCAAGGTTGATTGCGGATAGGTCGCCAGCCATTGCCGACCCAGGGTGTTCTGAACGAGGTATTTGACGATCCAGTTCGGCGTGAAAAGCTGCGTGGCGGCAGGGATGTCCTCGCTGGCAACGATCTTGCCGATTACCTCGTCTTTGCGCTCCGAGATGTAGAACTGGTATAGCCAGCCGATAATCTCGACTTCTTTCCAGTCCTCTTCGTCGATCTCGTTGACCAATTTGCGGAGCAGCGAATCTGAATTCAGCAAGTTGTCTGGTAGCAGCAATTCCGTTTCGTCATCGATCCGCTCGAATAGAAAAGGCATGGCGGAGTGAAGAGCATTGCACTGGGCGGTGAGCAGTACGCGATACAGCTCGCCTTCTTTGTTACCAGCAAGCTTCAGGTCAATGACACGATCTTTCTTAAGCCCAGGAAGATCCAGGTGCTCTGCGTGTTCCAATATCTCTGGCGTTGGCTTTCCTTCTGGGTGGCTAAGGACTCGGTAACCATGATCTAGATAGCCGTGCAGTTCCATGTACCGAATGGCGACCAAGCGATTGAACCACGTATAGGCCATCGCCTCCATGGTTTGCTGGAAACCGTGCCGTTTGATGCGGTATTCCAGTGCTTTACGCTTTCGAGCAACCGCGATCGGAAAGCTGCGACCACCGATGACTGCTACGTCACCTTTTTCGACAACCGCTTCGGTTTTATCTGCCGTCAGTCCATAGAACGCGGCACGGTCAACCATGGCCTGG
>Ga0315900_10006778_pt1 | contig 15224 bp, 8 predicted proteins | sample LakEriMetagenome_FD_203521 | JGI IMG/M metagenome (GOLD analysis project Ga0315900, IMG submission 203521) | Freshwater fungal communities from buoy surface, Lake Erie, Ohio, United States - Buoy 12 MA114 | ecosystem: Environmental > Aquatic > Freshwater > Lake > Lake biofilm | place: USA: Lake...
TGGAAGCTACCGCCGCACAAGCGTGCTTCAAGCCTTGTCAGGGCATGGGGTTTTGGACGGCAGGGGTTGCTGTGGTGTTGGCGCTTTCGGCCTTTGTCCTGCCAGCACAAGCGCAAACAGTACCGCGGGCAGAACCGGGTTGGCAGTTTTCTATTACGCCTTACGCCTGGGTGCCATCCATTGATGGTACATTGCGCTATCAGCTACCGGCGCAGACGGGTGGTGGCTCTGCGGATGTTGCCAAGGATAGTTTCAGCGTGCTGGAAGCGCTGAACTTCGCGGCGATGATCGCGGCTGAGGCGCGCTATCAGCGTTATTCCGTACTAACGGATTTCATTTACCTGGATCTTGGTGGCGCCGGCAGCAAGCTGCGCAGTGTTGATTTTGCGGGGAGTGGCGGCGGTGGCGTGGCTGCCAACCTTGATCGCGGCACAGAATCTTCGCTGAGCGGCAGCCTTTGGACCCTCATGGGTGGCTATACGGTGACGCAGGGGAATTGGGGCCATGCCGATGTAACGGGTGGCTTTCGTTTGTTTTCCTTGAGTGCGGAAACCAATCTTCGCCTTTCCGGCGATGTAACGGCGCCGGGTGGCACGGCAAGCCTGAATCGCACTGCACGGCTCAGCGATAGCGCCACCCTGTTCGATGGCATTGTTGGTCTGCGCGGGCGATTTGTGATCGGCAATGGTTTTTTTGCGCCCTACGCCTTCGATATCGGTACGGGCAGTTCATCCCTGACATGGCAGGCTTCCGCTGGGCTTGGCTATCAAATGAATTGGGGCAGTGTGGCACTTGGCTGGCGGCATCTTTCCTATGAGCAAAGCGGCAATCATTTGGTGCAGGATCTGTCCTTTAGCGGGGCATTCCTGGCGGTGAATTTTACCTTTTGATGGGTTGTGGCGCCTGGTGCTGGGTGCGATTGGATTTGGGGAAAGGGTAACCATGAAAGCAACGATGCCTGATTTTGGTCGCCGCGCCTTCGGGCTGATGATCGCCGCACTGCCAACCGCTGCCCTCGCACAGGGTGCGGACCCGCTGCCTTCATGGCGGGAAGGCCCGCGCAAGCGTGCGCTGCTGGATTTTGTCGCTTCCGTCACGCGTGAAGGCAGTGCGGGATTTGTTCCGCCCGCCGAGCGTATTGCGGTGTTCGATAATGATGGCACACTTTGGGTGGAACAGCCCGCTTATGCGCAGCTTATCTTCATTTTGGATCGTATCCGCAGCTTGGCGCCACAAAACCCCACCTGGCAGCAGGATGCGGTGTTTCGCGCGGCCATTGCGGGCGATCTGCACGGCGCCATGGCGGGTGGTAGTGAAGGATTGATGCGCCTGGCCGGTGCGGCCATGGCCGGCAATACGCCTGAGGCATTTCAGCGCATCGCCGCTGATTGGCTGAAGACCGCGCGGCACCCAAGATGGAACCGCGCCTATACCGCGCTGGTCTATCAGCCGATGTTGGAAGTGCTGCGCTTTCTGCGCGCTTCAGGCTTCACGAATTTCATAGTCTCGGGCGGTGGCGTTGAATTCGTGCGCGCCTTTGCCGAGGAAACCTACGGCATACCGCAGCAGCATGTTGTCGGTTCAAGCTTTGCACTGAAGGTGACGGAGGATGCCGGGCGCCTGATGCTGTTGCGCGAACCGCGTGTGGATTTCATTGATGATGGGCCGGGCAAGCCGATTGGCATTGCGCGCCATATCGGCCGGCGCCCGATTGCGGCCTTTGGCAACTCGGATGGCGATTTTGAGATGCTGCGCTACACGACGGAAGGATCAGGGCAACGCTTCGGCATGATCATTCGCCATGATGATGCTGAACGAGAATTCGCCTATGACCGCGAAAGCCATATCGGGCGCCTGACGCGCGCCTTGGATGCGGCGCCGGCGCAGGGCTGGCAGGTGGTGTCCATGCGGGAAGATTGGGCGCGGGTGTTTGCGTGAGTCTGACCGGATTCAAAACCGCCTGAGCAGCCGATCAATATAATCCAACTCCACCGGCGCGCGTTCGCGTTCCGCGCCGCGACGGCGCAGTTCCTGTTGCAATTGATGCGACCGCAGGCGTTCCGCTTCGCCTGGCACCAGCGTATCGCCGGCATTATCCTGCGCTGAACCGCCAGCTTCGCGCCGGTCGCGGCCCAAGGGATCGCGGCCTTCGCCACGCTGCGCTTCCTGACCCTGCCCTTCGCCACCTTGCTGGCCGCTGGCCATTTCTTCGCCTTCGCCCTCACCCTCGCCCTCACCTTCGCCAGGTTGCGGCGGGCCGAATTGGCGCTGCATGCGTTGCGACATTTGCCGCCCGCCTTCGGTCAAAGCACGGATTGCCTGTTGCTGCGCACTGCGCGGGTCACGCCCTTCGGCCAGCGCTTCCGCCGCGTCGCGCATGGCGCGATCAGCCTCAGCCAGCGGGGCCGGCACATCGCCGGTCAATTCGCCGAATTGCTGCATCAATTCACCCAGCGCACGACGCAGTGCGCGTTGCGTGCGCGCATCCCGCGCCGCTTCTTCTCGCGCTTCGGGCGTTTGCGGCCGGGGTGGCGGTGGGCGGCGCGCATCATTGCGCGTGTTTTCCTGATCTCCACTACGACGATGCGCGCGGTCGAGCATTTCAGCTTCACGCCTTACCATATCCTGAAGCGCGCCCATTTGCTGCTGGCCGCGCTGGCGTTGCTGGCGTTGGCGATCCTCAGCCCGGCTGGTGCGGCCTTCTTCCAAGGCTTGCAGCATTTCCTCAAGCTCGGCCATTTCGCGTTCGGCGTCTTCCTGGCGACCATCGCGCGCGGCGTCTTCCAGGCGGCGGGTGCGGCGTTCCAATTCGCGGCGATCAAACACGCGCTGCTGCGGGTCATAGGACAGCGCTTCATTGTTCTCGCGCTGCATGCGTTCAGCGAGGGCTTCCAAATGCCGGCGAATGGCTTCGCGCAATTCCTGAATGCGGCGCTGCAATTCAGCGCGTTCCTCAGGGCTGCGTTCAGCACCCTCTCGCCGGGCTTCTTCCAAGGCTTCGCGCAGGGCTTCGCGCGCCTGGGTCAAAGCCCGCGCCGTACGGTCCGTGCGGCCTTCTTCCAAAGCCACCGCCACATCCCACAAAACCTGCTGCACTTCCGGCACGGCTTCATCACGTTTATCGCGCGCCAGCCGATGCCGGGCAGCGCGCAGCGTCAGGAACATGCCCGTGTCATGTTCGAAGGCTTCGGGCGCATTGGTGATGCGATCCAATTCGCGCCGCGCCGGCTCTCGTGCGCTGGGGTCGAGTGACAGCGCGCGGCGAAGCGTGATCAATTGCTGCGCGACAGGGTGCGAGAAGCGCCGTTCCGGCAGCACCAGAAAGGCGCCTTCGGATTTGCCTTCCTGTTCGGCGCCATCGCGCGCGAAAAGCCGCGCTTCCACTTCCAGCCCGGCCCAGGGATGGGCGGAGAAATCATGCTGCGCCGCCCCCTGCGCCTGGCGCGGCGCGCCGCCTGGCAAGGGAATATCATGCGTCACTGCCGGGGCGGAGGGGCGCTGCTTCAGCCGTAATTCAACCCGCAGCGAAACAAGCCCCCAATCATCTTGCGCCTTCCAGGGTAGACGCAGGCCCAAGCCCCTCCCCGCGCGGCCTGGTGAGGGATCCCAATTGACTACGGGTGGTGCATCCGGCGTCAAGGTCAGCGCCCATTGCGCTACATCGCGCCCATCGCGCTTCAGCACCAATGCGCCGCCTTCGGTCAATGGCAGTTCCAGGGCATGGCTTTGCGCATCCATGCGCGCAAAAGCATGGGCCGCAGCGCCCAGGCGCAATTCCGGCGGATTGGCGCTGCCCGAGAACACCATATGCAGCCGGCTACCCGCCGGTACCGCTACCGCACCGCCCTCAGCCTTCAGGAATTGTGGCGGTGCGCCCGTATAGGCGGGGGGCGTCACCCAGGCCTCAAAGCGCGCGGCCAAAGCAGCCGGTGCGGAGGCCGGTTCCGCAAAGGGGGGTACCAGGGCAGCAAGCAAGCGTTCCGGCGCTTCCCGCCCCGCCATGCCGAGCCCCGCCACCAGCGCGACCAGCACGGCGGCCCGCAGGGCCCGAGGGTCCCGCGCCGCAAGGCCCGGTGAGGGGTGCGCCACGCGAAGCTGCCCAAGCTGCGCCGCCGCGCGGTCCCGATGCGCCTGCCATAGCGCCTGCGCCATGGGGTCATCCCCGGCTGGGCGATCCGCCAGCACGGCGAGCGGGCGATGCGCCAGGCCTGAATCGCGTTCCAGCCGCCGCGCCGCCGCATCCGCGGCCGGTGCGCGCAAGCCAAGCGCGGCGCGATAACCAAGATAGCCAAGCAAGGCGGCAAAGCCGATCAATATGAGCAGATGCAGCACCGGCGGCAGTGTCGGCAGTAGCCCGGTAAAGGCCAAAGCCAGAAAGGCACCCATCACACCAAGCGGCGGCCAAAGCGCCTGCCAAGCGCCTTCCCACCAAAGCGCAAGCCGAGAAAGGCCAAGCTTCAAGGCCAGGGTACCAAGGCCCCGGTCTTCAGGCGGCGCCTTCCCCGGCGTCCGGCTCATTCCATCAGCCATTCCGGCACACGCTGGCCGGCATGCAAAGCCTCGTAGGATTGACGGTCTCGCACCACGGCGAAGCGCGCGCCATCCACCAGCACCTCGGCCGCCAAGGGGCGCGCGTTATAGGTGGAAGACATGGTGGCGCCGTAAGCCCCGGCATCAAGCAGCGCGACCAAGGCACCGGGTGGCAAATCCGGCAAGGCGCGGTCACGCGTAAAGCAATCGCTGCTTTCGCAGACCGGGCCGACCACATCCGCCGGCGCGAGAGGCGCAACCAAAGCGGCGGGCGAGACCGGCAGAATGCCATGCCAGGAATCATACATGGCCGGGCGCAGCAGATCATTCATCGCCGCATCCAGCACCACAAAGCGCCGCGCCGCGCCCTGCTTTTGCAGAATCACACGGGAAAGCAACACCCCCGCCGGCCCGGCAATCCAGCGCCCCGGTTCCAGCATGACGGGCAAGCCAAGCGCGCCGAGCTCTGCCTTGATCGCGCCAGCCAAGGCCGCCGGCGCGGGCGCGATTTCATCGCGATAGGCAATGCCAAGCCCGCCGCCGCAATCGACACGCTCAATCGGCAAGCCTTGCGCGCGAATGGCCCGCACCAATTCTGCCAAGCGCGCATAGGCAGCGCGATAGGCACCCATGCCGACCGTAATCTGGCTGCCGATATGGGTTGCAATGCCAATCGGGCGAATGCCGGGCAACTTCGCCATGCGGGCATAAAGTGCGAGCGCGTCATCATAGGCCACGCCGAATTTGTTTTCGCTGAGGCCCGTGGTGATCTTGGCGTGGGTCTTTGCATCCACATCGGGATTGACGCGAATGGCAACTGGCGCCGTGCGCCCCATGCCGGCAGCGATTGCGGAAATCATATCAATTTCCTCAATGCTTTCGGCATTGATCTGCATGATGCCTTCGGCAAGGGCCAGGCGAATTTCGCGTTCGGCTTTGCCGACACCGGAAAAGACAATCGCGCTGGCGGGGATGCCGGCGGCACGTGCGCCGCGCAATTCGCCTTCGCTCACCACATCAGCGCCAAGCCCTTCGCGGCCCAGCAGCGCCAGCACAGCCAGATTGTCATTGGCCTTGGTTGCAAAATGCACGGTGGCGGTCAGCCCAGCCTCAGCCAAGGCAGCGCGCAAAGCCCGCGCCCGGCGGCGCAAGGTGCCCGCGGAATAGACCCAAGTCGGGCTACCCACCACTTCGGCAATGCGCGCCAAAGGCACATCTTCCAGCACCAGCCCATCATGCGCATGGCGCGTGAGTTGCGGGCGCTGCGCGAGCAATTCGGCGAAGGAAGGATCATCGCCCGGATCAAGGGCGGGTGCAGGGGCGGCCATCCCCCTATTGTCGTGATGCGCGCGGATTATCGCAAGCGGGAAAGCGCCATGAGCCTGCAAGCGAGAGCGCTTTTCGGCCAGTTGGGTATGCAGCTGCCTGCTAATTGATCAGCCTTGGCTGATCACAGCAGGCGGAAGCTCAGGTCCAGGCTAAACCGGCAAGACTGGTTTCTGACGCCCGCCTGTCGCGGCGCGCGCAGACACTTGCCGATGTTTCTTTCATCCTTGGATTGCACTAACACGGAAAGCATGCAGGTGAACCCGATCATCCTAGGCATTGAAAGCAGTTGCGACGAAACCGCCGCGGCGGTGCTGCGTGCGGATGGCACAATCCTGGCCGAGGCGGTTTTCAGCCAACAGGCCGAACACGCGGCCTTCGGTGGCGTGGTGCCGGAAATCGCGGCGCGGGCGCATCTGCAACGCCTGCCCGGCCTGGTAGCCGATACCATTGAAAAGGCAGGCATCCGCCATGACGCGCTGCATGCAGTGGCCGCAACCAGCGGCCCTGGCTTGATTGGTGGCCTGATTGTTGGCGCTTCTTTCGGCAAGGGGGTGGCGCTGGCGCATGGCCTGGCCTTCCTGGCCATCAATCACCTGGAAGCCCATGCGCTGACGGTGCGTCTGCCTGGGCTGATGCCGGATGGGCCGCCTGAGTTTCCCTATCTGCTGCTGCTGCTCTCGGGCGGCCATTGCCAATGCGTCGAGGTTCAAGGCCTTGGGCAATATCGTCGCCTTGGCAGCACCTTGGATGATGCGGTGGGGGAAGCCTTCGATAAATCCGCGAAGCTTCTCGGCCTGCCCTGGCCCGGCGGGCCGCATCTGGAACGCCTGGCGTCAGGGGGCGATCCGGGGGCAATCGCCTTGCCGCGGCCCTTGCTTGGGCGGCCTGGATGCGATTTTTCCTTCTCTGGTCTCAAGACTGCGGTGGCGCGGGCAGTGGCGGCGGGACAGGCGCGGCCGGCCGATATCGCGGCGGCTTTCCAGGCTTCAGTGGCCGCCGTGCTGGCTGATCGCGCAGCGCATGCACTGGATATGGCGCCCAATATGACGGCACTGGTGGTGGCGGGGGGTGTAGCGGCCAACACAGCCATCCGCACGGCGCTGCGCGGCGTTGCCGAAGCCAGGGGCTTGCCCATGCTGGCGCCGCCTTTGCGCTATTGCACCGACAATGCGGTGATGGTCGCCTGGGCGGGCATGGAACGCTTGCGGCTTGGTCTGACGGATTCGCTAGCGCATAACCCGCGCCCGCGCTGGCCCTTATAGGCTGGCTTTCGCCCAAAGCTCCGGCTGCAATTCTTCCTTGCGGTTTGGGAACAGCGTAGCGCAGGCAAGGGTCACACAAGCAACCCCGCCCAGCACCAGCATGGAAAGCGAAAGCGATCCCGTGGCTTCATGCAGAAAACCAATGAGCGGCGAGGCAATTGCTGCGCCCAAAAACCCAACCGTGAAGCGGATGGAATAGAGCTTCGCGCGCAAGGCGGGGGCGACATAACGCGCTGTCATCGTCTCATTCACCGTCACCTGACCAAAGATGCAGGCAGCGACCAGCCCCGCCACCGGCAGCACCACCCAGCCATCCAGAAAGGCGAGTGCGAATAACCCCGGCACCACCAGCACCGCGAGCGGCATGAATACGGCCTTCAGCGTGTGCCGATCAATCATGCGCCCGACGCTGAATTGCGCGACGCCGCCGCAAATGGTGGCCAGGAAGGAAAGCAGGCCCACAATCGGCAGCAATTCTGGGCTGCCGGCCAGGCGTTCCTGCATCAGCTTCGGGATCAGCAATGTATAGGCGTTGAACACCAAGCCTGAGACAGTCGCGATGGCGAGCAGAATAATCACCGCACGGCGCACCAAGGCGGGCGGAATTTCAGGAAAGGGCTTGCCGCCGGCCTGGATGCGCGCGGAATCAAAGGGCGGTTCGCGCCAGTAGAAAAACCCCGCAATGATGCAGGCGATGCCCGGGACGATGAAGGCCCAGCGCCAGCCAACATCGGCGGCGATGAAGGCAGTCAGCACGGGGGCTGTGGCGACCCCCAGATTGCCGAAAACGCCATTGATGCCCATGGCGCGGCCCACTTTCTCGCCAGCGGCTTCCACCAGAATGGCGGTGCCAATCGGGTGATAGATCGCGACAAAAGCCCCCATGGCACCAAGCGTGATGGCAAGCGTCATGGGCGAAGGTGCAAAGCCTGCCGCCACCATGAAGGCGCCGGAGCCCATGAAAAAGGCCACCATCAAAAAGCGCCGCCCGAAGCGATCCGCAAGCCAACCCATGGGCAAAGCGCAAAGCCCGTAAATCACGAACATGGTAGTGCCGAGTGCGAGGATAGGCCCGTAATCCGGGCCGAAAATCCCCGCATCCTGCTGCACCATGGCAAGCACGGCGGTCGCCAGGATCAGCAGGCTGTAATGGGTGAAACTATGCGCGGCATTGATCAGAACCACCTGCCGCCGTGCCGCATCCATGCGCCCAACCCCCAGAAACTAGGGGCATCATGCAGGATTGGCAGGACTTGCGCCACGGGGGGCGCGGCGGCGCAATTGGCGGAGCACATCGCGCGGATGGAAGGCGCCAAGCGCCATGCCGGCAAGCGTAAAGGCCGCCATGCCGACCAGGATCATGAGGCTCGCGCGCGTCACTGCCCCAAGCCCAGGCAGGAACAAGCCGAGGGCAAACACCGCGGCTGCCATAATGACACTCGCCAGCACCAGCCGCGGCAATACGCGTCGGCACCGCCGGTCCAGCACCAAATGCCCGCGCCGAACCAAAAGCCAGGCGAGCAGGCCGCCATTCACCCAGGCTGCAATACTGGTCGCGAGCGCCACGCCGACATGGCCCAGCACATCCATCAAGGCCAAATTGAGCGCCAGATTGACCGCGACCGACAAAATCCCGATCCGCACCGGGGCGGATGTATCGCCGCGCGCGAAAAACGCCGGCGCGAAAACCTTGACCAGCACAAAGGCCGGCAACCCTACGGCATAGGCCACCAGCGCGGCGGCGGAGGCGGCACTCGCCGCCGCATCAAAGGCGCCGCGCTGGAACAAGGCGGCAATGATCGGCCCCGCCGCTACGGCCAAGCCCGCCGCGCAAGGCAGCGTGAGCAACACCGCCAATTCAACGCCGCGATTGAGCGCGCGATGGGCCGAAAGCTTCTCCCCCAGGCGCAAATGCCGCGCGAGCAGCGGCAACAGCGCCGTCCCAAGCGCCGCGCCAATCACACCAAGCGGCAATTGCGCCACGCGATCCGCGTAATAGAGGTAGGAAACCGACCCACTCACAAGGAAGGATGCAATGATCACATCCACCGCCAGATTGATCTGTGTGACTCCAGCGCCGAGCACCCCCGGCACCATGCGGCGCAGCACTTGCCGAATGGGGGGTGTGAGCGCCGGGCGCCGATAAAGGCGCAGCGCCATACCCGCCTGCCGCGCCGCGACCCAGACCATGGCAAGCTGCACCACACCGGCGGCAAAAACCCCCCAGGCCAGGGCATGGCCAGGTGTCGGCAAATAGGGCGTGAGGCCGACCAATGCCGCCATCAACAGCAAATTGAAGAAAACCGGCGCGGCGGCAGCAGCGGCGAAGCGATCCAGGCTGTTCAGCACGCCGGAAATCAGCGCTGTCAGGCAGATCAGCGGCATGTAGAAAAACGTGATGCGCGTGAGTTCAACGGCGAGGGCGAATTTGCCCGGATTGGCCGCAAAGCCAGGCGCCAGCACGCCAATCACCTGCGGCATGAAAATCAGCGCGATCAGTGTCAGCAGCGACAGCCAGAGCATCATCAGCGTGCCCATGCGTTCCGCCATATCGCGTGCGGCGGCGCGACCCTCGGCGGCCAGGATGCCGGCAAAGGCGGGCACAAAGGCCGCGTTGAAGGCGCCCTCACCAAATAGGCGGCGGAACAGATTGGGCAGCTTGAGTGCGACGAAAAACGCATCCGCGACCGGCCCCGCCCCAAGGCGGGAGGCAATCAGCATGTCCCGGGCGAAGCCGAGAATGCGGCTCGCCATGGTCCAGCTTCCGATGGTGAATACGGAACGCAGCATGGGAAGCGGTGTAGGCGCGGGCGCGACGAAGCGGAAGGGCGCTTGTTCTCTGAGCGCAGGGCGCCTAGGTGATAGGGCCTGACCCCGGCACTGATGCCGATCCTTTCCGCGAGTAACCACGCGATACCAAAATGACCGATACGAACGACCCCAACGCCCCCTCCCCCACGGCGGCGCAAGAACCCGCCACCGAAGCCCCGGTGCTGAGCGCCGAGGAACGCCTTGTCATGCTGGCGCAGGAGATGGAGGCCTTGCGCGACAAATGGCTCCGCTCGGAAGCCGAGATGCAAAACCTGCGCGCCCGCACTCAGCGCGAAGTGGCCGATGCGCGCGCCTATGCCACGCAGAAATTCGCGAGCGATGTGGTGGAAGCGGCTGAGAACCTGCGCCGCGGCATCGAAGCCCTACCGCCTGCTGCCGAGGATGAGCCCGATCTGCTGACCAAGCTCCGCGCCGGTTTTGAGGGGGTGGAACGGTCCTTCCTGGGCATCCTGGAACGCAATGGCGTGCAGCGCCACGACCCCAAGGGCCAGCCCTTTGATCCGGAAAAGCATCAGGCGATGGCGGAACAGCCCGCGCCGGAGGGTGTGGCGCCCGGGACGGTGATCCATGGCTGGACTTCCGCCTGGACGCTGAATGGCCGGCTGCTGAAGCCCGCCATGGTGGTGGTGGCGAAGGCCGAGGGTTGATAGTGGCGCTGGGGCGCTTTGCCCCAGCCAGCTACAGCAAGGACGTCTCGGCCAATTCAATCGCGCGGCCAAGGTCAACGCTGAGCAGGCGCGACACGCCGCGTTCCTGCATGGTCACGCCGTAAAGCCGGTGCATCCGGCCCATGGTCAGCGGGTGGTGCGTGACGATCAGGAAGCGCGTGCCGCTTTCCGCCGCCATGGCGTCCAGCAAGTCGCATAGGCGTTCCACATTCGCATCATCCAAGGGCGCGTCCACTTCGTCCAGCACGCAGACCGGCGCGGGATGGCAGCGGAAGACGGCGAAGATCAGCGAAAGCGCGGTCAGTGCCTGTTCACCACCCGATAGCAGCGACAGGGTGGAAAGCTTCTTGCCGGGCGGTTCGGCGTAAATCTCAAGCCCGGCTTCCAAAGGATCATCGGAACCAACCAGGGCCAAATGCGCGCGGCCACCGCCGAAAAGCCGCGTGAACAGGCTGCGGAATTCATTGTCCACACGGTCAAACACCTCGCGCAAACGCTCACGGCCTTCGCGGTTCAAATGGCCGATGGAACCGCGCAGCTTGGCGATGGCGTTCATCACCTCATCACGGTCATGCGTGATCTGGCCGATGCGTTCTTCGATTTCGGTGATCTCGATCTCGGCGCGCAGATTGACCGGGCCCATTTCATCGCGCTCACGCACCAAGCGTTCAACCTTGCGCCGCGCCTTGTCTTCCGCGACGTCGGAGAGTTCTTCAGGCGCCGGCGGCAATTCTGCACCTTCACCCAGGCGTTCGGCAATGCGCGCGGCCACAGCGGCTGAGGCGGTTTCCGCCGCTTCCGTCGCAGCCTGGGCGCGCACCTGGTCCTCACGCGCCAGCGCAAAGGTGGTATCGGCGCTGCGGCGGGACTGGCTGCCTTCACTTACGCGCCGTTCAGCGGCGGCGAGTGCGGCGGCGGCGGTGGCATGGGTTTCGCTGGCCTGTTCCAGCAAGCGCGCGGCTTCCGCGCGGCGGAGTGCGGCGGCTTCTGGCGCGGCGGCCAGCGCATCACGCTCGGCTTCGGCTTCTTCATCACGGCGGCGGAGATCGGCAACACGTGCTGCGGCATCTTCGGCGCGTGCGGCCCAAAGGCTTGCTTCATTGGCAAGGCTTGCGCGGCGCGCGGCGATGGAACCTGCCTCAGCCGCCAAGGCACCTTGCGCATCGCGTGCGGCCGCCTCAGCTGCGCGCTGTTCAGACAAATGGGTACGCGCTGCTTCAACCGTTTCGCGGAGGTGCGCCAGATCAGGCGCGGCTTCGCGCGCTTGCGCGGCTGCGCCGCGCGCGGCTTCCGCTTCGGCCAATTCCGCGCCGATGCGTTCCAACTGCGGGGCGAGCGCCGCGAGGCGATTTTCCACTTCTGACGCGCGATTGAGCAAAGCCGCCTGACGCTGGCGCGATTCCGCAAGCGCCATCTCGGCACGCCGGCGCGCTTCCCGCGCATTGGCCTCGGCATTGCGCGCCTCAGCTTCAGCGCTGGCAGCGGCCTGTTCCGCCTGACGCAGCAAGGCAACATCGGGGCGGGTGGTGAAAAGCGCCTCGGCTTCCAGGCGCGCGGCATCGGCTTCGGCGCGGTCTTCGGCAAGCCGCGCCAATTGCGGTTCAAGCGCGGCGATGCGGCTTTCGGCGCGGGCATCGCGCGCGGCCAATTCACCTTCCGCCCGGCGCGCAGCGGATGCTGCAACTTCTGCGGCGCTGCGCGCCGTGCGTGCGGCAGCTTCGGCGTTCGCGGCTTCCGCTTCCGCGGCTTCGGCGGCGATGCGCGCGGCTTCCGCCTCCGCTGCCGTAACTTCGGCCTGATCCAGCCGCGCTTCAGCGGCACGCAGCGCATTGCGTTGCGCCAGCCGCACGGCGCCGGGCGTTGGTGTGCCGGCATGATGCGTATGGCCATCCCAGCGCCAAACCGCGCCTTCTTCCGTCACCAAAGCCTGACCGGGCCGCAGCCCCGATTGCAGCGCGGCGCCATCCATCCCGCGCGCGAGCAAACCCACTTGCGATAGTGCACGCGCCAAGGCGGCCGGCGCTTCCACGAGGCGTGAAAGCGGCACCGCGCCATCGGGTAAGGGTTGCGCCACGGCCAAAGGCGGCAGGTTGCGCCAATGCCGCGCGGCAGAGGCATCAGCCGGGCTTTCCAAAGCCTCACCCAAGGCAGCGCCAAGCGCTGCTTCCAGGCCGGGCGGCACGCGCACCTGATCCAGAATGGGCTGGGCCGAGGCCGTGCCACGCGCTTCCAATACCTCCGTCAGCGCGGCCACTTCAGCGGCAATACGTGCGCGCGCGGCACCCATTTCGGCGGCATTGCGGCGCGCTTGCACCAGGGCTTCGCCAGCTTGGGCGCGCGCCGCTTCCGCTTCAGTCAATCGCGCCGCGCTGCTGATTAACGTGGCTTCTGCCAAGCGTGCGGAAGAATGCGCGGCATCGCGCGCGACCGCAGGAATACGCTCAGCCAGTGCTGCGTCGCGTTCGGCAGAAAGGGCCATGTATTGCGCGACAATGCGGCGATGGCGTTCATCAGCGGCTTGCAAGGCCGCTTCGCGGCGCGTGACTTCGGCGCTGGCTTCTTCCGCACTGCGGCGCGCTTCGGCATGCGTGGCGACAGCTTCGGTGCGACGCGCTTCGGCTTGTTCCAAGGCATCGCGCGCGGCAGTGAAAGCCGCTTCGGATTCGGTGACATGCTGGGTGGCCGCTTGTTTTTCCGCGTCCGTTACAGCGCGGGCAAGGGCCGCTTCGTGATCCGCACGCAGCGCCGCATGGGCGTCGCGCGCACGGCGGAGCCGCGTTTCCGCTGCGGCCAATTCGGCTTCGGCGGCCTGCAATTGCGCCGCCCCGGCGGCCGCGGCTTCGGTGGCTTGGTTGGCAGTGCGTTCTGCCTCACGCACTGCTTCGCTCGCTTCTACCAGCGCGGCGGCTGCAGCATCACGCCGCGCCGGTAGCGCCGTTTCGCGTTCAACCAGCCCCGCATCTTCTTCCGCGATGCGCGCACGCGCAGCTTCGGCATCCTGCGCCAAGGCATCAGCATGCGACAGATCCTGCCTGAGTTCGGCCAGGCGCGCTTCGGCAGCATCAAGTGCGGCACGGGCGCGGCTTTCTTCCGCTTCCATGCCTTCCGCTTCCACGCGGCGGCGTTCTAGCGCGGTACGCGCGGCGGCTTCATCGGCGCGCGGTGCGGCAAGCCCCTGTTCGGCTTCATGCAGCGCAATTGCTGCAGCCTCCGCTTCCCCTTCGGCGGCGCTGGTTGCACTACGCGCGGCCGCCAGCGCGGTTGCGGCGGCGGTCAGCGCCGCATTGGCGCGCGCGGCAAGCAGCGCCAGCCATTCGCCTTCCGCCTGCCGCACCAGGCCCGAGATGTTGCGATAGCGATTGGCCTGGCGCGCCTGGCGTTGCAACCCCTGGCGCTGCGCATCCAATTGGCCGAGTAAATCTTCCGCGCGCGATAGATTGGTTTCCGCCTGACGCAGCTTCAATTCCGCTTCATGGCGGCGCGTGCGCAGCCCGGCAATGCCGGCGGCTTCTTCCAAAACACCACGACGATCATCGGGCTTGGCTTGGATCAACGCAGCAACGCGGCCCTGGCTGACCAGGGCGGAAGACCGCGCACCGGAACCGATATCGGCGAACATGGTTTGCACATCTCGTGCGCGCAATTCCTTGCCATTGACGCGGAAATTGCTGCCTTCTCCGCGCGAAATCCGGCGCGTCACTTCCAATTCGGCGATATCATTATTGGGTGCCGGCGCCAGCCCCGCCGCATCTTCCAGAAACAGCATCACTTCCGCGACATTGCGCCCGGCGCGCGTTGCGGTGCCGGCAAAAATCACATCATCCATTTCGCCGCCGCGCATGGCCTTGGGCGAGGTTTCGCCCATGGCCCAGCGCAGCGCCTCCACAACATTGGATTTGCCGCAGCCATTGGGCCCGACAATGCCGGTAAGGCCCGGTAGCACTTCAACCGTGGTGGCTTCAGCGAAGGATTTGAAGCCGGCGATCCGGATGCGCGACAGCTTGGCGTTATGCGCTGCGCGCGCCTGTTCTTCGCTGCGCGCGGCTTCAGCTTCGGGCGTGCTGATTTCCGCTTCGGTCTCAGCCGGCGCGGGGGGCGTCGCTTCGTCCATCACCGGGGGGTCGCTTCCCGTACCGCGGCTTCGAAGCGATCAAAAGAAATTGCGCCGGGGAGTTTTTGCGCACCAATGATGAAGGTTGGCGTGGCGCTGACCTGATGTTCAGCTTCGCCCTTCTGGCGCGCTTCCAGAATGGCGCGGGCCAAGGCGTCATCCGCCCAGGCGGCGTTGAAGGTATCGGTGCTCATGCCAGCCATGGCGGCGATCTTGCCGATTTCAGCCTTGTGATCCACGCCGCGCGCATAGGCCCAGCGATCCTGTGTCGCGAATAGCGCAGAGATGAAAGGTTCATAGCGATCAGCTGGGAAGCTGCGCGCCACGGCATGGGCGCGGAGCGAGATTTCATCCAGTGGAAAATCACGGAACACCATGCGCACGCGCCCGGTTTCCACCAATTCGCGCTTCACGCGCGGCCAGGTATCCCGGTGAAAGGCGCCGCAATGGCTGCAAGTCAGGGAGAAATACTCAATCGCCGTCACCGGTGCG
>Ga0315900_10006779_pt1 | contig 15223 bp, 12 predicted proteins | sample LakEriMetagenome_FD_203521 | JGI IMG/M metagenome (GOLD analysis project Ga0315900, IMG submission 203521) | Freshwater fungal communities from buoy surface, Lake Erie, Ohio, United States - Buoy 12 MA114 | ecosystem: Environmental > Aquatic > Freshwater > Lake > Lake biofilm | place: USA: Lake...
CGGCTGACAGCCGCCCGACCTCGGGCGACTACCTGCGGCTGGCTGCCGCCGGGCTGCTGGTGCCGAACCTGACCACCGGTTCGCGCTTTGCCGGGCCGGAAAACGCCCGCGTGTTCGAACTGGGGCTGAAGGCCAACTGGGGCCTGGTCAGTGCCAACCTGACCGCCTTCCACCAGCGGATCACCGGCTTTCAGTCGAACATCTTCACCGGCACCGGCTTCGCGCTGGCCAATGCCGGGCAGCAAACCACCTATGGCATCGAGTTTGATGGCATGGTCAAGCCGACCGAGGAGCTGACGCTGACCGCGTCGATGGTCTACCTTAAGCCAAAGTACGACAGCTTCCCGAACTCGGCGCTGGGCGATGCCTCGGGCCGCCAACCGGCCGGTATTCCTGGTATTTCGGCCACCTTCGGTGCGCAGTGGAACAAGGAACTGGGTAACGGCGACCGGATCATCCTGCGCGCTGATTACTATCATGAATCGCCGGTGCAGATCGTCGATGGCCTGCCCGGGTTCATTCAGCGCAATGCAGTCGGTCAGGTGGTCAGCTACCAGCCGGCCTTCGACATTGCCCGGCCGTTCCGCCGCGAAGTGAACGAGGTCAGCGCCTCGGCCACCTATGCGTTGATGAGCGGGCTGGAATTCTCGATCTGGGGCCGCAACCTGACGAACAACCGCTACTTCCTGTCGCTGTTCGATTCGGTTGCCCAGTCGGGCTCGATTTCGACTTACCCCAACCAACCGCGCACCTTTGGCGCGACGGTGCGGTTCAAGTGGTGATTCCAACCGGCAAGAGCTGAAACGAAAAAGGGGGCAGGCAACTGCCCCCTTTTTCTATTGCGCCCGGTGATCGCCTATTCACTGGTCCTTCAGCTTGGCCACGCCTATACCCGCGACATGACTGCTCGTTTTCGCGCATTGCGCTGCTTTGCCCTGGTTGTTCCGCTGCTTGTTCTGGGGGTTCAGCCGCTGGCAGCGCAGAATGCGCAGCGCGCCTCTGGCAAGTCGACAGCGGCGGCCCAGCCCGCCGCGCGCCCGGCTGCTGCCCCAACGCCCTGGCTCTATCGCGGCAGCGATGTTCCGCAGGACAAGGAATGGATCTTCGGCGAACTGCCCAATGGCCTGCGTTATGCCCTGCGCAAGAATGGTGTGCCGCCGGGGCAGGTGGCCGTTCGGGTGCGGATGGATGTCGGCTCGCTGCACGAGGAAGAGAGCGAGCGCGGCTATGCCCACTTGCTGGAGCACCTGGTGTTCCGCCAGTCGCGCTATCTGTCTGAGGGGGCCGCAATCCCTACCTGGCAGCGCCTGGGGGCGACCTTTGGCAGCGACACCAATGCCGAAACCAGCCCGGTGGCCACGACCTTCAAGCTCGACCTGCCCAACATCACGGCAGCCAAGCTTGACGAATCCATGAAGCTCCTGTCCGGCATGATGATCGCCCCGGCGCTGACTGAGGCGAACGTGCGGGCCGAAGTGCCGATCGTCATGGCCGAGAAGCGCGAACGTGGCGGCACGGCCGAGCGGGTGGCCGAAGCCACCCAGCAGACCCTGTTCGCCGGGCAGCGGCTGGCGGTGCGCCCGGTGATCGGCACCAATGAAACGCTCCAGGCCGCTAACCAGGCTTCGGTCCGGGCGTTCCACGCCCGCTGGTACCGGCCTGAAAATGCCGTGATTGTGGTGGTCGGTGATCTCGATCCCAGTCTCGTCGAAGGCATGGTGCGGCGTTATTTTTCGGACTGGCCGGCGCAGGGCAAGCCGGTCCCGGCGCCTTCCTTTGGCGATCCGGTCGCCCCGCCCGGGGCCAAAGGCCCGAACCCGGTTGGTGAAACGCGGGTCCTGGTGGAGCCTGAGCTGCCGCGCGGGCTGACCTATGCCGTGCTGCGGCCGTGGCGGCAGGTGCAGGATACGATTGTCTACAACCAGGGGATCATGAAGGATTCGCTGGCCCAGGCGATCATCAACCGCCGGCTTGAAGCCCGCGCCCGGGCCGGGGGCAGCTTCCTGTTCGCTCAGGTCAGCCAGGAAAAGGTCAGTCGTTCGACCGACGCCACCTTCGTTTCGGTGACCCCGCTTGACGAGAACTGGGGCAAGGCGCTGACCGAAGTGCGCGCTGTGATTGCCGATGCGCTGGCCAGTCCGCCGACTGAGGACGAGATCGAGCGTGAAGTGGCCGAATTCAACGTCGCTTTCGAAAGCTCGGTCGAACAGCGCCGCCTGCTGGCCGGGGCCAAGCTGGCCGACGATCTGGTGACCGCGGTCGACATCCGGGAGACTATTGCCTCGCCCGAAACCGTGCTGTCGATCTTCAATTCGTCGCGTGCACTCTTCACCCCGCAGGCCGTGCTGGAACACACGCGGCGACTGTTCAACGGCGCGGTGACGCGCGCGGTCTACATTACCCCCCGTGCGGGCGAGGCGGAAGCGCCACAGCTCGCAGCGGCGCTGTCTGCGCCGGTCGCCCCAGATGCCAAGGCGCGGCTGGGCGGCAAACCGATCTCTTTTGCTGATATGCCCGCACTGGGCGAGCCGGGCCAGCTGGTCGCCCAGAACGCGACCGGAATTCTCGGAATCGAGCAGCTCGAATTTGCCAATGGCGTCAAGGTGCTGCTCTGGCCGACCACGGACGAGCCTGGGCGCGTTTCAGTGAAAGTCCGGTTTGGTGCCGGTTTCCGGGCCTTTGGCCCGGGCGATAGCGGCTATATCGCGCTTGGCGACATGGCGCTGGTCGGCTCCGGCCAGGGCAAGCTCGGTCAGGAAGAGCTCGACCGGATTAGCACCGGGCGCAAGATGGGCTATGATTTCGAGATCCAGGATTCCTCGTTCCAGTTCTCGGCCGATACCCGCCCGGCGGACATGGCCGACCAGCTCTATCTCTTTGCCCAGAAGTTTGCCCAGCCGCGCTGGGATGCTCCGCCGGTGCTGCGGGCCAAGGCAGCGGCGCGGATGCGCTATGAAAGCTTTGCCGCCTCGCCGCAGGGCGTGCTTGAACGTGATCTTGAGTATCTCCAGCGTGGCCGCGATCCGCGTTTCGCCACGCCGACCCCGCGCGAGGTCGAGGCAACAACGCCGGCCGGCTTCCGGCAGGTGTGGCAGCCACTGCTGGAGCGTGGTCCGATCGAAGTGCAGCTGTTCGGCGACTTTACCCGCGAGCAGGCGATCAGCGCGCTCCAGCGCAGCTTTGGCGCCCTGGCGCCGCGCCGGCCGCTGGAAGACCTGCAACCCGCCCGGGTCCCGGTGCTGTCACCATCTGGTCAGGCGATCAAGCTGACTCACCGAGGCGATGCGAGCCAGGCGGCAGCCCTGATGAGCTGGCCGACCGGCGGCGGCATGGCCGGGATCAGCGAAAGCCGTCAGCTCGAGATCCTGACCAACCTGTTCCAGAACCGCCTGCTCGATGCCCTGCGCGAGCGTTTGGGCGAGGCCTATGCCCCGCAGGTGTTCAACGCCTGGCCGCAGGACCTGGAAAATGGCGGTTCGGTCACGGCGCTGGCTCAGCTTTCTCCGGCGGCGGTGCCGGTATTCTTCTCCACCGCTGAAAGGATCGCCGCCGATCTGGCCGCCAAGCCGGTCTCGGCGGACGAGCTGGCCCTGGTGATCGAACCGCTGCGCCAGCAAATCAACCGGGCCAGCACCAGCAGTGCCTTCTTCATGTACCAGCTGGAAGGGGCCAGCAGTGAGCCGGCCAAATTTGCCGCGCTGCGCACCCTCTTGTCGGACTATACCAGGACCACGCCCGAGGCGATGCAGGCCCTGGCGCGCAAGTACCTCCAGCCGGGCCAGTCCTGGCGCGCGGCGGTGCTGCCCACGGGCAGTGCCGCCCCGGTGGGGGTGGCCAAGAGCGAAGCGAAACCCGCCGGACCAGCCATGCCGGCGCTCGATGGACGCTAGGCGTAATTAAATTTCGCTATCAGGCGCTGCAGCTTTCGTCTTTTGCAATTGCGAACAGAGGGCGCTATGGGCCGCGCTCGCAAAGGAGCAGTAGACGTGGCAAGCATGTGGACACCTGAAAGCTGGCAATCGCGCGAGGCCCGGCACCTGCCGGCCTATCCCGATGCTGCAGCGCTCGGCCGGGTGACAGACACGTTGACCACCTTTCCGCCGCTGGTCTTCGCTGGTGAAGCACGCGCGCTGAAGGCCGATCTGGCTCAGGTTGCTGCCGGGAAGGGCTTCCTGCTGCAGGGCGGTGACTGCGCCGAAAGCTTTGCCGAATTTCACCCGAACAACATCCGCGATACTTTCCGCGTGCTGCTGCAGATGGCGGTCGTGCTGACTTTTGCTTCCAAGCAGCCGGTGGTGAAGGTGGGCCGGATGGCCGGCCAGTTCGCCAAGCCGCGCTCCTCCCCGGTCGAGGTGATCGATGGTGTCGAGCTGCCGAGCTACCTCGGCGATAACATCAACGGGATCGAGTTCACGTCCGAGGCGCGGATTCCCGATCCGCAGCGCCTGCTGCAGGCCTATTCGCAGTCGGCCGCGACGCTTAACCTGGTGCGCGCCTTCTCGACCGGGGGCTATGCCAACCTGCGCCAGGTCCACCAGTGGACGCTGGATTTTATGGGTCGCTCGCCCTGGGCGGACAAGTTTGCCGAGATCAGCACCCGGATCGGCGAGGCGCTGGACTTCATGGAAGCCTGCGGGATCGACCCGCGCACCGTGCCACAGTTGCAGGGCACCAGCTTCTACACCAGCCACGAGGCGCTGCACCTGCCCTATGAGCAGGCGATGACTCGCCAGGATTCGCTGACCGGGGACTGGTACGACACCTCTGCCCACATGCTGTGGATCGGCGACCGGACCCGCTTCGAAGGCTCGGCCCATGTCGAGTTCCTGCGCGGTGTGGGCAATCCGCTGGGGATGAAGTGCGGCCCCTCGCTCTCGGCGGACGAGTTGCTGCGCCAGCTCGACGTGCTGAACCCGGCGCGTGAGGCGGGCCGCATCACGCTGATCAGCCGCTTCGGCGATGAAAAGGTCGAAGCGGGCCTTGCCCCGCTGGTCCGCGCGGTGAAGCGCGAAGGGCACCCGGTGGTCTGGTCGTGCGATCCGATGCACGGCAACGTGATCAAGGCCGAAAGCGGGTTCAAGACCCGCCCGTTCGACCGGATCCTGCGCGAAGTGCGCGGCTTCTTCGCGGTCCACCGCGCCGAAGGCACCCACGCCGGTGGCATCCATATCGAGATGACCGGGCAGGACGTGACCGAATGCGTCGGCGGGGCCATCGCGATCAGCGATGAACGTCTGGCTGATCGCTATCACACGCACTGCGACCCGCGCCTCAATGCGGCGCAGTCGCTCGAACTGGCCTTCCTGCTGGCCGAAGCGCTCAACCTAGAGGCCGGCGAACGCGCCCAGCGCGCGGCGTGATCACGCGCGAACTGCTGGGTACGGCCCAGGTCCCGGGTGGCGAGGAGTTGAAGCTCTTCGCCCACGGCCGCGATTTTATGATCGTGATGGGCCATAACGAGCTGATGAGCACCCGGATGCGCGGCTCGGAAGAGGCGCTTGCAACCATGACGCTCGACCGGCTGCACGGCAGAGCCGCACCGCGCCTGCTGATCGGCGGCTATGGCATGGGCTTCACCCTGCGCGCCGCGCTGGCCCGGATGGGGCCGCAGGCCCATGTGACCGTAGCCGAATTGGTGCCTGAGATCATCGAGTGGGCGCGCGGGCCGATGGCGGAGGTCGCCGCCGGCTGCCTCGATGATCCGCGTGTCACGCTCCGCATGGACGACGTCGGCGATGCCATGCTGCTGGCTCCCGAACCGTTCGATGCGATCCTGCTTGATGTCGACAATGGTCCGGACGGCTTGGTGCGGCCCGAGAACAACCGGCTTTATGGCAAGGCGGGCCTCCACAACGCGCGCAAGGCGCTGGCCCCCGGCGGCGTCCTCGCGATCTGGTCCGCCGAACGAGACGACAAGTTCGTGCGGCGGCTGGAAAGCGTCGGCTTCGAAGTCGAGGAAGTCGAGGTCCGTGCCCGCTATGACGCCAACGGCAAGGGCAAGGGCCCCCGCCATGTCATCTGGTTCGCGACCGAAGCGGTTTAGGGCGCTGGGGGCAGCAGTAGCGTCGATCCCACGGTCTTGCGCGCTTCCAGGTCGATATGGGCCTGGGCTGCGTCAGTCAGGGCATAGGTCTGGCCGATGCTGACTTTCACTGCGCCGCTTGCGACCATTTCCCACAGCCGGGCGGCGCCGGCGCGGGCTTCCTCCGGATTGCGGTAATAGTCATAGACGCCTGGGCGGGTGACAAACAGCGAGCCGCGCGTGGCGAGATCGCGCAGGGCGACGCCCGTCACCGGGCCGCTGGCATTGCCGAAGCTGGCAATGGTCCCACGCGGGGCCATGCAATCGAGCGAGGTCCGCCAGCTGGCCATGCCAACCCCGTCATAGGAAACGGCCACGCCCTTGCCGCCAGTGGTCTCACGAACCTTGGCGATCAGGTCCGGATCGTCCGAGAGGAACACCACTTCCGCGCCGCAAGCCTGGGCCAGCGCCACCTTGTCAGGCGAGCCGACCGTGCCGATCACCCGTACCCCGCGCGCCTTGAGCCATTGCAGCAGGATCTGGCCGACGCCGCCGGCCGCTGCCGGGACCAGCGCCCAGCTGCCGGGTGGGACTGGGGCGCAGCGTTCAGCCAGCATTTCCGCCGTTGCGCCTTTCAGGAACACGGCAGCGGCAGTCTGCGGGTCGACTGTATCGGGCAGGGCATAGACGTCGCGCGCGGCGACCAGCCGGGCTGTCGCATAGGCCCCGGGCGCCCCGCCGAAGGTGGCGGCGCGCATGCCGGGCGCGAGGTGCGTCACCCCTTCGCCTACCGCTTCGACCACCCCGGCCGCCTCGAAGCCCAGTCCGGTCGGCAGCTTCGCCGGATAGAGCCCGGTGCGGATGTATGTATCGATGAAGTTCAGCCCCACCGCCTCATGTCGCAGTAGCACTTCACCGGGGCCGGGTGCGGGCAGGTCGACCTCGCGCCAGTGGATCACCTCGGGGCCGCCGTTGGTTTCGATGAAAGCTTGAGTCGCGCGCATCCTAATTTCTCCCTTGCCGGTGGTTCAGGCGTTGGCTTCGCGCCAGTCGCGCCGCACTTTCTTGGCCAGGCTCCACTTGTGGACCTCGGTTGGCCCATCATAGATCCGGAAGGCTCGCACCTCACGGAAGACCTGTTCGACAATCGTCTTGTCGGTTACGCCGGTGCCGCCCATCACCTGGACGCAGCGATCGGCAATCCGCATCAATGCTTCGGATACGGCCACCTTGGCCATCGAGCTTTCGGTCGTGCCAAGGCTGCCGGTATCGAGCACGCCGGCACACCAGTCGATCATCAGTTCGGCCTGTTTGATGTCGATCAGGTTCTCGGCCAGCATGAAGCCGACACCCTCATGCTCGATCAGCGCCTTGCCGAAGGCCATGCGGCGGCAGGCATAGTCGCTGGCAATCTCGTGTGCGCGGATGCAGCAGCCGAGCCAGCGCATGCAGTGCGAGAGCCGCGCCGGGCTGAGGCGGACCTGGGCATATCTGAACCCTTCGCCAGGCTCACCCAGCATCTGGCTGGCCGGGACGCGCAGGTTGTCGATAGTGACCGTGGCGTGGCTGCCCGGCATCGAGCTGTCGATCGTGTTGGGCACGTCGTCGATCCGGATCGCGGGATCGGGCAGATCGACCAGGAACATGCAGGCGCCGCCATCCTCGGCCTTTGCCATTACAATGCCGACGCTCGCCCCGTCGGCTCCGGTAATGAAGGTCTTGCGGCCGTTGATGACCCAGTGATTCCCATCCTGACGGCAGGTGGTGCGCATCATCGAAGGATCGGAACCGGCGCCATTGTCTTCCGACGGTTCGGTCATGAAGAAGGCGGAGCGCGCCCGCCCTTCGACCAGCGGCTTCAGGAAGTGGTCCTGCTGCTCCTTGGTCGCCTTGTGGCCCAGCAGGTACATGTTGCCCTCATCCGGGGCCATCGTGTTGCAGGCCAGCGGTCCGAGCGGCGAGAGGCCCGACTTGATCAGCACCAGCGCCGTTTCACGCTGGGTCAGGTGGCTGCCATCGGCCAGGATGTGCGGGGTGAGGACTCCGGCGGCGCGGGCGTGATTGCGCATTTCATAGACCAGCGCGTCAAGCGGTGCGCCATGATGATCCCGGCGCGGATCGCGCTCATAGGGAATCACGACTTCGCGGACGAACGCTTCGACGCGGCTGGCGATTTCGATGGCGCGCTCTGATGGCGCCAGGCTCAGTTCGATTTTCGACATGGTTCAGGTCCTCTATCCAGGACCGGCGATGGCGCGAAGCGACACGACGCGCAAGGCTGAATGGCTGGGGCGGAAGGATTCGAACCTTCGCATGGCGGTACCAAAAACCGCTGCCTTACCGCTTGGCTACGCCCCAGCAAGCCGCGCGGCCTTTAGCACGCCGCGCGGGATAGGGAAGGGGGCTATTTGCTCTCTTCAAGCTTCGCGAAATCGGCGGCCGAATGGCGTTCAATCAGGCCGGTGACGACATTGACCTTCTGCCCGCGCTTTACCGCCGGGCGGGCGAGGATTTCCTCCACCCAGCGGCCCACGTTGGTGTATTCGTGCATCGACAGGAAAGTCGCCGCATCGTTGTAGGCAAAGCCGCGATAAAGCAGGCCGAACCAGGCATAGACCGCCATGTCGGCGATCGTGTATTCGTCACCCGCCAGGAATCGTGCCTCGCCCAACCGCTTGTCCGCCACGTCGAACAGGCGCTTGGTTTCCATCGCATAGCGATCGATCGCATATTCGATCTTGAACGGGGCATAGGCATAGAAGTGCCCGAATCCCCCGCCGATGAAGGGCGCGCTGCCCATCTGCCACATCAGCCATGACAGGCATTCGGCCCGGCCCTTGGCATCAGTGGGGATGAAGGCGCCGAACTTCTCGGCCAGGTGCAGCAGCATCGCCCCGCTTTCAAACAGGCGGATCGGCTCTGGTCCGGACCGGTCAAGCAGGGCTGGGATCTTGGAATTGGGGTTGATCGCGACGAACCCCGATCCGAACTGATCGCCATCGCGGATGTTGATCAGCCAGGCATCGTATTCGGCGCCGGTATGGCCGGCTTCGAGCAGTTCCTCGAACAGGATCGTCACCTTCTGCCCGTTAGGCGTGCCCAGCGAATAGAGCTGGAAGGGATGTTCGCCGACCGGCAGCTCCTTTTCATGCGTCGCGCCCGCGATCGGGCGATTGATGCTGGCGAATTGGCCGCCGTTTTCCTTGTTCCACGTCCAGATCTTGGGCGGGGTATATTCGGTATCGGCCATGGGCGGCGCTCCTGCTGTCGGTGTCTTGGGGCGCAAAGTGGCGGGGCTGGCCCGACGGCGCAAGAGGGCAAACCGAAAGCATTGGTTGCCACAGGGAAACCGGAAATTGAGGGCCGCCCCGGCCTGCGCTAGTCTTCAGCCAGCATGCGCCGAAGAGCGGCAACGTGACCGGAATAAGCGTCCTCACCCACTGGTGTGATGGCCAGCCAGGTGCGCTGGCGGCCCATCACCGCGGCCTTGCGCAGTGTGACGTAACCCGGCTCTGCGAGCAGTGCGACATGCTTTGACAGGACTGAATCGCTGACCTGCAGCAAGTTGCGCGCCGCGGCGAATTCCAGCTCGTCGACCCGGCTCAGGACCGTGAGGAGCTGAAGCCGGGTGGGGGGATGGATCAGCGGATCGAAACCGTCGGGCGCGGTCATGCCGGGCGGTCCAGATCCTGCCGGTAGACATGCTCCCACCAGCGGCTGCCCAGTGTGCCGGTCAGCAGCGCGATCCCCCCGCAGACCAGCGGAGCAGCCGACCAGCCCAGCCAGTCGCGCAGCGCAATCCCAGCGACCAGTAGCAAAATGCCACTGCCAGCGATCAGCACGGCGATCCGGCGGGTTGGCCCGGCCTTATACCCATTGATGAAAAACCCGTCGCGTTGCCGGTCCTGCCAGATGATTAGCGGCGTGGTGATCACGACAAAGCCGAGCGCGGCCAAGATACCGGGTATGCCAAACGCCGGGCCGCTCACCAGCACGCCTATCTGCACTCCGACCAAGGCGTGACGCGGCCAGGACCATCGGGCCTGATCTGCCAGATGTTGCCGTGCCTGATTCGCTGCGGCCAGGGCCGCTCGGGCGGATTGCTTCGTTTCTTCAGGCTGCATCGGATCACCTCGCCAAAGGCGATGCCAGTCACTTTCCATTTCGTCAAGTTATAAGTTGACAGATTGGAAAGTGAAGATCACTTCGCTGGTCCTGAAGCTTGAGACCAAAGGGTTTATCCGATGCTTGCAACGATCTGGCTGGTGCTGCTGGTGGCCATTCTGATGATCTGGACATGGCACGATGCGCGCCAGTTCGCAGCTTTCCGGCTGCTGGATGACAGTGCCGCCCGGCGTGCCAGCTACCTACGCTGGACCTGGCAGAGTTTCGCCATCCTGTCCGGTGCCAGTCTGGTGACCTTGCTGATCCTGGGGCGGCTGGGCGATGGACTGAACTTGCCGGACGAGTTCCGGGAACTGGCCCGAGCCTTACGTCCCGACGAGGTCACCAAAAGCAAGGATGGCACGATGGGTTTTGCCATCGGGGTGGGGCTTGGGCTGCTGATCCTGATTGCGGTTCAGGCCTTCCGCCTGCGCAAGATGATGAAGCCACTCGCCCCCGAGATCGAGCCGATGTTCCCCCGCAACGGCAAGGAACGGCTGGCCGTGCTGCCGCTGTGCCTCAATGCCGGGTTCAGCGAGGAGTTGCTGTTCCGGCTTGCCCTGCCGCTGCTGATTGCCGAAGTGACCGGTTCCGCGCTGGTCGGCGTGATCGGTGCCACGGTGCTGTTCGGCCTGGCCCACGCCTATCAGGGGTGGAAGGGCGTGGTGTTGACCACTCTTGTGGGCGGCGTCTTCATGCTGCTCTTCCTGCAAGGCACGCCGCTGCTGCGGCTGATGGCCTTGCACGCCGCGATCGATGTGGTTGCCTTGATCGTCCGGCCGCAGCTTGCTGCCTGGTTGGCGGGCATCGGCCGGGACCGGGCCTGACGGGGCAGCGCATGCCCCATTTACATTGCACTGCAGCACGGCTAAGCGCGCGCCCATGCTGATGGCCATTACCAAGCCGATTACCATTAAACCGACTCGCGGCAGCGGGGCGGTTCGTGGTGCGCGCTGGATCAAGGCGTAAACCAAGCGAACCAAAGCCCCGCGGAGATGCGGGGCCTTCCATCAGCAAGCGCCAGGTCCCCGCAGGCTCCCGCAAGTTCCAGGAGATGTGAGGATGGTACAGCGTTTTTCCCAAGGGCAGTTGCTCAACGTTGGCGTGGTCGGCGCGACCGGTCTGGTCGGCTCGATGATGCGCGAGCTGCTGGCAGAGCGGAACTTCCCGGTCGGCACGCTGCGCCTGTTTGCCTCAGCCCGGTCGGCCGGCAAGCAGGTCGATTTCAAGGGCCAGCCCGTGACGATCGAGGATGCCGAAACGGCGGACTATACCGGGCTCGATGTCGTGTTCTTCTCGGCCGGCGGCTCGACGTCGAAGGCGCTGGCGCCCAAGGTGGCGGCGGCAGGTGCCGTGGTGATCGACAACAGCTCGGCCTGGCGCAGCGACCCGGATGTGCCGCTGGTCGTGGCCGAGGTAAACCCCGAAGCTTTGGCCCAGATGCCCAAGGGCATCGTGGCCAATCCCAACTGCACGACCATGGCGGCCATGCCGGTGCTGAAGCCGCTTCATGACGAGGCCGGGCTGAAGCGGCTGGTGGCTTCAACCTATCAGGCCGTTTCGGGCGCCGGCGTGGCCGGGATCGAAATCCTTGCCAAGCAGCTCGCCCATGTTGGGGATCGGGCCGCAGAACTGGCCCGCAATGGCCATGCCGATTTCCTGCCCCCGGCCGAGAAGTGGGCCGCCCCGATCGCGCACAACATCGCCCCGCTGAACTATGTGCTGGGCGAAGATGACTATACCGAGGAAGAGCTCAAGCTGCGGGATGAGAGCCGCAAGATCCTTGGCATTCCGGGTCTGGCGGTGTCGGGCACCTGCGTGCGCGTGCCGGTCTTCACTGGCCACGGCCTGTCGATCAACGCCGAGTTCGAACGGCCGATCAGCGCCGCCCGCGCGCTGGAACTACTGCAGGCCGCGCCCGGCGTGGTGGTGACCGAGGCGCCGAATTCCTTGCAGGCGACCGGGCAGGACCCGGTCTTCGTTGGCCGCGTCCGCCCCGATCGCTCGGTCGAACACGGTCTGGCGCTGTTCGTGGTGGGCGACAACCTGCGCAAGGGTGCCGCCCTGAACGCCGTGCAGATTGCCGAAGTGCTGTGCGGTCGGCCGGTTACTTGACCACGAAGGTAACCTTGCCGGCCATCTTGTGACCATCGCCGCCAGTCGACTGCCACCGCGCTTCATAGGTGCCGGTGCGCAGCGGCTGGCGCAGGTTCAGCGTCAGCGTTCTGTTGCCGTTCGACCAAGCGGGCACGAAGTTCTTGATCGGCATGATCCCGTGGTTGGCGTGGCCCGGCATGGCAGTCATGACCAGCTCAACCCCGGTCTTGGTCGGGAGCAGCGTGTCGGAGAAGTTCAGCACCACGGTCTTCGGCGCAGCGACCGTGCTGCCCTCGGCCGGGGTGGAGCTGGCAACCTTGACATGGGCAAGCGCGGGCGCGGCCAGCGTCAGCGCGGCGGCGGCGAACAGGGCGGGGAGGCGAAACGACATCAATATGCTCCTTCTCAGAACCAGAACCGGACGCCCATGACCAGACTGGTCACGCTGGGGTCCTCACCCGCCAGGCGGGCATAGCGGGCGCTGCCGCCCAGTTTCCAGCCCTGTTCGATCCCGATGTAGGGGGCGAACTCGGGCACGATTTCATAGCGCAGGCGCAGCCCGGCCTCGATCTTGTCGATCCCGGCACCGACCTTGCGCGCGGCATTGTCCTGCGCGGCCAGGCTTACTTCGATCCGCGGCTGGAGGATGAGGCGCTGGGTCACCCGCTGGTCCAGCTCTGCCTCGATCCGCGCGGTCAGGTCGCCGCGCTGGGAGAGGAACAGGGCGGCGTCGATCTCGAACATGTAGGGCGCCAGCCCCTGGATACCGACCACCGCGTGGGTGTCCGTCTCACCGGCGAGGTCCTGCCGCAGGCCGACCTGGAGGTCCCAGTACGGTGCGACTGCTGTGGACCACAGGGCTTGGATCTCGGCATCCTCGATCCCTTCACCCAGCGCGGCTTCACCCTCGCTCTTGAACCACAGCTTGCTGGTAGTGCCGCCGTAATAGCCCTGCAGGTCCCATAGCAGACCGTCGTGGCCGGCCTTGGCCTGATACTCCAGCCGGTCGGCCTGGATCCACAGCGCGGTCATATCGCCGTGTTCGCGGCGCAGCGCCTCGCGCGAAGGGCGCATGGCCTCGGCCCCCCAAATCGCATCGGCGGCGCGCGGCAGGCCCGAACCGGCCTCTTCGGGCGGCGGCAATTCCATGGTCGGGCCGGGTGAAGGATCGACCGGTTCCGGCTGCGGCATTTGGTGGCCGGTGTGAGCATCATGGCCGGCGTGCTGGGCCAGCGCAGGCGCCGTCAAAGTCAGCGCACCCATGGCGGACAGGAGCGCGAACCGGCTCATTTCGCGCCCTCTGGGCCCATCACGGTCACGATCTGCATCATCCCGCCGTGCATGTGGTAGAGCAGGTGGCAGTGGAACGCCCAGTCGCCCGGCTCGTTCGCGGTCAGGTCAAAGGTGGCGCTGGCTCCCGGCTGCACGGTAACCACGTTCTTCCTTGGCTGGTGCGCCGGGGTCTGGCCATTGACCAGTTCGAAGAACATCCCGTGCAGGTGGATCGGGTGGGCCATCATGGTGTTGTTGACCAGCTTGACCCGCACGCGTTCGTTCCAGGCAAAGCGGATCGGCACGTCTGACACGGCGTTGAACATCCGCCCGTCGAATGACCACATGTAGCGTTCCATGTTGCCGGTCAGGTGCAGTTCCAGCAGGCGGCTGGGCTCGCGCGTGTCGGCATTGGGCGTCAGCGCGGAGAGATCGCGATAGGTCAGCACCCGGTGGCCGACATCGCTGAGGCCAATGCCCGGATCGCCGGTCTTGTCGACCGGAGCCATCGAAACCATGTCGATGCCCGGACCCACCTTCACATCGGGCGGCAGCAGGCTGATGTCGCGCATCGGCATGCCGTCCATGCTGGTGCTCGACGTCCCACCGCCGTGATCGTGCCCGCCATCCCCGTGGTTCATGCCCATATCGGCCATGGTCAGCAGCGGCGGCTGGCGCAGCGGCGGCACAGGTGCGCGCAGGCCCGGGTTGGTGGTCAGCGTGGCCAGCGCCATGCCGGACCGGTCCATCGCTTCGCAAACGATCGAGCAGGCCGCGCCATCCGGCTCGACGATCAGGTCATAGGTTTCGGCCACTGCGATTTGCAGCTCCTCCACCGTCACCGGCTTCACCGCCTGGCCATCGGCGGCGACGACGGTCAGTTTCACGCCGGGAATGCGGACGTTGAAGAAGGTCATGGCCGATCCGTTGATCAGCCGCAGCCGCACCCGCTCGCCGCGCCGGAAGAGGAATTCCGGCCCTTCCTGGGCGGGCAGGCCATTGGCGAGGTAGGTATAGGTCGGGGCCGAGACATCGGCGATATCGGTCGCGGGCATACGCATCTGCGCCCACATCCGCCGCTGGGCGCCCGAAAGCGGATAGTCGTCGGTCCAGGTGGTCTTCTGACGGCTGAAATAGCCTTCGCCCTTGCGCAGGCGGTCAAAGATCTTGTGCGGATGCATTGCAGTGAATTCGCTCAGTAGCAGCACGAATTCGCGGTCGGACTGGATCGGATCGGGCCCGGCGGGGTCGACAATCAGCGGGCCATAGTGCCCGGACTGTTCCTGCAGCCCCGAATGGCTGTGGTACCAATAGGTGCCCGATTGGCGCAGCGGGAACTTGTATGTGAAGGTCTCGCCCGGCTTGATCCCTGGAAAGCTGACGCCCGGGACCCCATCGAACTGGAACGGCAGCAGCAGCCCGTGCCAGTGGATCGAGGTATCCTCGTGCAGGCGATTGGTGACCCGCAGGATCATCTCGTCGCCTTCCTTCAGCCGCAGCAGTGGCCCCGGCACTGTGCCGTTGACGGCCACGCCCAGCCCGCGCCGCCCGGCCACTTCGCGCAGGCCATCGGCTACGGTCAGGTCGATTTCCCTGCCGGTCAGCACGCCGAAGCCGGTGGGGATCAGCGGGCCATTGGGCATCCGGTGGCTGCCGCCATGGCCACCG
>Ga0315900_10006780_pt1 | contig 15222 bp, 8 predicted proteins | sample LakEriMetagenome_FD_203521 | JGI IMG/M metagenome (GOLD analysis project Ga0315900, IMG submission 203521) | Freshwater fungal communities from buoy surface, Lake Erie, Ohio, United States - Buoy 12 MA114 | ecosystem: Environmental > Aquatic > Freshwater > Lake > Lake biofilm | place: USA: Lake...
GATTATATCATAAATGATTAGTACATGATTAGTAAATATATTCAACAAAAATTTTTTCATCAATATTTGAAACTGAATTTGAGTTTGATTTTGATTTATTGGATTGCAGTTTTGTATACTGTTTAAGTTCTAAATTATTGGCCCATTTTGTACCCTCTTTTGTAGTTTTTAATAATGGATAAAGCGAATTTGTTTTCGACATTACTGTTGTTAAATATTTTCTTTTTACCAAAACTTTTATTAAATTTTCCCACCATTCGATACTTTTATTTTTTCCAATACCATAGTATGATGTAGATTTATGATTTTTTTTAATTTTTTTACTATTAGATCCTCTCAATATATCAATATAATAGGTCTTTCCATAATTTTCATTTATTTCATTAATTAAATTAATTAACCATAATGATTCATTATTAGCTTCTTCTGAAATTGGTTTTACTTCTAAATCAGTAATTGCACTTGCTATACCAGACTCTGAATAACACACATCACATTTATCGCATTTGTTTTGGTAGTTTTCATTAAAATAATTTAGTAATAATTTTCTTCTGCATTGATTGGATAATACATAATTTTTCATTACTTCTAATAAACCACCACAATTAATCTTGTATTCTAAATTTGTTGTATTGTTAATAAAATATTGATGAAGTCTAAAATCTTGAAATCCATATAATAAATAACAATAACTGTCATTTCCATCGCGACCAGCGCGTCCAATTTCTTGATAATACGATTCTACATTTTTTGGACATCCATAATGGATAACTACTCTTACATTAGGTTTATTAATACCCATACCAAATGCTATTGTAGCAACAATATAATTTATTTCACCATTTAAAAATTGATGGTGAATTCTTGTTTTTTCATCGTTATCAATACTGCTGTGATATATACCACAATTTATATCATATTTTTCGAGCATGTCAGATATCTTATGAGTTTCTTTTTTTGTCAAACAATAAATTATTGTAGGTTGATTTTTATGTTTATTTATGATTGGCATTAAATCTTCCGACATTTTTTTGTTTTTTCTCAATATATTTAATTCCAAATTTGGTCTATCAAATGACGATTTAACGATAATATAATTTTGAAAATTCATTACATCACATATATCCTGTACAACTTGATTTGTTGCGGTTGCTGTAAGTGTCAATATCGGAATATCAGGAAACATTTCTCTTACATATGATAATTGTCTATATGCACTTCTAAAATCAAAACCATAAGTACTGATACAATGAGCTTCATCTATTGCTATTAATGATATACCATGCGATTCATTTAACATTTCTAATAATTCTTTTGATACAATAATAGTTTCAGGTGTAATATAAATAAATTTATAATATCCTTCTAATATTTCGGATTTTAATGCATATTTATTTGGAATTGTCGAATTATAACAACATGCATTAATACCTATTTTTTTTAAATTGTAACATTGATCTTCCATCAAAGATATTAGCGGTGATACAATCACAGTTGGTTTGTCCAAATATATTCCCGGAAGTTGAAATGTTAAACTTTTACCGTAACCAGTCGGTAATATTGCACACACATCAATACCATTTATAATATTATTAATTATTTCGTACTGTTTTGGTTTAAAATCATTATAACCAAATGTTTCTTTCATTAACTCTTTTATTTTATGGTATCTCTTTGTATTACATTTTGACAATTCATAATCATCCATTTGTTATGTTACAATAAATTTAATATAACTTAATATATCTAATATAACCATAATTGGATTGAATAATTAAATAAATATATATTTATGAAATTTCAATTTTTATAAACAAAAAATAAATTTAATATATTTATTTAGAATGAATAGTATCAAATTTAAAAAATATTATATTGAACCGAAAAATAATTATGATTTAATAAGTGTATCTGTTTTTAGATTACAAATATCATACAAAAGTATGGATAAATATATCAATGGATTGGAAACACTAGCATATAATTTCACAAATCCAATTTATTTTAAACCAAACACATATTTAAGAATTTATTTTGATAAATCAATAATCAGACCGCATCATGAATCGGAAGAAATAAATAACGAAATTATAAATAAATGGTTACCATTATTAAAAAAATTAAGGAATATGCCATATATTCAATTGATTCAATTTATACATCCAGATTTTATATTGAGTAATGGATTATATCATGATGGATTGTTCGGAACATTTATTAGATTTATACCATTATTTGATTATTCTATTAATAAAAATATAGAAACTGTTTTTATATTTGATATTGATGTTAATTTATCCGTTCTCAAAGGTACTAAGATTGTATATGACAAATTTATAAATTCTAAATCACTTATACATTTTAAAACAAAAACGTGTTATGATATTAGAACCAGATTTCTAACCTTTTCAAATTTACCTGATGTTGGTTTAATAATGGCAGGAACAATAATAAGTAAAATTAAATTTCCAAGAAAATTATTAAATGATTTTGTTCAAAGTATGCAATCACTAAAATTATCTAATCCAAATATAAATGGTGACACAGAAATTGAAGGAATTAAGGATTTTTTAACAACAAGTATTAATGATATGAGTGGTTTTACGAGTGATATTAAAAAAGAAATAATGAAAACCACAAATTTTATTTATGGTATTGATGAATTTTTTTTAAATACTAAAGTTTTAAAATATATACACGATAATAAAATTAAACATTCAACTTCAATAGTTCCCGATATTTCTAAACCATTTTTTACATTAGCTGTAAGATCTAATTATTTTAAAACACCATCTGATCCTCAAATTAAAATGTTTAAATTAATTTTAGGTAAATATTATAACAATAACAAATCATTGTATGAAAATTATGAATTTTTTGATAAAATAATGTTTAACAGTAAAAGTATTTATAATGTCAACAATTATAATGAACAACAAAAATATGATTATATCGCAAATAATGTTATTATGTTCATAAAAAAAATATATAATGATTCGGCATTATATGAAAATATAGGATTCACTAAAGACGAAATTGTATGTTTAATAAAACATAAAAATCCACATTTCATATTTTTTGTTATGCATTAAAATTATAATTAAAAAATCAATGTTTAAGTGCAATTCATAATAACATATGCATTATTTAAATCATATATAAATAATCATTTCATTGTAAAAAATATATTTATGTCGTTCGGTGGTGGATTAATGCAATTAGTAGCATATGGAGCTCATGATTTATATTATAATGATTATTATGATTTAAATGATTTAGATGATTTAGATAATGAAATCAATATATATTGCATAAAATCACCAACTACCGATAATTACGCATGTGAAATCATTGAGCCTGTACCTGATAAAAAAATGTTTAATAATAACCATTAATACAATGATCATTAATAATTATCAAAAAATGTATAAAATAAAAACTCAATTGAAATATTCCATTATCAGTTAATTGACGATGAAATATTTTAAAAAATTGTAAACACCATGAATATATTGAATATTTTGAACCTAAATATGATATTTCTCATAAAAAATTATCAATAAGGATGATTAATGGCTATTAATAGTCATTAATAGTTATTAGTGATTATATAAATTGCATATAGATTGCATACAAAATTAATATTTTGTATTCAATTTATATATTAATTATAATTATTTTATAAATGGGAGGCGGATTAATTCAATTGGTTGCATATGGAATTCAAGATATATACATTGTAGGGGATCCTCAGATAACATTTTTTAAAACCGTATACAGACGTCATACAAATTTTGCAACTGAATCTGTAAAACAATATTTTACAGATCCTTTTCCAAATTTTGGTAAAAAGGTTACATGTAATATATCTCACAGTGGAGATCTTATTAATCAAATTTATGTATACATAGAATTACCACCAGTAGCACAATTTATAAATTCACAAACTAAAACACTGGATCCAAATAAAAAATTTGCATGGGCCAGAAATATAGGCTATACACTGATTAAGGAGGTTACTATAGAAATAAATCAAAAAATTATAGATAGACATTTCGGCGAATGGTTATACATATGGAGTCAACTTGCAAATTCGCACAAAAGAAATTATGATAAGTTAATAGGTGATGTTGAAGAATTATATACATTCAGTAATGGAAAAAATGGATACAGAATATATGTACCTTTACAATTTTGGTTTTGTAGAAATACAGGATTATCTCTTCCTGTTATTGCTTTAAGAAATAGTTCAATTCAAATTTCGATAACATTTAGAAATTTAGAAGAATGTTATGCTTTGGGACCAACAAACTCAATGCAAGTTTTAGATGATGTCGTACCATTTCAACCTTATGAATATATTTATCAAACAGTAAACGGACAAACAATAAATGGATTATTTATAAATCACGATTATTTAAATAAAAAAATAAATTATATACAAATCAGAAATGGTAATAATCCACAAAAATCCTTCGTTAGTTTGACTGAATCTGGTACACCGTTGAGTATTTTAAATAATATGAATTATATTAATAATGTTCCATATAGAATATATAGTGTTGAAACAACATCATACTGTACACCATTGCCAAATTCTATAGAAAATGTAGAGGACGTGACATTACAACAAACGTTATCATTACCCAGAAGTTATTTATATGTAGATTATGTATTTTTGGATAATGATGAAAGAGTTAAATTTGCCAGAGCAAATCATGAATATTTAATTGAACAGTTACAATATAATGAATTAAGATCAATAAAAAGTCCAAATGTTAAAACTAATTTAACATTAAATCATCCTAGTAAGGCTGTTTATTGGGTATGTCAACTTGATAGTTTGGTCGGTAAGAATTCAGTAAATGATCTATATAATTTTACAACATCTATAAATATAACACGAAAACCAATTATAATAGATCCTGTTAAAGTTCAGTATACACAAAATCCAGATGGAGTTATGGAATTAACAAGTTTTTTTGGTAACCCGTCTACAAGTTCTACAGGACCATATGGTCCGTCTACAAATTCTTTTGTTATTCCTGAAGTAAATATTACTGTTCCACCTGGTGGTAATGTTAGATCACCTGCATCACAAAATAAATATAATATTGGAAATGATTTAACCAATGTTGGAACATTACAATTGAATGGATACGATAGATTTGGTATTAGAGATAATAAATACTTTAATAATGTACAACCATTTCAACATTATACAAAAGCGCCAATACAAGGAATTAATGTATATTCATTGTCTGTATATCCTGAAAAAAATCAACCATCAGGTGCATGTAATATGAGTAAGATTGATCAAGTTAGTTTTCAATTAACGTTGGATAATATCATATCAACACAAAATTCAGCATATTTGCGCATATATACAATTAATTACAATGTATTTAGAGTTTATTATGGATTAGGAGCAGTTGCTTTTGTTTAAAAATATTTCATAACTAATTATGAAATATTTTTAAATTTTAAATTTAAATATGGATATTCTCTATCTGAAAAATATGGATATTCTCTATCTGAAAAATATGGATATTCTCTATCTGAAAAATATGGATATTCTCTATCTGAAAAATATGGATATTCTCTATTTGAAGAGGAGGGATTACTTCCCGGTTGAACCTAATCCATTGTCACCTCTTTCTGTATTTGACAGTTCATCCAATTGTACTAACTGTACTATGATACGTTTCGCATCGGGTGCTACTATCTGTACAATACTTTCACCTTTTTTAAATTCCCATTGTAAATCTGCTTTTAGAGCCGCTTTTATTTCTCCCCTATATCCGTTGTCGATCACGCCAACCGAATTTGCTAAACAAACTGATGTTTTATAAATTGAACTTCTTGGGAATAAGTAATATCCACCATCATAATCTAATTCACACTTAACACCCAATCCTACTAATTTTCCGGGTCCCCATGTTTTAGGAATAACTACATCTTCCGGAAAACATAAATTTACACCGGAATCGGATGAATAATTTTTTGGATTTGTGTAAAAATTTATTAAATCAGCATCATTTTTGTAATTATCCAATAATGCGATTTTGAGAATATGTGGCATTTTACCTCTTATTTGGATATATATAATTTATATTTTATCATTTCATGCGATTTACTATTTTTTTCAATTTTTTCTATAAAAATTGGTCATAAAAAAATTAATAAACAGGATAGTCTACTTCTTTTCTTTCTGTACTAGATGTATCCACTTTTTCCTCAATAATTTTATATAAATGTTGCAAAACTGTTATTAAATTTACTGATTTTTTTCTATAAGCATCCGTTAAATCAGCAAATTTTTGATGTTTTTTGAGTAATCTACTTAAAAATTCATCATCTTTAATTTTACTCAAATCAACCAATCCTCTAGATTGATTATAAACTCTTCTTTTAATCACGAGATATCCCATTATTTTAGTTATTTTCCCTTCAATTTTTTCAAGTTTTCCAATTTTTTGCGTTAATTCTTCATATGTTTGATCACTCATTTTAAATTTCCCTCCTTTACTTAATAATTCTTGTGCATAATCAATTAATTCTTTCAACATTGCTGCTCCATAATTATTGTTCTGATCATTAAACCCTTTTTTAAGTTTTTCTTCAAATTGATCATTGCTATATCTTCCAGGTTCTCTTCTAATTGTTATATCAATTAAACCATCATACAATCCACCACCTTTTTGTTTAATGGATAATGGAATACCATAAGGTAATGGATTTAATATTATTGGATTTAAGGCCCAATCTTTCGCCATATTTTTTGATTTTTCGAGCATGTATGTTGATGATGGTCCAGTTACATTATTCAATAATGTTGATTTTAATCTCTCCAATTCCGATAATGTATCGCGTGTATTATTTTTATGTTTCATATATTTGAATATTTTAAAGTCCATGCTATTCATTTTAAGTGCATCATCTGCTTCATTTATGTCAATGTTATCTTCTTTACCCGTGTATTCTAAATTTAGTACTTTAGGATGGGCATTTACATAATTTACGAGTATGTCTAAATATAAATTTAAATCTCTATTTTCGATTATTTTATCAACAACATATTTTCCTCCCACTGTATCATAATTTTTTTTAATATAATTTAACCAACTACCGACTGTTTCAACTTTATCTATGGATACTTCTTTAATGCCATGTTTGATGGTACTTTTTTTAATTCCAAATTTGAAAAACTTCAATATTTTCACTGCATATGCGGGATTAAGTTTATGTACTTGTTTCACAACTTCACCTACTTTTAAAGGTTCATCATTATTACGTATCTGAAACACATTTTGTTCCAATATTAAATTTCTACAATTTTTATCATCAATTTGTTTTTTTTCGCGAATACATGATTGTAGAAATACACCGCATATAGTATCATCTATAAATTGACATGCCTGGTCAATTGTTGATGTTATTTGAGCCGGTTGATTATTTTTAGTTAATTTTAAAACATACTTTCCTGATCTTTCCCATCTACCATCAGTATCCCATAATTTTTCTAATTCATCAAGAAATTTTTCGGCTGAATATAATTCTTCTTTTTTTGATATTCCGAACATTTGTTCTTCTATTTCTCTAAATAAATCCTCAGTAGATAATAAAAATGGGAGTGTTAATACAGTTTTTGGATTTTTGAATATTGCAATGTCATTAACATTTATTTTTGGTTCATCAGGAATAATCCTGATTGTTGGTGGTGTTAATCCACTAGCTGATGCAATTACGGAACGTTTAAAAAATTGTCTAACTATATATTCCAAAGCTCTATTTGGTTCGGTAATCTCTTTTAATTTATTTGCCTTTATCGGTAAATTTTTTAACAACCATACACTATTATTAGGATTTATTGATGGGAGTTTTGAAAAAATTAATAATGTTGGTAAAACACCGCCATATTGATTATTTATTTTTTCAAATAAAATGTCAAATCCACCAGTTGAAAATCTGATTTTTTTGGCATTTACATAATAATTATTCAGATCAATTCCGTTAATAAAATCATCTTTATAATCAATTATGTTATTTAGAGAAACATTTAATCTATTAGTTCTATCAATTATGTTGAAATAATCTTCAAAAAATTTTTTGTTATCCTGATTTTTCATCATACACATGAACCATTCAGAAGCATTTTTTAATGTTGGTCTATTTAATGTTATATTTATAGGTAATGGTTCTAATAATTTAGTTAATCTTTCAATCATTGGTGCATATAAAGCATTCTTTAATTTATTTTCAAAAATTGGACTTTCAATGTTATTTATTAAAATTTCTTTAATATACCACAATCTAGGTATAATTTTTTCCATCAAAGTTTTTAATGTAAATTTAATTTGATGTTTTAATTTAGTAATAGTATCTGCATGTATATTATTAGGAGCATTTCCAAAATTTAATAATAAATGACCTATATAATTATTGTCCATTTTTTTGACACGACCTGATGTTGAACCGGGAGTAATTTCAAAATTATTTTTACCCCATTGTGTTGATGCTGTATTTACCATTGATATCCATAATAATATTTTAGTCATTTTGTCAATAAGTTCATTAATATTAGTCGTTTTAAGATTTATATTATTATCTGCAGGGGTTGTTGTAATTTTTGTGATAAAATTTTTATAAGCATTATTTCTATTGTTAGCACCTCCAAATAAAATTAATTCATATGGCAATGTAACCGGTACACCACCAATTTCAGCATTATAATAATTATTTAAATCGTTTAATGCTGTATCTTTAACTCCTGGTCCACCAAAATTACCTTTTAATATGGGATATTCTGTACCGATTTCATTTCCCCATGTATTAGCACCTGATAAATATGCAGTATTCAGACCATAAGCATTATTTAATATTACATTAAATACACCCGCATTTCGGTTGTCCATATTTTGTTTAATTACACGATCAATATCACTTTTTCCAATATAAACGGGTGGTGTACCAGTCAAATTTATAACATATTCATTATATTTATTACTAATATCATTTTTTAATCCTTCAGATACAGTTGAATCAATTATGGACAAGTCATCTATTACATATTGTATGGTTTGTTTAAGTGCATAATTAAATATTCCATCTAAATCATTTTTATTTTTATTGGGCAATATATTTATTAATTCATGTGTTAAATTATTTTTTACAGCATCTCGGATTAATTTTATTCCTTCATCATTTTGGCAATTGCTACCAATAATATTTATCAAATTTTCCTTGGTTTTGGATAAATCAGAAAGTGCAATCAATAAATACAAATACAAGAATAAACTTTTGATAGGCACAATATTTGTACCACTTACTTGAATTAATTTAGGTAATACATTTAATTCAGGAACATTGAATAAATAAGGTAACCCTCCAAATTCTAAGTCTATATTGTAATTTGCCCTTTCTGATTCCTTTATATTCGTAATATTAACAGTTGATGTTTTTATTTGATCGGGAGTTCCAGGAACTTTAAATGGTTCAACACTGTTATGACTATATGTAAGAAAATCGTCAGTGCCAAATTCATCTTTATAACCATTCGAGCCAAAGGATGCTGCAAAAATAAATTTTTGTAATTCAATTAAATTTTTATATTTTTCTCCTGTTTTTATTTGTCCTAATGAAATTTCAGATTCAGACGGATCAAGTTGACCTAAAAGATCACTGAAATATGCTAAAAATTGTACTGGTTCATAATGAAAATCATTATCATCACCGACTTTATCAATATAATTCTTGACTAAAAAGAATGTCTCCATATTATTGGAATTAGAAGCTGTTACAAAACTTTTAAATTTTTCACTATTACATAATTCTAGTAGTTTCTTGGATAATTCACTATTTGTACTCATTTATATAATATATTGAATATATTCGATATATATATATATTGAATATATTATATGTTTGAAAAATTTTTGAAAATTTTTTAACTAATTAGATTAAATATTATTTACAGTTATATATCACATTTTTTCATTAAAATTTTAATAGTTTGGATAATCAACTTCTTCTCTTTCTGTTTTTGGATTGCCTACTTTTTCTTCAATAATCTTGTATAAATGTTGTAAAACCGTTATTAAATCAACTGATTTTTTTCTATACGCATCAGATAATTTCGCAAATTTTTCATGCTTTTTAAGTAATTTGTCAAGATATTCTTTATCTTCAATTTCATTCAAATTAATTAGTCCTCTAGATTTATTGTAAACCCTTCTTTTGATTACTAGATTTCCTAAAGTGTTTGTTATTTTATCTTCTATTTTTCCGAGTTTTTCTACTTTTCTTATTAATTCTTTGTATGTAGATTCACTCATTTTAAATTTTTCTCCTCTGCTTAATAATTCTTGTGCATAATTAACTAAATCTTTCAACATTGCTGCTCCATAATTATTATCCTGATCATTAAATCCTTTTTTTAGTTTTTCTTCAAATGAATCATTGCTATATCTTCCAGGTTCTCTTCTAATTGTTATATCAATTAAACCATCATACAGACCACCGCCTTTTTGTTTAATGGATAATGGAATACCATAAGGTAATGGATTTAACATTACTGGATTTAACGCCCAGTCTTTTGCCATATTAACTGATTTTCCTAACATATAAGTTGAAGATGGACCAGTAACATCATTTAATAATGAATTTTTTAATCTTTCTAATTCTGTTAATGGATTGGCTGTACCATATTTATATGTTTTGTATTTATATATTTTCCATTCTTTTTTATCAATTTCAAGAACATCATCTGTGTCAATTTTTTGTAATTCGCCAGTGTATTCTGGATTGAGTACTTTAGGATGAGCATTTACATAATTAACTAATATTTCCAAATAAAGGAGCAAATCCTTATTTTTTGTAATTTTGTCAACTACATCTGATCCGCCAACTATTTTTGGATTTTTATTAATATATCTCAACCAACTACCACCAGATTCGACTTTATCTATAGATACTTCAGTTTTGCCAATTCTAGCAGTACTTTTTTTAGTACCGAAATTAAAAAAATGCAATATTTTTGCAGCATATGCAGGATTAAGTTTATGCGCATACTTAACTATTTCCCCCACTTTTAAATATTCATTGTTATTATCCTTCAAATTAAAAATATTATTTTGCGTTAAAATTATATTTTGGCATTCAGTATCATCTATTCTCTTTTTCCCAGCAATACATTTATTCAAAAACGTTACACAAACTGTATTGTCAAGGAATTGACATTGTTGTTCAATATTACTAGTTATTACAGCAGGTACATTAGTACCTTTGTTATATTTGACAAATCTATTGCGATCCCTTTTCCATTCCGTGTTTTCTGCAGTTGATACTTTTATCAACTCTTCTAGAAATTTTTCGGTGTTATAATGAGGTTCTTTTTTCTTTCCGCGTTCTCCAAAAATTTCTTTTTCCAATTCAGCAAATAATGCTTCTGTTGATATTGTAAAAGGGACTGTTAAAATTGTTGCTGGATATTTGAGAAATAACATGGTATCTCTATTTATAGTTAATTCTGGTGTTCCTGGTATTAATTCAATTGTTGGTTGAGGCCTTCCCGTTGCAACTGCTTCTGCCGATTTTTCGAAAAATTTTCTTGTTATATATTGTAATGCTAATTTAGGATCTGTTACTGATTTTAATTTATCTGCATTGATTTTAAAATCTTTAGTTATCCATATAAAATTATTAGGATTTATAGATGGCAAATTTGAAAATATTATAACAGTTGGTAGTGCTCCTCCTTTACGTACACCGCCAATAAGATCATGTAGTATATCAAAACCCCCAATTTGATATCCTGTTTTTAACATATTTATTCTATAATTTTCCCAATCAGTTCTATTACCTATTGGTTTTCCTATATTATTTACCAATGTATCAATTCGTATTACGTCGGATGGTGTTGCAATCTTTACAACATTGAAAAATTTATTAAAAAATGTCTTGTAGTTTGGGTTTTGTTGCATACATAAAAACCAATCTTCAATTTCAGACAGTTTGGGTCCAGGTGTAATTTTAAAACTAGCCGGCGATGTGGGTGTTCTTTTTAGTAGAGCTTGTAATGTTAAATTATAAAATGTTTTTACAATTTTATTATTTATTTGTAGATTATTTTCATCAGCAAATATTTTTTTAATATACAATATTCTCGGCACAATATTCTTCATCAAATTTTTAAATGTTTCTTTAATTTGGGTTTTCAATATTGTTTCCAGTGCTGTTGTCATATGAGCATTAACACCGGCGGAACAATCGGCATTTAACGTAATTGCGGTATTAGGGTTAACTTTTTTCATCTGAATTTTTTCTCCAGCCGGTGCTAAATCACTTGCAGCCGTACCCCATTGGGTTACAATAGTATTAATAATGGCTAACAATATAAATAGTTTACCTAATTTATCTATTGTTGAATCATCATTATCAGTTTTCATGTTAATTTTTGAAGTATTTTCAGCTATTTCAATTAATTTAGTATATCCTCCAGCAGCGTTACCACCCTTTTGTGTTTTTTTAACAAAATTAGCACCACCCGAATCAGGACCTTCAGCCGCAACTACAACCGGACCTCCTGATGCATTATAATACTGATTGAGTAGATCTTTCGATGTATTAACATCGATTTTCAATAGAGGATAAACAGGACCTCCGTTATTTAAACGTGTGTCCCATGCAGTTATTGGATTTTGACCAACAGCCGGATCACTATCTTTATAAGGTGAAATTTGTTTAATCATTGCATTGAAAGCTACAAAATCGGCAGCTGTATTTTTTAATAAAAATGCATCCAAGTTAATTCCATTGGGAGGAGCACCCAATAAATCAATTATTTTACTATCAATTTTCCTGGTTAGTTCATCTCCCATTGAAATATTTTTTAATTCATCTACAATTGGACCGAGTGATTTATGTAATCCAACTCCTATAGATTCTTTTATTAATGTATCAGAATTTTTCGCGCCTGATGCTGGAATAACTGATTTCATATCATTCGTAAGTTTATTAAATAAATCTTCAAATGATGCGGTATATTGTTCGTCTGTAGTGATTAATGACAAAACCATATCTTTTTTACTATCCAAATCAGATATAGCTGCTAATAAGTATGTGTACAAAAAAGCATTTTTTAGTGGTTCTTTATTTTCATTGGTTGAAAAGTCTAGAATACGGGGAATAATATTTAATTCAGCTACACTCGAAAAAAATGGAACACCTTTGAATTGTAATCTTGTGTTATATATACCTAAATTGTTATCATCGGATGCAACATTTATATTATCTACAAAAACGGATACAGATTTAACTGTGTTATTGTCGGTCTTTTTTAGCAATTTACGAAAAGTTGGTGTATATGTAATCTTATCAGAATCCAAAAAATTATCACCAAGTTCTGTTTTGAAATCATCACTTGTACCAACCATATTAGCTAAAATACATTTTTGTAGTTTTAAAAAATTTTCAGATGTAGGTGATGTTTGTAATTGTGCAAGTTTAAATTCACTACTTGATGGATCTAAGCGCCCCAATAATTCACTTAAGTATGCTGTAAATTGTACTGGTTCATAATGAAAATCCCCATCTTGTCCTATTTTATTTGCATAACTCTGAGTATGAAAAAAAGCATCTAAAGTATTATTATTTGTAGCATTCACGAATTGTTCAAATTTTTTACTTTTACATAAATCTAATAAATCTTTACCTATACTAGTAGTCATGCCTCTAGAATATAAATATTGAAAAGAAAAAATTATTTATCATTATATTTTATAAATTTCAAATTTAAAATCTCAAATTTCAATTCTAATCTGGTTAAAATTGAAATTTCTTATACATATTATTTTTGATTATTTTATTTGGTAATATTATATAATTATATAATCACACATTATGCCAAAATTTGAATTATCCAATTTTACTATAATAGTATTATTATCTGTAATCATATTAATACTAGTTTATTACCAAAAAACTAGTAAAAGTTCAGAGAGATACACATCCGTACCATCTCAATCCAACATAATTATATACAATTTTTATACAACATGGTGTGGATATTCAAAAATGTTCATGAACGATTGGAATTCAATAGTTGATTATTATCAAAATGATCCAAATGTTCAAACCAGAGGAATTAATTGTGAAATGCCTGAAAATAAACAATTGATACAACAATTTAAGGTCAATGGATTCCCAACAGTTTTAATCGTAAAAGGAGATAAGGTTATCCCGTATAATGGTACCAGATCAGCAAGTGCGATTATACGATTTGTTGATTCTATTTAATCTAATGGGGCTAAATGGAATGATCCAATCTATTATCAATAAGGTGATCCATATATTTGTTCATTCTTATGTCAATTTCTTTTATTTCATTAATAACTACCTTGGTTTTTGTTTTAGGTTTTCTATTTCTAAAAATATTCAATATTCTTAGAAATTTTTTACTGCCAAAAAAATTGTAAAATAATTCCATTATTTCTTCTAAAACTTCCAAATCGTCTATATAAAATTCATCTATAAATTTTCCACACTCACAATTAGACAATGGATATAATGGGTTATAAAATGCAGCATACCAACTTGATGCAATTGCACCAACTGTATCGCTGTCACCAGGATGTAAAATTGAATACAAAATTAATTTTTCCCAATTTCCTTTTGATTGTAATAATGAATCAAATGCTATAATAGTGGCATCGTCACCACAATTACCAGGGAAAAAATCATTGCCAATTGTGTTAGAAAAATTATCAGCTAAATATTTTATTCTTTGAACCGGATTAATAAATATTTTAATGTCATCTATTATTGGAATATTATTTCTGTATCTGATCGATACGTATTTTTCCCATTTTCCGATAAAAGTATACGAATCATTTAAATATTTTGTATATTCGTTTGGTCTTGATTTCTGAAGATATTTATCTATTTTTTTTGATTTTAATAATTTTATTAATTTAATTGGCCACCGTGCGATTGGAATTTTTTCTATACCATATGCAGTAAATAATGCAGATGTTAACCCGCCTAAAAATCCTGTTGCTGAATTATGAGTAATTCTAGAAGTTTCAATAGATGTTATTATTAATTTTTTCCTCAGTAATTTTCCAGGATAAATTATACCGATACATGTAGTACGCATTGCAGCACCTGCACCAATTGCATTTGAATCATAAGGTACTTTACTCCATTCAACACCCCTTTCTAACA
>Ga0315900_10006781_pt1 | contig 15216 bp, 14 predicted proteins | sample LakEriMetagenome_FD_203521 | JGI IMG/M metagenome (GOLD analysis project Ga0315900, IMG submission 203521) | Freshwater fungal communities from buoy surface, Lake Erie, Ohio, United States - Buoy 12 MA114 | ecosystem: Environmental > Aquatic > Freshwater > Lake > Lake biofilm | place: USA: Lake...
CCCCGGCACCATCACCCCAGCACGACCGCCGCCCCCCGCTCGACGCCAAGCGTCGCGGCCGCGTTCCCCTCCCGCACCGCCACCTCCACGAACCCGCTCGACCCAATGAGCGCCACCAGCTCGCCGCGCGACGCTTCACCGTAGGTGCGCACCAGCCGGGCCGCACGACCGCCAATCTTCACCATCCCGCTGCTGTCGCGCGTCAGCAGGTTCGTGATGATGTTGCCGAAGCGATCGATGGTGAGCACCTCGCCGTGCAGCAGTCCGTGGGCGTCGCGATGGGGAGGGGGCGTGCGCAGGCGCACGGGGTTCGCATACGACTCGCCGAGCTCCTCCAGCGACGCGCCCAGCGCCAGCCGCGCGGCCACCGGGGCAAACACATCGCGTCCGTGAAAGGTCGCCGAGGCCGCCGGATCCACGGGGAGCTGCACCACGCGGGCGTCGAGCGCAAAGAGCGCCGGAGAGAGCACGCCATTGTCCGGCCCCACGAGATAGCGTCCCTCGCTGGCAATGGCGATGGCCGCGCGCGCCGTACCCACACCGGGATCGACCACCACCAGGTGCACCGTCCCCGCCGGAAAGCGTCGCCAGTAGCGCGCCACCGTCAGCCGGCCGAAGGCAATGTCCTGCGGCGGGATGTCGTGCGACAGATCCACGATGGGCACCGAAGGGGACAGGGAGACCAGTACGCCCTTCAGTTCGGCCACGTAGCCGTCGGCGGTGCCGAAGTCGGTAAGGAGGGTAATGGCCGGAGTGGTCATACGCCAAACGTGTGCTACACGCGCACGCCGCGCCACCGCCCCGAGCCCCAGAGCAGCACCATGAGCACGCCACGCGCCGCCGCGGTGAGGGCAATGGTCCACCACAACCCCGACGTGCCCCACACCCCGGCAGCCCAGGCTCCCAGCGGCAGCCGCAACGCGGTGATGCTCGTACTGAGCAGCATGGGCACGAGCGTCCACCCCGCGCCGGCCATGGCGCTTTCGAGCACGACTTCGGCACCGAGGAACAGCTGCGAGAACGCGGAGATGCGCAGGTAACGCGCCGCCTCCGCTATGACGGCCGGATCGTCGGAGAAGATGCCCGCGAACTCTTCGGCGAAGAGCAGACTGGCCACCGCCATGGCCGCCCCCACCACGCTCACGATGGCGGTGGACATCCAGCCGGCACGCGCGGCCCGGGCAGCATCGCCGGCCCCCAGACTCTGCCCCACGATGGCGGCCACGGCGGCGCCCATGCCCACACTGGCCACGTACACCACGCCCTCCATGCGGAATCCGAGGCCGAGCGCCGCCAGCGCAGGCGTACCGAACTGCGTGGTGAGGCGCGTGAGCAGGACGTAGATGAAGCTGAACACCACGCCCGTGGCGGCCGCCGGCGCACCGACGCGCACGATCGTGCCCAGCACCGGCCAGCGCGGCCACCCCCAGGCGAGCATGCCGCGGCGCCGCAGGACAATGACTCCCGCAATGCAGGCAAGTCCACGCGGGACCAGCGTGGCCAACGCGGCGCCGCGCACCCCGAGCGCCGGAAACGGACCGAGGCCGCGAATGAGGACCGGGTCGAGCGCCAGTCCCAGCACCGTGGTGACCGCCAGAATCCAGAGCGGCGTACGGGTGTCGCCCCGGGCGCGAAAGGCCGCATCGACGGCGAAGAAGCCGAAGATGAGCGGCATGCCGAGGAAGTACATGCCCAGGTACTCGCGGCCGATGCCGCTGACCCGCTCGGAGGTGCCCAGCAGGTCGAAGAGCAACGCGAGAATGAACGGCGTGGCCATCGCGATGGCGGCGCCAAGCAGCAAGGCCAGCACGAACCCGTCGCCCACCGTACGCGCCGCGTCCTGCGGTCGTCGCTCCCCATGGCGGCGCGCGGCCACGGCATCGAGGCCGATGCTCACCATCTCGCCCACGGAGATCACCAGCCACACCCAGAACACGGCGCCCGTGACCGCTGCCAGCGACTCCGCGCCCAGCGAGCGCCCGATCCAGAAGGTATCGACGTTGTGAAAGGCCGTCATCAGCAGGTTCGCGATGACGGCCGGAAGCGCCACGCGGCGAATCGTCAGCGAGAGTGGTTCGCCGACGAGTTCGCCGCGGGGCAACGCTGCGGACGTGGCGTCAGCCGTAGCGTTCGGCAACGCGCTGCATCACGCGGTCGGCAATGGCGCTGAACGCCTTGGCCGCCTTCGATTCCGGTTCGGCCGACACGATGGGCCGGCCGGTATCGCCGCCTTCCTGAATGCGCGGGTCGATGGGCACCTGCCCCAGCAGCGGCAGGTCGCACTCCGCGGCCAACCGTTCGCCGCCGCCGCTGCCGAAGAGCGCGATGGGCTTGCCGGTCTCCGGGTTCTCGAAGTACGACATGTTCTCGACGATGCCGAGCACGGGCACTGCGGTGCGCTCGAACATCTTCACGCCGCGCAGGGCGTCGCCCACGGCCACCTGCTGCGGCGTGGTCACGACCACGGCACCGTGCACCTGCGTGGCCTGCACGAGCGAGAGCTGCGCATCACCGGTGCCCGGTGGCATGTCCACGAGGAAGTAGTCCAGCTGCCCCCAGTTCACATCACGCAGGAACTGCGTGATGATCTTCATCACGATGGGGCCGCGCCAGATCGCCGGCTGATCCTTCTCGATGAGGAAGCCCAGCGAGATGACCTTGATGCCATGCGCCTCGAGCGGGATGATCTTTTCGTCGCGCACCGCCGGTGCCGCATCCACGCCCAGCATGAGCGGCATGTTGGGGCCGTAGATGTCGGCGTCCATGATGCCGACCCGCTTGCCGGCCTTGGCCAGCGAGATGGCGAGATTCACCGCGACCGTGCTCTTGCCCACCCCGCCCTTCCCCGAGGAGATGGCAATGATGCGCCCCAGGTTGGGGTACTGCACGGGATCGGGCACCTTGGGCGGGGCCTTCTGCGGCGTCGCATCCATGACCGGAAGCGCGCGGCCCATGCCGCCCGCGGCGGGAGCCTTGGGTTGATTCATGTTGGGAGCTGGTGTCGCCGGCGCACGCCGCGCCGGAGTGGGGTCGCTCTGGGCTGGATCGCGCACATCCACCCGCACATCGCTCACGCCCTCGAGCGCTTCAATGGCCTGCCGGACATCACGCACGAGCGTGGCGTCGTCTTCCGGGGCCAGCAGCAGCGTGAGGCGGACCTTGCCGTCGCGGGTGGTGGCGATATCGCGCACTTGCTCGGCGGCCATGACGTCGGCGCCGGTGCGCGGATTCCGGACCGCGGCGAGGGCGCCGGTGATCCGTTCCATGAGTGGCTGCATAGGGAAGTAACGGGTTCGGAATTGCGATCCCGAAAGCTAGAGCCACCCGGGCGGCGGCGGAACTGCGCTGCCGCTACTCGTCCGTGAGCTCGCCGCGCAGGTACGCGCGGGCCTCGGCCACCACCTGGGTGCGGACCGCATCGAGCGACCCGGTCAGCATGGCTCCCGACGCCTTGCGGTGACCGCCCCCGCCATAGCGACGCGCGAACCGCTGCACGTCGACATCGCCGGTGCTGCGCAAACTCACCTTGACCTTGCCGTAGCCCAGGTCACGGAAGAAGAGCGCCATGCGCGTGCCCGCAATACTGCGCGGATGCTCCACGATGCCGTCGAGCTCCTCGCTGGTCACGTCGTAGCGCTCGGTGGCGCTGGCATCCACCGCAATGTGTGAGAGGCCAAGATCGGGCTCGTTGACCAGCGTGCCGAGCGCCTCGCGCAACAGCTGCAGCCGGCCAAGACTCACCTGCGCGTAGATGCGCCGGTACATCTCTTCCGGATTGACCCCGGCGGCCAGCAGCGCCGCGGCAATACCGTGCGCGCGCGGCGAGGTGTTGCTGAAGCGGAAGCTGCCGGTATCGGTGAGAATGGCCACGTACAACGACTGGGCAATGGCCGGGGTGATCTCCAGCCCGAGCGTCACGGCGATGTCGTACACCAGCTCGGCGGTCGCACAGGCCGCCGTGTCGGCAACCTCCAGCGTGCCGACCGGCTCGTCGCCGGCCACATGGTGATCGATGACCGAGATGGGTACCGTGAGTCCGCGCACGGTCTCCGCCAGCTGTCCGAGCCGCCGCACGTCGTTGATGTCGAGGACCACGAACGCATCGACATCGGCGAGCGCGGCAGCCCCGTGTGCGCTCGCCTCCTCCACGTCGTTCCCGAGCAGGAAGTCGAACATCGACGGCCACGGGGTGGGATTGACGATGCGGCAGCGTATGCCGCACTGGGCGAGCAATCTCGCCAGCGCGGTTTCGCTGCCGCACCCGTCACCATCGGCATTGATGTGCGTGGACAGGGCGATCGTCATGCCCGGGCGGAGGGCGGCGAACCACGTGTGGATCGCCGCCTGTCGCGCCTCGGAGGCGTGCAGCAGCCCATCGGCCACCGCGTCGTTCATTGCCGTCCGGCTTCCTGCTTGCCGATGGTGGAATTGCGCATGCCGTAGAGGAAGTACGTGGTCATGCCGATCGCGGTCCAGGCACCGAGCAGCGCCCACGTCAGGCCGGGCAGTTGCAGCATCATGTAGATCGTGGCCCCAGCGCCAAGGATCGGCACGAGCGGCACGAGCGGCGTGCGGAAGGGCCGCTCGAGCTCGGGCGAGCGCGCGCGCAGCACCCACACGCCAATGCACACCGTGGCGAAGGCAGCGAGCGTACCACCCGACACCAACTCGCCAAGCAGGCCGAGCGGGAAGAAGCCGGCAATGAGAATGGCGATGATGCCCACGATCCAGGTGGAGGCGGCCGGCGTCTGGTACGTCGGGTGCACCTTGGCAAAGATCTTGGGGAGCAGGCCGTCGCGCGACATGGTGTAGAAGATGCGCGGCTGGCCCATGAGCATCACCAGCACCACCGAGGAGAGCCCGGCCACGGCGCCGATGTTCACGAGGTACTCGAGCCACTTGAGCTGCGGCACTGCCTCGAGCGCGGCCGACACCGGGTGCGGCACCCCAAGGGCCGTGTAGGGGGCAAGCCCGGTCATGACCAGCGACATCAGGATGTAGAGCACCGTGCAGATGAGCAGCGAGGCGATCATGCCGATGGGCAGGTCACGCTGCGGGTTCTTCGCTTCCTGCGCGGCGGTCGACACGGCGTCGAAGCCGATGTACGAGAAGAACACCACGGGGGCCGCGCGCAGCACGCCCGACATGCCGTACTTGGTGCTGCCGTCGGGGTTGGTGACCATCTCCGGAATGAACGGTGACCAGTTGTCGGTGTTCACGTACATGAAGCCGAAGCCGATGACCAGCAGCACGATGGTCATCTTGATGGCCACGACGATGTTGTTGAACGTCGCCGATTCCTGCACGCCGCGCACCAGCAGGAACGTGAGCGCGAGGATGAGCAGCACGGCCGGGAGGTTGATGAGCCCTTCCACCGGCGTGCCGCCGGCCGCCGTGCACGCGTCGCGCACCACGAACGCGGCCGAGGTGGTCGCGTCCATGAGGGTGGCACCGGTCCCGTCGACGCAGGTGAAGGCGCGAACGACCTCATGCCCGTTGATCACCGTGAGCGGCGCCGAGGCGAAGGCGGCGGGGATGTGCACCCCCACTTCGTTCAGCATGGCACTGAAGTAGCCCGACCACCCCACCGACACCGTGGCGGCGGCAAACAGGTACTCGAGGACCAGATTCCAGCCGATGAACCAGGCCACGCCTTCCCCCATGGTGGCGTAGCTGTAGGTATACGCGGAACCGGCGATGGGAATCATCGACGCGAACTCGGCGTAGCACAGTCCGGCGAAGAGACAGGCCAGGCCGGCGAGCACGAAGGAGAGCGACACGCCGGGGCCGGCGAAGTTGGCCGCTGCCGTTCCGGTGAGCACGAAGATGCCGGCGCCAATGATGGCACCGATTCCAAGCATGGTGAGGTTGAGCGCGCCCAGCGTTCGCTTGAGGCCGCCCTCCGAGCTGGCGGCCTCGGCGCGAAGCGCCGTGATCGATTTCTTGGACCAGATGCCCATCAGCGGTGTGGTCTGGGTGGAGCGGGCCGGGGAGAGACGGGGTGGCCCGCGGGGTGGCAGCATGCGGTCCGCGACTGCCGGACCGTACGGCGCCTAATGTGGGCGTCCGCACGGCGTTCGGACAGTAGGCGGGCGGGTTCAGTTGCCCGGAAGCTACGCAGTCGCGGGCCGAGTAGCTGGCCGGCGGCACCCGCAACCCGCCACCCGATACTCCCGCGGCTCACGCGATGCCCGTCCAAAATCGCGTGGGCCGGGGGAGTATCGGGTCCCGGGTGTCGGGTTCACCCTGCCGGGTGGTTACAGCGAGTAGTTCGGTGCTTCCCGGGTAATCGTCACATCGTGCGGATGCGATTCCCGGAGCCCCGCCGTGGTGATGCGCACGAACTCCGCCTCGGTGCGTAACGCCTCAATGGTGCCGCACCCTACGTACCCCATCCCGCTGCGCAGGCCGCCGATCATCTGGAAGAGCACGTCACCCACGGGGCCCTTGTAGGGAACGCGCCCCTCGATCCCCTCGGGGACCAGCTTCTTGGGGGACATTTCCCCATCCTGGAAGTAGCGGTCGGCCGAGCCGTCCTGCATCGCGGAGAGCGAGCCCATGCCGCGAATCATCTTGAAGCGGCGCCCCTCGAGGAGGAACGATTCACCGGGGCTCTCCTCCGTACCGGCGAGCATGCTTCCCATCATGACGCTCGAGGCGCCGGCGGCCAGCGCCTTGACGATGTCCCCCGAGTACTTGATGCCACCATCGGCGATGACCGGGACATCACCGGCCCCTTCAACGGCGTCCATGATGGCCGCGATCTGCGGCACGCCCACCCCGGTGACCACGCGGGTGGTGCAGATGGAGCCCGGGCCAACCCCCACCTTCACGGCATCCACGCCACGGTCCACCAGCGCCGCCGCCCCGGCCTTCGTGGCCACGTTGCCCGCAATGAGCTGCACATCGGGGAAGGCCTCGCGGACTCGCGCCGTGGCCTGCAGCACCCCTTCGCTGTGCCCGTGGGCGGTATCAATGATGAGCACATCGACGCCCGCCTGAATGAGCGCCCGGGCCCGGTCGAGGTAATCCCCGCCAGCCCCGATGGCCGCCGCCACCCGAAGGCGCCCGTACTGGTCCTTGTTGGCGTCGGGGTACTGGCGGCGCTTGTGAATGTCCTTGACGGTGATGAGGCCCTTCAGATTGCCCTGGTCGTCGGTGACCGGCAGCTTCTCGATGCGATGCTTGGCCAGAATCTTCTCGGCCTCATCGAGCCCGGTCCCCATGGGCGCCGTCACCAGGTCCTCGCTGGTCATGACCTCGGCGAGTGGACGGTCGAGGTCGCGCTCGAACTGCAGGTCACGGTTGGTGAGAATGCCCACCAGCTTGCCCGTGGCATCGACGATGGGCACCCCCGAGATCTTGAAGCGCATCATGAGCGCCACGGCCTCACGGAGCGACGCCGTCGGGGAGAGCGTGATCGGGTTGAGGATCATTCCGCTCTCGCTGCGCTTGACGCGATCGACCTCGGCCGCCTGCCGGTCGACGGACATGTTCTTGTGCAGCACGCCGATCGCGCCGTAGCGGGCCATGGCGATCGCCATTTCGCTTTCGGTGACCGTATCCATGGCCGCCGACACCAGCGGCACGTTGAGCGCGATGCCCCGCGTGAAGCGGGACACGAGACTCACCTCACGAGGATGCGTGAGCGAGTGCCGGGGGGCGAGCAGGACGTCATCGAAGGTCAGCGCGACGTCGTCACGAACACGGGCGGAGCGAGTTGAGGGTGCCATCTCGCAAGGTAAAACGGGCCCTTGGGGGATTCCAGAGGCCGTCTCAGCCCGAGGACGGAGAACCGCCCTTACCGCGCCCCACCGAAGCGCCGCAACCGCCGGCGCAACCCCACAGGCAGAAAGAACGCCGCCGCCTGCAGCACCCGGACCACGTCGAGATGCTCGAGCTCGTCCGGCGCGCCCCGCCAATGGTCGCGCAGCACCCCGCGACCGGCGTTCTCCACCATGCGCTGCAACGCCGTCATGAGCAGGAAGACGTCGTCGACCTGGCCCAGAAACGGGATGAGATCGGGGATGAAGTCGAGCGGCGACACGATGTACGCGAGCGCGGCAACGACGAACACGCGGTCGAGACGCGACACGCGACGATCTCCCACCAGCCCGATCAGGAGCCGGAGGTAGGAGGGGATCTGTCGCACGACGCGCATGACGGAGCGCTTCATGCCGGTACGCGGACCGCGCACGTCGTTCATGACGGGAGAGGCGAGGGCGAGGGCGGGGCTGACGGCGCGGGGGGCGGGCTGCCCGCGGCCGCCGACAGGTCGGCCGGGGGGCCGGCAGGCGCCGCAGGCGGCGCGGCGGCCGGTGCCGCGGCGGCCGGTGCCCCGGTCGCGGTGCCGGGGGGCGGTGCCCCGATCTGATCGGCGACCGTGCGCGCGGTGGAGACCACATCGGTGGCGACCGTCTTCGTGGTCTGCGCCACGTTGTTGAGCACGCCCATGGCCTTGTTGAGAAATCCCACGGCCTCGGTCACGGTACTGGCCGCGAGTCCGCCGGCCCGCAGCGTGTCCTCCACGCCGTCGGTGAATTTCTGGAACACGTTGGTCACCGCGGCGGGCTTCTCCGCGTACTTCGATTCGAGAAACTCCACGTAGTCGAGCACCTGATACAGGCGCTCGTCTGACAGGGTCTCGAGCTTGCGATTGATGCGATCGCGAACGTACGGATTCATGGGCTCCTCGTGGCGTGCCGTGTGGCGTGCCCTACGTGGTCATCCACGCCAACGTTTCCGCTCGCCACGCGCGTCGATGTGGCAGTAGGGCGTGGCATACCGGCGACTGCTGTACACGCCCAGACCGCCGGCCAGCTCGGGGTGCGCCCGCTCGACCCAATCCACCGCCTGCTCCACCCGGTACGCATCGAACAGGGTGAGCTCTCCGTCGCCGTCGGCATCAATGGCGACATCGGCAGCGTCTCCATACAAGTGGCGCGAGTCGCGCGCGGAGCCCTCCACCCCGGCGTTGTGCAACGGTGTGCGGAAGCCGCTGTGCACCTCCAGCATGAACGAGGCGCTCTCCTCACCACGACGCCGAGCCAATTCGCGCAGCACCAGTTCGATCTTGTCGAGCACGCGCGGATCGACGGCCACGTACTTGGGCCACATGGTCTGCCGGTCGTGCGTGACGAAGTCGCGCACGCGCAGGTGCTTGGTGAGCGGCAGGTCGAGGTGTTCCTCGTGCACTTCGGCGAAGCCCAGCGGCTTTTCCGCCGCTTCATCGCGCGACCACTCGGCGGGGTAGCGTCCAATCTGGTAGCCGTTGAGGGTGCTCCCCAGCTTGAGTTCGAAGGGCACCATCACCGCCAGCCGCGGCTCCTCGAGACGCTGCGTGACGCCATGGCGCGTGACCTCGAGCTCGTAAATGCCGGGGGTGAGCGGCGCGAGCAGCGTGTCGCCCTCGAGGGGACGCACGACGTCGCCCGACTCGCCACTGCCGACGGCCACCCACTGATACTCGAACCCGAGCGACCCCGACGCCCCGCGGATCTCGAGCGGCAGCGCAACCCGCTCGCCGGCGCGCACGAAGTGCATCTTGATTTCGCCACTCACCCCCCGCGCCGCGGCTCCCACTTCCACCCGGGGCACGGCGCGGCGGAAGCTCTCGGCCGACGAGTCGGCGAAGAGCTCACCGGGCGGCTGGTAGAGCACGGCCGCCGTGATGGCAATGAGACCGCTCAGCACGAGCGCTGTACGGCGCTGGATCATGGCGCACCTCCCAGGATGGCGCCGCTCACTGCGCCCCCCACCGCGCGCGACTGCCGCGCACATCGATGTGCACGAAGGGCCCGTGTGCACTCGTGGCCTTGTACACGCCAATGCCGCCCACCAGCTCCGGATGCGCGCGCTCCACCCGCTCGGCCGCCTGGGCCAGCACGCGGGCGTCGTGCGTATCGACACGCCCGTCCGCATTGAGATCGCTCATCCAGTCGCGCGCGCCGTTCACGACGTACACATCGGCGGCATCACCGTACTGGTGGCGGCTGTCGTTGGCCCGACCGCCGGTCCCCACGCCCTGCTGATTGTATTGCGGCGTACGGAAGCCGGACATGACCCGCAGGGTGGCCGCGTGCACGCCCATCGTGCGCAGCTCCTGCAAGACCAGTTCGAGCTTGTCCACGAGCGGCTCGCGCAGGACGAGGTACTTGGGCCACACGCCCGTCTGATCCTTGGTGAGGAAGTCGCGCAGACGGAAATGCTCGGAGATGGGCGTATCCGCGTTGCCGGCGGTGACTTCCAGGAACCCCTCAGGATTGCCGTAGCTGCCGCCGCGCGCCCGCTTTTCGGCCGGAAAGAAGCCAATGCGATAGGCGCCGATACGCCCGCGCACCTTGTCGGCGAAGGGGCGCATGGTGATGAAGTGAAAGGCGCCCGTTGAGTCGTTGGCGGCATATACCCCGGGCCGCGTGGCGGCCGAGTCCCCGAAGAGCTGACGCAGCACCGGAATGCTGGCGGCGCGATGCGGGGCGAGGAACCGGGCCCGAAGCTTGCGGCTCACCCCACGGAGGGTGTCGAGCCCCGGGAACGACGCGGCCCGCGGCACGTCCGCCCGGACAGTGGGCGACAGGTCGCGGGCTGTCGTGGCCGCCATGCCCGTGGGGCGCACGACCACCGCAAGCGCGGCAACGGTCAGGGCCACGACCAATGCCCCGCGGCGGCGCGGATGCGCGCCCCGCCCGACCGGTACGACGGGATTGGCTGAAGACGCCTGGGCGTCGGAGGATGTCTGAATCACGAGTTCGGAGATGGCGCCCGGTCACGAACGACGGCTGCCCCATGGCAGACGACCCAGCGCCCGTGCTGGAAATATACTCGACCCCGATCCGTCCGTTCACCCGGCGAGGATGAACGCCTACGGAAATCGCATCTGTAAGTGTGTGTGGCTTCAGTAGATGAAGACCGGGGTCCCAACGGCCACGCGGTGGTACAGCTCTGCAATGTCTTCGTTCCGCAGCCGCACGCATCCGTGGCTCACCGCCTGCCCCACCGACGCCGGGTTGTTGGTGCCGTGCAGGGCGTAGCCGTCCCCCAGATAGAGTCGGTAATGGCCAAGCACGTCCGCATACTTGCGCTGGTTTGTTCCGAATGGCGGAATAATGATCTGGCCATCGGCAACGATCTCACGGCCGTCCGTGGCCGCCAGCGGGCGGACTGCACCATCGGCGGTCACACGCACGACATCGTTCCCCTTCACGGTGATGAGCCCGCCGTCGCGCAGCGGCAGGGGCTTGCCGCGCACCAGCTGGGTGAGACCGAGCCGCCGCTTGTTGGCCTGCTCCTGATAGTGCCAGTCGGGCGGGATCCAGGCGGGGGCGGAGTCGCGACGCTGCACCACCAGCCGGCCGCGCGGCGTTTCGAAGCGCAGGACCTTGGTGCCGCCTCGTACGACCAACTGCTTCCCCGAACCGGTGGCCACCCGCGCCGTGAAGAGCACACTGTCGCCGCGCTTGTACCAGAGGCGACGGTCGGTGATGGACACCACGATGTACGAAGAGTCCGCCGGCACCGGGGGTGTGGCGGCCAATTCGGCACGCAGGCTGTCGGCGCTGAGTCCGGCCTGCAGGGTGAGCTGTTCGAGGGCCTCGGAATTGTCGTTGAACACCAGCCGTGCCACGTCGCGCTCGAAGCGCGTGCGCAGGGTGATGACGGTCAGCCACCCGGTGAACCCGAGGGTCAGTCCGGTAAGCGCCAGAAGCCAGAGCGGCGTGCCGCGCCAGCCACGTCGCAGCGCGCGTGACCGGGCCCGACCTTCCGCGGGGTGTACCGCGCGCGTGGTCATGTCAGTAGAAGTACACCCGGGTACCCGGGGTCAGGTTTTCGCGAATGGCCTGCAAGTCACCGGCATCGAGGCGCACGGAGCCGGGCATCACATAACTGCTGTCGGCAAGCGGCCCGGTTCCGGGCACGGCGTACAACAGGGTTCCCCCCGTGGTCACGATCGCGTGCGTCCCGGTCCATCCGGGCGCCGCCCGCTCGGCCACAGGGGGCAGACCGCGGTCGGCCCACAGCCAGTCCGGCAGGGACCACGCGTCGGCCGCGCCAAGCAGGCGCTCGATGCGGCGCACCCCCCGGGGAACGACCACGCGAACGGTATCGGCGCCGCTTCCCACCCGCCGCTCCGGGCCAATGCGGGCGGGCATCGTGCGCAGCCGCGCGCCCCCCCGGTCGAGGGCCACGTAGCCCGAATCCGTGTTCACCGCCAGGTGGATGCCGCCGTCGCCCCGGGCCTGCCGCCGCATGATTTCGATCATGAGGGTGGCCTGGTCGACATTCGCCGCCATGATGGCATCGGCACGCTGCTGCTCGAGTTCCGACATGCCGGCCCGCAACCGCGCCGTCTCCTCCCGGTAGCGTGCGCGCCGCCACAGCAGCAAACCATCCAGGAGGAGCAACGTCACCAATGACAGGGCCAACAGCAACGTCCGACGACGAACACGCATGATCCGGCACGGTTTAGATTGCACCGGCTGACCCCACCGCCCTCGCGGTGGCCCCCGATGCCCGACGAACGTACCGCCCCGGCCGGCATGCGGCCTGAGCGGTCACCCTGAAGCATATCCCGGAGACCGATGTCTGCACGCGTAGATCGCGCGGTGGCGCTCATCATTCTAGATGGGTGGGGGTACCGCGAAGAATGTGAGGCGAACGCGATCTGCCTCGCCGACACGCCCAACTGGGACCGCATCTGGTCGCACGGCTCCCGCACGCTGCTGACCGCATCGGGGAAGGCGGTGGGGTTGCCCGAAGGCCAGATGGGCAACAGCGAAGTGGGGCACCTCAACCTCGGCGCGGGGCGCGTGGTGATGCAGGACCTCGTGCGCATCGGCAGCGCCATCGAGACCGGCCGCTTTTTCGAGAACCCCGCGCTGCTCCAGGCGTGCGCGCATGTGCGCTTCAATCACGGCACCCTGCACCTCCTGGGCCTGTTGGGCGACGGTGGGGTGCATGCGTTCCAGGCGCACCTGTATGCCCTGGTGGAGCTGGCGGTGCAGCAGCAGGTGCCGCGGGTGGTGCTGCACGCCCTGCTCGACGGACGCGATACCCCACCGCAAAGCGCGCTGGGGTTCCTGCGCGAGACGCTCGCCACGATTGCGGGCAAGGCCCAGTTGGCCAGTGTGTGCGGTCGCTACTACGGCATGGACCGCGACAACCGGTGGGAGCGCACGCAGCGCTGGTACGACGCGGCGGTGCGTGGCCAGGCCCCGGTGGAGCCGGACGCACTGGCCGCGCTCGAGCGCTCGTATGCGGCGGGGGTGCACGACGAGTTCGTGACGCCGTGGGTCATGCCGGGTCCGGACGGTAGCGCGCTGGCGCCCATGGTCGATGGCGATGCCCTCGTGAGCTTCAATTTCCGCAGCGACCGCATGCGCCAATCCATGCGCGCGCTCGCGTTTCCCGACTTCGACGGGTTCGACACGGGGCCGCGGCCGCTGGTGCAGATCGTCACCATGACGCAGTACGACGACACGTTCCCGTTTCCGGTGGCGTTCGGCCCGCAATCGATGAACAACCTGGTGGGCGACGTCATTGCCAAGGCGGGACTGACGCAGCTGCGCACGGCGGAGACGGAGAAGTACCCGCACGTGACGTTCTTCTTCAACGGCGGCCACGAGCAGCCGCTCCCCGGCGAAGACCGGCGCGTGGTGCCAAGCCCCAAGGTGGCCACCTACGACCTGCAGCCCGAGATGAGCGCCGGGGCGGTGTGCGCCGTGCTCTGTGACGCGCTGGCCAACCGCACGCATGACTTCATGCTGTGCAACTTCGCCAATACGGACATGGTGGGGCACACCGGGTCGCTCGAGGCGGCCATCACGGCCGTGGAAGCCGTGGATGCCTGCCTCGGTCAGGTGCTGGAGGCCGCAGCTGCCGGCGGCGCGCGGCTCATCATCACGGCCGATCATGGCAACGCGGATCTCATGATCGATCCGGTCACGCACCAGCCGCACACGGCACACACCACCAATCCGGTCCCCCTGGTCATCCTCGATCCCGACGAGACCGCGCCGCTGCGCAGCGGGGGCGCCTTGTGCGACGTGGGGCCCACGGCGCTGGCGCTGCTCGGGCTTCCCCTGCCTCCCGACATCACCGGTCGCGATCTTCGCGTCCGTCCTTCCGATTCTCCGTCCTGATGCGCTCCATGCATGTATTCCCCGTTCGTTCCGGTGCGGCGGTGGCAGCCGCCCTTGCCTTCCTGCTGCCCGTCGCGGGGAGTGCGCAAGTGGGATACCTGCCCGAGAAGAGTCCCTACGAAGACTTCAAGATCGGCCAGTCGGCGACACTCCTGGGCGGATGGCTGGCCGTGAGGCCCGATCCCGCCAATGTCGCCCCGGCGCCGAGTTGGCTGGCCGGCGTGCGGTACGACATCGGCGTGGGCGGCCCGGCCTCGCTGTTCGCGCGGTATGTGTTTTCGCCGAGTGAGCGCAACGTGCTGGTGCCGACCAATCCGCGGGCCACACGGGTCGTGGCCACGCCGGGCACCACGACGCACCTCATCGATGCCGGGCTCGATGTGTCACTCACGGGACGCAAGACCTGGCGGCATCTCATGCCATCGGTGAATGTGGGCGCGGGACTGGCCAGCGACTTCGCCCGCGCCGACACCGGCGGCTACCAGTTCGGCACCAAGTTCGCGTTCAACTACGGCTTCAGCCTGCGCTACCTGCCCCGCCGTGGCCCGCAGCTGCGCCTCGACGCCGTGAACTACCTGTGGCAGTACCAGTATCCCGACCGCTACTTCGTGAAGGCGGCCGACACCACGAGCATCCTCACCGACACCCGCCGACGCGAAGCGTGGCGTGCCAATTGGGCGCTCACCGCCGGTGTCACGTTCCCCCTGTTCCGGTAGGCCGGCATGCCCCGCACGTCGCTCACCCGTCGCGTGACCTTCGCCGCCGCCCATCGGTACCGTCGCCCCGACTGGAGCGACCAGGAGAACGCCGAGGTGTTTGGCGCCTGTGCCCACCCGCACTACCATGGGCACACGTATGTGTGTGACGTCACCGTGGCCGGACCGGTGGACGAGGAGACGGGATTTCTCGTGGATCTCGGCTTCCTCGACCACGTGCTGCAGCGGGAGGTGCGCGACCGGTTCGACCATCGCAACATCAATCTCGATGTGCCGGAGTTTGCCGACGGCAAGATGATCCCCACGGGAGAGTTGCTGTCGCGCTTCATCTGCGAGCGGGTGCAGGCCGCGCTGGCGCACAC
>Ga0315900_10006782_pt1 | contig 15215 bp, 18 predicted proteins | sample LakEriMetagenome_FD_203521 | JGI IMG/M metagenome (GOLD analysis project Ga0315900, IMG submission 203521) | Freshwater fungal communities from buoy surface, Lake Erie, Ohio, United States - Buoy 12 MA114 | ecosystem: Environmental > Aquatic > Freshwater > Lake > Lake biofilm | place: USA: Lake...
GATGTGAGTTGGAACAATCTTATAAGGAAGTTATGATATGAATGGAAAAGGAGATAGCCCCAGACCATTAAGTGTGGATAGTGAAACATTTGCCAATAATTGGGAAAGAATTTTTGCGAAGAAAAAAACATCATCTATTGATCCTGAATATGAAAAGGCGGTGAAATCTGGAATGTTTTGGGAACGATACCCAAACATGACAGGAAATTGGGAAAAAGATAAAGCTGAATGGTATTTACAAAATCTTACACGAAACGCACAGGAGCTAGGATTATATGATACATCCGAATGAAGTTCGTTTAACGCAAGATAACATTGCTACATACATGGAGCTTGCAACCGCATTGGGTACAAACTATGTTGAAGCATTAAGGGAACAATGTAACCGTCAAGGAGTAAACTATGCCACATCCGCATAAGAATAGACCACGAACTGGTCGTAGAAAGATTGGTAGCAAGAAGCGCAAGGCACGCCGTAATAGGAAGAAGTAGTTGACAAAAGTGGTATATACGAGTATATTATATTATGACTAACCAGTGAGGATATATGCCACATCGTGTCGGTTACTGTTGTATCAATAATACACTAAGTAAGCAAAAAGTTACCACAGGGCGGACTTTGCGCCAAGCCTCATTTCTTCAAGATAATGGTTTGGTGCGAACGTCCGCTTTAGCTTTGCTAAACACACAGGATCTTATCACCATATTGAAGTGGAATGCAGAACATGGTGTGGAAGTGTTCCGTATTGGTAGTAATATTTTTCCTTGGAACTCAGAATACCACATTCTTCAATTACCCGATTTCGAGGTAATTAATGAGTTGCTATTTCAGGCAGGCGAGATTATCAAGGAAACAAAAATGCGGGTGAGTTTTCATCCGGATCATTTTGTGAAGTTGGCTTCTTCGAAGCCTGAGGTGGTTCGTAGAAGTATTCATGATTTGAATCATCATGATGATATTTTCACTATGATGGGGATTCCTGCCAATCATTACTATCCCCTGAACATTCATGTGGGTATGAATTACTCACAAACTATCATTGATAACTTTTGTGAGCAATTTGATAAATTGAACGATACAACAAAAAAGCGTCTGGTAGTGGAAAATGACGACAAAGCCAACTCATTTTCTGTGCGGCAACTTCATGAGGAGATTTATGTGCGGATTCATACGCCTATTACCTTTGATTATTTTCACCATACTTTTCACCCTGATGGTTACTCGTCCCAGGAAGCCGCAGAAATAGCAGCTTCTACCTGGGATTGTACACCGTTGTTTCATTACAGTGAAAGTAAAAATTTGAATGAGAATGTTGATGGTAGCCCGCGCGCACATTCAGATTATGCATTTAACAAGATTGACGACTACGGGCTAAATATAGATATAGACCTCGAAACAAAGGCAAAGGAACTATCATGGAAAAAATATCAGGAACTCGTGTAACGTGGTATCGTGATACCACAAATAAAAAAATCGGCGGCATATGCAGTGGGTTGAGCGATATATTAGATATTGATGTAACAATTGTTAGATTTGTATTTTTCATGTTGTGGTTCACTCCAGTTCCTATCATCACTGCCTATCTTGTTGCTTGGTTTATAGTCCCCAAGAAAGGAGATGTATATGTTGGAACTATTACTAATGCTACAACTACTAACACCCCCAGTAGTAAAGAACTTCTTACCGAGCGCAGGTAAGCGGGACACTACACAAAATTATATTGTAATTCATAACGATGGTGGAAATTTTGGTGCTTCGTTTACGCGCCGAGTGTTACGAATCCGTGGTTTAGCATATCACTATTTTATTTCTCGTGATGGCACCATACATCAATTCATGGATTTAAAAAATATTGCCGAACATGCGGGAACATCAAGATGGAATGGCTTGACTGGCTGGAATAAGTTTAGTATAGGAATATGCTTGCAAGGTCGTGATAATATGACTTATACCAATCAGCAGTATGAGAGCTTGAAAAAATTAGTGACTTATATTAATATAAGATATCCGGATAGCAAAGAAAAACCTATCCTCACACATGCTACTATTGCATATCCACGGTTCAGAAAATCTGATCCTGGAATCAACTTTGAATTATGGAGAATACATCATGACACTACCTACATCCCCGGAAGATAAGCTCAAACTCCTTGGAGCATTAAAGGACATTTCAGCATCCATGGCAAGAATGGAAGCAGAACGAGACATGTTGAAGGAAATCAAGAAGGATATTTGTGATGATTTGCAGCTAAATAGAAAAGTACTAAATAAGTTGGCAAGAACTTATCATAAGGGTAACTTTAGTGAAGAGCAGGAACTTCACAAAAACTTTGAAGATTTGTATGAAACTGTGACCAAGAAGGTTGGGTGATGGATATAAAATTAGATTTTGATGATGTCTTAATTGTTCCACAATTTTCTGACATCACTTCCCGTAGTCAAGTAGATTTAGTTACTACAATTGAGGGTAAATGGGGGTCCAGTATTACTGGAGTTCCTATTGTTGCTGCTAACATGGACGGTGTCGGTACATTTTCTATGTGTGCCGCATTAGCTAAACATCAAGTATTTACTGCTATCACAAAACATCATAGTGTTGAACGTTGGGATTATGCCATGAGGTCGGGGAATCCTGGTGTAAAGGATTTCGCTTTCATCACTATTGGCATGTCGGATGAAGATTTACACAAGGCAAAAGTTATTTCTGAACTAATGCAACATTATTATGGTGATGTTACTGTCAAGGTAGTTATTGATGTGGCTAATGGTTATATGAATCCTTTTTATGATTTTATTAGAAAAACAAGAATTGTTTTACCGAAAGCCTTTATTATGGCAGGAACAGTCACAACTGCTGAAGCAACTAAGCGAGTTATCAAGTCCGGTGCTGATTTAGCACGTGTAGGCATTGGTACAGGAGCTGTGTGTACTACTCGGCGAATGGCAGGAGTGGGATTTCCCCTGTTTTCCGCACTGGCCGAGTGCGCCGAGGCCGCAGATGAAGTGTCTGGAAGTGTGCAAAGTGATGGCGGCTGTGTTTTTCCTGGCGATTTTTCAAAAGCATTTGGGGTTGGAGCCCAAATGGTGATGGCCGGTAGTATTTTTGCTGGTCATGACGAGTCAGAACAAGAAATACACGATGGAAAAGTCACTTTTTACGGGATGAGTAGCCATGCAGCCCAGAAAAAACACAACCAAGTGAAAAATTATCGTGCTTCCGAGGGCAGAATTGTTCAAATTCCCTATCGTGGACCTGTGGAAAACACAATTTCCGACATTTTAGGGGGCATTCGTTCAACATGTGCCTATGTAGGTGCAAAAACCATTGAAGAATTACCTAAAAAAACACAATTTGTTCGTGTTAACAATCAAATTAATCATTCACTAGAAAAATATACTATAAAAACATGATTATTTACTTCGAAAAAGAAAAAAATCACATGATTGTAGCTCCTTATAAGTGCGGCAGTCAATATTTAAACATGAATAAAGAAGCTTTTAATCTGGAAATTTATACTATGCCAGACATTGTAGATTTTTCCGCATATCTTGATGAAGATAATGCGTTTAATACAATGCGTAAAAAAGTTCTCAGAAAAACCTATCTATTTAAATCTTCAATTGAAAGATATTTGTCTTTCATTAATACGTTAGTGGTCACCGCAGAAACAAGAGATGCATATTTTTGGGAAGTGGCGTATAAGTACGCCACGGAAAATTTAAATGTGTATTCAGATTGGCATATTATACCGCATAATTTTTATTTTGATACTAGCAAAGAAAACATGGATGAGTACGATTTTATTGATTCTGCAAAAGATTATTCAAAGTGGATATATTTAACTTTTGGTGTAAAAACTCCTTCATATCAAAATATGATGCGTATTGTTCCTGTGCAAGGGTTAAATTTTTATTATGCTATGAAAACCTTTCAAATTTTAGAAGAAACTTATTCATGCGAAAAAATATTCCAAAACAAAATTTTACATTTGAACCCATTATGAAATACCTAGACATTTTAGTAGATTATCTTTATAGCATTTTAATGAAATACAAAGTCAAAAGGAATTTTAAAAAAATGAAGGAGCGAGATCCTTTCATATATCCCTAATTATGCTTAATCCAAATAGGTTTATACAATGGATAAATGTAATACGAGAGGAAAAAGGATACTCACAATACCGTATTCTAGAAAATTTTTGGGCTAGCCAAATTAATAGTAAATATTGGTTATTAGAAAATTTAAAAAACCATTGTAGAATCGGGAAAAAGTCCTCCATTTATATTTTTGGGGGTTGGTTCGGTATATTAGCACAACTTATCCGTGATAATTATCCTCAAACAACCATTTATAGTATAGATTTAGATGAAGAGTGTGTTTATTATGGGAATCGGTTGTCATTAAAAAATGACCGTATAAATTTCATTGTTGACAATATGGAAAATTTTAATGATTTTTCTAAAAAAACTTCTTTAATAATAAATACATCTACGGAACATATAACGCAAAAAACTTTTGATACATGGTTGTCTAAAGTTCCCACGAATGTCCCTATAATTTTGCAAGGAAACAATTTTTATGATTGTGAAGAGCATATTAGATGCTCTTCGTCTTTAGAAAATTTTTTAGAAATGAATAAAATGGATCAAATAGTATTTAAAGGTTTATTGAATTGTACAGAATTTAACAGATATATGACTATAGGTTATAAAACATGAGTGATTTAGAAAGAATAAAAAATACTTTACCTGTAATTAATTCCATTAGCCCAACATTCTGTTTAGCTAAATGGCATCACTCGCAAATTTATCTTCAAACAGGACATACACATAGTTGTTATCATCCACCGCCACATAAAATTCCATTAGAGGGTCTAGACTCTAATCCTTCATTATTACATAATACTCCTATTAAAAAACAAGAAAGATTGTCAATGTTAAAAGGAGAAAAACCTTCTGGGTGTCAATATTGTTGGAACGTAGAAAAACTCGGAGAGGATTATGTGTCTGATAGGCATATAAGAAATTCATCTATTTACACCAAAGAAAGATTGGATGATATTCTTTTGCATGGTGCGGATTACAATATTAATCCAGAATACATAGAACTTTCTTTTTCCAATCAATGCAATTTTAAATGCGGTTATTGTCATCCTACTGCAAGTTCTAGATTCAATGCTGAAATACGTGAATTTGGTCCGTATGATTCTGTAAAAAATCATCGGTTAGAGCCTACTGGATATACAGTTTTTGAAAATGAGGATGAAAATCCTTATGTAAAGGCTTGGTGGGATTGGTGGGACAAAATGAAGCATACTCTTAATATATTACGTATTACAGGCGGCGAGCCTTTGATGCATAAAAGCACCTGGAATCTTTTAGATTCTTTGGATTCTGAGCCATTGCCACACCTAGAATTAAATATGAATAGTAATCTAGGTGGTAAAAATGAGTGGGTAGAAAGGCTAGGAACCACAGTGTCACGTTTAATAAAACAGAAAAAAATTAAACAGTTTAAATTATGGACTAGTATAGATACATGGGGACCAAGAGCGGAGTATATTAGAACTGGGTTAGACCTGGCGGTTTGGGAACAAAATCTAGATACTTACATTAAAACTACTAAGTCTCCTATCACATTTATGTGCACATTTAATATTTTATCTGTGACCACATTTCCGTTACTCCTAGAAAAAATCCTAGAATGGAGAGCAAAATATGATGAATTTATACCTGTTATTAATACATTAGACCCTACAGAAAGAAAAATAAGATTTGATACTCCTTATTTGAAAGAGCCACTACAGTATGATATGAATATTCTTCCTTTAGAAGATTATCTACCGTATATGGATAAAACCTTAGAATTTTTGAAAAATAATATGGATGATAGTGATGTAACAAAATTCTCTAGCTTAGAATATGAGAAATTCAGAAGAGTAAGAGATTATATGGCATCTTCATCTGCTAATGAAAATTATTCAATTACTAAAATAAAGGAAGGTAGAGCAGATTTTTATAATTGGTTCTGTGAGTTTGATTATCGAAGAAATACAAATTTTCTAGAAACTTTTCCAGAAATGATAAATTTTTGGAAGATGTGTGAACAAGAATCTTTGCTTAGAAAAATAGGTTAACACTCACTCTTCTAAAAGATAAAATGATTATAAATCTTTGTTACGAAAGTTACGAAACTAATAGTAATCTGTTAGGGTTTTCTGAAAAAACTCCTTCAGGAAACCCTATAACTCACGCATCTCCATTAGTTACTTTAATGCAGGCAATTTCAGATTTGAAAGGATATAATAATTATTATCATCCTAGAGAAATTATTTTTAATAAAATTACACCTGAAAATACGGATTCAGTAGATAAGTATATAATACCTATCGGTGTTTCTCATGGTCCTGATGATTGGGCTAAACCTGAGTTATTTTCTAACTTACCAGAAGTTTATTTGAAGGACCTTCGAAATAAAAAAGCTATGCTAGTTATAGACCAAAGTTTAGAAGGATATCATCAAGATTATATTTGGGAATTTTTTCACAGTCAGTGTAGTTTATATGAATTAAATCCGCGGTGTATTTTTTATGTGACAGGTAATATGATGACAGGATTACACTATCATGTGTGGTGTGATTCTAGAAATATTAGTTATGATAGTAGAATAAGAGCTATAGGTTATCCACATTTTGAGCATGTAGTTTATTATGATTCTATTAAAAGAAATCAAAGTGATACTCCTCTTCCTACTTTTGAAAAACATGTGTCTTATAAAAAAGAGCACGTTGAAAATATCAAAACCTTTGCGTGTTTAAACAAAAGACAAAGACAGCATAGAGTATGGATGTTTGTAAGATTGCTCGAAGAACAACTATTGGATTCTGGTTTAGTTAGTATGAATGATTATGGAAGACATGTTCGCTCATGGGAAGGAAAAGAATTAACCAGAGAACAGATTGAAAAATCCAGTGAAATTCTTCCAAAATTGGTTTATGAAAAATCAAATAATGAATTAAACGATTTACACTATATTCATAGATTTAATGATGATGTTTGTTTGGATACATTCTTTTCTATAGTTCCAGAAGCTGCATGTGGAGATAAAGAAAAATCTGTTTTTTTGAGTGAAAAAACCTTTAAGCCTATATGTTGTTCTACTCCATTCGCAATATGGGGCGGAAAATATTCTTTAAAGGAATTAAAAAAATTAGGTTATAAAACTTTTCATCCTTTTATTGATGAGAGTTATGATACTATGGACACATGGGATCGTTTAGAAGCTTTAATAAAAAATACTAAAAAAATTGATTCCATAAAAAATAAATTTGAATGGTTTGAAGGTATGCAAGATATTCTAGAGCATAATTTAAAGCAAATTGAAATAAATACAATAAGAAAAGAGCCGCCGGCCTTTTTAGAACTTGAACGTTATTACATACAATATTTTGGGTGAATTATGTGGAGAAAAAGTTATCCTGTTATTACAGAAGATTCAAAAATTGTTATAGGTCTTGGTGATAGTTTTACCCAAGGTCAAGGAGCAGTTCCCTGGAATATATGGGAACACTATGAATGGGACTTGACTGGTAATCACCATAAAGATTATTCTATTAATGTATATGAGTTGAATATGAAGGTTCTTGGGTAAATCAACTATGTAAGAATCATATGCCTGGATGGACCCCGGTTAATTTAGGTCAACGAGGTTGTGGTAATAGAGCGGCAGTTAGAGATTTATATTATCATCCAGATTTAGGTTTAGAGAAGGCCAAAGAAAAAATAGTAATTTTTATGTTGAGCAGTATCAACCGGTTTGATTTTATATCTAAAGCTTTTAATGACCATCATCATTTTTATGCGATGTGGCCACATCCCTGGGACAAAAATGCTACTATGCCGTCTCTTTGGCAAGCATATCATGACCACGTATGGTCAGATTCTTTTGGAATTTTAGAATGTATTGGTAATATAAAGGAAGCAATGACCTGGTGTAAAGCTCATAATGCTAAATTTGCATTTGTAAATGCATTTGATATGTATATTACATATGAAGCATTTATACAAGGCTTTGCTCCTCATATAACAGATAGAAAGCAGCAAGAACAGTTCGTGAAATTAGTTGACTCTATACCTTGGGACAATTATATTATATTAGGAGATAAAATTAGTGTTATTGATTATCTGTTCGATTTAGAAGGTGAAAACGCTCGCTCTTTGAATTGGATGGAATGGTGTAATCAACATAAAGGAACTCCGCGCGGTATGTTAACACCATGCGGCCATCCCTCGGTATTAGGTCATAAAATCATTGCAGAACAAATGTATAAAAATTTACAAGCTTTTAACTTCATCTAATATGAATATTATCAATGGTGAAACTGTAAATAAAAAATTTCATTGGTTTCATCCAAAAAGTATTCTAGATAAAATTACTCCTAGATATAAAAATAAATTATTGCCTGGTTGGGTTGCAAAGTACTCTACAAAGCATTTTTTAAATAAAAGAGAAGAAGATGAATACATTTTTAATTTAAGTACACAACCAGAAGATTGGCACTACAGAACTAAAAAAGTAATTTACAATATTAATAGTGATGGTTATAGAACAGGAGAACTTTCTACACTAACACCAGAAATAATAAAAAATTCTATAATATTATTTGGTTGTTCTTTGACTTTTGGTTCCTCAGTTGCTGAAGATGAAACCATAGGTCATCATTTAAAAATGTTGACCGGTAAAAATGTAATAAATTTAGGAGTTCCTTCTAGTTCAATTTATTTTAATACAGTAAATTCTTTTTTGTTTTATAAATTATTTGGTATACCTTATAGTATTGTTTATATATGGACAACATTAGACCGTGATTTAATTTTTAACAAAACAAGTGTAGCGCATGTTGGACCTTGGAATTGCAGTGAGGTATCTACAAAATATACAGTAGATCCTATACAAACTAATTATTTTGATTCTTTTAATTATGATGAAATAAATGCTAATGCTAGAGGTATGTTTAATTCTATGATGGCTAAAAGCTTTTGGGAAGACAAATGTAAATTAGTTATGGGATCTTTTTTTGAACAGACAGCACATTTCACTAATTCCAATTTAGTTTTCTCTAATGATAAAAAGGCCAGAGACTTATTACATTCTGGTAGTGGTAGTAATTATAATGCTGCTGAAAAAATTGCAAAGTTTATGGGTGAGATATGAAAAGTTTTTATGATAGTAATGCCGATAAGGCAGAAAAACAGTTATCTGTAATTTCTAATAGCATGTGTTATGCTAAATGGGCACAAGTTTCTTTACACTTAACTAATGGAAGAACACACAGTTGTTATCATCCTCCCACGCATCCAATACCATTAGAATTATTGAAGGAAGATCCTTCAATATTGCATAATACACCACATAAAAAGGAAGAAAGAAAACTAATGTTGGCCGGCGAGCGCCCAGCCGGTTGTGAATATTGCTGGAGGATAGAAGATGTTGGGGGAAGAAGTGACAGAATTTATAGAAGTGGTGAGCCCTGGGCTCAAAATTCTGTTAAAGAAATACAAAAAGTTGGTGCCGAAGATAATATAGAACCAAGATATGTGGAAGTAAATTTTAATCAAGCATGTAATTTTAAATGCAGCTATTGTAGCCCCCATCTAAGTTCTACGTGGGAGGAAGAAATAAAACAACATGGTTCTTATAAAATACATGAGGGCGAACACAACAATATTTTTTATTTAAAACGTGATGGACTCATGCCATTAAAAGTATCTAATAGGGATAATCCATATGTAGAGGCTTTTTGGGAATGGTGGCCTAAACTATATAAAAATCTTGAAGTTTTTAGAATGACTGGCGGAGAACCATTAATGGATCATAATACTTTTAAAGTGTTAGATTACATCAATGAAAATCCAAATTCAGATTTAGAACTGAGCATTACTTCTAATTTATGTCCCCCGAACCAAGAATTATTACATAAATTTGTAGAAAAAATAAAAAAAATCGAAGAAATACATATTTGGAAAGATGATGAAAAATTTAATCCGAGTTCTGGTAATCATTGGTACGTTCAGCCTGCGTGTAAAAACGTAACCGTTTTTGTGAGTTTAGATTCGTATGGACAACACGCTGAATATATACGTCATGGTATGAATTTTAAACAATTGCAAAAAAATATTGAATATATTTTAAAAGAAACTAATCAAGTTAACATTACTTTTATTAATACTTTTAACATTTTAAGTTTACCTAAGTTTGATAAATTTTTACAGTACATATTAAAGCTACGAGAAAAATATTCTAGAGAAAAACAAGGAATTAAAAAAATTCCTATAATTGATCCTTGGTATAAACACCCAGATTTTATTTTAAATCCTAGACAGCGTATAGGATTTGATATTCCACTGTTACGATATCCTTTATGGCAGTGTATACAAATACTACCGCCTAAATATCATAAATATCTGGAAAAATCCATAAAGTTCATGAAAGAGAATAGGTCAGATGAAGTTAAACAAGATTTCCGAGGATTTAGAGACTTTGAAATTGATAAAGCTGAAAGAAATCTACAATGGATGAAGGAAGGTGCTAATATGAAACCTTCAGAAAAAGAAATTGCTTTAAAAAATTTAAAATTATTTTTTAAACAACATGATGAGCGCAGAAAAACTAATTTCACACAGACTTTTCCGGAATTAAAAGAACTTTTAGAGGATTAAATGAAAAAAAAACTACTAATTACATTGGGGTGTAGTTACACAGAGGGTGTGGGGGCGTATTCTGATGATATAGAAAAACCTTTAACTAAAAAAGAAAGAAAAAATGACCTTATACCACAAAGCATTTATCAATTGCATCGTCCAAATTTTCATAAAGAAGGATGGCCGATAAAATTACAAAAACTATTAGGGTATGATTATTGTATTAATAAAGGGCTTGGAGGATCTTCTACTTCCGGCCAAGCTAAAAGATTTATAGAAAAATTAGAGGATTATAAAAATTTACAAACTGAGTATGATATTTTTATTTTTTGGTTAATGACTTTTCCGTCTAGAATAAGTTTTTATACTGGAGGAAGAGTTACTGATTTATTATTAGGTGCAAATACCAATACTAAGTTTCAAACACATCCGTTAATGATGGAATATTTTACTTTCATAGAAAATCCAGACTTAGACATGTGCCTAGAACAAATTTTTTATGTCAAGGTGATAAATGAAATTTGTGAAAAATATGGTATGAATTTTCTTTATGGGGGTTTTAATAATTTTATAACTACTAATATACAACTGCTTGCGCCCGAGTTAAAAGATAAAGCTATTGATTCAGAATGGGATAGTTTATCTAAAAATTTAAAACCAGAACATTTGTCGGAAATTTGTGACCATCCTAATGCTAAAGGATACACTGTTATGGCTGAAAATATCTTTGAGAGAATAAAATCTCTTCATCCACACTTAGTAAATAGTGTGCCTGCTACAGATTCTTCTTGGATTTGGGATGGCAATGGAAAAGTTTATACAGCTCCTGACGAACTTTATACCAATAATAGGCCTCGCGTAAAATGAGTAATTTAATTTGGGGAGTTTCCGCTCCCGGTCATGATGCATCTATAACGGTTATAAAAGATAACGAAATATTATTTGCATCACAAAGCGAAAGATATTCTGGGTTAAAAAATGATCCTAATATAAACCTAGGCATAGTCAAAGACGCATTAAAATATGGTAATCCTGATTTAGTTATATGGCATGAAAATCCTTATTTAAAGTGTCTACGTGGTTTATATGCCGGGCAAGGATTGCAATTTCATAATCCGAAAAAATATCTAAGAAAATATGGTATTAATGCACCCGTTGAGTTCGTTGGTCACCATCACAGCCATGCGGCTGGGGGATATTACACATCTCCATTTAGAGAAGCAGCCGTTCTTGTAATAGATGCTATAGGTGAGTTTGATACTACTACTATATGGCATGGAAAGGGGACTAGACTACAGAAAAAAATGTCTCTCAAGTATCCGCATAGTTTGGGGTTATGGTATTCAGCTATGACACATCGAATTGGATTAAAACCTAACGAAGAAGAATATATATTGATGGGTATGGCAGCATACGGCGATCCATTAAAATATACTTCTATAATATTAGAAGATTTTTTTGATAGTAAAAAATTATTAAAGCTAAATCACAATCTTCATAGAGGATGTTCCTGGTGGAGACCAGAATTAAACACTGAACAAGACAAGTATGATATTGCAGCTGCAACACAATTCATATATGAACTTCATTTGCACGATTTATTAGATAAAACAAAAAAAATAACAAATTCTGATAATGTAGTATTAAGCGGAGGCTGTGCATTAAATTGTGTGGCGAATGAAATAGCTTTTAAGTATTTTAAAAATGTTTGGATTATGCCAAACCCAGGGGACGCTGGAAATAGTTTAGGTTGTGTTGCTGCTTTTCAGGAAGAATTTTTAAATTGGAAGAATCCATATCTGGGCCATGATATCGGTAATAGATACCCAAATGAAGTATTGATAGATACATTGTTAGAAAACAAAATTGCTGGTGTAGCTGCCGGCCGGTCTGAATTTGGACCAAGAGCTTTAGGTCATAGAAGTTTATTAGCAGATCCACGTGGAAATAATATAAAAGATATGGTAAATGTTATTAAACAACGACAAAAATTTCGCCCTTTCGCCCCTGCTATTTTGGCTGAACATGCTCATAAGTATTTTCATTTACCATGTAAAGACTCTCCCTACATGCAATTTACAGCAACATGTAAACATCCTTTAGAATTTCCTGCCATCGTTCATGTAGACGGAACATCTAGAGTTCAAACTGTCTCTGAAAAAGATTCACCAGACTTTTATAAATTTTTAAAATGCTGGTATGAAGAAACAGGTTGTCCAATGATTTTAAACACTAGTTTAAATATAAAAGGAAAACCCATGGTTAATACTCAAACAGATGCCATGGATTTTGAAAACATGTATAACATACCGGTATTATTTTAATATGAATAAAGTTGCGTTTATTGCGTGTGGTCTTTTACGAGAATTTTCATCCTGTTATCCTTCTTGGAACATTTTTGATTCCCAAGATAATTATGTTTTCACATGGGATTTAGATTATAAAAAATCTTGCCTTGAAAAGCCTATACCATCTATAACTAAAATTGAAGACCTTATAGAAGCTAAAGATAAAAAAATTATATTAGACTACCAGGTGTATAAAGATAATGGCAATATTAACCCTACTTTAAAGAGTCCTTTTCTATGGTCTTATGTGGAAGATAATATCTCATATGATTATGATTATGTTTTATTGACTAGACCAGACATGTATTTCTATAAGCGAAGATTTCCTACTTTAATACACCCGGGAGAAAATGAAATACAAGTTTTTTGTATAGATGGTCCTTTAATGGGAGATTATGTTTTTTTTATGCGAAGAAGCACATATAGTGTGTTTGTTAAGTATTTTTCAGACTATATCACAAAAAATGAACACATGCATATGATTCATCATCAATTAACAGATTTTTTTGATAAACATAAAAATTTCATTATAAATGATAATCTAAAAAAATTTTTCATGTGTGATATACGACGGCCTTCAGTGATTTTGTCAGCTATTGGTGAAGAATCTTTTATGTGTAATTTATCTGAGGAATTCAAAATTAGTTTTGATAGATGCAGGCCACCAGAAAGAATAGGTGTTCCTTACGAAATAGCATTATTATTAATTAATCCAACAATACTAACACCAAAAGAAAGAGACCTAGCATTACATAAACTAAATACACCAATCATTAATTATTCTCATAAGATTTTTGAAGCTGAATCCTTAGAAATAGGTTTGGACAAAATTAAAACTTATACTTATTTAACTGGGCGTACTTTTAAAGATATATTAACTGTTAATATGGAAGAATTAAATGTCTAAACGAGTTGCGTTTATTGCGTGTGGTCTTTTACGAGAATTTTCATCCTGTTATCCTTCTTGGAACATTTTTGATTCCCAAGATAATTATGTTTTCACATGGGATTTGGATTATAAAAAAACAGGTATTGATACTCGTTTAGAGTTATCGTCTAATGTAAAAACACAAGAATTATATAAAGCAAAAAAAGAAAAAGGAATTATTAATTACGAAATTTATAAGGATGAAAACAAATTATTATATAACCACAAAAATTCTTTTTTGTGGTCTTATGTAGAGGATAGAATCTCTTATGATTATGATTATGTTTTATTGACTAGACCAGACATGTTTATAAAGGTATTAGATGGTCACAGTTTTTCCTTTCCAAAGGAAAATGAGATACAAACTAATCATCTAAATTTAGAAGCAAGAATGGTCAGTGACACTATATTTTTTATGAGAAGAACTACCTATGCTTTATTTGCAAAAAAAATATTTACCTTTATAAGTTCTTATGGACCTGGTAGCATACATCATATTCTTACAGATTTTTTTAATAAAAATGCAGAATTTATTGTAAATAACAATTTACAAAAAAGTTTATTTTGTGAGATATATCGGCCATCTTTAGTAAATCAATCTTATACTCCAGCATTATTCCCATATCATATAGTAGAAACTACTAAACTATACTGGGATAAATTTCATAGGCCTGACCAACATGTGCATTATGACTTTGCAATTGTGTTGCTTAATAATACTATAGCTACACCTGATGAAAGATTTAATTTCTTGAATAGTATACAAAACCAATTAAACAAACATTACAATTTCAATTTCAATTATAAAATATTTGAGTCTAGCTCCAAAGAACTAGGAATAGATAAAGTTCTTAAATACACAGAAATATCGGATAAAAAAATCAATAAAATAGTGGTGTGTAATATGCAAACTGGTGAAATTGAAATGGTTTAATTAACCATTGACATCACCATTCTTGTACATTATATTTCATAGTAACTCAAGGAGGAACTATGGAATATATTTTTCGTGCCCTGGCTGGAACTACCAGTCGGTTAGAAAAGGAAGCCATTTTAAAGAAGCACGCTGATGAACCTAATCTCAAGCGAGCATTATTTCTTGCTTTAGATCCATATACGCAATTTTTCATTCGTCGCATTCCGCCTTACAAGACCGGCGTAATTAAGAGTAAACTTACACTTGAACAGGCACTCACTGAGCTTGAGAAACTTTCTTCTCGCCAGCTTACAGGCAATG
>Ga0315900_10006784_pt1 | contig 15212 bp, 11 predicted proteins | sample LakEriMetagenome_FD_203521 | JGI IMG/M metagenome (GOLD analysis project Ga0315900, IMG submission 203521) | Freshwater fungal communities from buoy surface, Lake Erie, Ohio, United States - Buoy 12 MA114 | ecosystem: Environmental > Aquatic > Freshwater > Lake > Lake biofilm | place: USA: Lake...
TCCCGGGTTTCCCATTGCGCGCGGGCCTGGGCCAGCGCGGGATATTTCGGCATGTCGGCGGCAAGCTTGTCCAGCGCCATCCGGCGCAGGCGGGCGAGCAGGCCCGGCGTGGCCAGATCGGCACGGCCGACCATGATATCTGCCGTCAGCGCGGCATCCGTGGCGAGCGGACGCTGTTCGATCTCGCGCGCGACGATGCCCAGCGCATTGCGCGCGACCGCCAGGTCGAACTTGCCGCGGCCAGAGACCAGCGGCTTGATATCGTTCGCCAGCCATTCGGAAATCGCGGTGAGCATCTCGGCCCCGCTGGGCTCGCCAGTGCCAGGCTGGAGCGGCTCGGTTGCAGGCGGCAGGGGCCGATTGCGTTCAGCCTCCGGGGCCAGGTCTTGGAGCAACAGCAGCAGGTCGAGCTCCTGCTCGGCGGTGCGGCGGGCGACCACCACGCGCTCAACCGAGCGGTCGTGCCCGGCGCGCCAGAACCCGCCCATCTGCAGGCAGCCAAGCGCCCACCAGAAGGTGCGGTAGATCGTCCAGAACCGGAACCGGGCCGGATCGAAGGTTTCGCCGCCCGCTTGTTCGTAGGCCCGCGCCAGTTCCTCGATCGTGGTCAGGCCATAGCCGGGCCGGTCGGGGCGGGAAAAGCGCCAGACTGTCATGCAGCCAAAGGCCAGATCCTCATGCCAATCCCCCAGATGGGCCAGTTCCCAGTCGAGCACACCGGTAAGCCGGCCCTGCTCGAACATCAGATTGCCGAGCCGGAAATCGCCATGGACCAGCCGTGGAGTGACCGGCGGCGGGAGGTTGGCCTCCAGCCATTTCAGCGCAAGGGCCAGGATCGGGCGATCTCCGCCATAGGTCAGGAAGCGGCTGCGCAGTTCGCCCAGTGCCGCTGCAGTGTCCATCACCGGCACGGGAATTCCGCTGCAATCGGTCCGGTGCACGGCCACCAGTTCGCGGGCAATATCGTGGATCGCGACTGCCGGATCGGCTTCGGCGAGGAAAGCGTTGGGATCGGGAGAGCCCGATATCGCCCGCATGACATAGCCCGACCCGATGCCGTCGCCGGGTTCAAGCGAGACCAGCACTTCGGGCGCCATCACCCCGGCAGCACGGGCAGCACCGATCACCTGAACCTCGCCAGCATGATCGAGCGGGCGTCCGGCCATCATCTCGAGCGAGGGGGCGCGGCGCAGCACGAGCACATCAGGCCCGGAACGGAACCGCCAGCTTTCCATGTTGGCTCCGCCCGACAGCCGCTCAAGCTGTTCGGGCCGAGACCGGCCGGTCCGCGCCAGCGCACGGGCCAGTCCTGCTGTCAGCTCATCCACGCCCTTCATGCAATCAAGGTGCCGAGCCGCCTGCGCCAATGCAAGCGCAATTTAATCGATCGCTTAAACCGCCGACAAAAGAAAAGGGCGCGAAGGTTACCCCTCGCGCCCCGATCTTTGCCGTGCGGCGAAGATTACATCTTCTTGGCAGCGTCCGAAGCAGCAGCAGCAGCGGCGTCAGCAGCGCCCGAAGCGGCGGCAGCAGCGTCGGTGGCAGCGTCCGAAGCGCCAGCAGCGGCGTCGGTGGCAGCGGCAGCGGCGTCGGTGGCAGCGGCAGCAGCTTCGGTGGCGGCGTCGGTAGCGGCGGCAGCGGCGTCGTCAGCCTTTTCCTGCGAGCAAGCGGCGAGAGCGAGAGCGGCGCCAGCGGCGAGAATGATCTTGCGCATGAATGGTATTCCTTGAACAGCGAGTGGACCACGCACGAATGCCCCAGCACAGGCAGGGGCAGCCGAACGGAAAGCCAACCTTATCGGTAGACTTCACCCCGACAATTAGTGCGCTTCGCCGAGCGATGCAAGCGATTGTCGCAACGCACCCGCAAAGCCTGTGCATTTCCTGCGGATTCCAGTGTTGCCAGACGATTGTGGCAACGGCGTGACGCTCCGAATCAAGGGTCGAATCTACGCTGATTCGCGCCCTTACGCACCGCGCCGGGGCCTGCTAGCGTGAGCCGGATGAAGCCCAAGCAACACCTCTATCTGGTCGATGGATCGGCCTATATCTTCCGCGCCTATCACCGCCTCCCGCCGCTGACCAACCCGGCCGGCGTGCCGGTGGGCGCGGTCTATGGCTATACCACGATGCTGTGGCGGCTGGCCGAGGATCTCAACAAAGCCGACGGACCCACGCACCTGGCGGTGATCCTCGATGCTTCGGGCCAGTCGTTCCGCAATGACATCTATGCCGATTACAAGGCCAACCGCCCGCCACCGCCCGAAGACCTGAAACCGCAGTTCCCGCTGATCCGCGATGCCACCCGCGCCTTCAGCCTACCCTGCATCGAGGAACAGGGCCTCGAAGCAGATGACCTGATCGCCTCCTATGCCCGGGCCGCCACCGAGCGCGGCTGGGACGTGACCATCGTTTCCTCTGACAAGGACCTGATGCAGCTGGTCGGCAAGTGCCCGTCCGCCGCTGGCGGTGAAGCCTGCATCGACATGCTGGACACGATGAAGAACCTGCGGATTGACGTGCCGGAAGTGGTCGAGAAGTTCGGCGTCCCGCCTGAACTGGTCGGCGACGTGCTGGCGTTAATGGGCGATTCGGTGGACAATGTGCCCGGCATTCGCGGGATCGGCCCCAAGACCGCGACCAAGCTGATCCAGGAACACGGCAGCCTGGAAGCCGCGCTGGCCGCTGCGCCAGGGATGAAGCCATCCAAGCTGCGCGACAGCCTGATCGAGCATGCCGACATGGCGCGGCTCAGCCGGGTGCTGGTGGCGCTCAAGGAAGATTGCCAGCTGCCGATGGCGCTCGACGACATGAAGCTGGAGGCCATTCCGCCCGCGCCGCTCACCGCCTTTCTTGAGGAGCACGGCTTCACCAGCCTGCTCAAGCGGCTTGACGGCGGACGCGGCAGTCCCGATCGGCCAACCCAGCTGAACCCCGCCAAGCCGGTCCAGGCGGGTGCCCCGGCCAGTGCCAGCGGCAACCGCCAGCCAGCGCCGGACTGGCCCGCGATCGACCGCAGCCGCTATGCCTGTGTCCAGACGCTTGAGGCGCTCGACGCCTGGATTACCCGGGCCTTTGCCGCGCGGATCGTGGCCTTCGACACTGAAACCACCGCACTCGATGCCATGCAAGCCGATCTGGTTGGCGTGAGCCTGGCCTTGGGGCCGGGCGATGCCTGCTATATCCCGCTGGGCCACGGCGGCACGGACATGTTTGCCGAAAAACCGGTGCAGGTACCGCGCGACCAGGCATTGGCCCGGCTTAAGCCGCTGCTGGAAAGCGACGCCGTGCTCAAGGTCGCGCAGAACGGCAAGTACGACCTCACCATACTGGCCCGCATCGGCATCATGGTGGCCCCGCTCGAGGATACGATGGTCATGAGCTTTGACCTTGATGCCGGGCGGAGCGAGGACGGGATCGGCGGCGGGCATGGCATGGACGAACTGTCCACCCGCCACCTCGGCCACACGGCGCTGGCCTTCAAGGACCTCTGCGGCACTGGCAAGAAGGCGATTTCCTTTGCCGAAGTCCCGCTCGATCGCGCCACGGAATATGCTGCCGAGGATGCCGAGGTAACCTGGCGGCTTCACGCGCTGCTCAAGCCACGCCTGTCGGCAGAAGCGGCCAGCCGGGTCTACGAACGGGTCGACCGGCCGCTGGTGCCGGTCGTGGCGCAGATGGAACGCCACGGCATCAAGGTCGACCGTGAACGGCTGGCGGGCCTGTCGGCTACGTTTGCCGAGGAAATCGCCAAGCTGGAAACCGAGATTCACGGCATCGCCGGCCAGCCATTCACCATCGGCAGCCCCAAGCAGCTGGGCGAGATCCTGTTCGACAAGTTGGGCTACAAGGGCGGCAAGAAAGGCAAGACCGGCCAGTATTCGACGGATCAGGGCGTGCTGGAACGACTGTCAGGCGAAGGCGCGACAATTGCTGACAAGGTGCTGGAGTGGCGCCAGCTCTCAAAGCTGCGCAGCACCTATACCGAAGCGTTGCAGGCGGCGATCAACCCGCGGACGGGCCGCGTCCACACCAGCTACAGCCTGGTTGGGGCGCAGACCGGGCGGCTCTCTTCGACCGAACCCAACCTGCAGAACATCCCGATCCGCACCGAGCTGGGCCGGCAGATTCGCGATGCCTTTGTCGCCGAACCCGGCAATGTCCTGCTGGCGGCGGACTATAGCCAGATCGAACTGCGGCTGGCAGCCCACATGGCCGATGTCCCTGCGTTGAAGGAAGCCTTTGCCCATGGCGAAGACATCCATTCACGCACTGCGATGGAAATGTTCGGGGAGGTCAACCGCGATACCCGCGGCCGCGCCAAGACCATCAACTTCGCGATCCTTTACGGCATTTCGCGCTGGGGGCTGGCGGGGCGGCTGGGCGTCTCCTCCGACGAGGCCCAGGCAATGATCGACCGCTATTTCGAGCGCTTCCCGGGCATCCGCCACTATATTCACTCGACGCTCGAGAGTGTGCGGGAAAAGGGTTATTCGGAAACACTGTTCGGACGGAAGTGCTGGTTCCCGCGGATCAATTCCAACAACCCGAACGAACGCGCCGGATCGGAACGGGCCGCGATCAATGCCCCGATCCAGGGCACCTCGGCCGACATCATCAAGCGCGCCATGGCGCGGATGATGCCGGCCCTGCACGAAGCCGGCCTGGGCCACGTGCGGATGCTGCTCCAGGTCCACGACGAACTGGTCTTCGAGCTGCCCGAAGCCGACGTTGCGGCTGCGAGCAAGGTGATCGAAGCCGTGATGGCGGGCGCTGCCGAACCGGCGGTCAAGCTGTCGGTCCCGCTCGGCGTCGAAATCGGCACCGGTCCAAGCTGGGGGGCAGCGCACTAGCGGCGGCGCCCTCCCTAACTGTGCTTCTTGTCCCGCGCCGGGCTGACCATGCCGGGTACCACGAAGCCGATCTGATTCGGCACGATTGCGGCGACCTGTTTCTTTAGCTCGCCTTTGATCTTGAGGTATTCAGTCTCCATTTCGGGCGTAACCGTGGCGCGCGAGGCGGCAAGCGCTACCTTGAAGTCGGCGCCGGTTACCTTCTTGGCGCCCGCCCCGTCACGGCGGATCGCAGCCAGGCCAGCACGGCGCACCACATCTTCCAGGTCGGCGCCAGTGAACCGCTCGGTCTCGCGCGCGATGGCACTGAGATCGACATCCTTGGCCAATGGCATCCGGCCGGTGTGGATCTTCAGGATATGCTCGCGCCCGGCGGCATCGGGCGTGCCGACATAGACCAGCTCGTCCAGTCGGCCGGGGCGCAGCAGGGCCGGATCGACCAGCATCGGCCGGTTGGTCGCGCCGATCACGATCACGGATGAGAGCTCCTCCATCCCGTCCATCTCGGCCAGCATGGTATTGACCACCCGGGCAGTAACCTGCGGCTCATTGCCGCTCGACCCGCGCGCGGGGACCAGACTGTCAATCTCGTCGATGAAAATCACGCAAGGGGCGACCTGGCGGGCACGGGCGAACAGCCGGGCGATCTGCTGCTCGCTTTCACCGTACCATTTGGACAGCAGATCGCTGCTCTTGATCGCGATGAAGTTCGCTTCGCTTTCCTTGGCAACGGCCTTGGCCAGCAAGGTCTTGCCAGTGCCCGGCGGGCCATAGAGCAGGAAGCCCTTGGCCGGGCGGATGCCAAGCCGGCGGAATGCGTCGGGATGCTTGAGCGGCAGCTCGATCCCTTCCTTCAGGCGCTCCTGCGCCTCGTCGGCGCCGCCGATATCGGCCCAGCCAAGATTCGGCACCTGGACCATCACCTCGCGCATGGCCGAGGGCTGGACCCGCTTTAACGCCTCAAGGAAGTCCTCACGGGTAACGCACAGGTCCTCCAGCACTTCGGCGGGAATGGTCTGCGCCTCCAGATCGAGCTGCGGCATGATCCGCCGCACGGCCTCGATCGCAGCCTCGCGGGCCAGGGCGGCAAGATCGGCCCCAACAAAGCCGTGCGTGGTCCGAGCCAGTTCGTCGAGATCGACACCTTCGCCCAGCGGCATGCCGCGGGTGTGGATGCCCAGCACTTCGCGTCGGCCATGCTCATCCGGCACGCCGATCACGATCTCCCGGTCAAACCGGCCGGGACGGCGCAGGGCCTCGTCAATCGCGTCGGGACGATTGGTGGCGGCAATAACGACAATGTTGGAGCGCGCATGGAGCCCGTCCATCAGGGTCAGCAGCTGGGCAACCAGGCGCTTTTCGGCCTCGCCCGGGGAGCCCGACCGCTTGGGCGCGATCGAATCGATCTCGTCGATGAAGACGATCGAAGGCGAAGCCTTGGCCGCTTCCTCGAACACCTCGCGCAGGCGTCGCTCACTCTCGCCATAGGCCGAGTCCATGATCTCCGGCCCGTTAATCGTGAAGAAGCTGGCCTCGCTCTCATTGGCGACCGCCTTGGCCAGGCGGGTCTTGCCGGTTCCTGGCGGGCCATGCAGCAATACGCCCTTCGGCGGATCAACGCCCAGGCGGGTGAACAATTCGGGATAGCGCAGCGGCAGCTCGACCATTTCGCGCAGCTGCCGGATCGTATCGCCCATGCCGCCAACGTCGTCGTAATTGACATCGCCGCGGCTGCCGCGAGCTTCCTCGAATTCCTCGCGCAGCTCGACCTCGGTGTTCTCGTCGATATGGACGATCCCCTTGGGGCTGGTCGAGACGACGGTCAGGCGGATCTGGGTGAGGGCAAAGGCCGGCGCATTCAGCATCCGGGCGACTTGCGGCGGCATGTCCCGCACCGGGGTCTGTCCCGTAGTTGCCACCAGGTCCCCCGCCACGAGCGGCCGCCCGAAGAAATTGCGCTTGAGCGCCTGGCCCGGCCCCTGGAGACGCATGTCCTTCTGGGCCGGGGCAAAGACCACGCGGCTGGCGGGACGGCTTTCCGCCTTGCTGACCTGGACGTGATCACCGGAGCCGACCCCCGCATTGGCGCGCTGCAGCCCGTCGAGGCGAATTACGTCGAGCCCTTCATCTTCGGCATAGGCCAGCACGGCGCGCGCGGCCGTGGCGCGCTTGCCATCGATCGCGACCACGTCGCCCTCGGTGATGCCCAGCTGGCCCATGGCCGACTTGGGCAGGCGGGCGATGCCCTGACCGCTCTCTTCCTGGCGCGCCGCGGCGACTTGCAGGCGCACGGCCCTGATTTCGGTGCTGGTTTCGCTGTCGGCCATGCGTCCCATCCTGACTGCGGCCCGCCGAGCGGGCCTTCACCAGAAAGCTAGGAACGATGTCCGGCGATGGGAAGTGCCGGATAGCAGAGAATAATTCCGGGCCGGTCCGCAAGGCATGTGCCTGCTCAACCGCGCAGCGAAAAAAAGGCCCGGACGTCGCCGTCCGGGCCATGAAAGTTTTGGGAGAGGATGCCTGAAAGGCACGCTCTAAATGGTGCAGTGCCGCATTTTGTGCAAGTGCGAAAAGCGCATTTCGTGTTGCGTAATTTGCAACATATGTTCAGCCAAGCGCAAGGCCCATTGGAATCGTGACCTTTTCCGGCCGCGCCTTTATCTCAACTATATCGCTTGACGTAGCGTCGCACGCTGAAATTGTGCACCGCGGCATTCACGTTCAATGTGCCATCAGCAGCGGCGGAGCCGTCAGCTCGTCAAGAAAGAACCGGGTGACCCCGCCAAACAGGAACTCCCGCAGTCGGCTGTGACCATAGGCGCCCATCACCAGTAGTCCGGCACCGCATCCTGCCACTTCTGCGGCGAGCGTTTCCTCAACCGAACTGCCGCTGGCCAGTTCGACCAGTTCGGCCTTGATGCCGTGGCGCGAGAGATACCGCAGCGCCTCGGTCGGCGGGAAGCCTTTGGCCTCATCCGTCAGCACGGTGACCACCCGCACGCTGCTGGCCTGGGCCAGCAACGGCACTGCCGCCTTGAGCGCGCGCGCAGCCTCGCTGCCGCCGTCCCAGGCTATGCAGGCCGTATCGAGCGGCACGCGCAAGGCCGCTCCATCGGGCAGGACCAGCACCGGGCAAGAGGCGGCCAGCGCCAGATCCCCGGCCAGACCGCTGGAACGGCTGACCACGACAAGGTCGGCCAGATCGGCTGATCGGGCAAGCGCCTCGACCCGTGGCAGTTCGGACTGGGCAACATCGAACGGCACATCGTCACGTTCGAGCCGGTCTCCCAGCGCGGCTGCCAGCGCGTCATCCGCCTTCAGCGCGGCTTCCAGTGCCTCACGCGCCAGGACTGCACCGCCATAGGGATCGACCGTAACGAACTGGTCAACCGGGGTATCGACCAGCACCGTAAGGTGCCCGCCGCTGAGCCGAGCAATGTCCATCGCCGTGTCGAGCCGGTCCCCCATGGCCGGATCGCGGCCTCCCTGTACCAGGATTGATCGCATGACCTGTCTCCTTTCATGTCGCCATGCTGCGCCCGATGGCGCACCGCGTCCATGATCAAGGTCAAATTGTCGCGCTTGCCACCCGCCGGGCTATCCGCCACTGCAATCGCAAAACTACAGGGAGTGGATCATGGCGAGCCAGTATGCAGCGGTGATTTTCGATTTCGGGGGCGTCATCACTGCCTCGCCGTTTGAAGCGTTCAACCGGCTGGAGGCAGAGCGCGGACTGCCGCAGGATTTCATCCGCCAGGTCAACGCCACCAATCCTGACAGCAATGCCTGGGCCCTGTTCGAACGGGCCGAGATCGACGCCACCCGCTTCGACGCGCTGTTCGCGGCAGAGGCCGAGGCATTGGGCCATGCGCTGGACGGCGCCTCGGTGCTGGCAGTCCTGTCGGGTTCGATACGGCCCACCATGGTCACCGCGCTCGACCTGCTGAAGCGCGAAGGCTATCGCCTGGCCTGCATCACCAACAACGTACCAGCGGGCCACGGCGCGGGCATGGCCCGCAGCGGCGATGCCAAGGACGCCTACGAACAGGTCTTCGCCCGGTTCGAACACGTGATCGAAAGCAGCAAGGCCGGGGTGCGCAAACCCGATCCCAGGATCTACCTCATGATGTGCGAGCACCTGGGGCTGGAGCCAGCCCAATGTGTCTACCTCGATGACCTGGGCATCAACTGCAAGCCAGCCGCGCAGCTCGGCATGGTCGCAATCAAGGTGGTGAGCGGTGAGCAGGCACTGTCAGACCTCGGCACCTTGCTGAGGCTCGAGCTGACCACCTAAAACTTGCATTCCATGCAACCACGAGAGCGTCGGTTGCAATTGCCTTGTCGCCCTGATTTCCCTAGCGGAATTGCATCCTTCAGGGCAGGGAGCGGGAATGAACAAGCTTTATCCGGATGCGGCGGCGGCACTCGACGGCCTGCTGCGCAACGATCTGCACATCGCCTGTGGCGGCTTCGGCCTCTGCGGCATTCCCGAACGCCTGCTTGACGCCGTGCGTGACAGCGGGGTCTCCGGCCTGACGTTCTATTCCAACAATGCCGGGATCGACAACGAAGGCATCGGCAAGCTGCTGCGCACGCAGCAGGTTAAAAAGATGGTCTCCAGCTACGTTGGCGAAAACAAGGAATTCGAGCGCCAGTACCTCTCGGGCGAGCTGGAAGTCGAATTCTGCCCGCAAGGGACGCTGGCGGAGCGGATGCGCGCCGGTGGCGCCGGCATCCCCGGGTTCTACACCAAGACCGGCGTCGGCACGCTGGTGGCCGAAGGCAAGGAGAGCAAGGTGTTCGACGGCGAGGAGTATATCCTCGAACGCGGAATCTTTGCCGACCTGGCCCTGGTCAAGGCCTGGAAGGCTGACACCACCGGCAATGTCGTGTTCCGCAAGACTGCGCGCAACTTCAACGTGCCTGCTGCCACCTGCGGCAAGATCTGCGTGGTCGAGGTGGAAGAGATCGTCGAACCTGGCCAGCTCGATGCCGATGCGATCCACCTGCCGGGCGTCTATGTCCAGCGGCTGATCGTGGGCAGCCCTTATGACAAGAAAATCGAATTCCGAACCACTCGCAGCACGGATGTCGGCTGATGACCAAGCATGATGGAATCGCCCAGGGCTGGAGCCGCGATCAGATGGCTGCCCGCGCCGCGCAGGAACTGCGCGACGGTTACTACGTCAACCTGGGGATCGGCATCCCGACGCTGGTCGCCAATCACGTCCCCGCCGGGATCACGGTCACGCTGCAATCGGAAAACGGGATGCTGGGGATCGGCCCCTTCCCGACCGAGGACGAGGTTGACGCCGACCTGATCAATGCCGGCAAGCAGACGATCAGCGAACTGCCGCATTCGGCCTATTTCGATAGCGCCCAGTCCTTCGCCATGATCCGCGGCGGCAAAATCGATCTGACCGTGCTGGGCGGGATGGAAGTGTCCGAACAGGGTGACATCGCCAACTGGATGGTGCCCGGCAAGATGATCAAGGGCATGGGCGGGGCGATGGACCTTGTCGCCGGGGTCAAGAAGATCATCGTGGTGATGGAACACTGCGCCAAGGACGGCACCCCCAAGTTCATTCCCGAATGCACGCTTCCGCTGACCGGGCGCAATGTGGTGGACATGGTGATCACCGACCTCGCCGTGTTCCAGCGGCCGGATCACCAGTCGCCCTTCCGCCTGATCGAGCTGGCGCCCGGCGTGACGGCCGAGGAAGTGGCAGAGAAGACGACCGCGCATTACGCCGCTTAACCGACTGGTTAAACGGGCTTGCAGCGGGCCTTTCCCCGCGCAATGATCGCTCCCAACGAGGGAGAGATTCATGGATAATGCCGTTTGCCGCCTGACCGGCTGCGAGTTCCCGCTGTTTGCCTTCAGCCACTGCCGCGATGTCGTCGTCGCGGTCAGCAAGGCGGGCGGATTCGGAGTACTGGGCGCAACCCGCTTTACGCCCGAACAGCTTGAGGAAGAGCTGGCCTGGATTGACGAGCATATCGACGGCGCGCCCTATGGTGTTGACGTGCTGGTGCCCGAGATTGTCGATCCGCGTGTGGCCGAATTCCACGACAATGAGGAGCGCGCAGCGGCGATCTCCGACCAGCACCGCCAGTTCACCGCCGAACTGCTGAAGCAGTACGGGGTGGAAGTCTCGCCCGAGGAGGTGGTCCGTTACGAAGGCCGGGCCGGGATTACGCCGGAGAACGGCTATGCCCAGATGGAAGTGGCCTTTCGCCATCCGATCAAGCTGATTGCCAATGCCCTGGGCATCGCCCCGCCCCGGATGATTGCCGAAGGCAAGGCGCGCGGCGTGCCCGTGGCGGCCCTGGTTGGCGCCAAGGAGCATGCCCTGCGCCAAGCCGCCGCCGGAGTGGACATCATCGTCGCGCAAGGGACCGAGGCCGGCGGCCATTGCGGTGAAGTTTCGACCCTGGTGCTGATCCCCGAAGTGGTCCGTGCGTTGAAGGGAGCAGGCTATGACATTCCGGTACTGGCTGCCGGAGGGATCATGACCGGTGCGCAAATGGCCGGGATGATGGCTGCCGGGGCGCAGGGTGCCTGGACCGGGTCGGTCTGGCTGGCCACGACCGAGGCCGAAACCAGCGAGGCCTTCCGCGAAAAGATGATCGCCGCCCGCAGCCGCGACACGGTCCGCAGCCGCAGCCGCACCGGCAAACCCGCGCGCCAGCTCAAGACCGCCTGGCACGAGGCCTGGGACAGTGCGCAGGGGCCGGGACCGCTGCCGATGCCGCTGATGGGCATGGTTTCCGAGCCGGCCTTCCAGCGGATTGAGAAATCGGTGGTGAATGGCAATGAGGCGGCACGCGACCTGGTCAGCTACTTCGTCGGCCAAGGGGTCGGCCTGGTCGACCAGGTGCGCAGCGCTCGCGGCGTGGTGCAGGATTTCCGCGAGGAATTCATCGAGGCCGTGGCCGAGCTTAACGGCATGCTCGGCTAAGCAATGGCCTACACCCTGATCACCGCGAACCGGAACTACTCCAGCTGGTCACTGCGCCCCTGGCTGCTGATGAAGGCGTTGGGTATTCCCTTCACCGATCGCTTCGAACCTTTCACCAAGCCAGACAATTACGAGGACTTCCGCAAGTTCTCTCCCACCGGCCAGGTACCGCTGCTGATCGATGGAGCGCGCACGGTGCCGGATTCACTGGGCATCACGCTCTATCTGGCCGACCGGCACGAAGGGGTCTGGCCGGCCGATCCCGAAGCGCGGATCTTTGCCATGGGCGCGGTCTGCGAAATGCATGGCGGCTTTGGCCACCTGCGTAATGATTGCACGATGAACGTGGGCGTGCGTGTCACCCCCAAACCGATGAGCGTCGGCCTGCAGCGCAACGTCATGCGCGTGCGGGAGATTTTCGAGGAAGGCTTGGCCAGGTTCAACGGCCCGTGGTTGGCCGGCAGCACCTTCAGCGCAGTCGATGCCTTCTATGCCCCCGTCGCTTACCGCATCCGGACTTATGGTCTGGACGTCGGCAAGGGGCAGGCCTGGGTCGACCACGTCCTGGCGCATCCGGCCATGCAGCAATGGGAAGCCGAAGCCCTGGCCGAGCAGTGGCGCGAGGAATCTCATGAAGCGGAACTGGCTGCGGCAGGCACGATCACCGCCGATTATCGCCAGCGCGGATAGCTTGACGTTCAGCCTTCCGCCAGGCCGCCCAGCACTTCGCGCAGCGGATCGAGCCACTGTGAATAGGGCCGCCAGATTTCCATGCCATCGCGATTGAGCGGCCGGCGGACCTGTTCGCTGCTGGGGGTACGCACCACCCGGTCAAGCTTGTGGAAGTCGCGCAGGCGGTCATCCCAGTCGAGCCCCAGATAGGCGAGTGCGGGACCGAGCTCCGCCTCTTGGTTCTCAACCAGACCGCTATAGCTGAGGTGGTGGATCATGCCGGGTGCAGCGCGGTCGAAATGGTCCATCAGGCGCACATAGTCGACATAACACTGGCCGACATCGCGCAGTGCGAATGAGGCGGCATGGGCCGCGCCGAATGACATCGAGAAGTTCGAAAAGCAGCAGTCCATCGCCGGGCGACGGATATCGATGAAGCGTGCCTGTGGCAGGATCCGCCGGATGAACAGCACGTTGCTCCAGTTCTGGGGCAGCTTGTCGATGAAGTAGGGCCGGTCCGTCTGGCGGTGCAGGCGGGCGCGGGCGAGATAGTCCTGCCCGAGCATAGTGGCCTGCTCGTCTGTCATGGCAGCAATCGCCTGCGGCACGGTGATCGGCCCCCGGCGCGTGGCGATTTCCATGTAGGACCGCATGATGGCCGGGATATAGGCCAACTCGCCGGCCGGCTCGATCGCCGGATGGCTCCCCAGCATCTGCTCCAGCAGGGTCGAGCCAGACCGCGGCAGACAGATGATGAATATTGGACGGTCGGTGCCGTTGGGCAGGTCCGGCAGCCGCTGGAGAAAGGCGGCATCGACCACCCGCTCAACCTCGGCCACCTCGTCGGTCAGCTCGGTGGCATCATAGCCGATGCTTTCCGCCCGCAGCTGGTTGCCTGCGCTGTAATGATCGAAGGCGGCCTTGAATTCGCCGCGATCGTGCCGGGCGCGACCCAAGGCGAAGTGCAGCGGTGAGATGTTCCGCTCATCAACCGCGATCGCCAGGGCAGCTTCCATCACTGCGATATCGGCGTCGGTCAGCACCTTGCGCTTGATCCCGCCGAGGCCCCACCATGCCTCGCCAAAACCGTCGTCGATGGCAATCGCCTCGCGGTAGGCAGCGACAGCCTCGTCGACCCGGCCGGCCGAGCGCAGCCCGTGACCATAGCCAAGCCATGCGCCCAGTGAGCGCGGCTCATCGATCACCAGCTGATGCTTGATCGCCAGGGATTCCTCATGCCGACCCATGCGCTCGAGCAGGTTGGCATGAAGCCCGCGCAGGTCCTGATCGCCACGCTCGTTGATCAGGCGGCGGGCATAGGCCTCGGCGACTTGCAACCGGTCCTGCTGGCTGTAGACCGTGGCCAGCGTCCGGTGCAGTTCGGCGCTGTTTTCGCCGCGCGTCAGGGCGCGGCGCAGGAAGTGCTCGGCCTGGCCCAGTGCGCCAGTGTGGAATGCCAGCAGGCCAAGCTGAGCCAGACCCTGCGGTTCGTCCGGCACTTCGCGCAGGTGGGCAATCAGAAGCTGCGCGGCCTGATCGTTGTTACCCTGCTCGCGCAGGCGGATCGCCTCCGAGACGCGGGGGTAGATCCGGGTGGAAACGGTTGGTTGCATTAGCCCTGGCCAGCGGCAGGATAGCCCAGCACTGTTCTAAGGCCGGGTGCATGGTAATCGACCAGGGCACGGTGACGTGCACCAAGCTCGGCCGGCAGATCGACGCCGACCCCGGTCAAGTTTTCGCGCGCGGTAGCGCTCTGGCGGCGGTCCGAACCAACCCTTACCCGCTCGCGCCAGTCATCGGGCATGGCGATGCCGCAAGCGCCCAGCAGGGCAGCGAAGAACTGTTCCGCCGCGGGATCATCCAGATTGCCAACTGCCGCCATCAGGTCCTCGAACTTGACCGGATGGCAACGCGCACCCAGCCAGGCCGCGGCATTGAGCTCATAGATATCGTTCAGTGACGGCAGCTTGGCCGGCAGGCCGAAGATCATCATCGTCAGCAGTTCATCAACTGAGATCTCGCCGCTGCGCAGGTGTTCGACATTGCCAAAGAACTGCTCCGACAGAAGAAACCGGGCCCGGGCGATCACCCAGTCATAGGGATCGCGGTAGAGCACGATCCGGCGGGTTGGCGCCGTCTCGACCACCGAGGCATCGGCCAGGAACAGGTGCCCCCAGCTGAGCATCGGCCGGGCCGGATCGAAGGCATGGCGATGCTGGGCTAGATTCCCCCACTGGATGAAATCCGCCATGTAGTGCTGCTTGGCCGGTACGAACATCCGCACGATATTACGCAGCAGGTGACTGCCGCTTTTCGGCACCGAATTCAGAAAGACCGGGTGAGCGAGCGGCGCCTGTACGAAACGGGCGTTCTCCACATCAAGCGTATCGGGGCGAACCTGGATGACGGGCATGGGGAATAACAGCTCCTGAGGCTGGATAGCAGAAAGGGCGACATGAAACCATGCCGCCCTCTGCCAATCCTACGCCGGTTTGGCGAAAATCAGAACTTCGCGCCGACGTTCACGAAGACGCGCCGTCCGGCAAAGCCATACTGCGAGGCCGCGACCACCGGGCCGAGCATCGAGATCTGGTTGCCGTTGAGCACCGAAACGCGCGGCGGACGGGTATCGAACAGGTTGTTGATCCCCGCCGTGATCTGGAACCGCCCGTCAGCGATTTCCTTGGTCACCGAGACGTTGTGATAGAACACCGCCGGTGCGGTCA
>Ga0315900_10006788_pt1 | contig 15207 bp, 7 predicted proteins | sample LakEriMetagenome_FD_203521 | JGI IMG/M metagenome (GOLD analysis project Ga0315900, IMG submission 203521) | Freshwater fungal communities from buoy surface, Lake Erie, Ohio, United States - Buoy 12 MA114 | ecosystem: Environmental > Aquatic > Freshwater > Lake > Lake biofilm | place: USA: Lake...
TGGGGCACGGCGGTATGATGGGTCATGACCCGTCGATGATGCCCGGAGGAGCGTACGGGATGATGCCGCCCGGCTACGGAAGCCATGGCATTGACGATGGGCTCTTCTGTGGATCTTGCGGCCAGAATGGCTGCTTCCGCTGCGGTTGGGGACTTGGTCTTTTGGTCACAAGCAAGCTACACGGGTTGCTGGCCGGAATGGCTCCCTATAGCGAAGCTGGACTTGCGGCGCAGCGATGGTTTGACGTCGCGGTCGATTCCACTTGGTGGGGCCGATCCAAAGGTGCTGCCAACTACAACTTCTCCTCGCAGGGTGCTGGGACTGGCAATTACGTCCTCTCCAGCAACAGCGTCGATCTGAATGGCGCTGCCCCGGGGTTGGGGGTAATCGTCAACTGCCAGGTGGGGGCTGGTTCGAACCTGGAAGCGGTCTACCAGGGGCTCAATCAGTGGGAAGAATCGGCGGTCGCCACCTCGACGCCAGCAGGGACACCCACCTTGTTCTCCTTCATGAGCGATTTCGGAACCGATCCGCTCAACGGCTACGATGATCCGGATCGTTCCTTCCAGCATCGGTTGGACTACAAATCGGAAATTCACAACGGGGAAGTCAACTTCCGTCGCCGATGGGTCGGACGTTACGGCTGGCTCCAGGGCTCTAGCCTGATGGGGCTCCGTTACATCGATCTAGATGAATCGATGACCTTCTCGGCTCGCGGTGAAAACAACGATACCTTTGCCAGCAACGGATTGCGGTTCTTCGACTACAACACCGGGGTCAGGAACTCCCTGATGGGCTTCCAGGTCGGTGGGGACATCTGGCTGAATATCATCCCTGGTATCAATTCGGGGGTCGAAATGAAGATGGGGGTGTTCGGAAACCGTGCCGACCTGAACTCATCGATCGTCGCCAATTCGATTTCTGGACTCTTCGAGTCGGACGAGTCTTCGAGGACCGCGTATGCGATGTCGTTCTCCAGCACCACGGTCTATCGCCTGACCCACTCCTGGGCGCTTCGTGGTGGTTACCAGTTGCTCTACATCGACAACGTAGCGCTGGCGGCAGAGAACTTCAACAATGCACCACCTGCTCTGATCCAGCCCGGTTCGAACCGAATCACTCGCATCAATAACGATGCGGAAGTGATTTACGACGGAGGATTCTTCGGGGCCGAGTACACCTGGTAAGCTGATCGATGATCAGTTTGGTATGAGAACCTGCCGAAAAAAGCATTGGCCGCAGCAAACCGCTGCGGCCAATGTCGTTGGTACAGAGCAAAGTTTTGCAGCTAGGTTCATTCGACCTTCTGAAGGTCGGCCTGATCGGTCAGCAGTTCAATGACGATCTTCTGAGGTGTCCTGCTGGGGTCGGCTTCGATTCTCGCCTTCAGTCCACTCGACGCATAATCGCCGTAGTGTGGGGAAACCCGCCGGCCGTGATTGTGGTCTCCAAAGGACCTGTCTTCGGTGATGATCAGCTGCTGGACGATGACTTCATGATTCCCCGCCAGTGCACCGTCGCCTGGTTGGAATGTGCTCAGGGTAAAATGGCCTTCCCGGTCGATGGTGCCACGTGCAATCCATCGAGGGGCTTCAGGATTGGCTGCGATCACTCGCCGAAACTCGACCGTCCCAAGTTGCACTGGTTCGCCATCCGGAAAGCGGACCAGACCGTCGACTGGATAGGTTGCTTCTTGCTGGGGGCTGCATCCCAGTATCCCTCCCAGCGCCATTGCAACGGGATAGAAGAACGCGGCATGGTGGAATCGGTTTGGGCGCGCAAGCTTCTTCAATGGAGCGATTCCGAGTTGATGAATGATTCAGGGACGGGTAGCAAAACCCGTGGAACGAGTGGGGTTCCGACCGACTGAGGGCTTAGGCACCCGAGGACTTTGGCACCGGAGAAGTGCAAAGCTGTCAGTCCAACTGAAGCCGTTCCAGCTTCAGATTGTGCCGATTGGCCAGCTGTCCCAGGGTGACCGTGTCGGTAGCGTTGGAAAGGGATCGAATCGAACCGTCCGCATAAAGGAAGTGAGTGATCCCTGGATGCCAACTTCCGAAGGCATAGTAGGTCGATACAACGTCATTGGGACCTTGAGCCAGCGGCATTCCCGGGCCGGTGACACGCGAGCCTGCCGGAAGGCTGTCGCCATCGTAAATAGGGGAATCGTCGGGGAATTTCCCCAGTCGTTCCTGGCTGATGTGCTTCTCCCCTAGCAAGAACGTGTTGCTAAGCCCATCGGTGATGTCGCGGTAACGGTACTTGTCAAAAAAATCGACCGCTTTGCCATTTTCACAAAGAGCTCGGGACGAATTCATCGCCCCGGATCCGTTTCCGCCGTAGTAGAAATCGGAAGGCAGCCCGACAGCCCCCGGACTTAAATCTCCGTGGCAGGCTGCATAATCCCCCGGGACTCCTTCGACCAGCCGGCTACCTCCACGCCCCGGAATCGGGCAGCCGCAGGGAAGCCGCGTGGCCCCTGTAGTTCCCCCTACATTGCGGGAAACCATCATCGACTGGCTGCCCCTTCGTGATGGGCAGAAAAGGATCGGAAACTTGCTCGACGTAAACTCTTTGGGTTGTTCATACCATTTTCCAAAAAGGTCGACGTCGCGGACCAAATTGGTTTGCTCGACGAAGGGCAGAACGTGAGCGAACCAGTTGGGTTCCTCCCCTCCGCAACTCAATTCGGTCGAATCCCCTGGGCGGGGAGCAATTCGGGCGGGAGGCAGGTAGCCACGGGCCGACTCGAAGTTTGCAATCGCGAGGCCCCACTGTTTCAGGTGGTTCTGGCACTGCATTTGGCGAGCCGCTTCGCGGGCTGATTGCACGGCTGGAAGGAGCAAACCGACCAAGGTTCCGATGATGGCCAGGACCACCAACAGTTCGATCAGCGTGAATCCAGGTCGTGGGCACTTAGCCATCGGGTAAACCTCCTCGTTATGAACGGTACAACCCATCTTCCAAATGCTGGAAATTTGGGATTCCCCCTTCACTCTCCCTATATTTCGCTCCGAGAAACAAGCAGGTCAAGAGATTCCCGACGCGGAATGCGATTTGCCACAACCTGGGAGGAGCTGTTCAGGTTGTAGCAAAATTGTCGCTGGCTGACGGAACTCGAGGAACCCTTCGCCCATCACAAGCGGAGGGCAGTTTGTTGACAGCCCAAGGGCCCCAACTAGAATCGAAAAACCCCTCCCTTGCCCATTTTTCTCATTTGAAAAGCCCATTTTCGACCACGGACTGGGCGAGATGAATGTGTTTCAGGGATGGATCGCGGGTGATGGACTGAGCCAGATTGGCTCTGGGTCACCCCGGGTGAATTCTAGCAGGGAAGCTCCGCTGGGTCTTCGAACTGGACTTCAAAAAACTGGATTCGAAAGCGCTTTCGTCCGTCGCTCGATCTTCGATCAACTGGTAACGCTGCTGGGGGTGGAATACTGTGGCTTCTCGTAATGGTCAATCGAATCGGCAGGGATCGAACAACGGCCTTCTGGCACGCTTGCTGGGGGGGGAGAGCCTGAAGAAGCGAGCGCAGAAACAGCGTGTCGCGGAGCAGTTGGAGCGGAGGGAGATGATGGCGGCGGACATCTCCCCGCTGACCAAGGGAATCATGGCCCCCTTTTACATGACCGACCAGGCAGCTTATGACACCCTGGCGACTCGGATCCAGAATCGTTCGTCGGGTGGTGGTAGCGGCGAGGCAGGCGAAGGTCTTTCCAACAACCCTCTGACGGTCACCGAAGCAGAGCCGAACAATTCACGTTTGAGCGGCCAGTATTTGCCGCTGGGAACGCTTCCCAACAAGCGGGACATGGTCAACGTCAACGGGTTGATGTCGACCTTCTTCGATGAAGATTATTACACCTTCGACCTCCGCAAAGGGGACATTCTCGATGTTCGCCTGCAGGCGGCGGCCTTCAATCCTTCCGGTCTGGGAGTAGGGCTTTACGAAGCCTCGGGGACCGAGCTCTTTTTTGCAATTGGACCGACGAACGTTCGCATCCAGCGGCCACCGGGAACGGTGCCTCCTACCAAGAGCCCTCTGTTCACGGACGGGACGACTTCGTTCAGCTACGTCATCGATACCGACGGTCGTTATGCGGTTCGTGTTGGCGACGGGGTGGGGTCGTACGTTTTGAATTTGAGGACCTATCGTCCACCGATGGAGCAGGAGACGGTTGGAACCGCGCAGACCCTGTTCCTTGATTTTGACGGTGCCACGATCCGCTCGGAGATCATCAACGTCGACCTGATCACCGGTGTTCCTGGAACGTTGCGGGTGCCTGGTATTGGCAACTACATCGCGGCACTTGGGCTGGAGCCCGACGACGAAGCGGCGTTGATCGATGAGGTGGTGAAGCGAACTACCGATAAATTGGAAACACTAATTGCCTCGACAGCCAACAATGGCTACTTCCAACGGACAGGGCGTGCTGGCGATTTCGACATCACGATCCTCAACAGCAAGGACCACGCAGATCCCTTTGGCGCAGCCAATGTCTCCCGCGTGATCATTGGTGGAACGCAGGATGAAATCCTCGGCGACGACATCGGGTTGCTGGGAATCGCCCAGTCGGTGGATGTCGGCAACTGGGACCGTGAGGAATCGGCCCTGGTAATGCTCGATCTCTTGATCGCCGACTCGTTTGTTGTGCCGCTGAGTGGTCGAGCCACGCAGATGCAGTTGTTTGCGGAACTTTTGTCGATGGTGATCGCTCACGAAGCAGGTCACTTCCTTGGCGGCTGGCACCAGGATCCCTCGAACACTATTTACGGTGTCATGGATCAGTTTTACGATCCATTTGTCTCCAGTGGTGCCGGTCGAGACTTCATCTTTGGGACGACCGACGATCAGCCATTGCGTTTTCTTGAGGACGAGTATTCGCCACTGAATCCAGGGATTCCTCCTGGAGGCTCCGGGGTGGCGAATTCGGACAACGTCCTGGCGTTCGGTATGTCCACTGGGATGAAGGGTGGCAACATCCAAGGGATCCTTTGGCATGACCGCAACCGTAGCGGGACGATTGACCTGAATGAAGAGGGGATCAGCACCTGGACGGTGTGGGCGGACATCAACGGGAACAACTTCCTGGACGCTGGCGAACCGCGAGTCGACACGGCACCCGATGGAAAGTACCAGTTGGGTTTGCCAGTTGGCACCCACACGATTTATACGGTCCCCGGTAAGAACTGGCAGCCCACGGCACCGATTGGCGGCAAGCAGACGGTGACGGTGGCGCTGGACCAGACACGTACCAACGTAAACTTTGGTTTCATTCTGCCTCCCGCAGGGGCGACCGGTTACAAGTTCAATGACCTGAATGCCAACGGCATTAAGGATCAGGGCGAACCCCCGATCGAAGGGATCTGGATCTACTTCGACCTCGATGGAGACGACCGGCTTGACCTTGGGGAACCGGCGACCAAGACGAAGGCAGATGGCAGTTACAACTTGCTGCCGCCTGGACCAGGCACCTACACAATCCGGGAGGTGCTAGATCCTGGATTCATGCAGACCTTCCCGATCGGCGGCGAGCATGTGGTGACCTACGACGGGATCAATCCACCGATCGGATACGATTTCGGAAACCGTTACGCTCTCGATTGGGGCGACGCACCGGCTCCCTATCCCACCACTTCTGCGCAGAGTGGAGCGAACGCTGGCTTCCTGACGGGACTGGCACTCGGAAGTCGCATCGACCTGGAAGACAGCGGACAGCCTAACCCGTCTGCCACTGGGGACGACATCGCGGGTGCGACTGATCCTGTTACCAATCTGGTGATCGATGACGAAGACGGTATCACCTTCCTTCGTCCGCTGGTCGCTGGAGATGCAAACAACAAGTTGGACGCATTCCTCACCAATTCCACCGGGCAAAACGCCTACCTCCACGCTTGGCTGGACGTCAACGGTGACGGTGATTGGAATGACGTCGGGGAGCAGTTGATCAAGAACCAGTTGCTGGTGGCGGGTAGCAATGTAGTTACCTTCGCCATCCCTGCGGGTGCGAAGTTGGGGACCAGCTACATGCGGTTCCGCATGGCTCAGGAAACCAACGTAGCCGTCACCGGTCGCTCGCAGACCGGCGAAGTGGAAGACTATCAGGTCCTGCTGGTGGATTCGCTGAACATCGCTGTCGATGATGCATTCACCGTCGGCAGAAACTCACTCAACAATCCGCTCGACGTCCTCGCCAACGACTTCAAGCTTCCGGGCGAAGTGCTGGAAATCATCTCGGTCTCTGGTGGTTCTCAGGGCGGCACGATTCGCATCAATACGGCGAAGAACGGGATTCTCTACTCGCCCCGCAACGGTTTTGTCGGGGTGGAAACATTCACTTACCGCATCCGCAACTCGCTTGGTGAAACCGATACCGCCACGGTGACGATGACCATTTCGTTCTCCTTTGACAAGCCGGTGGCGGTCGACGACTCCTTCGATGTAGCTACCAACACCGTCAGCTTCCCACTGAATGTTCTGGCCAATGATGTGGAAGGTAAGGGGGGAGCTCTTCAGATCGTTTCTGTGTCGGCACCCAATCAGGGCGGGACTGCGACGATTGGCTCCGGCAACCAGAGTATCCGTTATACGCCTCGGCGGAACTTTGGTGGCACCGAGCAGTTCACATACACAGCCAGCGATGCATCGGGGAATTTGACCACGGCGACCGTGACGGTCCATACGCTGCCCGGAGCCCGCAATGACGACGTGGTTGGGCTGACATTCCAGGTGACCGACATGGCCGGCAATGCGGTCTCCGCCGTCCAGCAGGGAAGCCAGTTCAAAGTCAACGTATTCGTTGACGACTTGCGTGCTCCCGACCAATTCGTGGTGTCGCCAGGAGTGTTTGCCGCTTACCTCGATCTTCTTTACAACTCCTCGCTGGTCACCCCTGCGGCCGACAGCAGCAACCCCCTGAACTTCAAGGTCTCCTTCGGCCCGTCCTACCAGTTGGGCAAGCGAGGCACGAACGATGTTCCAGGTGTCATCAACGATATGGGGGCTTTCACCAGCAATCCTTCGATGGACGAGCCCAATCCCTTGCTGCTGGCTTCGATCACCTTCGATGCCCTGGCCGCCGGCTTGGTCGACTTCATCGGTGACCCTGCCGATTCGCCTCCGTTCACCGACACGCTCCTTTTCAATACCCCTGCGTCTGCGGTTCCGACCGAGCAGATTCGGTTTGGTAGGACGACGATCGAAGTGGTCAGCAACGGGTTCGAGTTTCCGTTTGCTGTAGACGATTCGCTGGCCGCTCCGGTGAGCGTCAATAGCTTCGATAACGTGATCAACGTTCTTCGAAACGACAGCACCGGAACGACGGGATCGATTCGGCTCATCAACGTCACCCAGCCGTTGAACGGGACTGCGTCGATCGACGATAAGGGAACGACCACTCCTACGGATGATGTGGTTCTCTATACACCCAACTCCGGGTTTTCGGGGACCGACCAGTTCACCTACATGATCCAGGATCCTCGAGGCTTCAGCTCGATCGCTCGAGTCACCCTGCAAGTGGGCTCGGCCTCCGCCGATGATGACGTGAAACTGCGTTTGGAGGTGACTGACCTCAACGGGGTTCCTGTCGATCAGGTGACGGTCGGTAGCAAGTTCCAGCTCCGTGGCTACGTTCAGGATCTCCGATCGGTTGGTTCGGATCTGGGCGTATTCGCAGCCTTCCAAGACATTCTCTATGATTCGGGACTTGTCTCGGTCAACACCAGCGGGAATGCGTTGGGCTTTGATGTAGTCTGGAGTTCCAACTACAACCAAGTCGTCAGCGGTGATATTCGCAACAAGAACTTGATCAATGAAGTCGGTTCCGTGCAGAACGGCACCGCAAGCCTTGGTAATGGCGAGTTGCTACAGTTCACCATCACCCTGACTGCCAATAAAGCCGGTACCGCTCAGTTCATCGGAGATCCGGCGGACATTTCTCCCTTCCACGACACCTTGCTGTTCAATCCACCAGAAGTTGTTCCATTCAACGCGATTCGGTACATCGCCGACTCGGTGGTGATTGTCGGCGGTGCGGGTGGCGGATCGGGTGAAGGATGGACGAATCCCAACAACCGTTTCGATGTCAACAACGATGGATTTGTGTCCCCAATCGACGCTCTGCTGGTGATCAACTCGCTCAACGCCGGTGGCTCCAGGCCTCTCGGGGGTGAAGGGGAAGCCGGAAAGATCTACTTCGACGTGAACTCGGATGGTGCCATCAGTCCGGTCGATGCACTCCAAGTGATCAACACGTTGAATTCGGGCAATGGGGAAGGAGAAGCGGAAGGCGAGGGAATTCTTGCTGGGCCTTCGAGTGATTCCACGAGGACTTCGAATGTCTTGACGATCAAGAGCAGTCGCTTAGCAGCTTTGGAATCGGCAGACGCTGTGGTTCAGCAATTGGCGACGGAAGTTGATCTCGCCGCCTCGGCACCCAGTGGTGGATCGCTGTCGGACTATCTGTCGGCAGCCGATGCATCGCTGGCTGAGATTGGACCTTGGTTGGAAGCTCTTGATAATGGGCTGGACTCGAATACCCTGAACCGTCGCCGCCGCTGATAGCGGTTGAATGGTCCATTCAGAATGACTCCAGGGCCGGGATGAAAGTCCCGGCCCTGGTCTTTTGTAACTTCTCGCCGGTCGGTGATCACCTGCCGGTGACCTCGACGGGACCGAAACACCAGCGACTGCTTCGTCCAGCAGGAACCAATCAGTCCAAAGTCGAACTTCACATTCTTGCCCGTTGATCTCCCTGCCGACCCTCAGGCTCTTCTCGATCGGCGATTGAAGTTTTCTTCATCCATTCCACATCGGCAGGCAATCGAGGAGTCCCCGATTGCAGCTGGTTTGGCCCAGAGTCGCCGCTTCCTGATGGCATTGGGCCAGCGTTGGGATTAGGCGACAAAAGTTGCCGCCGGAACCGAAAGAAGTTCGCTTTTCGCCGCGGGCGACGGTGCGAATCGATTCCGTCGACATGCTTTGCTAGCGGCGGGTGATCAGGAATCTGTCTCCCTCGATAGTGGTATTTGGTGAAGGTTGCATCCATCTTTGCCCAAAAGGGCAGCGACTAGCTTTACACTGAAGGGGTGCATTGTGGCTCCCCAAATTGGCGGTGTTATATGACAGTAGATCCTGGTTCCATTACGCAGTGGCTGCACAAGCTGCAGGCTGGTGATCCGGAGGCTGCACATCAACTCTGGAACCGCTATTATCCGAAGTTGGTTCAAACGGCCTCCAGGTATCTTCGAGGCAGCACCGATCCGGCGATCGAGGGTGAGGATGTTGCGCAAAGTGCTTTCCAGAATTTCTATCGCTCGGCCATCTCCGGAGAATATCTGGAAGTTGGTAATCGAGAAGAGCTCTGGAAGCTGCTGGTGATTTTTGCCATCAAGCGGATCAAAAGGTATCGGTCCGCCGAAGAATCTCAGGTTCGAACACTGGTTTCGTCCGTATCGCAAGAGGACGGCGTGCCGCTGTCGATTGCAGACTTGAGAACGCCAGAGGCAGAAGCTCAAATGGCCGATTTACTGGAGCACTTATTGAAGTTATTGGATCGGGAGGATCCTTCAGGAGAGCTTCGACGCATTGGAGTGTTGTACTTGGAGGACCGAGCTCCTCGTGAGATTGCTAGGCTACTTCAGCGGCGCACGACCACGATCCTCCAGAAACTTCGGCTTATCACGATTCTGTGGGAGAAGTGCGAAGAGCTATGAGGGGATCTGAATTCGATTACCAGCAGGATTCGATGCCTCTCGATCTGTGGCGCAAGATCATCTCTGCAACGCTTGATTATGAAGCATCTCTGAATAGTGGCAGCCGATCCCAGCCGAAAGAATTTGCTGCGGACTATAGCGAAATCCCACCTGAACTTCTGACTCCACAATTGGAGCGGTTGCGGCACGAGGTTCTATCTGAACCTGAGTTCAAGCGATCGGACACTTCTTCCATCCCGTCCGTTTGCAGTGAGCGCTATACGATCTCCAAATATCTGCGATCGGGCGGCATGGGGGAAATCTATCTTGGATTGGATCAGGAGTGCCAGAGAAAGGTCGCTATCAAGAAGATTCGCAGAGACTTCATCCCAAGTCCGGAGGCTCGGCAACGTTTTCACGCCGAAGCCGCACTGACAGCAAGTCTGGAGCACCCCGGCATCATTCCGATCTACGGTCGCGGAGTCGATGAAGAGGGTCGCGAGTTCTACGTGATGCGTCTGATCACGGGAGAAGGTTCAGGAACTCTTTCGGATGCAATTGGGCTGCTGCATGGAATCCATCACGACAGCGATTCGGAAAAATGTCTGTCCAGAGAACAGCAGGTTTATCAATTGCGCGAAATCGTCCGGAGGCTGAAGCAGGTAGCCGATGCGATTGCCTATGCGCACAGTCAAGGTGTTGTGCATCGCGATTTAAAGCCATCCAACATCCTCTGTGGAGTTTATGGTGAGACTTGGATCGGCGACTGGGGATTAGCTCGTCGCTTCCAGAAGTCGGCTGACGAAGATCGTCAAACCAACTCTTTGCAGTCTGAGTGTGGCGCATGGGACTGGGCGACAGGACTTGGAAATGCGACCACTGAGATTGGAACTCCAGGATACGCCGCGCCCGAACTGGAGGCAGGCGGGATGCCTGAATGGCTGCCGGGGATCGATATCTTTTCTTTGGGAGCAATACTCTCTTGTGTCCTCCACGGCCATCCGCCGGGGGGCGATGCGGGGCGTCAGGAACGGAGTTTGGCCATTCCCGGGCGGACCTCACTTCAGGCGATCTGCGATAAAGCCATGGCTCGCGATCCTCGGCAGCGCTACCAGTCGGCGGAGGATTTCCGAAGCGATTTACAGAATTGGTCAGTCGGCGATCCGGTCAGCGCGCATCGAGAAAATCTCTGGGAGCAGATGATTCAGTGGCCGCGTCGCAGGTCTTTGGCAGCGGCGGCACTGACCAGCGGCTTGTTGATTCTATTGGCGTCTGGAAGCTTTTTTCTCTGGGTCCAATCCAGCCAAAAAAAGTTGCTGGAATTCCAAGCGACACAACTTGGCCTTGCCCTGGCGGATTCCGCCAAGCTCCTTCAGGAAACCCGAGACGCACGACTTCATGCGGAAAAGTCGAGGGAGATTGCTGAGCGGGAAAGGGAGGAAGCGAAGTTGCAACGTAAGGTCGCTGAGAGCCGGGAATCGTTGGCTTTCGACAGCATGCTTCGCTTCCAGGATCTTCTGGTGTCTAGCCATGAGGTGTTTCAGAATTCAGGACTCAATCGTCTAGAGGATCGGCTTCGCAGCGATTCCAAAGAGGTCTTTCGAAAAATGATTGCTGAGGGAGATCGGAAAACGCTCCCCGGGACCGCTACGGTGCGGCGACTATCTGATATGACGCATCGCATCGCCGGGTTCGAATCCTTGTTGGGCCAGAACGAAGAAGCCAATCGATTGATCGATGAAGCATGCAATTGGATGACAAATTACTTGGATGAAGAGTCTCTCCCCACAGATACCAGGGTAATGATGCAGTTCAAGCTAGGTGAGCTCCGTAGCTTGCAGGGCAATCTATGGATAGGTATCGGGGATTTTCCGAGGTCCCAAAAGCCGCTTGAGGAATCGATCCAGCTACTCAAGCAACTTTCGATCTCCGATCTCAACGAAGACGATCGAAGGAGTGTCGCATCGGCTCTGACCAAGTCCCTCGCGGCTCTGTCGATGCAACGTTTCTACTCGGGGAAGACGGAAGAGGCGAAGAGCTTGCAAAATGAGGCACTCAGTGGGCTCGCCAAAGGACCAAGCCAATCCTATGACGAGGCGAACTCCAGAGTTCAGGTCCACTTCAATATGGCGATTCTAGCCGAACGGACTGGGGATTCTGAGGCAGCTCTTCCCATGCTGGAATTGGCTGCCGTGGCTGCCGAAGAGGCGTTAAAACTGATCGATGAGCGGCCCGGTGGAGTGCGGTTTGAAGATCCTACATTTCGACCCACGAAGGAGCTGCTGGCGACGCGAGCTCAGCTAGTGCTCAGTCGTGCTCGTTTGCTTGTTGCCAAAGGGGAGTTGGCAAAGGCCCGGGATTTGCTGTCCCAATTCCTGACAAAAGAGGAATCGATCCTGATTCAGTCTCCTCAGGACGAACAGGCTCAGAGTGGCTACCAGCAGGTTTCCATCTTTCTGCAGTCGATAGTTGGCCAACTCCAAGGCTTCCCATACGCTGTGGAGGTCGGTAGTAAGCGCATCGATCTCGCAGAGTCGCTTCAAGAGCTGTTTCCGCAATCGATCAGCAATAGGATGTTTTTGGTGCAGGCTCACCATAGTACAGGACATGTCAGCCAGCAGTTCGGCCAACGCGATGCCGCGATCAAGTCGTATCGCAATGGGATCCGGTGCTGTGACGAAGCGTTCGCGAACCAGATGCGGACTGCTGGGTTTATCTACCAGAAGCTGGAACTCGAAGTCCATCTTCTTCAGCTTTTGACCGCTGAGCAATCGACCGAGGACCTCCAAAGGCAGTTGGAGCAAGTGCAGAAGTTGGGAGAGGAGTTGCTGGAAATTCAGGGGCCAGAGGGGACGCAGGTCCGGTTGGCTCGCGATCAATTACTTGTAGCTATTGGGATCATGAAGGAGTCGGGGCGCCAGAAGGAAGCTCTGGAATGGGAAAGACGATGGAAGGTCGGAAAGCTATTGCCCTAGCATTTTCTTTGATAACTACCAGCGCGGCGATCAGAACAGAAGCTGACAGCATCTCCGCAGGTGCTCCAGTGCTGTCTCGCTAGTTTGGTCCATTGATCGGTCGTACAGTTGACCTTGTCGCCATCCCAAAGGAAGTGGGAACTGTCCATCCCGGGCTGGTCTAGAAGGCTTGCATCTGTAGCCCTTGCCCAAAAGGCTTCATCTCTCACTTGCGTTTGGCTACGCGGATTGGCTAGGCGGATCCGTGGATCGGTCGTGCAGTTCCAAGGATCTTGCGATGGAAGCAAACCATCGCGATCCTGACTGGATTGCTGCATTGGAATGTTTCGTGATGAAGACAGATGCTCAGCGAGGTGACCAAATGAGCGGTATGTCGCTTCGGCGCCGTAAAGGGATGCGGTTCGCCTCTTGGATTGGAGTTGCGGGAGTCGTCTTCTGCTTGGTCCTTCATCTGAATCGATGGGATGCAGAGCCGGAGGTTCATCCGTTGCCCTACGATCTAGCGAGGATTCTGGCTGGAATGGCAGTCAGCCAGATTATCTACATTTCCCTGGCGCCTCTGATGACCTACTGGCCGCAAAGTGACAGGATCCTTGTCACCTTCCCTCTCTTCCTGTTTGCTATGCCAGTCAGTTGGCTGATTGAATTCCTGATTCAGCTTGGAATGGATCCTAAATTAGGCTTGCTGATCCCGTTAGTGCTCTTCACTGGATCCTTTCTTTATGAGTCAGGATGCAAGGTGAGTTGCAATTCGGAGGGCTTGTTGAGCCGGAGTGGTTTTCCATTTCGAAGGCAGAGCAAAATCGCATGGAATTCGGTCGAACGGGTTCTATTGGGTGGCATCCATTTTGAAGACAACGGACAGAGTCAGGGGCTCTTGGTGGTAAACGGGGGAGAAAAGTCGATTTCAGTTAGCTCGATTCTTTGGAAGTGGGAGGATGGGTTCCAGGACTACGTCATAAGGATGTCGGAACCTTCAGCAACCATGTGGATGAAGGAGCAGATACGTCGCGATGGCTCGGTTGAATTAGGAGCCATTCAGCTCTACCCCGGCCAAGTGACTTGGAAACGGTCGAGAGCAACACGGCTATTTGGCACTGAGCGGTTTTGGTTGCATCTTTACACGCTGGGGATTTTTTCGGTCCTGGATCGGATTGCCAGCCTCATGGCGCCGTCGTCATCCTGGATGCTGGACCAGATCGAGATCGTTGAGGGTCGCCTGTGTATCGGCGGGGATACAGTGATTCCCCTTCTTGATGTGCCTAATGCTGTTTACCTGCCGAAATTTGCCGGGAATTTGATTCAGGAGATGTATCTGCTTCGCGGTCAGCAATCGCAACGATAGGTTGGGGGGCGAATGCGTATGCACCAAAAGAAAAAACTCGGACTGGCATCCGCCGCAATCCGAGTTTCGAGGTTCGTCCGTACGATCGAGTTCCTGCTACTTCCGAGGTTGGCGTAGTTCCTGGACCTCTCGCTTGAGGATTTCGTTCTCTTCCCGCATCTGCTGGAGTTGCCGGTGGAGTTCACCCAGAGGGCCTGGATGCGGACGGCCTTCCGGTCCCTGCTTCATCGATGCTTCCAGTTCCCTTTGCATTTGGTCGGATCGATGCATCAACTCCTGAGCGATATCGTGGGCTTCAGCCTGCTTCAGATGATTCGCAGCAGCACGCAGGTGTTCGATCCGTTCTATGACTCTGGAATGACGCGGATTCATCTCGGCGTGGCCGGGGCCATGTTCCATTTGTCGAAGCAAGTTCTCCAGCTCAGCAACACGTGCTTCGGCGCCCTGATATCGTCGTTTTTCCTCTTCGTTCGAAGGTGGCTGACGCAATTTGTTCCGCAAGACTTCCAGCTCCTCGGCTAGCTGGCGTCTACGTTCCTGGTTCGGCGCTGCGTCATGTTCTCGTTGGCCATGCCGCAGCTTCTCCATCGCCATTTCGATATCGCGGATCGCTTCGGGCGGGCCGTTGCGCCGAACATCGATGAGCTTCCTCTCGAGCTGTTCCAGCTCCTCGGCTAGCTGGCGTCTGCGTTCCTGGTTCGGCGCTGCGTCATGTTCTCGTTGGCCATGCCGCAGCTTCTCCATCGCCATTTCGATATCGCGGATCGCTTCGGGCGGGCCGTTGCGTCGAACCTCCATCAACTTCCTCTCGAGCTGTTCCAGTTCCTGGCGGCGAGCTTCGGCATCGGGATTTCCCGATTTGGGTTGGGTGATGGGGGCGAGGATTTCCTTGACCTCTTGCATCAGCGCTTCTCGTTTCTTGCGGACAGCTTGGGCTTCCTCCGGCCGCTCGCTTTTGGCCAGCTGATTGATCATCTCGGTCAGTGCGGCAACCTGCTCGGTCAATTCCATCGACTTCGCGACCCGCTCGGCCATCCTATCGCCTTCTTGCCGCTGCCCTCCGTCCCTCAGACGCTGGGACTGCCGCTGAAGTCGCGTTTGCATCGCTCTGGTGCTGGCTATCCACTGTTCGACCCGTTCGGCAGTTGCGTCTTTTGTTGGCTTTGCGGCGACGTCTTCTTTCTTGCGCCC
>Ga0315900_10006789_pt1 | contig 15204 bp, 15 predicted proteins | sample LakEriMetagenome_FD_203521 | JGI IMG/M metagenome (GOLD analysis project Ga0315900, IMG submission 203521) | Freshwater fungal communities from buoy surface, Lake Erie, Ohio, United States - Buoy 12 MA114 | ecosystem: Environmental > Aquatic > Freshwater > Lake > Lake biofilm | place: USA: Lake...
GGAAGGCGTCACAGGCCCGGCCGGGCAGCAGCGCCGCCTGACGGGCGTAGAGGGTGTCCCAGACCGCGTGCTCCTCAGCGGTGTAGGCGTCCCAGTTCTGGTCGATGGTCCAGTCCGCCGCCGCGCCCGGGGGCGGACCGCCTGTAAAGCCGTCTGCGCTCATGCGGAGACAATGCGCCTGCTTCGCGGGATTTTCCGTTCTAAGTCGCCCCCGAAACCGGTTTCAGCAGAAACAAAGTTGCGTGGTTCGCGACGCCGGCTCGAGAGCCGGCTCCTCACCATGACCAAGGGGGTGGCTTTCGACTCAGCTCGTCATCCGGAGGAGCGAGCCCTTGCGACCCCGGACTTGATCCGGGGGAAGGACGCACCGCCTCAGTGGGAGACGCGCGGCTTCATGTTGTAGTGGCCGTCCTCGAAGCCGTCGAAGATCAGCGCCGTGTGCGGGTGGCCGACCGGCTCGCCGGTGTCGTCCGGCAGCAGATTCTGCTCCGAGACATAGGCCACGTAGGTGTTCTCGTTGTTCTCGGCCAGCAGGTGATAGAAGGGCTGGTCCTTGCGCGGCCGGATCTCCTCGGGGATCGACTGCCACCACTCCTCGGTGTTGGCGAAGGTCGGATCCACGTCGAAAATCACGCCCCGGAACGGGAAGTGCCGGTGCCTGACCACCTGACCGATCGCGAACTTGGCGTTTCTCGTGTTCATAACAATACGGACCCTAAGCCCGCGGGCCTGACTGGAAGATGAACGTAAGTCCTCAGCCGGCGGAGGCAAGTCAATGCCTTCCGCCACGCGAAAGCGCCCGCTACAGTCGCCGGTGAAACGAGGCGCCCCTCCGGCGTCTGCGCAGACAGGGCTGAAACCATGTCGGAGGCGCATCAAGCGCAAAACGGCTCCGGCGAGGGCCGTCGACGGTCGTCGGGCGGATCACCGCCGACGTACGCAGCCCTCGATCTGGGCACGAACAACTGCAGGCTGCTGGTCGCCACCCCGACGCCGGGCGGCTTTCGCGTGGTCGAGGCCTACTCCCGGATCGTGCGGCTGGGCGAGGGGCTTTCTGCGACCGGACAGATGTCCGAGCCGGCCATGGACCGCGCCCTTGCGGCCCTCAACGTCTGCGCCGAGAAGATTCGCCGTCGCAACTGCGTGCGCATCAAGGCCATCGCCACCCAGGCCTGCCGACAGGCCGGAAACGGCCCGGCCTTCATCGAGCGCGTCGCCGCCGAGACCGGCCTGAAGCTGCAGGTCATCACACCCAAGGAGGAAGCCCAGCTGTCGGTGGCGGGCTGCCTGAACCTGCTCGACCGCACGTCGGACGCGGCGCTGGTCGTTGATGTCGGCGGTGGCTCGACCGAACTCAGCTGGGTCGATCTGAAGGGGGAGGGGCTCGATGCCCGCCCGCGGCAGTTCGCCCCGTGGCGGCTGCCGATCAAGGCCTGGCTGTCGGTGCCGATCGGCGTGGTCACCCTGGCCGAGCGCTTTCCGGAGGACCACGGATCGGTCGAGACCTGGTTCCGGGCCATGGTCGATACGGTCAAGGAGCGGATCGAGGCCTTTCCGCACGCCGAGCCGCTGCGCCAGACCTTCACCGACGGCCGCGCCCATCTGGTCGGCACCTCCGGCGCCATCACCAGCCTGGCCGGGCTGCACCTGGACCTGCCGCGTTATGACCGCAACCGGGTCGACGGCCTTTGGATGACCCGCGACCAGTGCGAGGCCACGATCGGCAAGCTGCTGGCCTGGACGCCCAGGGAGCGCGCCGACCAGCCCTGCATCGGGCCTGACCGGGCCGACCTGGTGCTGGCCGGCGCGGCCATCCTGCAGGCGGTGCAGGAGCTGTGGCCGTGCCCGCGCGTGCGGGTCGCAGACCGCGGCCTGCGCGAGGGGCTGCTGCTGACCCTGATGAGCGACCGACAACCGCGCCGGCGAAGAAAACATCGCTCCGGCGGCCCGCGTCTGGCAGGAGCGGGCGCATGAGTGAAGATCCCCCCCGCCGGCGTATGGTCAAGCCGCCCACCGGCGGCCTCGACGCCGGCCGCACCAAGCCGGCCCGGCTGAAGACCGCCAAGGGCCGCACCTCCAGCCAGCAGGCCTGGCTGGAGCGGCAGATCAACGATCCCTTCTCGGCCGAGGCGCGGGCGCTGGGCTATCGCAGCCGCGCGGCCTTCAAGCTGAGCGAGATCGATGATCGCTTCAAACTGATCCGCAAGGGCTCGCTCATCGTTGACCTCGGCTGTGCGCCCGGCGGCTGGATCCAGATCGCGCAGCAACGCGGGGCGGGCAAGATCGTCGGCATCGACCTGTTGCCCGTCGACCCGCTGCCGCCGGCCGAGCTGGTGCAGATGGACTTCACAGACCCGGCCGCGCCGGCGCTGCTGATCGACCTGCTGGGCGGCAAGCCCGACCTGGTGCTGTCGGACATGGCCCCCAACACCGTCGGCCACCGCGAGACCGACCACCTCCGTATCGTCGGCCTGATCGAGATGGGCGCCGACTTCGCCGTCAGCGTCCTCAAACCCGGCGGCAGCTTCGTGGCCAAGGCCTTCCAGGGTGGCGAGACGGCCGAGATCATCGCCCGCCTCAAGCAGCACTTCGCCAAGGTCCAGAACGTCAAGCCCAAGGCCAGCCGCGCCGACAGCTCGGAGGTCTTCCTCGTGGCGACGGGGTTCAAGGGCTAGGCATGGATTAGAGCATCATTTGATGCTAGTTTCCGTGCGCTACGGAGGCCGACCATGCGTACGACGATCACCCTGGACGACGATCTTCTCGCCGACGCCGCTGAAATGACCGGGATCACCGAGAAGTCGGCGCTGGTGCGCGCCGCGCTGAAGGCGTTGATCGAGCGGGAGGCCGCGCGACGGCTGGCCAGGCTTGGTGGCTCGTCCCCTGACTTGAAGGTGCCGCCTCGTCGCCGGTCCGAGCCGGCGTGATTCTGGCCGACACCTCGATCTGGGTCGATCATCTCCGGGATGGCGACGCGACAATGACCGCGCACTTGAATGCGGGCTTGGTCCTGATGCACCCGTTCGTCGTGGGCGAACTCGCCATGGGCAACCTTCCAGATCGCGCGGGCCTCCTCGCAACACTTCGGAGGCTGCCGACCGTTCTCAAGGCGCGGGACGTGGAGGTGTTGGATCTCATTGAGCGGGAGAAGCTGTTCGGACGGGGCCTTGGCTTTGTCGACACGCACCTGCTGGCCAGTGCATTGCTGACTGAAGATGCGACCTTGTGGAGCCGGGATCGTCGATTGCATGCTGCGGCAGACCGGTTGGGTATCGCTGCGACTGTTGGCGCCCGGACCCGCCACTAGTGACCGGCTCTAACCCCTTGCCGCCCGGTACATCGGCGTGATCCCCGGGTGGTCGCCGGGCTTGATCTCGCCGATCACCTCGAAGCCATGGCGCTCGTAGAGCGGGACGTTCCGGGGGTTTGAGCTTTCCAGATAGGCCGGCAGGCCGTCGGCGTCGCAACGCTTCAGCGCCGCCTTCAGCAGCGCCGAGCCGTAGCCCTGACCCTGGCGCGAGGGATCGACGCCGATCATCGGCAGGTACCAGTGCGGCTCCTTCGGATGGAACTCCTCCATCAGCGCGCCGACCTGCATCAGCACCTCCAGCCGCTCCATGGGGGCGTGCTCGCCCACCACGGCGGCGATGGCGTCGCCGTCCGGCGCCAGGCCCGGCGGCAGCCACAGGGCGGCGGCGGCGTGGTCGTCGGCCACAAAGGCCGCGCCGGCCTCCAGCGCCGCCCCGCCCATGGCCGCGGCCATGCGGGGGAAGGCGGCGATATAGGCGCCGGCGGACGGGAACATGTAGCGGATCGCCGCGTCGGTGCTGAAGGCCAGCATGAGGACGGCGACCGCCGGGTCCTGTTCGATAGGGCCGCTGGCGGGCGGCGCGATATGGATGTCCGGATGGTGCATGGTGGTCCTCCCCGGGGGGACTCTAGAGGAGACCGTCGCCGCCGCCTATCCGGCGAAGAAGCGTTGCAGCCGCCGCGCGGTGCGTTCGCGCCATGAGTTCAGCGCGTCCGGTTGGCGTGTGTCGATGCCGTATACGGCGTTCCAGCTGACCCGGCAGCCCCGGGCCAGGTGCTGGGTCAGGCCGCGCACCACCTGTTTGCGGCCGGGCTCGCCCATGATGAGGCGGATGAACCAGCGCGGCGAGCCGTGGGTGGTGACGACCGCGAACCGGCGGATGGTCGACAACATGTGGCGCCGGATGCGGCCGTTCTCGATCTCGAAGGCCACCCCCGGCAGCCAGACCCGGTCCAGCCAGCCCTTCAGCATCGCCGGCATTCCGTACCACCAGGTCGGATAGATCAGAAGCAGGGCCTGGGCGCTGCGCAACTCGGCGACGTGGCGCTCGATATCCAGGCCCTTGAGCCGAGTGCTGCGCTGCTCGCGCCACTCCGCCTCCCGCAGCACCGGATCGAACCCTTCGGCATAGAGGTCGATCACCGTCAGCTTGTGCCCGTCTGCGGCGAGCCGTTCCAGCACCTCGGCTCGCAGCTCGGCGTGGAAGCTCTTCTCCGACGGGTGGCAGCACACCGCCAGAATTCTCACTGCGGGTGCGCCTGCTCGCTGCGCAGATACAGGCCGATGGCGAACAGCGCCTCGGCGGTCGGATAGACGGCCTCGTCGGCCTGGACGAACTTGGCCAGGGCCCCGCTGCGGCGAAGCAGGATCTTCACCAGCCGCTTGGCGTCCTTGCGTTCCTTCTCGCTCAGGGTCGGGTCGTCCATCATCGCCACGGCGGCGGCCAGGCTCCACGGATACCAGAGGAAGGTGCTGCTCTCGGCCTGGAAGTCGTCGACCCCGTGCAGATAGCGGTCGGCGTCGTGGGGCCGGTCGTTCTGTTCGATGGGGCGCTCGCCCAGGCCCTTGCGCCCGCCGCCGCCGTAGAGGGCGGTCTGCAGGAAGTCGCCGCGGGCGGTGGCCAGGTCGTCGTTGGCGACCAGGAACGGGAACTCCTCCTTGGCCCGCTGCAACACATAGAGGGTGTGGGCGGTCAGGCCGACGAAGCTGCCGTTCTGGTTCACTGTGTGCGGGTTGGGCCACCAGCCGCTGACGCCGGCGCGGCTGGTCTGACGGTTCTTGAGCAGCCAGCGGACGCCGTTCTTTATGGCCTGATCGTACTTCCAGGTCGCCTTTCCGCTGAGCAGGCTGTTGTTGCGCGCCTCCACCAGCGCCCAGACGGCCATCAGGGTGCAATAGGTTCGGACATGGCGCGGGTTGCTGGTGCCGCCGATCGGGGCCCAGCCGCCGTCGTCATGCTGACGCGAGGCCAGTTCGGCGATGTCGCGCTCCAGACGCGTCACGACCAGCGGGGTCTCGTCGGTGCGCCATATGCGGTGGTTTGTGTCGACCCGCAGGGAAGCAAGGTTGGCCAGGATCACCCAGCTGTTGATCTCGGTGACGCCCTTCTTCGAGCCTGCCATATAGCCCCAGCCGGTGGCCGGGTCGCGATTGGCCTCGATGTACTCCAGCGCCATGCGGATCTCGCGGGCCTGCTTCTGGACGTCGGGTTGGGCGTTGAGCACGCCATAGAGGACCTGGGCCGTGGTCCAGGGCTGGGCGTCGGCGGCAGTCCCGTTCTGCGAGAACCGGATACCGCCGAGATAGGGCTCGGCCAGTTCCTGCTGCGAGAAGGCCAGGGCGGTAAGGTCCCGAGCCTCGGTCTGCATCAGGTCATCGACCGAGATTGGCTTGATCGTCTGGAATCCCAGGAAGCCGACGATGGGAAATCCGAGCGTGCCGACAAGCAGGAAGGCCACGACCTCCCGCGTGCGCCGCATGCGCACGAAGCTCTGGAAAACCCAGAACAGCAGCAGGCCGTAGCCGAGCATGGCGCCGACCGTTGTCGTCGCCACGGCCATCTCGTGGGCGCGGAACAGGCCGCTCAGGCCCAGATACTTGGTGACGAATTCGCGGATTTCGTCGACGTGTGTGACGATCGCCGAGATGTTCGACAGCACCACCGCCGAACCGCCCAGAAAGACGTAGAGCGCGTTGATGGGCTTGGGCAGCGGCTTTTGCAGCGGCCTTGCGGCGGACTCCGCCTCGTCTGTCATCCGGTCCCCTCTTCGGATTCGCCACGTTTATGACCGTCCGGCGTCGTCGCTCGCCGGTCCGTCCGGGACAGGATCGCAGATCGCGCGCGGGACGGTGCGACCCGAAAAGGGGGGAGCGTTGCGCCCGCGCGCGATGCGACATACCTGCGGAGAATGACTGACGGCCTCGATCTCAACGCCTATCTCGCCCGCATATGCTACAGCGGCTCCCGCGCTCCGACGCTGGAGACGCTGAAGGCTGTCGTGATCGCTCATGCCGACGCGGTTACGTTCGAAAATCTCAATCCGTTCCTTGGCTTGCCGGTAAAACTCGATCTGGCCTCGCTGCAGGCGAAGGTCGTCCATGGCGGGCGGGGCGGCTACTGTTTCGAGCTGAACGGGCTCCTGTTCGCGGCGCTGAGGGCGATGGGCTACCGAGTCACGGGCCTTGGCGGCCGGGTGATCTGGAACCAGCCGGTCGAGACCGTCAGTCCCAGGACCCATATGATCATTCGCGTCGACATGGACGACGGCGTGCGGCTGGTCGACGTTGGCCTGGGCGGCATGACGCTGACCGGCGTGCTCGACATGGTTCCGGACACGGTTCAGACCACGCCGCGCGAGCCCTTCCGGCTGGTCGAGGAGGGCGGTGACTGGGCAGGCTGGCTGCGGGTCGAGGCGAAGATAGGGAGCGAGTGGCGCGCCACCTGCCGCTTCGACCAGACCATCCAGCGGCCGATCGACTACGAGGTGGCCAATCACTACACCTCGACCAGCCCGGCGTCTTACTTCACCCAGATGCTGGTCGCCGCGCGGTTGGGACCGGCCGGGCGGCGCGTCCTGCGCAACACCGAGCTCGGCCTGCATCGGCTCGACGGCCCGAGCGAGCGACAGGCGCTGACCTCCGTGGCCGAGGTCGAGGACGCCCTGCGGGACGTCTTTGGCCTGTCTCTTCCCGACCGCACTCTGCTGCGGGAGAGGGTCGCGCGGTTGCTTTGAACCGCCGTCGGCATTGACTCGGGCGCCCGATGCCCCGATACCGCGCCCGCAAAACGGAGACTCCCATGGAGATTCGCGAAGGGCTCACCTTCGACGATGTTTTGCTCGAACCCGGCCCGTCGGAAGTCATGCCGACGCAGGTTTCCACGGAAACCCGGTTCACGCGCGAAATCAGTCTGAACATACCGCTCGTGTCCGCCGCCATGGACACGGTCACCGAAAGCCGGCTGGCCATCGCCATGGCCCAGTCCGGCGGCATGGGCATCCTGCACCGCAACCTCACCGTCGACGAGCAGGCCGAGCAGGTTCGCGAGGTCAAACGGTACGAAAGCGGCATGGTCATCAACCCGCTGACGATCCATCCCGATACGACGCTGGCCGAGATCCGCGAGATCAAGGCGCGCCGGAAAATCTCGGGATTTCCGGTGGTTGAGCCGGGAACCGGCAAGCTGGTCGGCATCCTGACCAACCGCGACATGCGCTTCGAGACCGACGAGCGACTCAAGGCCGCCTCGATCATGACGAAGGACAATCTGATCACCGTCCGCGAGGGCATCGACCCCGTCGAGGCGGTCGGCTTGCTGCGCACGCACAAGATCGAACGGTTGATCGTCGTCGATGATCTGGGTCGGGCGGTCGGCCTGATCACCGTCAAGGACATCGACAAGGCGCACGACCATCCGCACGCCGCCAAGGACGACAAGGGCCGCCTGCGGGTCGGCGCCGCCTCGACGGTTGGCGACGCCGGCTTCGAGCGCTCACTGGCGCTGGTTGAGGCCGGGGTGGACGTGGTGGTTATCGACACCGCCCATGGGCACTCCAAACAGGTCGCCGACGCCGTCGCCCGGCTGAAGCGCGAAACCAACCGCGTCCAGATCGTCGCCGGCAATATCGCCACCTACGACGCCGCCCGCGCCCTGATCGACGCCGGCGCCGACGCGGTGAAGGTCGGCATCGGCCCCGGTTCGATCTGCACCACCCGCATCGTGGCCGGCGTGGGCGTGCCACAGCTGACCGCCATCGCCGAGGCCGCCCGCGCCGCGCGCGACAGCGGCGTGCCGGTGATCGCCGACGGCGGCATCAAGTACTCGGGCGACCTGGCCAAGGCGATCGCCGCCGGCGCCAGCGTGGCCATGATGGGTTCGATGTTCGCCGGCACCGAGGAGTCCCCGGGCGAGGTGTTCCTCTACCAGGGCCGGTCCTACAAGTCGTACCGCGGCATGGGCTCGCTGGGGGCCATGGCCCGGGGCTCGGCCGACCGCTACTTCCAGAAGGACATCACCGACACCTTCAAGCTGGTTCCGGAGGGTATCGAGGGGCAGACCCCGTTCAAGGGGCCGATTTCGCCGGTGATCCACCAGCTGGTCGGCGGCCTGCGCGCCGCCATGGGCTACGTCGGCGCGCCTGACATCGCCGAGTTCCAGAAGCGGGCGAGGTTCATCCGCATCACCGGCGCCGGCCTGCGGGAAAGCCACGTCCATGACGTGATGATCACACGGGAAGCGCCGAACTATCCGAGCGCTGTCTAGATGCCGGTGGCGTTCGAACTGCAGATGGTCGGGGCAGCCGTGGTCATCGGGATTGTCCATGTGATGGCCGTGGCTGTCGTCGGGGACCGGCAGCGGGGACTGACCTGGAGCGCGGGTGCACGAGACGCGCCGATCCCGTTGACCGGCGTCGGCGGTCGGCTGGAGCGCGCCGCCGCCAACTTCCTTGAGACCTTTCCGTTTTTCGCCGCGGCGGTTCTGATCGCCACGCTCGCCGACCGGCTCGGTCCGCTGACCTCGGTCGGCGCCCTGCTGTATGTCGGCGGCCGTATCGTCTATCTGCCGCTCTACGCCTTCGGCGTGCCCTGGGCGCGCAGCATCGTCTGGTTCATTTCGCTGTTCGGGATCATCGCGATCCTGCTGGCCCTGGTGGTCTGATGCGCGACGGCGGGCGGGTTTCAGCGGCGATCGAGGTCCTTGCCGAGATCGAGGCGCGGCATTTTCCGGTCCGTATGGCGCTGAAGCGCTGGGGCGAGAGCGCGCGCTACGCCGGCTCCAAGGACCGGGCCTTCGTCTCCGGCCTGGTGCTGGACGCCCTGCGCCGCAAGCGCTCGCTGGGCTGGATGATGGGTGACGCAAGCCCGCGGGCCGTGGTGATCGGCGTGCTGGCGCATGTCTGGCAGTGGACGCCGGAGCGGATCGCCGAGGCGGCCGCGGAAGAGCACGGCTTCGGCGCGCTCAGCGAGACCGAACAGCAGCGGCTGTCCGATCCCGTCCCGCTGTCGGGCGCCGCCGCGCCGGTGGCCGGCGACTATCTCGACTGGCTGGAGCCGCATCTGGCCCGCGTCTTCGGCGAGGCTGTCCGCGACGAGATGGCGGCTCTGTCGGACCGCGCGCCCGTGGACCTGCGTATCAACACCCTCAAGACCGATCTCGAGCGCGGCGCGAAGGCCGTCGCCCTGATCGGCGGCGCGCCGGCCGGCCTGCTCGATACGGCCTTCCGCATACCCGCGCCGCAGGCTGCCGACCGCACGCCGTCGGTGGAAGCGGTCCCGGCCTTCTCCAAGGGCTGGTTCGAGGTCCAGGACCTCGGCTCCCAGATCGCCGCCGCCGTGGCCGGCGAGATCAAGGGCAAGCAGGTGCTCGACTTCTGCGCCGGCGGCGGCGGCAAGACCCTGGCCCTGGCGGCGGTCATGAACAACACCGGCCAGATCTTCGCCCACGACAGTGACGCCCGCCGCCTGGCCGACACCATCCGGCGCAGCCAGCGGGCAGGGGTCCGCAACCTGCAGATCCGCTCGCCGGTCGAGGCCGAACCGCTCAAGGGCATGGACGGCAGGATGGACGTCGTCTTCGTCGACGCCCCCTGCACCGGCTCGGGCACATGGCGCCGCCATCCGGACGCCAAGTGGCGGCTGTCGGAGGATCAACTCGGCAAGCGCATCGCCGAGCAGGACCTGGTGCTCGACCAGGCCGCGCCCTTCGTGAAACCCGGTGGCCGCCTCGTCTATGTGACCTGCTCGGTGTTCGCCGAAGAGAACGAGGACCGCATCGCCGCCTTCCTGGCCCGCAACCCGGCCTTCGCCGCACGCCCGATCACGCTGGCGCCGGTCGCCGACCATATGACGCCGGAAGGCTTCCTGCGTCTGACGCCCCATACAGCCGGCGCCGACGGCTTCTTTGTCGCTCTTCTGGAACGCACCGCATGACCGCCCCCGCTCACCAGCCCGTCCTCATCGTCGACTTCGGCAGCCAGGTGACCCAGCTGATCGCCCGCCGGGTGCGGGAGGCGGGCGTCTATTGCGAGATCCATCCGTTCGACAAGGTCGAGGCGCTGGTCGACAGCTTCCAGCCGGCGGCCATCATCCTGTCGGGCGGTCCGGCCAGCGTGCTGGAGGCCGACAGCCCCCGCATCGGGACCAAGCTGTTCGAGCTGGGCGTGCCGATGCTCTGCGTCTGCTACGGCGAGCAGCTGCTCTGCGACGTTCTCGGTGGCCGCGTCGAGGGCGGCCACGCCGGGGAGTTCGGTCGCGCCGAGCTGACCATCGGCAAGCACAGTCCGCTGTTCCAGGGCCTGGCCGACGTGGGCGAGCTGGAAACCGTCTGGATGAGCCACGGCGACCGCGTCACCGCCATCCCCGACGGCTTTGAGGTCATCGCCACCTCGACCGGCGCGCCCTTCGCGGCCATCGCCGACGATGCGCGGAAGATCTACGGGGTGCAGTTCCACCCGGAGGTCGTCCACACGGTCAACGGCGCGAGAATCTACCGCAACTTCCTGTTCAACATCGCCGGCCTGAAGGGCGACTGGACCATGGCGGCCTTCCGCCAGGAGATGATCGCCAAGATCCGCGCCCAGGTCGGCAAGGGCCGGGTGATCTGCGGCCTGTCGGGCGGCGTCGACAGCTCGGTGGCGGCGGTCCTGATCCACGAGGCCATCGGCGACCAGCTGACCTGCGTCTATGTCGACACCGGCCTGATGCGGAAGGGCGAGAGCGAGCAGGTCGTCTCCCTGTTCCGCAATCACTACAACATTCCGCTCGTTCACGTTGATGCGGCTGATCTTTTCCTCGATGCGCTCGAAGGCGTCAGCGACCCGGAGACCAAGCGCAAGACCATCGGCAAGCTGTTCATCGACGTCTTCGACGCCGAGTCGGCCAAGATCGAGGGCGCCGAGTTCCTGGCCCAGGGCACCCTCTATCCGGACGTCGTCGAGAGCGTCTCGGCCCGCGGCGGCCCCAGCGCGGTGATCAAGAGCCACCACAATGTCGGCGGCCTGCCCGACTACATGAAGCTGAAACTGGTCGAGCCGCTGCGCGAACTGTTCAAGGACGAGGTCCGGGCGCTGGGTGTCGAGCTGGGCCTGCACCCCGACTTCGTCGGTCGCCACCCGTTCCCCGGCCCGGGCCTGGCCATCCGCATTCCCGGCGAGATCACGCGCGAGAAGGTCGCCGTCCTGCAGCAGGCCGACGCCATCTACCTCGAGGAGATCCGCAAGGCCGGCCTCTACGACAGGATCTGGCAGGCCTTCGCCGTTCTGCTGCCGGTCAAGACCGTCGGCGTCATGGGCGACGCCCGCACCTACGAAAACGTCCTGGCCCTGCGGGCGGTGACCAGCACCGACGGCATGACCGCCGACTTCTTCGAGTTCCCCTGGGAGGTGCTGGGCAAGACGGCCACCCGGATCATCAACGAGGTCCGCGGCGTGAACCGCGTCGTCTACGACGTGACCAGCAAGCCGCCGGGCACGATCGAGTGGGAATGATTCAGAGCCTTCTGAATCTTTTCAGAGCGCTTCCGAAAGTCGCGCTAAAACACTGACTTATAAGATAAATGCTTTTGCAGCCTCTCGATACCTTTCGAGGGGCTGCTTTCGTCTGCGTCGGTCCCTCTGACGGTCCCGCAGCCATTGCCCGCCGGGACTCCGCTCCATACCGTCAGAGGGCCGAGAGGGTCCTGACGGTCTTTTTTTGAGCCAAGCAATGGATTTGGTTCAGGAAAATGATCCCGAAAGACCTCGAAAGCGCCTGACGGTCTTTTGGAGTCAAAACGGCATGCTTACCGACGCCGCATTGCGGAATATTCGCCCGAAATCAAAGTCTTACAAAATGACCGACAGGGACGGTCTGTACCTGCTGATCTCGCCCAAGGGCGGCATCGCATTCAAGTACGACTACCGCTTCAACGGGCGGCGGGAATCCGTGACGCTGGGCTCCTACGGACCGGCCGGCCTGTCGCTCGCCAAGGCCCGAGAGAAGGTCATCGACGCCAAGCGGATGATCGCGGAAGGCGTCTCGCCCGCCCTGGAGAAGCAACGGGCCAAGCGCCGCCTGCAACAGGCCCGGAGCTTCGAGCATGTGGCCCAGCGCTGGATGGACCATGCGCCCATGGCGGACAGCACCCGCAACATGCGGCGGTCCATCTTCACCCGGGAAATCCTGCCGCAATGGCGCAACCGGCTGCTGAACGAGATCACGCCCAACGACCTTCGCGCCCACTGCAAGACGATCGTCGAGCGGGGCGCGCCGGCGACGGCCGTCCACGTCCGCGACATCGTCAAACAGATCTACGCCTACGCCATCCTGCACGGGGAGAAGATCGACAACCCCGCGGACGGGGTCGGGCCGGCCTCCATCGCCACCTTCCGGCCCAGGGACCGGTCGCTGTCGCCGACGGAGATCCGCATCGCGCTGAACCTGTTGGGGGAGGTGGCCACCCTTCCGACGATCCGTCTGGGCCTGAAGTTCGTCCTGCTGAGCATGGTCCGGAAGAGCGAGCTCCAGGACGGGGTCTGGGATGAGGTGGATTTCGCCAACGCCGTCTGGTCGATCCCGAAGGAGCGGATGAAGCGGTCGAGGCCGCACAACGTCTACCTCTCGACCCAGATGCTCGACATCCTGATCGCGCTGAAGACCTGCGCCGGGAACTCGCGCTACATCCTGCCGTCCCGCTATGACGCCGATGCGCCGATGTCGCGGGCGACCTTCAACCGGGTGACCTCGGCGATCGCCGAGCGGGCGCGCGAGCGGGAGCTGCCCCTAGAGCCCTTCACGGTCCACGACCTGCGGCGGACCGCCTCGACGCTTCTGCACGAGATGGGGTTCAACTCGGACTGGATCGAGAAATGCCTCGCCCACGAGGAGCGGTCGTCTCGCGGCGTCTACAACAAGGCCGAGTTTGAGGCGCAGCGTCGTCACATGGCCCAGGAGTGGTCAAACGCCGTGGACGCCTGGGAGGCCGGGCGGGCGTTCACCCCCGTGCTCGTCATCCCGGAAACGGCCGGTCCTCGGTTCGATCCGCGACTCTGACCGGGCGGGTGACCCGCTTGCGCACATCGGGCGGCGGGGCCCTGCGGATGGGCTTGGCCCGGCGAAGGGCCAGCCAGGCCTCGACCTCGGCAAGGTCCCAGACGACGCAGCGCGGCGTCAGCAGGAACCGCCTCGGGAACTGGCCGCGCTGCTCCATCTCCCAGATCGTGCTGTCGGCCAGCGGCACCATCTGGCGCAACTGGGGCTTCTTGATCGTGCGCCTCAGCGGCGGGTCGGCCTGGGCCATCGAAGATCTCCACATTGTCGTGGGAATCGAACTCGAAAGACCGCGGCACGCCTACCGCCAACCTCTCCACCGTTAGCTTACGGCCGCGAACGGCCACTGGACCGCCTCAATGAGCCGGACCGACCGCTTTCGGCGCCGAGGTCCGGGCGAAGCCGACCACGAGGATGGCGATGGTCAGAAGTTGGACCCCGACGCCCTCGACCGTGGGGTAGAGGCCGAGGATTTCGATGCGGGGGACCCAGGCGAGCGGATGAACGTCGAGCCAGCCCGCCTCCTGCAGCGCCGCCACGCCCTTGCCGACGAGGATGACCGACAGGACGGCCATCAGGATCGAGCTCAGCGAGAAGAACCGGCCGATCGGCAGGCGTTTGCTGTAGGCCAACAGCGCCCAGGCCACGACGGCCAAGATCGCCACCGCGGTAAGCGCGCCGGCCAGCATGCCGAGATGGCCGCCCTGGCTCCAGATCGCGGCATAGAACAGGATGGTCTCGAACACCTCGCGGTAGACCACGACAAAGGCCAGCAGGAACAGGAACCAGGCCGACCGCTTCGAGAGCGCCGCAGAGAGCTTGTCGCGGATATAGGTCTGCCAAGCGTCGGCGTGCGACTTGCCGTGCATCCAGATACCGACGGAGACGAGCACGACCGCCGCCAGAAGCGACCCGAACCCTTCGGTGAGCTCCCGGCTGGCGCCGCTGATGGAGATGAAGAAGGTCGCGGCCGCCCAGGTGGCGCCGCCGGCGACCAGAGCCGCCACCCATCCGCCGTGGACGTAGCGCAGCACCTCGGGCCGTTCGGCCTTCCGAAGGAAGGCGATCATCGCCACTACGATGAGCAAGGCCTCCAGCCCTTCGCGAAGCAGGATGGTGAAGGCGCCGAGGAAGCTGGCGAGATTGTCCGCCTCCTGGGGCGCGAGCGCGCGCTCGGCCGTGTCCAGCAGGGCGTTCAGGCGGGCGACCCGATCCGCCACCTCTTCGGCCGGCGCGCCCTTGCTGATCGAGGCGCGAAGCTCGGTCATGGCCGTCTCGACCCGACGCAGGAGGGCGCCGTCGCGAGCGCCGAGCGCAGGCTCCACGGGTTCGAAACCATCGAGATAGGCCGACAGGGCCAGGTCCGTGGCGGCCTTGCGGTCGCCCCGACGATAGGCGGCCTCGCTTTCGGCCAGACGGGTCCGGGCCAAGGTCAGGGTCGAGCCCTGCGGACGGCTCGCCGCCTCAGGATGGCGACGCAGATAGGCCGTGACCGCGCGCGCCCTGGTCTCGCCGATGCGCGTGGCCAGGTCCGCCGGCGTGGCCTGGGTGATGGCGGCCAGATCGGGATAGGCGGCGCGGATCGCCGGGTCGCTTTCCCAGAGGCGTTGGCCTTCGGCGGCTTCGGCGTCGGTAAAGGCGAAACGGCCCACATAGAAGGCAAGGGCCCAGCGATCCTCGGCCGGCAGGTGCGCGAAGCTGGCCATCGCCGTGCCGTCGAGGCCCTGGTCGATCACCTGATAGAGGCCGAACACGCTGCGCTGGCGGGCGCGCTCGACGTCAGCGAAGGCGATGGGCGCGGGATCCAGCCCCTGGGCGCCCTCGCCGTCGGCTCGTCCGGTGACGCCGTGGCAGACGGCGCACTGCTC
>Ga0315900_10006790_pt1 | contig 15203 bp, 17 predicted proteins | sample LakEriMetagenome_FD_203521 | JGI IMG/M metagenome (GOLD analysis project Ga0315900, IMG submission 203521) | Freshwater fungal communities from buoy surface, Lake Erie, Ohio, United States - Buoy 12 MA114 | ecosystem: Environmental > Aquatic > Freshwater > Lake > Lake biofilm | place: USA: Lake...
CTAAACCAAACTTCCATCCGGCCACCCTTCCCACCCCCCAGCCATCAACCCATCACAGGGCCAACCGCCAAAGAACAGAAGAGCAACCTCTTCTTCCCTCAATCAGATATACAGCTTGAATGAACAACCGGGACAAAAAGCACCGTGACCCTTGGGGGCCTCGGTGTGTTTAGTCCCGAACCCGCTACCCGGCGGGCCAAAGAACCTAGCGAGTGTCTCGCTTCGGATCAAGTGGCCACCGCGTCTCGGTGGCGGGTTTCTATGCGGGGACGGCCCCCCTGTCAAACCCCCCGCAACATCGCGTGACAGACGCATGAAACTGGGCGAAATCTCTTTTTATTCCAGAGTCTTGGCGAAAATCGGGGCGGCCCAACCGGGACCGCCCCGCGAAAATAAACCGGCAAAAACCTGTGGATAAGGCGGGATCAGCTATCGGCGCGGATGTTGTTCTGCCGGATCACGGCGCCCCAGCGCTCGATCTCATTGGCCACGAAGCTGCGCGCGACCTCGGGCGTGGAGGCGACGACGTCGCAGCCCTGCTCCTCGATCCGCGTCTTCACATCGGGCTCGCGCAGCACCTGGGTGATGGCGGCGTGCATCCGGTCCAGGATCGGCTGAGGCGTGCCGGCGCGGCCGAAGAGCGCCCACCAGGTCGGCGCCTCGAAATCGCCGAAGCCCTGCTGCGCGAAACTCGGCGCGCCGGGCACATGCCGGCTCTCGCCCCGCGTGGTGACGCCCAGCGGGCGCAGCGTGCCGGCGCGGATGTGCTGGGAGACGATGACCACATTGGTCATGAACAGCGGCACTTCGTTCGCCACCGCCGCCGTCACGGCCGGCCCTCCGCCGCGATAGGGTACATGGGTCAGGCGGAAGTTGTTCTGCTGCTGCAGCAGCGTGGTCGCGATATGCGCGAGCCCACCGGTGCCCGAGGTCGCGTAGTTCCACCGATCGGGCTCCCGCCGCGCGGCCTCCACCACGTCGCGGAAGGTGCGGAAGGGCGTTGAACTGTGCGCCACCATGGCGAGCGGACCCGTCGCCGCCAGCGTTACCGGCACGAAGGCATCGAGCGTGCGGTAGGTCAGGCGCATCAGCGTCTGGTTCGGGCCCTCATTGTCGTACTGGAACATCCAGGTGTAGCCATCGGGGGCCGCGCGCGCCGCTTCCGCGGCCCCGATCGCGCCCGAGGCGCCACCGCGGTTCTCGATCACAATTGGCTGGCCCAGCGTGGCCCCCAGGCGCTGCTGGAAGAGCCGGGCGATGGTGTCGGTCGAGCCCCCCGGCGCCCAGGGCACGATGAGGCGCACCGGCCGCTCCGGCCAGGCGGCCTGGGCACGCAGTATCGACGGGGCGGCGATCCCGGCCGCGGTCAGGCCGAGCAGAAGGCGGCGTTCCATGGAATTCTCCCTAAGTCCCTCAGGCGCACACAGGTGCCCGCGCCACACGCGGCGGGCAAGGCCCCTGCCCGCCCCGCCCGGCTTCAGCTCTCGGCGCGGATGTTGTTGTCGCGGATCACCGCGCCCCATTTCTCGATCTCGGCCCGCACGAAGGCCTCGGTCTGGGCGGGGGTCGAGGCGACGATGTCCGCACCCTGGTCGTTCATCCGGGCCTGGACGGCGGGTTCCTGCAGGGCCAGCGCCACGGCCTGCTGCATGCGCGCCACGATCGGCGCCGGGGTGCGGGCGGGGGCGGCGAGCAGCCAATAGGTCAGCGCTTCGAAATCCGCGAAGCCCTGCTGCGCGAAGGGCACGACGCCGGGCAGAAAGCGGCTTTCGGTCTTCTGTGTGATGCCGAGCGGACGCAGGCTGCCGGCCCGGATGTGGTTGAGGATGATGACGATGTTCGACATGAACAGCGGCACATGGCCGGCCAGCGCATCCTGTAGCGCCGGTCCGCCACCGCGATAGGGCACGTGTTCGAGCTGGAAACCGCCGCGCTGCTGCAACAGCACGGTGGCGATGTGCGCCCCGCTTCCCGCCCCGGTGGTGGCGTAGGTCAGGGCGTTCGGCCGCGCCCGGGCGGCTGCGACCATCTGCTGGAAACTCTGGAAGGGCTGCTGCGGATGCGCGACCAGCGCATAGGGGCAGGTGCCGATCACCGTGCAGAAGGCGAAGGCCTCCATCACCCGATAGGGCAATTGCATCAGCGTTTCGTTGGTGGCGAGCGCGTCATTGGCCAGCAGCCACGTATAGCCATCGGGCGCCGCGCGCGCGACTTCCGTGGAGCCGACCGAGCCCGAGGCGCCGCCGCGATTGTCGACCACCACGGTGCGGCCCAGCAATTCGCTCAAGCGGGGCTGGAGGATGCGCGCCACGGTGTCGTTGGAGCCACCCGGCGGGAAGTTCACGACAATGCGGACGGGGCGATCGGGCCAGGTACCCTGTGCCCGGGCGATCCCTGGCATCGCGAGCCCGGCCAAGCCGGCGCCGAGCAGTGACCTGCGTTCCATCGCGTGATCCTCCTTGTCCGTTTGGTGCCATTGCGGCACGGCGCGGGCGCAGGATCAAGCAGCTTGCGGCAGGCCCTCCGCGGCGCGGGCGAAACCTTCCGCGATGTGGCTGGCCAGGGCATCGGCCGCAGGCACGCCCAGCGCGGCTTCGTGGCGCAGCAGCAGGATGCCCATCTCCGGCAAGGGCGGCAGGCCCTCGGCCTCGCCGAGCCAGGCCAGCCCCTGCGGCAAGGTGGTGGGCGTGCTGACGGTGATTGCGAGCCCGGCCAACGCCACCGTGAAGCAGCCGGTCTGGGTCGCGGAATTGTAGGTCACGCGCCAGTTGCACCCCGCGGCGCGCAAGGCGCCGAGTGCGGCATTGCGCCAGGGGCAGGCGGAATCGGGCAAGGCGAGCGCGAGCGGCAGCGGGTCGCGCCGGTGCAGACCGTGGCGCGGGCTGCCCACCCAGCGCAGCGGGCCACGCCAGATACGCTGCGCGAGCACGCCCGGCGTCTCATGCCCCTCGGTCATCAGGGTCATGTCGAGGCGGCCGTCGCGGAAGCGATCGGCCAGCGCATCCGAATTGAGGCAGGTGACGTCGAGTTCCACGGCCGGATGCGTCTCGGCGAAGCGAGCCAGGATGCCCGGCAGCCAGTTCAGCGCGTAGTCGTCGGGCGTGCCGAGCCGGACCGTGCCGACCATGGGCGGTGCCCGGAAATTGGCGATGATCTGGTCGTTCACGGCGAGCAGCGCGCGGGCGCGCTCGAGCAGCCAGGCCCCCTGCGGCGTGGTCTGCACGCCCTTGGGGGTGCGGGTCAGCAGCGGGTGGCCCAGCACCTCCTCGAGCCGGCGGATCTGCATGGAGACGGCGGATTGCGTGCGGCCGACGCGATCGGCGGCGCGGGTGAAGGACCCGCCCTCGACGATCAGGACGAAGCTGCGGAGCAGATCGGCATCGAGGCCGGGAGGAGGCGGCATGGGCATGGCGCCAAACATCAACGATTCTGATGCATAACGTCAATACAACTCGTTTTACTGATGCTTTCCGGTCGGCGAAGCTGCGGGCGTTCCCACAGACGAAAGGATCGGAACCGATGTCCGGCTTCACCCTCACCCCCGGCACCCTGCGGCGCAGCACGAACGCCACGGCGCCGCGCGGCCGTGTCGAGGGCGCGCGCGTCAGCGGCTGGCTGGCCTGGATGGCCACGGCCCTGCGCACCATCAGCACCCGCCGGCACCTGGCGGAGATGGATGCGCGGATGCTGAAGGATATCGGCGTGTCGCGTGGCGATGCCCTGGTCGAGGCCTCCCGCGCGCCCTGGGATCTCGGCCAGCCGCGCCACCGGCGGTGATTCGGGTCAGCGCGGCGCGAGCCGCGCTGCCTCCTCCAGGGCGGGGGCGATGGCGAGGATGAAGACCTCCCGCCCCGCCTCCCCCTGCGCCAGGCCGTGCAGGTCCACCCCCGTCAGCGCGGCCAGGATCGGCGCGGCATCGGCGCGCGGCAGGGCGGTGACCAGCCCGCGCAGCCGGCCCGCCTCATCCAGCACCGGCCCGCCCGAATAGCCCATCAGCGCGCCGATCCGGGCGGTGAAGCCCGGCCCATGACCCGGCAGTTCGGCCCGCGGACGCTCGGCATGGCCGGCGGTGACGCTCGGCCCGGCCGAGGGCGCGCCCAGCGCCCAAAGCAGCTCGCCCGGCATCGGCGCGATGCCGGCCACCGGCACGGCGGTCATGACGCCCGGCGGAATGCCGAGCACCGCCAGATCCATTGCCGTGCTGCGCGCCAGCACCACGGCCTCCCCGCCCTCGACGCCATCACCGCGGGCGAAGCGCAACTGCGTCACACCCTCGGGCAGCACATGCGCGTTGGTCAGCAGCCGGTCGGGTGCGACGGCGACCGCCGAGCCCAGCGGCACGCCATGCGCCGAGAGCAGGGCAAAGCCGCTCCGCGCCGCCTCGGCGGCCGGGGTGTTGCGGGCGGCCTCGCCCGGCAGACGAGCGCAGCCGGCGAGCAGCAGCAATAAGAGCAGGCCAATCCTGGCACGCATGGGCGATCCTCCGCCGTGGGTGTCGGGAGCTTGCGTCGCAGATAGTGAACAAAAGATGAACTCAGGCCCCGCGGCGGCCGCTCCGCGTGACTTGACCCGGGCGCCCGGCGGTAAGAACATATATAGAACGAGCCATGGATGATCCCAAAGACCCCTACCCGCTCCCGCCCGGCCCCCTGCCGATGTCCGGCGCCATTGCCGGACGCCAAAGTTGCGAACGCCTCTCAATTGCATTACGAGGGAAGGCCCCTTTCCGGAGCGAGTCCCGCATGGCCACCACAGGTCTTCCCAATTGGCCCTGGCAGCACGCCGAGGCCGATGCCCTGCCCGCCCCCGAGCGGCTGATCATCGATGCCGCGCGGGCCTGGGCCGCCGCCGCGCTTCAGGGCCGCCCGCGCCCGGCCGCGCTGCGCCAGATCCTCGCCACTGAGAATGCCGAGGCCGCGACCGAGGCCATGGAAGGACTGCTCACCCCCCTCGCCCAGCGCCCGCTGACCCTGGGCTGCCCGCTTTGCCCCCGGCTGATCGGCGCCGAGCCAGGCCTGCTGCTCGCGCTCGCCTGCGCCCAGCGGCAGCGCCGGCGGGAGGCGCTGGCCCTGCTGCTGCGCCAGGCGGCGCCGCGCGATGCCTATGCGGCGATGGCGGCGGCCGTGGCGTTGGGCGCCCATCTGCGTTCGGCGGGGCTGCTTTTTCAGGAACCCTGGTCGCGGGTTCAGGAAGAGGGCTGACCCCCCCTACCAGCGGCGGACGGGCCCGCAATCCAGGTGGACGAAGCCGTCGCGCCGATACAGCCCGACGCCGCCAAGCTGCAGATCCGCCGCCGTGCGCGCCAGCCCCATGCCGAGCCGCCCGGGCAGCCGGCAATCCGCCGCCATGCCCGACATGTGCAGCGACACGCGCGACACACGCCGGCTCTGCGTGGCCCGCGCGGCATTCGTCTCGGGCGAGCGGTAGCCGCTGATCACCTGGAAGGGCTCATCGGCATCGAGCTGCCGCGCCACCTCGGCCATCACGTCGAAGAGCCGCGGGTCCATAGGCGTGGTCTCGGCCGCGGAGAGGTCACGGAAAACGAAATCGAGCCGCCGCAGCGCCTCGCGGTCATAGCGGCCGTCGCGGAAATAGACGCCGCTGAAGCTGTCCTCCGTCACCTGGCGGCGCACGGAGAGCCGCCGCACACCCGATTGCGCCAGGGCCGGACTGGCGGCGAAGAGGCCGACCGCGGCGGCGATGAAGCCGCGGCGCGGCAGCACCGCCTCACCGCCCGGCGGACAGCAGGGGCAGGCGGCGCCGTGACCGAACAGGCGGGCCATCAGCGCGCCCCCGCGAGGGCCGCCATCTGCTGGCGGGCGGGCGCGGCCATGGCGCGGGCATAGGCGGCATCGAGGCTGTAGATGTCGGGACGGATACGCACGCGCCCGCCCTCCACCATCACCGTATTATAGTGCAGCAGCACCGGCAGCACGCGGCGCAGGCCGACGGCGCTGGTGACGCGGCTGTCGAGCGCACGCTGGGCGCGCGGCAGGTCCCAGCCGGGGGTGCCTTCCAGCAGCAGCGCCATCAACTCGTTCGGCCGTTCGAGACGGATGCAGCCCGAGGAGAAGGCCCGGTCGGGCCGGCGGAACAGATGCCGGTCCGGCGTGTCATGCATGAAGATGTCGTCGTTGTTGGGCATGACGAACTTGATCCGGCCCAACGCGTTGGAATCCCCCGCATCCTGGCGGATGAAATAGGGGAAGCGGTCGCGGTTGAGGCTCGACCAGTCGATCGTGCGCGGGTCGATCTCCGTGCGCTGGCCGTCCACCACGCCAAACACGCGGAAGCCGCGCGCGGCCATGCCCTCGGGGTCGCGCCGGAAGCGCGGCAGCAGATCCTCCCGCGCATTGCGGTCGGGCACGCCCCAGGGCGGGTTGAACTGGATGGTGGTCATGCGCACCGCCAGCATCGGCGTCGCCCGGTCCGGCCGGCCGACGATCACGGCCATGCCCAGCAATTCGCGCCCGGCCTCGGTCACGCTCAGGCGAAAATCGGGCACATTGACGTCGATGCGCCGCTCCCCGCCCGGCTCGGGGCGGGCGCGCAGCATGTCGAGTGCGACACGGATCTGGTCCACCCGCGCGGAAAGTGGCCGGTTGAGCAGGCCGAGCGAGATGCGCCCGACCCGGCCATCGACCTCCAGCCCATTGGATTGCTGCCAGCGCCGCACCGCGGCTTCCAGCGGCGCGTCATAGCGCGCCCCGCCATCCGGCGCGGCGGCCAGCGCGGCGTCCTCGGCGGCGAGGCGTGCGCGCAGGGCGGGGATGCGCACCGCGTCGAAGCTGCCGGGCTCGATGGTCGATTCGCCCGGGATCGGCGCGACGCGCGCGACACGCAGCAGCGCCTTCTGGCGCGCAAGCTCGGCCTTCAGCACCTCCGCCCCCGGCGGCAGCAGCGCGGCGCGGTCGAGCAGCGCGGCCGGATCGGGGGTGGAAACCAGTTCGGCCATCCAGCGGTCGAGGTTCACCGCCGTGGCGTCGCGGCGCAGATCCGGGCGGCCCGGCATGTCGCGCACCCGGCCCAGCAGCAGGTCCGCCAGGGCAAGTTGCGTGGCGCGCAGCAGCGCGGTGCGGTAGCCGGCCGGGTCGGCGGCGGCCAGTTCGATACCTGGAATGGCGTAGTTGCGCGGATCGAGCCCGTCTTCCTCAAGCCGCCGCAGACGGTCGAGCAGACGGACCAGGGAGGCCGGGGCATCCGCCGGCGCGGCCTGGGCGAAGGCCCCGCCCGCGAGCGGCGTGGCGAGGCAGGAGAGAGCCGCGGCGAGAAGCGGGCGTCGGGGCGTGTTCATGCGCAGGAAATACCGAAGCGGGGCGCCGGTTGCAAACCTTCGGCGCGGATTTCAGCGAAACAGATCGGTGAAGATCAGCGCGAAGCCGACGCAAAGCGCCAGGAAGACCAGCCCGCCGAGCAGCGCCGCCGAAAGCCCGCCCCGCGCGCCGCCAGTCTCCTCCCGCGGGATGGAGGGTGGCTCGGGCGTGTGGCTCGGCGTGAATGGGTCGCCATGCTTCTCGCGGCGCTCCACCACGCGATGCACGGGCGGCGGGTGATCCGGGCGCGGGGCGTGGGGCGGCCGGTCTGTCATGGCAGGGGTCCGGTGCGGGTCAAAGGGTCAGCAGCCAGGCCGCGCCGGCGATGAAGGCGAGCAGGGCGATGACCCCCTTCACGATGGCCCACATGTCGGATCGGCCGACATCGCCTTCCTCGGGGAGGTAGTTCGGGCGCTGCGGCAGGTCGCCATGGCGGAAGGGATCGCGTCGCGCAGTCGCGCCGCGGAGCACACCGGTCTCGACCTTCTTGTCGACCTGCTGCGTCATGCCAGCCCTCTCCGAAGAAGCAGTATACCCACCACGCCGCCGCCAAGGCAATCGTTTTAATTTCGAACCATTTCCCGACGAGGTTGACGCGCGCCCCGCGCTGCGCGACCCCTGCGGGCGGCTTCGGAGAATGGCGATGCGGGCGAGCGCGGCGGCGGTGCGGGAACAGATCCTGGCGATCCTGGGGGCCTGGGGCATGCCCGCGGACCTCGCCGCCGAGACCGCCGAGGTGATGCTCGAGACCGACCTTGCCGGAGTCGACAGCCACGGCATCGGCATGCTCGCCAGCTATGAGCGCATGCGCCGCGCCGGCCAGGTGCAGCTCGCCGCCCGCCCGCGCGTGGTGCGCGAAGGCCCGGCGATGGCGCTGGTCGATGGGGGCGCGGGGCTCGGCCACCCGGTCGCCGCCTTCGCCATGCGCTTGGCCGTGCAGAAGGCGAAGCAGGGCGGCGTGGGCGTGGTTTCGGTGGTCAACAGCCACCATTTCGGCGCCGCCGGCTGGTATGTACAGCAGGCCGCGGCCGCCGGATGCATCGGCTTCGTCACCAGCGGCACGCGCACCCTGGCGATGGTGCCCACGCGCGGCGCCATGCCCGTGCTCGGCACCAACCCCATCGCCTTCGCCGCCAAGGGGGCCGAAAGCCCGGCCGTGGTGCTGGACATGGCGACCACGACCGTCGCCGCCAACAAGGTCCGCGCCAAGGCGCTGCGCGGCAAGGCGATCCCGCCTGGCTGGGTGCTCGATGGCGCCGGCGCTGCGGTGAGCGAGCCCGTGGCCGCCGCCGCGCAGATCTTCGATCGGCCCGAGGGCGGCATCTCGCCGCTCGGCGGCACGGAGGAAATGGGCAGCCACAAGGGCTACGGCCTGGCGCTGATGGCGCATATCCTGGGCGGCACCCTGGCCGGGGCCAGCTTCAGCCCGATCCGCAACCGCACCCAGCGGCCCGAGGACCCGGACAATATCGGCCATTTCATGCTCGCCCTCGACCCTGGCTTCTTCCGCGCCCCCGGCGCCTTCGAGGCCGATCTCGATGAGGTCGTCGGCGTGCTGCGCGCCACGCCGCCGGCCGCCCCTGCCCTGCCCGTGCTGGTCCCGGGCGACCCCGAGCGCCTGGAACGGGCCGAGCGCCTGGCGCAGGGCATCCCCATCCCGCCCTTGCTGGCGGAGGAAATCCGCGGCATCGCCGAGCGCGCGGGTGTGGCCTTCCTGCTGGGCAATGCCTGATGGCCCCGCCGCGCGCCCTGTTGTTCGACGTCTTCGGCACGGTGGTGGATTGGCGCAGCGGCATCGCGCGGGCGGCCGCGCCCTTCCTGGCGCGGCATGGCATCGCGGCCGACCCGCACGGCTTCGCCGATGCCTGGCGGGCGCGCTACGACCCGGCGATGGCGGTGATCCGCAGCGGCGCGCGCCCCTTCACGCGGCTCGACGTGCTGCACCGGGAGAACCTGCTGGCCGTACTGGCCGCCCATGGGCGCGACGCGGCCAGCCTGCCGCAAGCCGAGATCGATGACCTCGCCCAGGCCTGGCACCGGCTCGACCCCTGGCCGGACAGTGTCGCGGGCCTCACCCGGCTGAAGGCGCGCCACATCATCGCGCCGCTGTCCAACGGCAATGTCGCGCTGCTGCTGAACATGGCCAAGCGCGCCGGCCTGCCCTGGGATGCGATCCTCGGCGCCGAGGTCGCGCAGGCCTACAAGCCGCAGCCCGAGGCCTATCTGCGCACCGCCGAGATCCTCGGCCTGCCGCCCGGCGCCTGCATGATGGTCGCCGCCCATAATGGCGACCTCGCCGCCGCCCGCGCGGTGGGGCTGCAGACCGCCTTCGTCGCCCGCCCGACCGAATACGGGCCGTCCCAGGCCAGCGATCTCGGCCCGACCGGGCCGTGGGATGTGGTGGCGCAGGATTTCCACGACCTCGCCGATCGCCTTGAGAGAGACTGAGAAGCCGCATGTCCTTCCCGCATGACGACCAAGCCTGGGCGGAGACGGCCGAATTCCTCCGCGCGCGCCTCGCGCCGCCGGACCGCCTGGTGGCCCCCGATCCCTTCCGCTGGGTGATCCCGCGCGCCCAGCGCTTCCTCGCCGCGCGCGCCAATGAGCCCCGCGCCTTCGAGTGGATCGTCACCCATAAGGGCGACCTCGCTGCCATCCCGCGTGCCTTCCTCGACGTGCTGCCGAGCCAGGCCGTGCCGGTCTTCGCCAATGCCGTCTTCGTGGTCTGGGCAACCGCGCCCGCGGCCGACCTGCCCGACATCACGGATAGCGACCATGTCCGCGCCTTCCATGTCTTCGCCGAGGCGCTGCCGATCGAGGCACCGCCGCCGGCGGAGGAAGCACCCACGCTGATCACCGCGACGCCGGCCGAGCGTCGCGCCGCGCCGGCCGCAGGCCCGATGGCCTCTCCCCTAGCCCCTGCCCGCCCCTGGCTGGACTCCGGCCAGCCCGGCACAGCGCGCGAACGCGCCTTCCAGGAGGAGCTCGACCGGCTGGTGGAGGACTACCTCGCCCCCGCCCAGGGCCATTCGGTGCTGGATATCGGCTGCGGCGCGGGGCGCTTCAGTGCGCTCGGCGCGGCGGCGAACCTGACCGGCGTCGACCTGGATGAGGCCGCGCTGGCCCGCGCCCGGGCGCGGCACGCGCAACTGACCCAGGCGGCCTTCCGGCGCATGGATGCGCAGGCGCTCGATTTCGCCGAGGCCAGCTTCGATGCGGTGATGATGATCGACATGGCCGAGGCACTGGCCGATCTGCCCGGCGCGCTGGCCCAGGCGGCGCGGGTGCTCGCGCGCGGCGGGCGGCTGATGATCACCGCGCCGAACCGCGACAGCCTGCCGCTGCGCGCACTCCGCCGGCTCGGCCAGCCCGCGCCGGCGCGCAGCCTGACCGCGGCGGAGCTGACCGGGATGCTGCGCGCGGTGGGGCTCACCGTGATCCGCAGCGACGGCATCTTCCTCTCGCCGGGCTGGGCGCTGCCGGGGGCAGCGAGCACGCTGGCGCCGCTGGAGGAGGATCCGGAATTCGTCGAGGCCGCGCGCATCCTGGGCCGGCGCGCCGGCCCGGACTATGCGCTGGCCTTCTGCCTGCTGGCGCGGAAGGGTTAGAGCACTATCCGTCCAATTGGACGGATTTCGCCCTCTATAACTTATTGTTTCTAGAGCGAGAATTTCGATCGAATGATTCCATCCGATCGGAAGTTGCTCTAGTCCCTGCCCGCGCCGGCCTGCCTCACTCGCTGCGGATGCCGCCGTCGCGGATGATCGGCGTCCAGCGCGCGACCTCACGCCGGATATGCGCAGCGAAATCAGCCGGGCTGCCGCCCACCACCGTGCCGGCCTGGGTCTCGAAGATGCGGGCCTGCACCTCGGGCATCGCGGCGATGCGGCCGAACACCTCGTTGATGCGCTGGGCCAGGCCAGGCTCCATGCCGGCGGGGGCGACGATGCCGTGCCAGACTGCGACCTCGAAGCCCGGCAGCACGGTGGAGACCGCCGGCGTGTTGGGCAGCAGCGGCGTGCCGGCGGTGGTGCCGATGCCCAGCGCCTTGGCATTGCCCTGGCGGATCTGCCCGATGCCGGAGGAGACCGTGGGGAAGCCGAATTGCGCGTCGTTGCGGATCAGCGCCGTCACCATCTCCGCCCCGCTGCGATAGGGCACATGCACCATGCGGATGCCGGCCTCCTTCAGGAACAGCGCCATGAACAAATGGCTGCCATTGCCGTTGCCGGCCGAGGAATAGGTGAAGCGGTCGGGCGCGGCGCGCGCATGGTCGATCACCTCGCGGATCGAGGTGGCGGTGACGGAGGGGTGCGCCATCAGCACGGCCGGCAGGTTCACCAGGTGGATGATCGGCGTGAAGGCCGTCGGCGGGTCATAGGCAAGGTTGGGGTTGAGTTCCTTGCCGATGGCGTTGGCGCCGATATCGGCCATCATCAGCGTGAGCCCATCGGGCCGCTCCCGCGACACGGTGAGGCCCGCGATGGCGCCACCTGCGCCGGGGCGGTTCTCTACCACCAGAGTCTGTCCGCCCGTCACCTCGGGGAAGCGCGCGGCCACGGTGCGCGAGAGCGTGTCGATCGCGCCCCCGGCGCCGAAGGGCACGATCAGGCGAATCGGCCGGTCGGGCCAGGGGCTCTGCGCGCGCGCAAGGCCTGGCACCAGGGCCGGGGCGGCCAGTGCGGCGCCCGCGATCAGAATGCGCCGGCGGCCCGGTTGATGCGTCATCGTTTCGCTCCCTCGAATTGGATTGCCCTCATAAATGAACTTGCGCACCCTGGCGCGCAACCTCGCCACGGCAGTTCGTGTCGGGGGGAGCCTCGGAGTCGCGCGCCACATGACCTGGTCGATCGTCGCACATGATCCCGAGACCGGTGCCTTCGCGGTGGCGGTCACCACCTGTGCCTTCGCCGTGGGCGCCTCCTGCCCCTTCGTGCGGGCGGGTGTGGGGGCGGTCTCGACCCAATCCATGACCAATCGCTACCTCGGCCCCGCCGTGCTGGATGGCATGGCGCGCGGCCTCTCCCCGGCCGCGGCGATCGAGGGCGCGCTGGCGGGCGATGAGGGGCGCGGCCTGCGCCAGATCCATGCGGTGGACCGGCATGGCCGCTCGGCCGCCTTCACCGGGCAGCATTGCGTGGAGTGGTGCGGCGACGTGACCTCCGCCCATGTCTCCTTCGCCGGCAACATGCTGGCGGGCCCGGGCGTGCTGTCCGACACCTACGCCGCCTTCGTCACCAACACCGACCTGCCCCTGGCCGAGCGCCTGCTCGCCGGGCTCGATGCCGGGGAGGCCGCGGGCGGGGATCGGCGCGGACGCCAATCCGCCGCGCTGGTGCTGACCACGACCGAGGATTTCCCCGACATCTCGCTGCGCGTGGACGACCACCCGCTGCCGCTGGTGGAGTTGCGGCGCCTCTACGGCATCTGGCAGCGCGACCGCGCGCCGGGGCTGCGCGACCAGCCTTCCAAGGCGCGGCCCTCGGGCAACCATGACCTCGACAGCATCGAGGCGCGCTGGATCAAGGCGGGGCTCGACATCCGACTGAGGCGCTGAATGCGCCAAGCCTGGGTCGCCGCACTCGCCGCGACCCTGCTGATGCAGACCGTCGGTACCTTTCTCAGCCAGGCGGTGCCGGTGGTAGCGCCCATGATGACCGCCGAGCTTGGCCTGCCGCCCGAGGCGATCGGCAATTTCTCCTCGCTCAACACGCTGGGTGCGATCCTGTTCCTGCTGTTCGGCACGCCGCTGGTCGCCCGCTTCGGGCCGGCGCGGATGCTCCAGGCGGGGGCGCTGGTCTCCTGCCTCGCGCTGCTCTGCGCCGCCGCGGGCTGGGTCTGGGCGCTGCCACTGGCGGCGGTGCTGATGGGCGTCGGCTATGGCCCGACCGGGCCGGCCGGCAGCCGGATCCTGCAGGCCACCGCACCACCGCGGCACCGGGTGCTGATCTTCTCGGTCAAGCAGGCCGGCGCCCCGGCGGGCGGCGCGCTGGCCGGGCTGGTCGCCGCACCGGTGGCGGCCATCTGGGGCTGGCAGGCGGCGCTGCTGAGCGGCATTGGCGTCGCGCTGGTCGCCACCCTGGCGATGCAGGGGCTGCGCGCCGGGCTGGACGCGGATCGTGACCCCACGCGGCCACTCGCCGAGGCCTTTCGCTGGGAGCGCCTGGCCATGCCGCTCACCACGCTGCGCCTCTCGCCCATCCTGCCGCCCTTGTGCCTGCAGGCCTTCGCCTTCGCCGCCTTGCAGGGCAGTCTGATGAGCTTCACCGCCACCTGGCTGGTCGAAGGCCACGGCATGAGCCTGCCCGCCGCCGGCAGCGTCTACGCCGTGATGCTCGTGGCCGGCGTGGCTGGGCGGCTCGCGCTGGGCTGGGCGGCAGACCGGATGGGCGATGCGACGCGCAGCCTGGCCGTGCATGGGCTGGTCGCGGCCACGCTGACCGCGCTGTGGGTGCTGCTCGGCCCCGGCGCGCCGATGGCGCTGACCCTGCTGCTGGCGGCCGGGGCGGGCTTCACCGCGGCCTCCTGGAACGGGATCTTCCTGGCTGAGGTCGCGCGCGTGGTGCCGGCGGATCGCGTGGCGGAGGCAAGCTCGGGCGCGATCCTGCTGTGCTTCCTGGGCTACCTCGCCGCGCCGAGCGCCTTCGCCCTGGCGGTCGCGATGACAGGGAGCTGGCTGCTGCCCTTCCTGGCCGCCTGCGCCTTGCTGGCCGTGGTCTCTGTGGGGGTGTTCCTGCGCCGGGGTGCATCGGCCGGCGGCGGGGCGTAGAAGGGGGCCACATTTCGACGGGATCGCAGATGACAGTCGCCCTGGGCGTGATCGGCTTCGGCATCATGGGCGAGCGCCTGCTGCGCGCCGCCCTGGCGCATGACCCCGCGGTGCTGCGCCTCTCCGGCGTGTGGGACCCCGCCCCCGAGGCCGCCGCGCGCCTGGCCGCCGCCGCACCGGACGTGGCGATGCTGCGCAGCCCCGATGACGTGATCGCGGCCTGCGATGCGCTCTACATCGCCACGCCGCCTTCCTCCCACCTGCTCTATGCCCGCGCCGCCTTCGCGGCCGGCAAGGCGGTGTTCCTTGAGAAGCCCCTGGCCGAGGATCTGCCCGCCGCTCGGAGCTTCGTCGCCGAGGCCGAGGCGAAGGGCGAGCGCGCGGCGGTGAACTTCCCCATGGCCTCCTCCCCCGCCGTGGCGCAGATCGCGGCCTGGCAGGCGGGGCTCGGGGCGCCGCAGGCTCTCACCATCCATGCCGACTTCGCCACCTGGCCGCGCGGCTGGCAGCAGGCGGCGGCCGGCTGGCTCGCGCAGCGCGCCGAGGGCGGCTTCACGCGCGAGGTGCTCTCGCATTTCCTGTTCCTGACGCGCCGGCAGCTCGGCCCGCTCTCGCTGATCGAGGGCCGCGCCACCTACCCCGCCGGCACGGGGTCCGAGACGGCGATCACCGCGCGGCTGAAGGCCGGCGATGTGCCGGTGCACGTCACGGGCTCGGTCGGCACCACCGCGCTCGACGAGACGAATGGCTGGCTGCTGGAAGGCGAGACCGGCGCGATCCGCCTGCGGGACTGGTCGATCGCGGAGAAGCAGGCGCCCGATGGCAGTTGGCACACCGCGCCCGACGCGCTGCCAAACCCTGCGATGCGCCCGCTGGTGCTGCGCGGGCAGCTCGACAAGCTCGCGGCGCTGACGCGCGGCGAGCGTGTGGACCTCGCCACGCTGCGCGAGGCGCTGGAGGTGCAGGAGATCGTTGAGGCGATCCTCGCCGGCTGACTACACCTCGTAGGGCAGGCCGACGTAGTTCTCGGCGAGCGTCGTCATCGCCGCCTTCGAGGTGCTGACGTAGTCCAGCTCCGCCACCTGCACGCGATGCTCGAAGCTGTCATCGCCATCGAAGCG